>PDWJ01000307.1_pt1 | contig 73983 bp, 57 predicted proteins | sample 1430881 | NCBI WGS metagenome assembly PDWJ01 (sample SAMN01162460, study PRJNA174530) | Oral metagenome, whole genome shotgun sequencing project. | biome: Marine environment; feature: Marine mammal; material: Swab sample of the gingival sulcus; isolation source: swab sample of gingival sulcus...
ATGCAAGACGCGAAGCTCTTTAAAGATTATACGATGCAAGAAGTGCTGGATGAGTTCGATTCAATCGAGAGTTTTGAGTTCCCGGGACACGCCATTCAACGAGGAGAAATAACCAGGAAGCAAATAGACCTTTACAGAAGAATGGGAGTAGAGCCACCCACATCGTTACAATAGACCCGGGAATGCAGGTTAAATGGTGCCGATGGCATCTTCCCGAATCCAGCCGTTATAACCATTTTCCAGCCTGATTCGCAGCCAGCCGTTACTCCTGGCCAGAATTTTCACGCGCTTGCCTTCGTACACAGTAAAGCTGACATCCTCACGACTGGACGGACCGGAGCGAATGGGCTCTTCTGATTTCAAAACCACGCCTCTGTCCTTTTTCTGCAAGTAGTGGTACTGGTAAGAGACCCCGCCCATCAGTAAGAGACTCAACAACCCCAACGAAAAGACAGCCACTCTGGTTTTGGCACCCGGATGTTTGTAAAAGAGCACAAACCACGCCAAGCCTGAAAGCCCGAGCAGAACAGCCGTCAGGATATAAACCCATAGATAGGGCACGGTGTGCATTAAAGTCCGTATTTTGGCTTCCATTTGATCCGCGTTGGGGTCGGTCTTGGCTCTGGGTCGAGCTGCCAGAGCGAGATTGAGATTGTGAGACAAGTCCTCGTTCCCGGGTAAATATGCCTGCGCTTTTTCAAAATAGAGCACCGCATAACCCATCTTTCTCAACTTAAAGCAGGTATTCCCCATATTGAAAAACAAAGCGCCATTTTCTATTCCCTGATGATACAGCTCCAGGTAACCTGTGAGAGCCGCTTCATACTTGCCGTCTGTGTAATCCCGATTGGCTTGCTCCCAGGTTTCCTGCGGAGACATCACCAGCATGAACATCAAGAACACCGTATTCATTTCAACACCTCTTCCACTTTGGTCAGTGTTTCCTCTGCTAACGCCAACAGTTTCTCCTTCGAGGACAAACTACTGGATGTAAACCGCGCAAAATCACAGGACTCAATGCAGGAAACCAAATCTCTATGCAGCTGCTGATCTGCCGATTTCTTTTCAAGTTCACGTTCAATCTCATCCAAAGAAATACCCTGGCCGGATCGCATGAACTTGGCGCCGAAATAATTCATAATAGCCTGGGACAGATCGGTATGAAAGACCTCGTTGGGATCATTGATTCGCTTTTTGAGTTTCTTGATCTGACCTTTAAACTCTTTAAATGCCAGCTTGGGTCTCAGCTCTTCCTGTTTCCCCATCCAGTTCTCTCTCATTTTCCTGATGACAAGAAACGACATATTGAAAAGAAAACCCAGACCACAAATGAGATAGAGCAGGTCGGGTTTCATGTATTCCCGTTCCTGGTGTGTCCAGCCCTCGGCCTCAAAATCGATGTATCGCAGGTTTTCATCTTCAACCGGTGCCGCGGGGCCGATGACACCAACTTGCTGCTGACCGGGAAGACGACTGCCGGCTTCGACATCCACCGTGTATTCGCGGGTGGATAGGGTTTGATAGCTTTTGGTCTTGATATCAAAGAAAGAGAACGCAACCGGCGGCAGCGTGTAAGTTCCCTCGTTTCTCGGAACCAGGGCGTAAACCCATGTTTTTTTAACCACCAGACCATTCTGTTCCTCTGATTGCGGAGCTCCTCCGTCAAACACTTCAAAGTGATCTTTCAACTGCTCTGTCCGGAGCTGCTGAATGGCGGAAAAGTTGCCCTTTCCCGATAAAATCAGTTTATAGGAAAGTGTTTCACCAATAGCTATTTTCGCCTTGTCTATTTCGGCCTTCAATTGAAACTGACCCACCGCCCCGCTGAAATCGGCAGGCTTATTCTTGTCCGGCAGGGGCACAATATGGAGTGTCCTGGCTTTTGTAAGCCGCTTCACATTTTGCAAGTCAGCCATAAAGCCACCCGTGGAAACGGCCAGGTTAAACTCCACAGGTTCAATGGTGACGTTTCCTGTCTTGGTGGCGTAAAGAAGGCGTGAGCCCACGAAGTTTTTTTGGTATCGCTTGCCGTTTTTCTCAACGATCCGGCCCTGTTGTTCCTGTGCCTGTACCTCTTCAATCCAAAAATCCGCCATTTCAGGCCACTCCATTGCGGACCTCTGCGGATAAATTTCAACACCCCGGGTGTAGAGAAACACCTGCACGGGAATGGCTTCGCCCTTGTAAAACTTATTTTTAGGTACCACCAGTTCGGCAAAGACTTCTGCTTCTCTGGTCGCTCTCTGTCTTGGCTCAAAGGGAGAGCGGCTGAAGAAGTCGTCAAACAGGGATCTTCGCCCCCTGCTGTTGGTTTGCACTTTCGTTTCGGCCGCACTAACCGTGACTTTGACGGCAGGACTTTGGTAAATCTTTCCATCCACATTGACTTTTTGTGCCGGAAAGACAAACGTTCCCTCCCGCTTGGGTTTCAAGTAGTAGGTGTAGCTTTTTTGAGAACTCATCTTGCCATTGACGATGCTGGTTGAAAAAGACGTGTTTGGAGACCGGGAAATAAGCTGGAAATCATTGGCTTTAAGACCATCGGGAAAACTCGGCGTTCGGTTGGACGCCCCTTCAATGGCGATTGAGAATTGAAGGTTCCTGTTGATGGGTAGATTTCTGGGAGCAATATCAAATGTAACCTGTGCCAGGCTGCCAGCAGCCCACATGAAAAGCGAAGCTAAAAACAATACCTTATTCATTACCAATCCTTTGATTTCCTCTGCCCTTTACTCGACTTTCTTCGCATAAACTGTTTCTGTTGTTGCGCTTCCTGTTCCTTGAGCGCATTCAGGATCTGTTCTTTCATCCTCTCGGACTCAGGCATCTCTTCCATGGGACTGGGCTCAGCCTGAGACGCTTGATTCTGCTCCTCACCTGTTTTACCATTTTGCCGCTGGTTTTCCTGAGATTTTTTTTGATCCTGCGGTTCTTTTTGCTGCTGTTCACTCTCTTGCTGTTCTTTTTTCTGGTTTTCTTCCTGTGAATCTTGCTGCTGATTTTCTTGTTGATCCTGCTGTTGATCGCTGGATGGATCTTTCTGATTCTCCTGCTGACCGGACTCCTGCTTTTCCTGATCCTGCTCCTTTTGATCCTGACCCTGCTGATCCTGGTTCTGCTGATCTTTTTGCTGCTTGTCCTGATTCTGTTGGTCCTCTTGTTGGTTATCCTGGTTCTGGTCTGATTGAGAATCCTGCTTCTCCTGATCCTCTGAGTCCTTCTTGTCCTTGTTGTCCTGCTGCTGTTGTTGTTCCTGCTGCTGGAGTTTCTTGAGAGCGATTTCCAGGTTTCTCTTCGCGTCCTGATCATCGGGGTGCTCTTTGAGATAAGAGACGAAGTGCTCAACAGCCGATTCCAGTTTCTGATTGTTGAGCTCCATGAGACCCGCATTAAATTCAGAGACAGACTTGGTATGGGCGTTCTCGGCACTTAACGCCTTTTCGTAAAAGAGTTCGGCTTTCTGGCTGTCTCCCATCAGAGAATAGGTATTGGCGATGTTATAGGCCAGTTCGCTATTTTCCTTGTCTTCTTCGTACAATTCAAGATAGGCGTCCAGGGCTTCCTGGTAGCGTTTCTCGCCAAAGAGCTTATTGGCCTGATTGTTCTTGTGGGGAGCCAAGACAGAGGAGACCCCCGCTTCACTCATAAAAGAAAACAAACATGCTGTCAAGATAAGAGCGGCCTTCATGATGCCCTCCTTTGCGTTCGTCTCTTTCTCTTCAAGGTGTGATCTCCAATGGCATAAGAGATGGTCAGAAAGACCAATCCAAGTTGTAAAAGCAATTGGAAATAGTCCTGGCGTTGATCCTGCAGCCTTGAGTTGAAATCTCTTTTTTCCATTTTTGAAAGGTAATCGTAAATGGCAACCAGCTCCCGACCGCTTTCCGTAATGCGATAGTATTTACCACCGCCCATTTCAGCCACTTGCTTCAAGGTAGCTTCATCGAGCCGCGTGATAACCAGGTTGCCGTATCGATCGCGTTTAAAGGCACCCTCTTCACCCTCTAACGGGATACGCGCGCCAGATTTGCCCACATGCCCCACGCCAACGGTAAACACTTTAATGCCTCTTTCCACCGCTTCCTTTATTTCGGATCTGGGATCCTTCTCGTGATGCTCGCCATCGGAAAAAATGACCAGAACCTTGCTGGCCGAGGACTGGCTGCGTTCAAAGACGTCAACGGCTTCACGGGTAGCGGCACTGATATCCGTACCGCCGTCGGAGATGACACCGGGTTCGAGGCTGCTGAGGAACATCTGAATAGCGGAGTAATCCACGGTGAGAGGACAATAGGTAAAAGCACTGCCGGCAAAGGCAATCAGCCCAACCCGGTCGCCCTTCAACTTCTCCAGAAAGAGATTGACCTCCTGACGAGCCTTCTGCATGCGCGAGGGCGCCACATCTTCAGCCCTCATACTCTCAGAGACATCCAGGGCAATAATGATATCGATCCCTCTGTGTTTGACGGTCTCCAACTTGCGGCCCCACTGAGGTCGAGCCGCGGCCATCAGCAGAAAAATCACTCCCAGACACAGGCTGGCCATGCGGGCGAACCTCATTTCAAAGCCCGGAGCCATCACTTTGGGGGCGGTTTCGCCTTCTACCATGGTGGAGAGAATGTGTGATCGGCTCTTTTCTGCCATAAAAAAGGCTATAACCAGAATGGGAACCAGGGTCAAGGCATAGAGAACTTCTGGATAGACAAAGACCATCAGGGCACCCTCCTGCAAAAAATTTTACTCATCACAATCTCAAAAATCAGGAAGCAGCAGCCAGCCATGAGGAACCAGGGAAACAGTTCTCGCCATTTCTCGTAATTCTTTACGCGAACTTCACTCTTCTCAAGTTGATCGATTTCACTGTACACCTGTTCAAGGTCCTCGAGACTGTCGGCCCGATAGTACTGCCCGTTTGTCTTGCTGGCAATTTCCTTCAGTGTTTCCTCATCCACATCGGTTCTATCGGGACTTCCAAAGCCTATGGTGTAGATTTTGATGTCTTCCTGAACCGCGAAGTCAGCCGCGGTCAGAGGCGCGACGTTACCGGCTGTATTCGTTCCGTCTGTCAGGAAGATGATTATTTTGGATTGGGCATCAGACTCTCGAAGCCGTGTCACGCCTGTGGCGATGACGTTGCCAATTGCCGTGCGTCTCATCTCTTCGGGAAAGAGATCGATATTGACTTCATCCAGCAAGTTCAAGAGCAGAGGGTAATCCAGTGTCAGAGGACACCTTGTCAATGAGAACGAAGCAAAGGCAATCAGACCGATTCGATCCGAGCATCTGCCTTTAATGAATCGAGCCATGACTTTTTTGGCGGCATCGAGCCTGGTCAGCGCTCTCCGCCCCGAAACCATATCGGCTTCCGCCATGGAACCGGAAGTATCCAGAATCATCATAATATCCACACCGTGGGTCTTGATTTCCTGAAAGGAGGTTCCTGCCTGCGGGCGAGCCAAAGCGATGATCATCAGAATAAAACCCGGATAAACGGCCCAGTGCAAGTGGGGTGAAATCATCATGCGCCATGTTTTTGGCAAGCCTTTTAACGAAGACCCGCTGCTGAACAAAATGGAAGCGCGTCCGTGTTTCACCTGCCAAAGGTGCAGGAAAAAGAGAAAAGCCGGGATAACAAGGAGAAGCAGGTACCAGGGATCAGCTAATCTCATCATGGTTCACCTCCTCCTGCTCAACACACTGCGGCTTCAATATGTGAATGAGGCGATAAGCGAGATTCACGACTTCGTTGTTCTCCGATTCCATAGGTTCGTATTTTGCAAATTTGACCCTGTCACAAAGCGAATTGAAATCGCTGTTCTTTTCCAGAAACTCGCCGGGCATTTTTGTGTCGACAAAGAATTCTTCGAATTCAAAACTGGTCATTTCATCTCCCGGAATGGAAAAAACCCTGCCAAAAAAGTGATGCATGATTTGACTGATTTCAACGTAGAATTTCTTGTACTCGCCTTCTTTGAGAATGGAGCTGTTGACGAGATCGCGCATGCGGATGTTGACTTCCTGAAGAGGCGGCAGAGGCGGTGGTTCGGGAGCTTCCACCGAGCCTTTGGCGCGATACCTTCTCCACAAGAAATAGGCCGCGATTAAAAGAACGAGAAGAGCCCCTGTGATGGACGCCGTAAGGGGAAACTCTCGCATGGTTATCTGGGGTTTGGAATCGGACAGCGCTTCATCGCCCTCCTCGAGAACGCTCTCAATGGTGATCTCTATTTCCCGTGTTTCAAAAACGGCATCTTCATGGTCGGGATTACTTCCCTTTATTTGAAAGGACGGAATGGTAAATTCCCCCAACCGATACCAGGACAAGGTCGAAATTAACTCGACCTTTAATAAATTGGTATCGGGTACCGAAACCGGTTTGCTCCACTGTGACTGGTGAACCACAGCGTCAGCGAGACGATCGCCCAACGTAGAAAGATCAAAATTCCAACCCCGCTCAAAATGAAGCTCAACGATGTATGTCACGGTATCGCCGACATTGGCTTCGCTCCGGTCAACCCGTGCGGTGACGATGGGATCACGCCCCAAAACAGCACAGGTGAGGAAAAAGATAAAACCAGCTGTTCTCACCTTTTCAACTCCCTCATTTTAAAGAACACAATCAGCTCTTTCTCATAGGATTTACCTGTAAAGACAGGAATGTAGTCAACCTGTGATTTCTTCAGAATCAACTCGGTCTGCGCTCGCCAGTCCTTTGCTTTTTTAACAAAAGCCTCCCTGAGCCTGCGGCTGGAAAAGTCGATGATGTACTCTTCACCCGTTTCGCCATCTTCCAGTGCCATGAGTCCCTTTGACGGCGGATCAAACTCCCTGGGATCAAAAACGGGAATGGCTACCAGGTCGTGCCTGTTTTGAACCTGCCGCAGTGCTTCACTGTAATTGTCGTCGAGAAAGTCACTGATTAAAAAAACGACCGCTTTTCTTTTCATGACTTTGGCACAGTAACGCAGCGCTTCAGAGACATTGGTTTTCACGTTCTGCGGCTCAAACGCCAGCACTTCCCGTATTAACCTCAAGACGTGGTTCTTGCCCTTGTTGGGTGGAACGAAAAGCTCAACTTGATCCGAGAAAATAAGGCAGCCGACTTTGTCCTGGTTCCTGATGGCCGCCAATGCAAACAGAGCGGTCAGCTCGGCGGCCAACGCGCGTTTCGATTTGGCTCTGGATCCGAACTCGGTCGAACCGGACATATCCACCATGATAAGAACCGTCAATTCCCTCTCTTCAATGAACTTCTTCACATAAGGAGTCCCCATGCGGGCGGTGACATTCCAATCAATGGAACGAATATCATCTCCGGGTAAATAAGCTCGAACTTCAGAGAACTCCATTCCCTGACCTTTGAATACAGAGTGATATTTGCCCGCTAGATTCTCATCTACGATCCTCTTCGTGCGGATCTCTATTTGACGAACCTGCCGGAAAATCTCTTTGTTTTGCATTTAGGGAGCCTCAACACCATCAAATAGACGCTGTACAATGTCTTCGGAAGTCACATTCTCCGCTTCAGCTTCAAAGGTGAGGCTGATGCGGTGACGCAGGACATCGAAGCCAATGGCTTTTACATCTTCGGGAATCACGAAGCCTCTACCCCGCATGAAAGCATGCCCCCTTGCCGCGTTTAGAAGGGATAAAGAGGCTCGAGGAGAAGCCCCAAAGTCAATTAACTCTTTTAAATCCTGCAACTCACCTTCCGGCTCCCTTGTTGCAAAGACCAGGTTGATAATGTAATCCCGAATGCGATCATCGACGTATATTTCCTTCACCACTTCGCGGGCGCGAAAAATATCTTCCGCGTCGGCAATGGCGCTGGGCTCCAGAACGTTCCCTGTGGTCATCCGATCCATAATGTTGCGCTCTTCATCCCTCGTAGGGTACGCCACTTTCAACTTCAACATGAAACGATCAACCTGAGCTTCCGGTAAACGGTAGGTTCCCTCCTGTTCAATGGGGTTCTGGGTCGCCAGAACCAGGAAGGGCTTGGGCAGTCGATAGGTCGTATCGCCAATGGTAACTGTTTTTTCCTGCATGCTCTCTAAAAGCGCCGACTGAACCTTTGCTGGAGCCCGGTTGATTTCGTCGGTAAGAATAAGATTGGAAAACACCGGTCCTTTTTTGGGCTCAAATTCACCTGTCTTCTGGTTGTAAATCATGGTTCCTAAAATGTCGGCAGGAAGAAGGTCGGGGGTAAATTGAATTCGCTTGAAACCAAGATTCAATGTCTTTGCCAACGTATTGACCGCTAACGTTTTAGCCAATCCTGGCACACCTTCCATGAGGATGTGGCCATCGGTTAACAACCCGATTACCAATCTCTCAACCATGTACCTTTGTCCAACAATAACTTTTCTGATTTCCAGCATCATTCTGTCAACAAAGTGACCGTGTTCTTTAACTCTACTTGTAATTTCGCGAATGGACTCTTCCATCATGGAGCACTCTCCTCCTGAACTGTTCTTTCGCCCAGTGTGAGCAAAAAACTTGCCAGAAGATACTGTCCAGAAACCAGACGGGAGTGCCAGCTTCTTTTTCTGGTGTTTTGGCCACAGAACGTTCGCATCAATTTATTTTTTAACCACATCCTTTTGTTGTGTTTACAACTTTTTTTAACCGCATCGTGAAACCGTGTTCCCGCAAAGAAAAGACACCAGGAAGAGAATCAGAAAACAAACATAACCCCTGACACTCCTCAGAAGAATGCCAATTTGGCAGGGCCGTTCTTACGCGGCCATCAAACCAAACCTTGTACTTTCGATCAAATCTGCATTTGTACATGGGGCAAACTCATTTTTTTGATTAAAAGCCGCCTTGAAAAGAGCGTCACAAGAATCAGCCACCTTTCAGCAGCAACGCCGAAACCCTCTTGAGAAAAACAATAGTTCCTTTTGTTAACTTGTGATAATAATTTGGCCTCAATTTGGGATCATCTGTCGCCGTCAACAGAAAGATCATGTCATCAATTTCGGTTCTCGACGTATTTTGATCCCGTCCCATAACATGAAATACCTTCTGTTCAAAAAATTGTTTGAAAACATGATTGGAGTCAAAACATGAACGTCAAAATATACACGACAAAGATTTGCCCTTATTGTATCAGAGCTAAAATGCTGCTAAAAAAGAAGAACATCACTTTTGAAGAGGTCAACGTGGGCAATGATCCTCAGATGAGAATGAAGCTTGTTGAAATGACAGGCATGCGAACTGTCCCTCAAATTTTTTTTGACAATCGATCCATCGGTGGTTTCACAGAGTTGCAAGCATTGGACCATTCGGGGGAGTTGGACAAAATAATTCAATCCAGTTAACCCCTGATATCAATCAGTGAAAGATTCAGGTCGGCTGGATCACACCTTCCTTTCTAAAACCACAGTGACGCCAACAACACAGTACCGCGATGAGCCATTTAAAGAAACCCATTCCATAACTCGGAAAAGCGGTCATAACTTCGGCGTTTTTTTTTAACTTCAGCCTGAGCATCATGTTATCTACTTCCATCATTTCTTGCGTACAGCTGATCGATAGAAGGCTTATCAGTCCGAGAAAATGTGACTCTGAAAAAGACTAAAAACCAAATATGGAACCTCTTGGTGTCAGGTGGATTGAAAGAGTCATTTTATGGCGGTAAATTCTTTGCTAAAGATTAATCACAAAGATTCGATAAATCATATGACAGTGGGCAGTCAGAACTACTTATTTTATGAAAGAGCTCTTTGACCCTTCATAGATCTCGGAAGGAGACACAATGATTGAAAAACAAATAGCAGATGGTGTCATCACATTGACCGTAAAGCAGGATGTCGTGGCAACCGCTGGTGTGCAATTGAAAAGTGAATTAATGGCTATTATCGTGGATGATTACGATCAGTACATACTTGATTTTGATCAGGTGAACTCTATTGACTCTTCTGGAGTAGGTGTTTTAATTGCTGCTCAAAATGATTTAGGCAGCCGCGGCAATAAGCTTAAAGTTACCAATGTCAGTGCGCCCATACATAAAATGTTTCGAATTATGCGTCTTGACAAACATTTCGATATCGAACCTAAGTAAGGAAAAGGAGTTCACATGTCTGGGACAGACGATGAAGTTTTCATCATTTTTCTGGAAGAATCAAGAGAACATTTAGCTGATATAGAAGAAGATCTTCTTGCTATTGAGGAGTGTGGCACCAATATCGATCACGAGTTGGTCAACAGGGTTTTCAGAGCCATTCACACTGTAAAAGGCGGCTCGGGCTTTTTTGCCCTGGATAAAATTAAAGAACTCTCCCACATCATGGAAAACGTACTCGACATGATCAGGAAAGAAAAACTCACTCCGGAATCCGGGACCATTAACGCACTGCTTGAAGGCTCCGACCTGCTCAAGAGCATGATTAACGACCCCAATGAAATGGATCAAATTGACACTCAAGCAATTATTGAGCGTCTGGATAAGATCAGGCTGGGTGAAAGCACAGAAGATGCTGCGTGCAGAGCCTCGAAGCCAAAGGAAGAAGTCTTAGTTCCCATCCACACCCCTGAAGGCAAGCTTATTTTTGAAATACCTGAAACGGATATCAATTTAGCCCTTAAAGAAGAAAAAGGCGGGAACCTTGTCTATTTAGTTGAATACGACCTGCTCAATGATATTGAACGCAAAAAGAAGAATCCCTGGGATGTTATCAAGGAAGCGATGACGCTTACCTATTTTGTTGAAAGCAAGGTGGATTTTAATGCGGTTGGTGGACTGACCGGTGATATTGACAATATGACGATTCCGTTTTATGTGCTTTTGACAACGGTCATGGATAAGGATTTGCTCTCCTACTTCATGGACCTTCCCAAAGAAAAAATCCACGAGGTGGTCCTGCCCTCTGCAGCTTTACCTGAAACAAAAAAGGAGGCTGAAGTTCAAGAAGAGACTCCACCTGTTCAAACCAAAAAGCTCCCTGCTTCTCCAAAAAGTGAAAAAACGCAGCCGAAAAAATTAAAACCCGCAAAAGATGAACGACAAGTGGAACCCGCCACCTCTGAAAACAAGCCAAAAGCCAAAACACAAAGGACGCCTGTTGTAACAAAGCCAGAGGGTTCCGTCCGGGTGAACCTCAAAATTCTGGACCGCCTCATGACTTTGGCCGGAGAATTGGTTTTGACCAGAAACCAGCTTTTACAAAGTGGAACGGAAGAAAATTTGCAAGCTATGCATGTCGCTTCTCAAGCGGTTGACCATTTAACGACCGAACTTCAAGATGCCATTATGCAAACTAGGATGCAGTCCATTGGACTGGTGTTCAATAAGTTCAAGCGAATAGTCAGAGATATGTCATCCAAACTCGGCAAGCAAATTCAACTGACTCTCGAAGGTGAAGACGTCGAGTTGGATCGTACAATCATAGAAAAGATCGGCGACCCTCTGACGCATTTAGTGCGAAACTCAATTGATCACGGCATTGAAATGCCCGAAGAGCGCGTTAAAGCAGGAAAGCCTGCCAAAGGCGTTCTTCACTTGAAGGCCGCCCATGAAGCCGGTTTCGTTATCATCGATATTGTTGATGACGGTCAGGGTTTAAATCTGGACCAACTAAAGAGGAAAGCGCTTGAAAACGGTATTGTCACCAACCAGGAATTGGAGGAAATGACCGATAAGGAAGTCCAGATGCTCATTTTCAAGCCGGGCTTCTCAACTGCCAAGAAGGTGACGGATATTTCCGGCAGAGGCGTCGGCATGGACGTTGTGCGAACCAATATCAATGACCTTGGTGGCATTACCGATCTTGAATCAACATGGGGTAAAGGCACCAAGATGCAAATCAAGCTGCCGCTGACACTGGCTATCCTGCCAAGCTTAATGGTGGATGTAGAAGGCTCGCGTTTTGCCATACCGCAAGCCAATTTGTTGGAACTTGTCCGTATTCCCGCAAAAGATGTCAAATCAAAGATTGAAAAAATTGGGGATTCACCCGTTATCCGCCTGCGCGGTGAACTCCTGCCGCTGGTATCGATGAAAGATGTGTTGGGCATCACAGCACGCACATGGACCGATGAAGATGGCGTAGTATGGCCGGATCGCCGAGAAAACATCGTGGACAGAAGATCCATCGTAGATGGCAAAAAGCCCGAAGGCGATTCAGACTACCGGGAAAAGCGAGTTCAACAAGACCGAAGAGTGTCTCCGACAAGCTCTGTCAATATTGCTGTCGTTCAAGCCGGTGACATGAAACTGGGTCTTATTGTTGATCGTCTGCATGATTCCAGCGAAATTGTAGTCAAACCTCTGGGATCACATCTCAAGAAATGCCAAATTTATGCCGGAGCAACCATATTGGGTGACGGAAGTGTCGCTCTTATTCTCGATGTATTTGGTATCAGACAGTTTATGCAGCTGGACGCAACAGCTATCAAAGAGCACAGCAAGAAGGAACTCATTCAATCTGAAAAGGATTCCCTCAAAGACTGGCATGAACTTCTGCTGGTTGAAAATGGTCCGGGTGAACGGTTTGCTGTTCCTCTGGATCTGGTTCTTCGCATTGAAAAAATCAACACCAGTGAAATCATGATAACGGGCGGACAACAGACAATTAAATATCGAGGTGGAAGCCTGGGACTGTTCTCCATTGAAGATACCGCTCAGGTTGCCAAGCGAAAAGAGTCCGGTACAGCAAATATCATCGTATTCAAGGTCGCCAACCGCGAAGTAGGTATCCTGGTCAACGATGTCATCGATATCGTCAAAACCAACAATGAAATTGACGGTGTCACCCACAAACAGACGGGGATTTTTGGCTCTTCAGTTATTGACAATCATGTCACACTGTTCCTCGATTTATACGGCATCGTACAAAGTCAGGCTCCGCACTGGATGAAAGGACCTGCCTTCCATTCAACAAACGCTCAATCAGGCGACAAGAAACTCCTGCTCGTAGAGGATTCCAAATTCTTCAGAACACAAATCACCGAGTTCCTCGTTGAGGCGGGCTTTGATGTAGACCACGAAGTAAATGGTCAAAAAGGCCTGGAACGCATGCAAACTCATGGCCAAAACTACGACTTGATTATTTCAGATATCGAAATGCCCGTCATGGACGGTCTGGAAATGTGTAAAGCACTCAGAGAGATGTCCGAATTTGACCAGGTCCCCATCATTGCTGTCACCTCTGTGTCTGGCGAGCAGGCAAGAGAGGCCGGCTACAAGGCTGGTATGGATGCCTATCTTATTAAACTCGACCGAGAGGAAATACTTCACCACATCAACGGTTTTCTAGAATACGGAAGGAGCTGGGACCATGCCAGAAAAGACTGATGCCATTCAAAATACAAGTGATTTAGAAGTTGTGGCCTTTTATGTGGGTGACATGTTATGCGCCATGGAAAGCGGTGAAATCCGTGAGATTATAAACCAAGAAGCCATCACCTTCGTTTATCACGCACCCAGTTTTATCAAAGGTGTTGTGAATTTAAGGGGTCAAATTGTAACCATTGTAGATTTGAAGGAGCAACTTCAAATTCCGGAATCCGAAGAAAAGAGAAAGGTGAGAATACTGATCACCGAATACAAAGGTGAATCAATCGGTCTCTTAGTAGACAGCGTGGAAGATATTCTGATGGCAGACTCCGATAACCTCTCCAATCCTCCTTCTCATCTAGGTGATTTAACCGGGATATACATTCGAAAAATACTCCAAACCGAAAACAACCTGATTGCCATCCTCAATATTGAAAAAATACTTGAAACAAGGTAGTCCATACAATGTCAAGAGAACTTCGCGCGGTCATTATTGATGACTCAAGGTCCTACCAGCTTCTTCTTCAAAAGGTGCTGGAAGAAATAGGTGATATTAAAGTCGTTGGTAAAGCCAGCAATGGCAATACCGGGTTGAGAATGATTGAGCTCTATCAACCCGATTTTATTACCCTGGATGTTGAGATGCCCATTATGGACGGCCTTGAAACACTTAAAAAACTGAAGGCAACCAAACCGGACGTCAGCGTCATTATGGTATCTGCTCTCACCAAACAAGGCGCTCAGGTAACCATGAGAGCACTGGAGGCAGGAGCTTTTGACTTTATAGCCAAACCCGCTATGGAAACGAGAGAGGCCAGTCATAAGGCCCTCATTGAACAGCTTTCACCGAAAGTTGAATCATTGAAAAAGAAAAAGCGCTTCTTTAAAAAAAAGGATTCTCCTCGCTCTTTACCCTGTCTCACGAAGCACGCTTCCAGCATGTTTGGTCGCGAAAAAAAAGCGGATTGCATTAAAAAACAAGCTCGAAATAAGAAAGAGCCTGTTTCCATCATCGGGCTTGGCATATCGACCGGCGGCCCCAATGCCCTAAAAAAAGTCATTCCCCAACTTCCCGGTTCACTGCAAGCCCCTATTCTGATTGTTCAACATATGCCGCCGATTTTTACTCAAGTATTGGCCGATTCTCTCAACCAGCAAAGTGAGCTGACGGTTAAAGAGGCCGTTGATGGAGATATCGTTTCCAAGGGTTTTGTTTACATCGCGCCCGGTGGTAAGCAAATGAAAGTGATCAGACAGGACGCGCTGCTTAAAATCCATATTACAGACGACCCACCTGAGAAGAACTGTAAACCTTCCGTTGATTATCTGTTTCGCTCTCTCGCATCGCAATGCCGTGGAGGAGCAATGGGTGTCATTATGACAGGAATGGGCAGAGACGGTACGCTTGGACTCAAGTTAATGAAACGTCACGGCTCCTTGGTTATTGCTCAAAATGAGGAAACATGTACGGTATTTGGCATGCCGATGGAGGCAATTAAGTCCGGCTTAGTCGACATGATTCTTCCACTGGAGAAAATTGCCGATGGTATTCAAAACACTCTCAGAGGTAAGTATTAAGCGAAAACGTATGGCCGAAAAAGAAACACTATATTTAACCGAATTCAAACACAATGTGGAAAATCAAGATATCATTAAAGGGTTGGTTATTCTCAATGAACTGCCTGAAATGCTGCCGGATACGCGATTAAAAGTACTCGCGGTTCTCCAGGATAGTCCAGAAAGCTATTATCTCCTGCTGCTATCTGAATTTTTTGCTCTCAAAACCGACGATCTATCCCAACACCCGGAGCTGGTGGAATTAACGAAAGAAAACCTTCGAAAAAGACCCGAACAGGCCAACTGGTTTCCCAGTAAAACCGCTTGCACACTGCTGTTGCAATTGTTGGACGAGATTGAAGATGAAGCCAAAATGGCAGATCTTATTCTCACTCTGGGTGAAATTGAAGCCATCGATGCAGTCAACCCTCTGTCTGAGTACTTGTACTCCGGTTCCTGGATTCTGACTAAAAACAGCATCCACAGCCTGGGACAAATCGGTACTAAACACGCCGTACTTCACCTGATATCCAGACTGGGTTCTGATGAAAAAATAGATATCTGCATTCTTGAAGCGCTGGCAAAGACCGGCAAGCAAAGGGCATATAAAGCCCTGACAGATTACCTCGGCAGTCCAAACGCCAGCTCCAGAACAAGAGCGAAGGAGCTTTTAGTTGACTTGGGCAAGTTGGCTTTGCCATTTCTCTATGAGAACCTGACCCGATCTGATCCCGATATCTTAATTCACACACTCAATGTTCTGGGTTCTATTGGTGACGACCAGGCGGCCAAACCCATTCGTCAGTTCCTTGTGAAATCTTCTGGCAATGCCAACGTTCGATTCGCCGCTTACGAAGCCCTGGGTTACATCAAAATGCCAGGCGGTTCGTTTGTCCTGGCAACAGGTCTGGAAGATGAAGATATCGGAGTGCGTACAGCGTCGGCAAAAGCCATTGATAGAAATTTCGATATGATTCTGGATCAGGGAATTCGCAACATGCTTCGAGCCCAGGATGAAGCGTCCCGAGAACTGATAAAGATCTTCATCGATGCGGAAGCCCTAAAAGTTGTATCCGCGCTGACAGATCATCCATTCTTCAAAAAAAATGCCCTTGAATATTTGGAAAAACACGCTCATAGAGAAATCAAACAACAATTCCTTCCCTACCTTAAAGAACATTTAGGAGAAAATCACCCTGCCCTGCAGGATTTAATGGTTGAAACTGAAAAACCCGCATCTAAATTAACCATCTGGGCTGTAGACGACTCCCGTATGATTCTTCGCATGTATCGCAGTATGCTGCATGACCTCGGATACGACTCTGTCAATTTTGAGTTCCCTAAACAGTTGTGTGAGCGCATTCAAAGTGAAAGGCCCCATATCATTTTTACTGATCTCAATATGCCCAAGATCACAGGAATCGAATTGGCTAAATTCGTTCGCAAAACACACTCTCAAGAGGATTTACCGATCATAATGGCAACCACTCAAACAGAAAATGAAGACCATATCGAAGCGGTGAAAGCGGGAATCAATATGATCATTAAAAAACCCTTTACAAAAAAGCTCCTGCAGGAGTCAATCGATAAAGTCAGTTAACAACAAGTGGAAACATGTTTGGAAACGGGTCTGTCTCCCTGTACTCCATAACATATTCACCATTCCAGTTCCCTGTGGAGCAGACTTCACCTTTTCCGCCACATGACGACAACGCTAAACCGCCAATGTAACGCGATATTTACATGCCCAACTGTTGACAGCCTGTAAAACTCTACGTATAATCCGTTTTTTGTAGTGAGTGCTCACTACAATTTGTGAGGTGGAAATGACGAGTATCGGTGAAAAGAGAAGGCAGCAGATGATTCAAGCGGTTCTTGAGTTGGTTAGAGAGGGCGGAATAAAAAATGTAACGACCAAGAAAATAGCCAGTTCAGTGGGTGTATCGGAATCTTCAATTTACAATGTTTTCAGCAGCAAGGACGAAATGTTATTTGAGACGTTGAAATGGTCTTATACATCACTTGAAAAACGGGTATTGCAAATCATTGAAGAAGTTGAATGGAGTGTTTCCGGGATTGTTGACAGTATCCTCGAGATAGCCCTGGAGACAGCCAATCAGAGATATGCCAACGCAGAACAAGCCGTCACTTCAGAGTTACTTTTAGCGGGAAATGTCAATGCGATTGAATTCCTCAACCAGTTCCGTCTGCGGATATTGAATCTTGTAAAAAATCACTTAGGTCAAGTTGAAAGGCATTTTGGGAAAACCATAAAAAGTCATCCACATGCAGAATATGAGCTAATGGCACTATTTGATGGTCACGTTTACATGAGAATGTCATTAAAAGATAAAACGAAGTACGACAACATGTTCCGCATCATCTTAGAGAATTGGTTTAGAGATTTAACCCAGGAGCGAACCCCATGCTGAAAAGTACAAAACACATTACAGAGGCCGGATGGATATTCAGGTTTGTTTTGCCGTTTTTGGCAATTTCACCCATTTTTGCAGACACGACAACAGTTGGAACGGTTATCGATGGACAAGCCGAGTACTATGACGAATTATTTGACATCGTCTGCCGCGAAACGCTTTCCCTTACAGGTGACGAATTTAGTTTGAGCTTTCAGCAACCTGTCAGCGGAAAATGGGAGCGAACAACCATTGAAAAAGAACTCAGAAAACAGCTCTCCGACCCGGATATAGATATTGTCATTGCTTTGGGTTACATTGCATCTGATCAGGCGCTTCGCATTTCAAACCCATCCAAACCTCTCATCTGCCCTCTTATATTTGATCGGGCGTATCAAGAAACAAAAGCACAGCCCTCATCAAATCTCATTCAAATTGACACACCCATGTTGTTGAAACGGGATTTGACCACTTTTTATGAAATGACACCATTCACTCATTTGGCATTCCTGTGCTCAGCCCATTTCAATCCCGATATCAATCGAGCGAAAGCGTATATAACCTCCTTACTCGATCTCCGCAGTGTGCGAGTCGATTTGATTCCCATTGGCGATTCCAGCTCAAAGCTAGTACTTCCGAAGGGAACCGATGCTGTTTATCTCGCGTTTCTGCCTCATTTAAGTAAAAAGAACCGCAAAAAAATGATTGGCGGTTTAAACAGTCAGTCCTTGCCGGTTTTTGCCAGTATGGGAGGGGAAGATGTCCCACTGGGGGCATTAGCGGGATATAAAAACGAACGAGCCGCACAAAAGATCGCCCGTCAAATTGCTTTAATCGTTCAACAAATGCTTTTGGGTGTCCCGATCACGTCCAAACCCATGGTTATGAGCTCTTTTGAGCATCTGCTGGTCAACATGAATACGGCCCAGAACATATCCATCTTTCCGCCTTATTCCCTTTTAACTGAAGCGACATTAATTGAAGCACCCATACCGCCGCAAACGAAAGTCTGGTCGATTAATGAAATTATCGACAAAGCTGTTTCCGAGAACTTGTCCATTCTGGTTAAGGCAAGGGAGCTCAAAACAGGCGAACAGGAAATAGAACGAGCGAAAACTCATTTCAAACCGCAGGTTCATGCAGAGACGTTATTTGCCAGGATCGATGAAGACAGGACCAGCAGTTTATTGAATATACCTGAACAGCAGCTGACGCAATCTCTCACCGTTACTCAACTGATTTACTCTGAAGACGCGAAAGCAGACCGCGCAATTCAAGAACAGCTTCAGCTTAGTCGGGAAGAGGACTTATCGTTGGTCAGGCTGGATATTATTCTGCAAACCGGGCAGGCTTATTTAAAGCTCTTAAAGGCAGAGGCCTATGAGAACATACAGAAAGAGAACCTCGAGCGAAGCCGTAATCACCTGCAATTAGCTCGAATCCGGCAGAGTACAGGGTATTCCGGCCGTTCGGATGTCTATCGATGGGAAAGTCAGATAGCCGTCAACCGCAAGGATGTCCTTCAGGCAGACGCGATTAAAGCAGCGGCCAGAATTGAACTGAACCGGCTGATGCACCGGAGCCTTGAAGAAGATATCATGCTCGATCGGGCGGATGTTTCCGACCCGCAGTACTTGACCAACCATGCTTTATTGAAAAAGATGATCCGGGACCCATGGCATTTCAGACAATTGAGAGATTTTTTAACTCAGGAAGCCATTGCCGTCAACCCGCAAATAAAACTGATTGACCATAAGTTAAAAGCGCAAGAACGCGAGTTACTGGCGGCGGAGCGAAGTTACTGGACTCCGACCATAGCTTTCAAGGGCGAGATTTCCCATAAGTTTGATAAATCCGGTGCAGGGAGCAATTCCCTGACACTGCCCCCTCAATACGCGAATCTTTTTTCCGAAATTGACGATACCAGCTGGTCAGCTGGTGTCGCCATAAAACTTCCTGTACTTTCCGGTGGTCAGAAACTGGTTCGCAATGCCAAGGCCAGATTGGAAGTGGATCGAATCAGGCTCTTGAAAAGGGAAGTGGAAGAAAAACTGGAAGCAGGCTTAAGGGCGATGCTCCACAAGGCGGGTGCTTCCTATTCGGCCATTGAGCTCAGCAAAAAAAGTGCTTTTGCGGCTCAACAAAATTTAGACCTGGTCTACGACGGTTACTCACACGGTGTTTTATCCGTCATCGAGTTGCTCGATGCGCAAAATGCAGCCTTAACTGCCAATCTTCTGGCAACCAATGCGGTTTACAGTTTTCTGCTCGATTATCTCCAGGTGGAACGCCTGACCGGAAATTTCATCACCTTTAGTTCTCCCCAGGAGCGCGCATCCTGGTTTAATCGGCTGCAACACTATTCAGAATCATGCAAAAACAAACAACAGGAACGGAAATATGAACTCAAATAGAACAAGAACCCTTATTTTATATCTCACACTGGCTCTGTTAATGAGTTGCAGGGAAGAGGCGGTCGTAAAGAAGACCCTTCGTCCGGTGAAGTACATCGTCGTCGAAAACGGCACCTCCATGCAGAAACGCACCTTTTCGGGACACACCCGATCTGCAAGAGAAGCGCGATTGAGTTTTCGGGTTCCCGGAACCATCAAGCAGCTTCCCGTTGTGGTAGGAGACCAGGTGAAGCCAGGCCAGGTAATCGCCATTCTGGATCCAACTGATTTCCAAATTCAGGTAGAACAGGCAGAAGCGGGGTTGGCCCAGGCAAAGGCACAGAGCAGAAATGCCGCAGCCACTTACGAGCGGGTTCGTGAACTCTATGTCAACAACAATGTTTCCCAAAATGATCTGGATGGTGCGCGAGCTGCCCATGAGTCAGCCGAAGCGGCAGTCAACTCGATAGAAAAGCGATTGGAATTAGCCAGGCAGCAGTTGAGCTATACCACTTTACGTGCTCCAGGTTTTGGAGCCATTGCCAATGTAACAGCGGAACTCAATGAAAATGTCGGTGCAGGACGACCTATCGCCCTTTTGACGACGGATGGGAACCTGGAACTGGAGGTGGCCATTCCCGAAAACCTGATCAACAAAATTGATGTAGGTCAGAAGGTGGAAATCTCCTTTGATGCGAAAGCCGGCAAACCAGTCCATGGTCAAGTCACGGAAGTGGGTGTGGCAGCGATTGGTTCCATGACCACTTTTCCGGTTACCATTCAACTTTCCCGTGAAGAACCCGACTTGAGATCCGGCATGGTTGGAGCGGTTACATTCAGTTTCGCGGGCAAAACCGAAGATGCAAAGCCCGTCGTTCCGCACCATTGCGTCCTCCAGGACAACCAGGGACGCTTTGTTTATCTGATGGTCCCGGAATCCGAAGGGGTTGCAAGAGTGAAACGCCGTTCAGTTGAGGTCGGTACTCTGAGCAATAAAGGCCTTTCCATCACATCCGGCTTATCCGCTGGTGAGTTTGTCATTACTGCCGGAATGAGTGGCTTGGAAGATGGTATGAAAGTGAAACAGAACGGAGAATAATCCCATGAACTTAACTCAATTAGCCTTAAAATGGGACCGTGTTACGGTTGCTCTTTTAATTGTTGCTTTAGTTGCCGGGATAACCGGTTACAGAAAGATACCCCAGGCAGAAGATCCCGGATTCATCATTCGCACAGCTCTGGTTCAGACGATTTTTCCAGGTGCAGGTCCCGAGCGTGTGGAACTTCTGGTAACAGATAAGCTTGAAAAAGTCATTCAGGAAATTCCTGAAATAGACTACATTTCCAGTAAATCTCAAAATGGGATCTCCGTTATTTACGTTCACATTCAGGAAAAGTACAAAAAAATGAGACCCATTTGGGATTCCCTCAGAAGAAAGGTAGATCGGGCCGCAGGCAGTCTACCGCCCGGTGTTATCGGTCCTTTTGTCAACGATGAATTTGGCGATGTGTACGGTCAGATTTACACTCTGACAGGAGAGGGCTTCAGTTACCGGGAACTGAAAGATATCGCTGACGAGGTTCGCGATGAACTGCTTCAGCTGGACATGGTAGCCAAAGTTGAAATAACAGGCGTCCAGGATGAACGTGTTTTTGTGGAATTTAACAACGCCAAGCTCGCGGAACTGCGTATGACACCCTATCAGTTAAAACAGATTCTGGAGAGTCGCAACATCATCTTCCCGGGCGGTGCGATTACCTTGGGAAGAGAGCGCATTTCGCTGGAGCCGTCGGGTAACTTTGAATCTGTCGATGAGATGCTCAAAGCGGTCATTCCGCTTCCAAACAGCCGCGATGTGGTTTACCTGGGCGATCTTGTGACCATTACACGCAGTTACCAGGATCCACCGAGACAGCACATGCGCTATAACGGACAACCCTGTCTGGGTCTTGCCATTTCCATGAGTTCAGATGGGAACATTGTCAAATTGAGTCATCAAGTCGATGCGTTATTTCAAAGAGTTCAAAACTACTACCCTCACGGCATTCACTTCTCACCCGTGGCACTGCAGGGAAAACGGGTACACCAAACTGTCCGCGAATTTGAAATCAATCTTCTCCAGAGTGTTGTTATCGTTATTGTCGTCCTACTGTTCAGTCTGGGACTTCGAACCGGGGTTCTGGTCGCCAGCTTGATCCCCATGACCATTGTCATTACGCTGCTGTTCATCGGCATGTTTCATATCGGTATCGATCAAATCTCTCTGGCTTCTCTTTTAATTGCCCTGGGTATGCTGGTTGACAACGCCATTGTGACATCCGAGAGTATTTTGGTACAAATAGGAGAAGGTGTTGCGGTTAGGGATGCCGCACTGCGTTCCGGCAAAGAGCTCGCTCGTCCTCTGCTGACCTCATCGCTTATTACTTCCACAGCATTTTTGCCCATTTACCTGGCTAAATCGAGTACAGGAGAGTACTGCGGCCCGCTTGCCAAGGTTGTGGCTATTTGTCTGCTTTCCTCGTGGGTATTGGCGCTGACTGTTATTCCTCTTTTTTGTCTCTGGTTCCTCAAAGTCGGTCCTGAAAAGAAGAAAACCGCCGGCAAAGACCGAAATATGTTTGATAACCGGTTTTATCGCCGCTATCGCAAAACCATTGCATGGCTTTTAAAGCACCGTCTTCTTTACATTGGATCGATGATCCTGCTTTTGCTTGCCGCGTCTTCTTTAGGCAAATACATTCCTAAAATGTTCTTCCCGGACTCCACCAACGCCATCATTGTTGCTGAAGTTGAAACGCCGTTTGGTTCCAGTATTGAGTACACAGAGCAAATGGTGAAAAAACTGGAAGCCTTTATGACAGATGAGCTGTTGGTCAATGGGGAAAGAGAAACAGGTATCTTGAATTGGGCCGCCTATATCGGGGAAGGTGCCCCGCGGTACGTGCTTGCCTATGCACCCGAACCACCCAGACCAAACTATGCCTATCTCATTATCAACACGACTTCTTTCAACGAAGTCCCCGAAACAGTTGAACAACTCAGTCAGTTTGTTGAGGAGGAACTCCCCGAAACCAGAACCAGTATTCGGCAGCTGCCACTTGGCCCTCCGGTTGTCTACCCCATTGAAGTTCGCTTGTCAGGCAAAGATGCCAAGCAGCTTTACACCATGGCTGATGACCTGAAACACAAACTCAAAACCATTGAAGGCGTCAATAATATCAAAGACAACTGGGGTGAACAGATTAAAAAGCTCAAGGTTCATGTGGATCAGGAACGGGCGTTTCGAGCCGGCCTGACCAGCATGGACATCGCTGTTTCTCTGCAAACCATGCTGTCTGGAATTGATATCAGCCATTACAGAGAGCGAGATAAAATCATACCGATAACCTTACGCGCACGGGATATGGACAGAAATGATATTGACCAATTGCGGGATTTCAGAGTGAATTCCCAGTTTACGGGTGTTTCTGTTCCCTTACAGCAAGTGGCAGATCTTGAACTTGTCTGGGAACCCTCTCAAATACGCAGAAGGGACCGTTTCAAAACCATTACGGTGCAAGCGCAACTGGATCAAGGCTATTACGCCAACGACGTAAACAACCAAGTCGTCCCCTGGATTAAAGAACAGCAGAAGACCTGGCCGATGGGATATCGCTGGGCTTTAGGGGGCGAACATGAAAAATCAGACATGGCCAATGCCTCTATAAAAGAGCAGCTTCCCATTGCCGGTCTGATCATCGTGCTTCTCTTGGTCACCCAGTTCAATTCTTTCCGCAAGCCCATAGTTCTGATGTCGGTGATTCCTTTTGCGACCATCGGCGTCAACATCGGTCTTTTAATTGGCCATTCCTATTTTGGGTTCATGACCTTGCTGGGAATTATCTCTCTATGCGGAATCATCATCAACAACGCCAATGTTCTGATGGACAGAATCAGGATCGAAACAGAAGAAAATGGTTTGTCGCCGCAAGATGCCATCATTGAAGCCTCACAAAGGCGTTTGCGACCCATTCTGCTGACCACCCTTACAACGGTTGGTGGGCTGATCCCCCTGTGGTTGGGTGGAGGTCCCATGTGGGAACCCATGGCAATAACCATCATTTTCGGTCTCAGTTTCGCGACAGTGATTACCCTGGGAATGGTTCCCGTTGTTTATTCACTGATTTATCGAATCAAGTTTCACTAAAAACAAGCTGAAACCAGACAGCCGGACAGGGCAGATCTGCAAATCTGCCCTGTGTTGTCTGTCAAGGCGTGTTTGAATCCTTGTAAGCGAAGCGCTTGGATTGGTTTATGAACTTTTCAAGCCACTTCACCAGGTGAATCAACCCCTGGAAGAGGGGTTATCGGAATCAATGTAGCGGCTTTTTCGCTCCTTGACAAAGCGATCTAGAACAAGACCCCCAAAACCGTGACATCATCCTGAGATTCTCTCGCTCCTCTGTAATCGCTGTAAGTTTTTGCTATTTGACTCTTGTGTTCTTTAAACGGCAGGGGCTGAAGATCGTTTAACATCTTCTGAAGCCGTTTAAATCCAAAAGGTTTGTTTTTATCTGCCGCCATTTGCTCAAAAAAGCCATCTGTAAACAGGTAGAGACGATCGCCTTTAGACAAGTTATAATCGTGTTTTGTAAAAACAAAATCTTCTTTGGAACGTCGATAACCGATACTGGTTCGATCGCCTTTGACGCGTAGAAGTTTTCCGCTCAGAACAAGAAAGGCCGACAAGCGGGCACTGGCAAAAGAAAGCGATCTTGCCTTACCGTCATATACACACGCGCACGCTTCCAGCCCGTCATCGGATATGGAATCTTTGCTTTGCTGTTTGAGGGTCGTCTTTACCAGCACATTCATACGGCTCAATATTTGACCTGGATCAAGGCAATCCTCTGCGCTCAGAATGCGATTCAGTGCCGACATAGCTAACATGGTCATCAGTGCGCCAGGAACGCCATGACCTGTGCAGTCTATTAAAACAATGACCACTTTACCCTGATGCTGATTGATGTAATAAATATCACCGCCAACCTCGTCTCTGGGCTGCCAAATAGCGAAAAAATCCGCCAGCAGACTTGCGGTCTGCCCCGGATTGGGTAAAAGCGCCTTTTGAATCGTGGTCGCGTAGTGAATGCTATCCATGATTTTATGATTCGCCTCTTCTACCTTTATCAGTGTCTGATGGAGATCCTCTGTTCGCTCGACAACTTTAGCGTCGAGTGTTTTGTTGAGCGTCATGATTTCATTGTAACGGGTTTTGAGCGAACTTCTCATTTGCTCAAAACTGGAAGCAAGGCTGCCCACTTCATCCTGATATCTGGTTTCGACCTGATGATCCAGATTGCCCGATGCAATGGTTTCCGCATCGCTGCTCAAGGTAACGATGGGCTGGACAAACCGCTTCCCAAGCCATACAGACAGAAGAAACCCAATACCAATGATACTCAACAGCTTGTAAAAGCTTTGACGAATTAAGTAAGTTCTGGTCTTCGACAAAAAAGAAGTGGACAGTGAAATCATTAAATTGGCATTTTCTGCCTCGCCTAACTCAACGGGAACCTGATAGACAAGAGCGTGATCTTTCCATTGAAGAGTGGACTTAGAGACGAGTTTTTGATCAAACAGTTCCATGGTCCTTTCTTCTTCCGTATGGGCCATTATCATGCCATCGGAACCGATGATCATGGCAAATTGAATATCCGGATTTTCTTCTTTTAAGGTTGCCATCGCTTCTTGCAGAAAGCTGTAGAAGTTCATTGAAATGGCCTCTGCGGCCAGAGACGCCAAGGTCACACCTGTCGTGGTGAGGCGTCTTTCCATAGAATCTTTTAGTGCCAAGACGGACTCCTGATAACCAATTCTCTCCAAGAAGGAAACCAAGGCGACAATAACAATGGTTATGGTTAAAGCCAGTTTGCGAGCCATATTGCCTCCTATTTGGATTCAGGTAAACCCCATCGTTTAATCAAGGCACTGTATTGCTGCACGAAGTTATTTTTTCTCTGAAAAATCTGTGCCTGAGCTTGACATTTTTGCCAGAAGGCATCTCGATAGTCTTTGAAGTCAGCCATGTTGTTCTTGAATCCAAAAAGCGCCAGATCTTGACGTTCCTGAAGAAGAGCAACACGCTTTTCAGCAAGACGGATCTGACGTTCAAGGAGTTTTAACTGACCAATTTGTTGATGGGAATCGACTACCAGATAGTTTGCTAAAACGGATGATAGATGCTCGTATTCCCTTGCTTTTGACCGGTATTGAGCGGCTCGCGCTTTAATTTCTCCGCCACTGAAAAGGTTCATTTTCATCCCCAGCTGAACACCGCAGTCTTTTTCGGGCAGCGCGCCCAGTGAATCGTTGAAATAATTGTAAAACGCCTCCAGGCCAACGATTGGTTTATAAGCGGCTTTTTCTTTCTTCTCGAGCACCTTGAAAGCCAATTGACCTTGCTCTATTTTTTTGATTTGGTTGTTGTTGGCGGCCTTCAGCTGTTCCTTTTGCCACAACTTATTGAGCTCAAGTTCCTTAACCTGGATTTGATTGAGTGATAATCCTTCCCGAATATCCGCGGCCAGGGCAAGACCGGCTAACGCTTCATTCATGTTGGTCTCAACTTCTGCTAAGTGAATGTTCAGTTCGATATTCAGATCATCCAGTTCCAAAAAGTACAAACCCCACTTTCCACGATCATCCATTGGATCCGCATTATCAGCCATGATCTCTATAACACTTTTAAAAACAGATAGTTCACTTTGGGCTTGTTTCAAAAAAGCACGAACTTGAACCAGGACATTCACAGACTGATAAGCGCGATAGACTTCTGATGTCACTTTCAAGATGGCTTCTTCTTTTTCAAGCGTTTTAGCCGTATGCATATGCCGGGCAGCTTGACGAGCCAGAGAAATCTGACCGCCCGCATAGAGCGGTTGAACCACTTTCAGACCAGCAGAGGTAAATTCATTATCCTGAATATGCACCGCATCGGGAAGAGCTACGTCCAGAGGAACTTCTAAATCGATTGGTCCGGTATCAAAAGGAACACCGGAGATTTCCAGGCTGAGATTGGAAATGGTGGTTGCAACCGTCGTCTGAATCCGGCTTGCGGAAAGGTCCAGATCCCTTCCCTCATTCAATACTCGGTGGGCTACATTAAATTCAGCACGTGGAAGCATATGAGACTGGGCCTCTTTGCCCTGCCAAAGCACAGCCTGAATCTGCTCATCACAGGCCTTTAATTCCGCCCGGTTTTCCATGGCGTGATTTAGCAGTGAATGAAAATCCCATTTAGTTTGTACAACAATGGAAGTAGAACACAAAACCAGAACCAAACTAGAGATCATTTTTGACTCCTTGTAATATCAACAGCTTTAACACGGCTGAAACCGGTTACATTCAGTAGACTCATGTGGGCTTTGACATCCGGGTTTTTAAGAGAATCAAAGAACAAATTGATGAGTTCCTCAATTTTTTCTTCAGAAACCATATCCCTGGAACAGACAATTGGGGGTTGAACCAGGCTTTTTGATTTACCCAAAACCAACAGTTTTCGCTTTAAATACGGTTTCATTTTAATAAACCGATTAAAAAAGAATTCCGGTAAGATACCGCCATCGGTCTTGCCATACAGCGTTGCCATAATAACCGATTTGGCCTCGGGCATTTGCTCGAGAACCACGTTTGACGGCATAACCTCACTTTGAGTTATTTCATAAAATCTCTGAGTTACATACATGGGTGTGGCGATCGTCTTACCTTCCAAATCCTTAGCGTCGCGAATGGCAGAATGACCCGCTTTGACAAAAATCAAAAAATGCTGCCGCTTTTTACCGTCAATAATAGGAGTAACCAATGGAACCAGATTTAAATCCTTTTCATAGGTCTCAAAAAAAATGTGTGAAACGCCAGCCACAAAGACCTGCTTGTTCTTCATGCGAACAAATAACTCATGGTCATCGAAAAAGTTCTCTAATGTAAAGGATGTCTTCTTGTCTCCAGCCGCTTTAAACATACTGAATAAAGCTTTACTGATGACATCCTTCTCGGCTTGAACACTTCCTGTGAAAAAGGATCCTCCCATAAAGGCAAAGTCAATAACATGCTTGGAATCCTTGGGAAGAATTTGTCCAAAACAGGGAAACAGGTATAGGCAAAGCACACAAAAACGCCAGTTTAGCATGGGTCCCTCCCCTTTTTTGACTTTTCAGATTGTGAACGTGTCATGCACCGATTTCCTGGTGCCCCATTCACGCGGAACAGCAGAAATAGAATTTATGATCCGACTTTTCTATCATAGTGTTTTCAACCGGAAAACTCAAGAAGGCCAATCGTATGCTGCTGAATAAAGAAGAGCTCCGTGGTGGTTTCCTGCATGCAATTAGAGTACACGTACTCGAATTGCATGAAATCAGGGTTTGTTCAACGCACGCATAAACGCTTGAACGTCAGCAGGCAGGGAGGTCAAGACAACAAGAGATCGATCATCCTGATTCTCTTCTTTTTGTTTAATTACCTTGCCGTAGATTTCGTGCTCCCTGTACGATATTTTTACATTTGTAAAAGGCGGAGATTTTTCGGATTGCACGATGGCTACCTGACTTTTAGCACAGGCCACAATGACGCCCTCCTGCTCTTCACTGTTGACATCTTTTCCGGTGAGAACTCTATACTGAACGGGCACGGGCACACTCAGCTCGGTTAGCACTTCCCGATTTGCGGGCAGTCCAGGTCCACCTTGAATCCCTTCCACATCCAGAATTTGAATGGATCCGGAACAGCCTTTGGGAAAGACCTCCGATTGACTCCTGATGGCAAGAGGAACGAGACAAGCGTCACGAGCTGCTTTTGAAATCAGAATCTGATCGCCTACGGTGTAGCTTTCAATGCGAGCCGTCAAATTAACCTCTCGCCCTACCACACCGTATTTTGTCCTTTTGGTAGAACCGATGTTTCCCACAATGACATCGCCCGTATGCAGGCCAACTCCCAGTTTTAATTCGGGAAATCCATGCTTTTGATTCCAACGGTTCACACGCTCCATGGCAATTTGCATATCAATGGCGCAGGCAATGGCCCGGGTTGCATCGTCTTCACGCGTGGTCGGCACCCCGAAAATGACCAATAACCCATCTCCCAAAATTTCATCGATGGTACCCTGGTGCTTGAAAATAATCTCGGTCATCTCCTCCAGGTAGTGATTGAGAATTTGAAGAACCTGATCGGCAGGCAGCTTTTCAGCAAGAGCTGTAAACCCCCTGAGATCAGACATCAGAATGGTCATGCGGCGCTTCTCTCCGCCTAATTGTAATCCTCCAGGTGTTTGGAGGAGCTCTTCAACAATGTCATCGCTTAAATAGCGACCGAACACACCTGTAATGAAACGGTTTCTGAGTTCAAGAGATTCGTTTAAACTGTTGAGACGAAGTTGTTGACGGTCGCTTAGACGAACCAATCTCCTGGTTTGTTTGAAGAGCTTTTCATAGCCCTTTAGAAGAGTTTTAAAATCGGCAGTTAAATCGCCTTTACTTTCCAGGCTGGCTTTCGCGTTTTTTAAAATATTCTCTTCTTTGCCGAAAAGGCTGCTTGAATTCATGCTTCTCCATCCGCAAACTCAATGAGCTCAAAGTCCAGGGATTCAAGGTCCATTTGAAAGTCCTCTCCGTATTCCTGTGCAATGTCATCACCTTCAGCATACAACCAGGACACCGAAATCTTTTTCCCCTGTTCCGCACTCTGATCGAGCATATCAAACAAATCGAAAAGCGCTTTGGAAGAGCTGCTGTTGAAGTAGCTGATTTTTATACGAACGGTCAATGGCTCTTCAGCATAGGTCTCAAGGTAGGTTTCCAGCCAATCGAAAACTTCCTGATAGAACGCAATCGTATTTTCTGGATAGGATTCCCCTTCAATTATCAGATGATGTTTATCTGCTTGAAAATGTATCCTCGGTGTGTACTTGGTCGCTTCAATAGACAAATTGTTCATGTCATACCCCCCTAAACTAAGACCTTAATTGAGAAAAATGAATGATTTTCATCTACCATATGAACACTGTATTCCAAGGGCGAACTTGCTTTTCGCGCCATTTCTATGAAACCCAGACCCGCACCCTTACTTCCTTCAGACGGGCCCAAGCGGCGTTTTTTATTGTAGAGTTTTCTAAGTTCCTGTTTATCAAGCATGTTCAGTTCCTCCAAGTAATTGACCAGGCTTTCCGCCTTTTCCTTTTTTAAAAGATTACCTGAAAGGACAAAGTACTTTGAATCCTGCTTACCCGCAGCCAGCATACCCATGGGAAGGCTTTCTGGCGGGTCTGAAGATTCAATGATTTCCGTTTCACTGGAATAATGGAGAATGTTCTGAGATAGCTCTACGACAACCGAAAAAACTTTGACCACATATGAAGAGCTCTCCTGATTTTCTTTCATGGAATCCCTCAAAGAGCTCCCCAATTCAGCAATCAGCTCTTGCGTGAATGGCCCAACAAAACAGGATAAAATACCAAGGCCGTTCAACTGGTCGTTTAAACCTAACATTCTTTTTAACATTCAAACTCCTATAGAAAAAAACTAAGAGAGACAAAAGCCATGCCGTTTGATCTTGGAAAAAACTCAAAGGTCATGGAATCCCTTGTTTTTTTTACGGCACTCAGCAAAGCCGCATAGCCGACCTGATCCTGTGCGTGCCGTTCCCTTTTTCCGCTCAAAATATGATCCAGTTCAACTTTCAGATAGGCCGCCCGATCCTCCGGCACTTCCATACCGAGAATTAAAACCGGTTGATCATTTTTTTCGCTGACAAAGACTAAGCCGGTATTGGCTCCAAATAGTTTACGGTCCTGCTGCATGTGATCCTGACTTTCAACCATACATCGTGTTTGCTCCAGAAAGATGGAGAAAATTTCTTTTGGAAAAAAGTCGCGATGTTTGCGCTTTGATCCCAAAATGGAAAGAGCTTCCGAAAGAACGCCCGGCGAAAAAACACCGGCATAAAAAAAACCGATGCCATCTTTTGAAAGAGCATTCTTGATATTGTAGAGTTCAGAGGAAATCATGCGGCACCTTCGGTATGATGGAATGGCATCTCATTTTATCATACCGTAAGGTCTGTTTACTTTTTTTTTGAAGTTTAACTTCAGACACAGAGACTTTCTCAATAATTCGGTTTATAATTAATGGTTTATAAGACTTTTTAACCTCATTTTGGCAGAGTAAACTGCTGTGCTTTTGAAGACTTAAAAAGTCCGCACAAAACGTTTCAATAAGGCAGGTGTTCATATGAAGAAAACCATTGTATTGGTTATTAGTTTGCTCTTTCACAGCTTGGTTTTTGGGATAGATTACATCATCCCTCACTTAACAGCGGAAAACGCGTCGTGGGGAAGCGTCGTTCAAGCCGATAATTTGAGTTCTTCTCCTCAATCCTTTACCATCACCCTCTTCAGAGATGGGACCCAGGTTTTTTTTCAGGAATACAACGCAGACAGTATGGACAAATTGCTTGTCAATCTCTCGCAAGAAGCCTCCGAGGGGGTGTGCGGATTCCTTTCCTGTGAATCACCAGATGTTGTTTTTCGCTTGAGCTATGAAAGCTATATAGGACGCGGCCTTGCCGAATTTGCTCTGACCCCAGACACTGCCAACACACTCGTCTTCCTGTTCAGTGATTTCAGCACCAGCGTAGAGTGGAAAGGTATCGCTATCGCCAATATCTCTGAACAACCCGTCCCCGGCATTCTGTATGCCATTGGTCAGGGCAGGGTTCTGGGTTCTACAGCCTTGGAAGTTCCGGCTCTCACGCGGATCAGAGGAGTCCACAGTGCCTATTTCCCCAATTTATCCTTTGACGAAGTTGATAGTTTCCTCCTGGTTGCTGAACAACCGCTAAGCGGTATAGCCATCTCCGGGGATGCGCCTAGTTCCAAGCTGCTCTTTACCCAGGCCAAGCAACTTCCCGATTTTGACAGCTCGGCTTTGCCCAATTACACCGGTGAATGGACCGGAACCTGGAAAAGCACTCAGACCGCCAGTAAAGGTGGACCTGCTGTACTCCGCATTCATACTCAAGAGAAAGATCAGTTTTCAGGTTTTCTGGATGTGCTCAACACAGACTGTGGAGATGTCACTGACCTGGCCGTATCAGGCACTGTGATCGATGACGTTTTTGATTTTAATGTCTCTTTTTTATGTGTCGCATTGACGGTGGACCTTCACTTCTACAATGGGGTAGTGACTAACTCGGAACTGTCCGGTCAGTACGATCAATCAACGAATGGAGAAATAGTCGACACAGGTACCTTTCTCTTGTCTAGACAGTAGCGTTCAAACCGGGACCTAAAACCAAAAACAGGACAACTCTTTCACTTTCAGTAAACTTGTTTTTTCTAAGGTAAAATGAAAAAGGCCTCCCGAGTCGATGACTCTGGAGGCCTTTTTACCCAAATGGTTAACAAAAAGATGATTGATTATTCAAATTGAGCGCCAGCATCCGAAAAAGCCCGGATAGCCTTGTCCAGATCGGCTTTGGTATGGGCCGCAGAAATCTGAACGCGAATTCGGGCTTTGCCCATGGGTACCACAGGATAAGAAAATCCTATAACATAAATGCCTTTCTCGAGCATGAACTTAGCCATGGCGTTGGCTTTACTGGCATCACCGATCATGACGGGAACAATGGGGTGAACACCTTCAATGACGTCGAGACCCGCAGCTGCAATTCCCTTGCGGAAATACTGTGTATTGTCTTCAAGTCGATCTCTCAACTCTGTCGATTCTTCCAGCAGCGTTAATGAGGCTATAGCCGCATTGACCAGAACAGGAGGCAAACTGTTAGAGAACAGGTAGGGTCTGGACTTCTGTCTTAAAACTTGAATCAGTTCTTTGCGACCGGTAGTGTATCCACCAGATGCGCCGCCTAACGCTTTGCCTAAAGTGGATGTAATGATATCGACTCGATCCATAACACCGCAGTGTTCATGGGTTCCTCGTCCGTGCTTTCCAATGAAGCCAGTGGCATGGGAATCATCAACATGCACCATAGCTCCATATTGTTCAGCCAAGTCACATACCGATTTTAAATCGGCGATCAGTCCATCCATGGAAAAGACACCGTCTGTTGAAATCATGATGTGACGTGCTCCGGCATCCCTGGCTGCTTTTAACTGCCTCTCCAGGTCTTCCATATCCTTGTTCAAATAACGGAAACGCTTGGCCTTGCAGAGGCGAATCCCATCGATAATGGAGGCGTGATTGAGTTGATCTGAAACAATGGCATCTTCAGGACCCAGCAGGGTTTCAAAAAGTCCGCCGTTGGCATCGAAACAACTGGAGTAAAGAATGGTATCTTCAAAGCCCATGAACTTGGACAATTTCTTTTCCAGTTCTTTGTGAATGGTCTGGGTTCCACATATGAAACGAACAGAGGAAAGGCCGAAACCGTATTTCTCAAGACCTTCCTTGGCGGCTTTTACCAGGTTGGGATGATTGGATAGCCCCAAATAGTTGTTGGCACAAAAATTCAAGAACTCGCCCTGGGGCGTCTGAATAGCGCGTCCCTGAGGTGTTTCAATTTTGTGCTCGTTTTTCATAAGACCATTCTTTTCTATTTCATCGATTATATGTTGATAATCCTGTTTTACTTGTTTATACATTCCTTTACCTGTCCTTCAACAGTGCTTTTTTTATCTATTAGCACCTTAGTTAATTGATTATATCAGAAACAAGACCGGCAAGTCAGACATGTCAGCATATTAACGACATTTCTACAAAGATACGAGTTCCTGCAGATAAAAGGAGCACGGATTGAGAACTATCTGTAACCTGATTTGAATCAGTTAAGTGCGCAGTTTTTTTTCTGCAGCCCAAGAGTGAGATTCCTTTAGCATCGCTTTGTCTTCAAGCCCGTTCTTCAAATTGGTTCTCAATTGAATTTTTAAACGATAGAATCCAACGCTTTTCTTATTCTGTTTGCAAGATAGGACAAGGCAACGGGCTTAAACAGAATGTCATTGATGCCAAGTTGTTCCGCTTTTTTGAGATTACAGCTTTCACTATATCCCGTACAGACGAGTATGGGCATATCAGGCTTTATGGAGAGAACTTGCCTGGTAAGCTCAAGCCCGGAAATTTTTGGCATATCCATATCTGTAACTATTAAATCGTACTTTGCAGGATCTTGACTGAACAACTCCAGTGCCCTGGTCGGTAAGGTAACTGCTGTCACCTCGTAACCTAAACTTCGAAGTGCTTGTTCCTCAACTTTTAATATGGCCGGCTCATCATCGATGAGCAAAATATGCTCGCATCCTCTCACAACCTGGTCTTCCGGCAGATTGGGCTCGTCCTGATTTTCCAGAACTCGATCAATTGCTTTAAAGTACAGTTTAAAGACGGTACCTTTCCCCAAAACACTGCTGACTTCAATTGCCCCGTTCATTTTTTGCATAATTCCGTGTACCAGGGCAAGACCCAAACCCGTACCTTTACCTTTGCCCTTTGTTGTGAAAAAAGGTTCAAATATTTTGTCCAGATCTTTCTCCGCTATGCCTGAACCTGAATCTTCTACAATAAATTGCACATAGTGACCGGCCTGAACTGAAAGCTTTTCAGCCTCTTCCTGACTCATCTGATGATTGCTTAACTGAATTTTTATGTAACCGGCCCTTTGTCCTATTGATTGGTAGGCATTGGTAATCAAGTTCATGATGATCTGATGAAGCTGGGTGGGGTCTGCTTTGACCTTGTGACATTCGCTGTCTATTTCATGTCTTATCTCAATGTATTTTGGAACTACAGAGCGACACATTTTGATGGTTTCTTTTAAAATGATCTGAATTTCAACCAGAACATAACGTGTTTCCTCTTGACGAGAAAAAGTCAGGATTTGTTGAACCAATTGTTTTGCGCGTTGACCACTTTTGTAAATCTGCTCAACACTCTGCAGGTTTGCAGGATTGGTCAATGTTTTTTTCAACAATTCAGAGTAACCAAGTATCGGGAAAAGGATGTTGTTAAAATCGTGTGCAATACCGCCCGCCAAGGTTCCAATCGCCTCCATTTTCTGCGTTTGTTGTAACCTTTTCTCGTATTCAGCTTGTTTTTCCTCCATGACTTTGATGCCAGTGATGTCTGTATGAGTACCAATGACGCGTGCCGGCTTCCCTTTCGAGTTGGTCGCAATGACTTTGCCCCTGGCCAGGACCCAATGAGTTTCCTTGTCCTGATAGCGAATCCGATGCTGGTGGATAAAAAAGGTCTTTTGACCATTCAGGAAAGCCTCCAGTTCCGTGTCAAACTGTTCGCGATCTTTGGAAAGAATGAGATCAAACCAACTGTTGATATTGTTCTCAGGTTCATGGTCCACATACCCAAAAACCCTGCACCATTGCTTGGAAAAAGAAAACGTTCCAGATTCCAGATCCCAATCCCATACACCGTCACCGGAACCTTCAAGTGCAAAATGCCACCTTTCTTCACTTTCTATTAGAGATTGAATGGTGAAATCGTGTTGTTTTATTTGATGTTCGAGTTTTTGTGCGGTTTCCCTGTGCTGAGAGCTCAGTTTCTCTGCCTCGTCTAAAGACTGAGTAATGCCTTTAATAAGCCTTCCCACTGCTATGATCGATATGAGGACAAGAAACACCAGGGTAAGTGAAGTGGCAACCCACACATCTTGATTGTATTCTATAAAACCCTCTGTTTTGACAGCACCATGATCAATGAGAAAGTAGAAGATGAACAGGAATACGGACTGCAACAACAACATAAGGAGACCAGACCGAAGACCTAAGATCAGGGTGGTGATAATGGCTGCAGTGAAGAAATAAACCCGGCCATTGCCAACAGGACCGATAAACAGGAAAGCGATCACACCAAGTAAAAACAAAATGATCATTCCAAGCCAGGCTCTTATTTTGTAGGAAATAGAGTGAATGAAAAAAAGGGCCAGGCATGTGGCATAGGAACAAGCATGAAACAACAGACCTGCCCACATACCTTCTGAGAGTGAAACCATTCCACTTTTTAAAAGAGACGGTAAGGATGCTATTAATACAGCAGCTAAAATTATTTGATAGCTGCTTTGCTGCCAATACTCCAAGGTATTTTTTTGATTTACATGTCTCTCTACTAAAAGCATGCGATGCAGAAACTTTTTTAACATCTGCTCATTTGCACCTTATTTCCAACTTTGCAGAATTCACAATGAACGCTATGTGCAGTCTATATCTATTTGAGCTTCATATCAAGTTTGGAGTTTCGCTTTAAGCGAATAAAGAAAGACAATTCTAACTTGGGCTGTTAAGTCCACAGCGGGAGATGTTGCGCTCTTGACGTGCTGACAATTTAACAACTGACTCAGGATAATTCACCTATTGTTCAACCCTTGAGCTAGAATAAACCAAGTTGAGGGAACTATGACACAAGATGCTTATATCACTCGAAAAGCCAAGCTCTATATTCAGAATAATAAAATCCCCTTCCATGACTTTTTCAGAAATTGTATTTTTGGATTTGTTGAAACAGAAAAGAACAGAGGCTTCTTCGTTCATCTTCAATTGGGTCAAAACAAGGAGCCGTTTTTTTTTGAGTGTAAATGTCGGGATGCCCATAAAGGAATTTTATGTGAACACGTTCTGGCTCTTCATTTCACAGCAAGAAACTGGCCCCACAAACAAGAGTGGCGACATGTTTCTTTTGAAAATGGCGCCCTGTTAAAGATGTTCAAGGCTGCTCCTCATAAAGTCCTCAAACAAGAATTTACATCCGAGAGTAATCCCAAGCTCGATATCAGCGCAATTCAATCGCATTCCAGGTATGCCTCTTATCTCTTTAACCATGAAAGCCCCCAGGCTCAAAGGGACAACAAAGCCTTCTTGCGTGCCACCTTTCTCGAAAGAAGCGAAGATGAAAGGGTGATGATCCATAGCGGTGTTCCCTCCAAAAAGTGTTTTTTTGAACAGTCCATGCTCTACCGCGTGGCAAAAATGGCTTTTTTCCTCGAACAAAAAGACGCCTTGACCATCGATTTGGATTGGGGGCAGGATCACCATATCGACTTCCGTCTTCTGTGTGAAGGGCGGCCGTTTTTTTCGTGGACAATGGGTGTGGATGTTTTTTTAAAGGGAACGCAAACGAATTTGCCTTTCTGGAGCAAATATTTGGACATCAGCCATGTACCTACTGCCATTCCCACGGTATATTCCATCGCCTTTTCACCACAAGGTGACCTCATGATCCGCCCGGGTTTTGGACAGCACAGCTTTATGGGTTTAGAGGAAGTTGAACAAATAGGTCATTACTTCTACTGTCGCGAATTTGGGTACTTTCAAACTCAGATCGGTCTTTCTGAATTTGAATTGACTTATTCTTCGGTGCCTGAAACGATCATACCAAGGAAAAAGATACCCGCTTTTTTAAAGAAGCACCAAAATGTCATTCAAAATCTCGAACGCACCTTTATTGACAAAAGCCTGTTTGGCAGCATTCTACTAACTGAAGTGAATCGATTGGACATTACTTTAAACGACTATCAGAATCGAGCTTTCCAGGCAGAAATCACCATCACCATTAAAGACCAGCGCATTCATTTTGCCGACCTGAAACAGCTTCTGAGTGATCAACTGAACACGAGATACTGGAACATCAAGAATCGCTTTTTTGATGCCAAAACCCCAGACGGACAATATTTAAAGGCGCTTCTTGTTAATGTTGAAAACAGCTTTATGCCCGTTCAAACGCTGTTCCAGTCCATTTTCCATTTTCAATCCCGTCTTTTCGTACAAACCAATACCTTGACGGATGCCAGTTACCAGCGAATGAAGTCCATGCAAATGGAGAACTACCCGGACCTGGAACCGGCAAGTTTAAACCTCAGGCCCTATCAGAGTTCGGGTTACCGCTGGCTGTGGTTCCTCAGATGCTACGGACTTGGCGGTTTGCTGTGTGACCAAATGGGTCTGGGTAAAACACACCAGGGAATGGCGCTCTTAACGGCCATCAAACAGGAAAAAGGTTCGCTGCGTGCCTTGGTAGTCGCTCCCAGAAGTGTTCTTTTTCACTGGCAGGAAAAGCTCCAGGCTTTTTGTCCCAACCTCTCTGTTTCACTTTTCTATGGTCAGGGTCGCTCTATACAGGTTTCTTTCAAGTCCGACATTGTGCTTACAAGCTACGGAACGCTGAGAAGTGACGCCGAAGCCATTCAAATGAAACACTTTGACATCTTGCTGATGGATGAAATTCAAAACGCAAAAAATGCCAAGACCGCTACATTTGCCAGCTTGAGAGGGCTTCATGCAGACTGCCGGGTAGGTCTTACAGGAACTCCCATCGAAAACAGAGTCAGTGAACTTAAAAGCCTGTTTGACTTGACCATACCCGGTTACTTGGGAGACAGCGCCACGTTCCGTGAACTCTACGAAGTGCCAATTACCAAATTCAAAAGCAGAGAGGCGTTAAACCAACTCAAGCAGCTCGTGGCTCCCTTCATACTCAGACGCTCCAAAGATGAGGTGCTGCTCGATCTCCCTGAAAAAATTGAGGACCTGAAGCCATTCAGCCTTACCTCTATTGAAAGAGAATGGTACACAACTCTGAAGAAAGAGGGTAAAAAGGGCATTTTTGGTGAAGAACGCATCAGTGCTCTTCATGTTTTCCAACTCATCAATAAACTCAAGCGATTGTGCTGTCATCCTGCTCTCCACTTTGGAAGCGATGATTACGCCAAGTATCCGTGTCAAAAGTGGGACCTCTTCATTTCCATTTTAAAAGAAGCCCTCGATAACAAGGTTAAAGTCGTTATTTTTACTCAATACCTCGGCATGATTGACCTCTTTAAAAAATACCTTGAACACCACCAAATCGGATATGCGTGTATTACGGGAAGTACAAGAAATCGTCAGCAAGAACAGAACCGGTTTCAAACGGATCCCTCCTGTCGTGTTTTCATTGGAACCATTGGTGCTGCGGGAGTGGGTATTGACCTGACTGCCGCGACACTCCTCATTCACTACGACCGATGGTGGAACCCCGCTCGAGAGGAACAGGCAACAGATCGAATTCACCGAATAGGACAGAAACAGTCGGTCCAAATCGTCAAGTTCATGGCACTTGACACCATTGAAGAGCGAATAGACACACTTATTAACAGAAAAAAGAGTCTCTTAAAGGATGTCGTGGGCTTTGATCCTGAAGATGCCGTCAAGCACCTTACAACCGAAGAATTGCTGGAAATACTGACATAGACCCTTTTCCACGCGTACACGTCATTCCCTGCATAGAGACCATAAAAGGAGTTCAATCCATTGACAGCAAACCAAAGAGGAATCAGCCGATCGGATCCCCTCACAATTACTGAATTAAACAAGGGCATCAAGGACCTTGTAGAAGAAACACTGCCACGGATGTGGATTCGCGGAGAAATTAGCAATTTCCGTCCAGCTAAATCGGGTCATTGGTACTTTTCACTGAAAGACAGTCAATCCCAGGTACGGGTGAACATGTGGCGATCATCAACTTACAAAGTGGATTTCCAACCCGAAGAAGGTGCTGAAGTGCTGGTTTACGGGCCCATCAATGTCTACATGCCGCGAGGAGAATACAGCATCACCGCTGAGTGGATGGAATCCGTTGGGCAAGGACGATTGAGAGCGAAATTTGAACGCCTTAAAAACGAGCTCAAGGAGAAGGGCTACTTCGATCAAAAACACAAAAAAGAACTTCCCTTTCTACCGCAAAAAGTGGGTATTATCACCTCCCAAACCGGGGCAGCCCTGCAGGATATACTGAGAGTCCTGCAGACAAGAATGCCCGGTATGCACGTGGTGGTCTCACACTCGCGTGTACAGGGCAAAGGGGCAGAGTCGGAATTGGCAGCAGCTCTAAGACAACTGGACCAACATGGTGATTGCGATGTCATTATCATCGGACGAGGAGGAGGCTCTGAAGAAGACCTGTGGGCCTTTAATCAAGAAGAATTGGCGACAGCCATTTTTGAAGCAAAAACGCCCATTGTCTCGGCTGTGGGACATGAAATTGATTTTCTGATTTCCGACTTCGTTGCTGACGTTCGGGCTGCTACCCCTTCACAGGCTGCTGAATTAATTGTACCCACTTCAACGGAGTGCAAGGCCGCGATACAGGACCAGCTTCATAAAATGAAGACCCATCTGCTCCTAAAAATACAGCGCCTGAAAGCCAGACTCCACTCCAGTGACTTTCAATATGTTTTTCCGCGAATACAAAATAAACTTTACGATCAGCAGCGATACCTCGATGACCTGACTCATCAGGTCACAGGAAGTATGGAAAGCAGGATGAACCAGGCTTCAACGGCTCTTAAGGCCCAAATTGACGAATTGAAATCGCCTCTTTTAGACAAGACAATAATCAGGCATAAAGAGAAGCTCTCCAGCTTGTCCAGGGAGCTTCGCGATCATTGTCATATCCAGGTCAATGACAAGGCATACGCCTTGCAATCCCTGATTGCCCGTCTGGACGATTTGTCTCCTTCCAAAGTGCTTGCGCGAGGATTTTCGGTCACCAGAAATGCCAAAGGAGAGGTTATTTCCGATTCAGAACAGGCAGTCAAAGGAGAGGAGCTCAACCTTACACTGCACAAAGGACAGCTCAAAGTAAGAGTTGAGTGACACCTCTCATCACGGAACATAAAAACTCAGTACCCAAGCAGGACCACGCTCATAATAATACTTTCAGCTCCCATCATGGCCGTCCATACAAGCAGTTGATTTTCTTTTGAAACGCGTTTTGCCAAAATCCAGGCCAGAAAGCCCCCTATTAAAAGCGTATTTGTAATTTGAAAATCCAAAAAATAGGCCATGCAAAATGGAACAACACTGGGCAGTTGGTTCCAGACCTTCTTTTTTACCAACCAGTAGGCTAATCCCAAAATAGCGCCTGATGTCAAGTTCACTTTTAGTTGATCAGAGTATTGCATGACATCGGTACTCATCATTTCCAGAAACTGGTTCCAGATCTGCGCAGCTGGCGCAGGGAACAAATCGGTGCCAACTAATTCTTTAAATTTCAAGAACACAGGAATTAAAACTGTTGGTCCGATAACGGCACCCGCAAGTTGATAGTTCAGCTGCAATCCAGGTCGACACTTTAAAATGGAGCCGCATTTTAAATCACTGGAAAAATCCGAAGAAGCCGCCGCAGGCCCGATCAATTGCCCTATCCAAGGCATAAGTGAACCTTTAAACGGTATAAAAAATAGAATGACCATTCCAAGTTTACCCAAAGCTCCAATAGGGGCTACGTCTGTCTCTGCGGTAGCTCGGCTTGCAAGCAGGGCACACGGCATGATGAGCAGGACCATCAGCACGACAGGAAAAAAACTCAAGCCGAAAACGCGGTGAAAAAAGAACAGCGAAACAAAGGAGAAAAGCGTCAGAGAGAGAACAATCCTCTTGTTAAGGAGATTCGCCGTCAGTTCTTTCCATGGCTTTTGTGCGGTAAAATCAATCAACATGTAGACTGTCATGGCTGAAACCGAAAACCAGGCCAGCTCATCGCCCTCACCCAGAATGTGCTGTTCGGGAAGAAAGAAAAAAAGCCCGCCAAGAAAAAACAAAATACTCGTCTTAAAACCTAATAGACCTCCCAGGCCTAAAAAGACGGGAGACAGTGAAAGACCCATAACCGAGCTTGGAATCCACTTCATGAAACCCTTCAGGAACACCCAGACAGATGTCGCACTGAATGTCCACCAAAAGGCCTTGTGCTCCTGAGAATCGGTATTTTCAATAAGCGAAACAGCCGCTCTGGCCGATGGAAACGCCGCTTTTTCCAGGTGTTTCCTGAAAAACCAGGCCAAAAAGGTACCCATCACATTGAGAGAAACAACCCAGAGAATCAGCGTCACCGGATCGTCTGGAAAAAGACCTGACAAGACAAGTGCCGCTAAAACAGTAGAAAGTAAAGTCACAGTGGAAAAACTCATTCCTGTTGTCATGGAAAGATAATAACCGTAATCCTGAGAGCTGGATGTTTTCACGGTCTCATGGAAAACACCGGAAACTTTTTGGATAGACGCTTCTATTCCTTTGATAACAACAATAGTCAGCAGAGATATACCCACTGCAAACCCAACTTTTAAAGCAATGTAGAGGGATCCAACAGACAAAAGAAAACCAGTTAAGACCAAAACAAGAGAACGGGACAGTGACATGATTTTTTCCTTTCGTTGATTTTAGTTGAGTTTCACCATAAGCGCAACAGCATAATACAAACACAGTCAGTCAAGAGCCCGTTTTGATGTTGTCACTCATGCTCAGTTTCCCACAGAACGAAGCCTGCTGAAACAAGGAGTCCTTCCCAATAAACTCATTGACAAACCGGAACAAATGATCCGGGAGTGATGAACTGAGCCGCATGATGCATATCGGTGTTTTTTTCATCGGCATGCCGTTCCATCAGCCCCGTGATGCGCCTTTTTCAGAGGCAGTAGAGCGCGTGCTTTTTTAAAAAACCGCTTGTAATTGAGACTTAATCTCACTATCATAAAACGATGGCGTTTTGCGACTGTACTTGAGCCACATGCAGTCTGTTTTATATTATTTAACTTACGGTTCGGAGCGAAAAAATGATCCCCTTGACAAAAATTCCCGAAGGTGCCAATGCTGAAATTGCGCAGCTCAATGGGAAAGAACAAGCTCGAGCAGTTAACCCCATGGGCATTCGCGTAGGAAAACACATTGAAATGATACTCAATAAACGAAAAGGTCCCCTTTTGTTGAAAGTTGATGAAACCAGAATCGCCATTGGAAGAGGAATGGCAATGAAAATTTTGGTCCACGAAAAATGACAACCAAGACTCAGACACAGTCAAACAAGAGCAAGGAAGCAACAAGCTTGAGAATCGCAGTAGCGGGGAACCCCAACACGGGTAAATCCACTTTAATTAACTCGTTAGCTGGAAGCTCCATACAGGTGGGCAATTGGCCCGGTGTAACAGTCGAAAAAAGGGAAGCAACCATAAAAGCTGGACCAAAAACCATTCACCTGATTGACCTCCCCGGTATTTATAAGCTTTCCGATCAAACAGCAGAAGAACGCGTCGCGAGTTGTTTTCTCCTGGAAGAAAAACCCGACCTCATTCTCAATGTAATTGACTCAACCAATCTGGAAAGAAATTTGAATCTCACCCTTCAGCTGCAGGAACTGGGTGTTCCCATGCTGATCGCGCTGAACATGTCCGATGAGGCTGAGAACAAAGGCATTCAGATCGACACCGATAAACTAGAGCGCATTTTAAACGCGAAAGTCGTCAAAACCATTGCCACATCCAAGAAAAGTGTCCGCAAATTAAAAGAGCACCTGTGGTTACCTCACCCTTTTCCCAAGCAGTGGACAACGGGCTCTCTGCTCGAATCGCACCATCTCATCTTTGAAAAGCTCCATGAGAGCGAATGCCCCTTCCCGCTTACGAGGTGCATTTTACAGTTCCTCGATGGAGAGCCAAAGGCTGTCAATCAGCTTCAATCCATGGAGGAAGTGGATCATGAGCTTTTCACCCAGTGGACAGCTCTCATCAAGGAAAATCAAGTAACTGATGCCAGATACAGCGAAACAGAGCGCATTTCCAAAGAAGTGCTTGCACTGAAAAAATCCAGCAAACCAGACTGGACAGACAAGCTGGATTCCATTGTGTTAAATCGCTTTTTAGGCATTCCCGTTTTCTTTTTCCTGATGTGGCTGGTCTTCAAAATGACCTTTGACATTTCCGGTCCTTTTGTCGACTGGATCGACGTCGTAACGACCGGTCCCCTCACGCGCTGGACAGAATTGCTCCTCAATCTGTTATCGGCTCCGGAGTGGGTCATTTCCCTGGGAACCGAAGGTTTAATTGGTGGTGTTGGCTTTGTTTTGGCTTTTACGCCGGTCATCTTTGCAATCATGTTTTTCATGTCGGTCCTGGAAGGCAGCGGCTACATGGCACGTGTGGCCTTTATCATGGACCAATATATGCAAAAAATAGGTCTGCCAGGAAAGGCATTTATCCCGTTGCTGCTTGGTTTTGGCTGCAATGTACCATCGGTTTATGCTACCCGTACCCTGGATTCCAATAATGATCGCATTTTAACATGCTTAATTTCGCCTTTCATGTCCTGTGGGGCCCGATTGCCCGTTTACATTCTCTTCATAGCGGCCTTTTTCCCCGGTCATTCGGGTACGGTCTTGTGGGGCATTTACACCTTGGGTCTGGTGCTGGCTGTTGTAACCGGCATCCTGTTCAGGAAACTGCTATTCAAATCCGAACCCCAACCTTTTTTATTGGAACTCCCGCCTTACCGCGTACCCTTGGCCTCTCAACTGGCCAAAGAGACCTGGGAAAAAGGCAAGCACTTTTTGCAAAAAGCGGGTACATTCATTTTAGGTGTTTCCATTCTGGTATGGTTCATGTTCAACCTGCCCTGGGGTGTAGAAAATCCAAAAGACTCCGTTCTGGGAAAAATGGGACACATGGTAAGCCCCGTACTACAGCCCCTTGGTTTTGGCACATGGGAAGCCGGTGCTTCGCTGATAACCGGTGTGGTAGCAAAAGAAATTGTGGTGGGAACCATGGGCGAAATCTACGCGCATCAGGAAGAGGAAGAAACCCAGACGCCTACCTTTAAAGAGGAAATGGCTCTCATAGGCAGTGGATTCGTGAACGCCTGCCTTGAATCGGGTCAAAACCTCATATCAACTATCAAGGTCAGTGCTCTGGCTACAGATAAACCCGAAGGAGGGTTGGTACAAAAAATTCAAAAGGTCTTCACGCCCCTGCAGGCCTTGTCATTCATGATCTTTGTCTTGACGTACATGCCCTGCGCTGTAACAGGCATTGCCATGAAACAGGAATTCGGCACATGGAAATGGTATGGTATCGCTATTATCGCAGGTCTGGTACTTGGCTGGCTGATAAGCTTCATTGTTTATCAGGGCGGCCTTCTAATGGGAATAGGGAGCTGAAAATGATATGGGAAGACTTTATCTGGCTGGGTCTCATAGCCTGGGTAACTTACAAGAGCCTGTTCCCCTCCAGAAAATCACCAAAATGCGGCAGTTGCTCTGGTGCTTGTCAATACGGGAAAATGGAAGTGTAACCCCCTGTTGCAGAAGGGTGCAACAAGGGGTTTCGACTTGTATTGAAGCATTAAAAAACTCCCGTCTGCACCCTAGTTCCTACGAGAATCACGCCTGCTGAAAAAAATACACTTTTCGTATTGCAACAGAGGGAATCGTATTTAAGTGGAACATTTAGAAAGCGTCACTCCAATGACAAACAGCTCTCGCTTTTTTTATTTCTGTAAAAAAGACACAACGACCCATCCCTGCTTCTGCCCTTGTAAAAACAACTTTATTCCAACAGAAGTACCCCAACAGACACTACTGTGATAAACTTTTTACTCAACAGGGCTGTGAAAGCCGCGCCAATGAACAAGACTGAAAGAGATGCCAAACATGTATAAAAGGAAAAGATCATTCAAAATAGGAAAACTAAAGTTCGTCTTTTTTACAGTAATCTTACTGGCTGTCGGATATTTTTCCTTTAACTACTACCTGGACAAATCACTGGAAAAAGGAAATGCCGCTTTACTTTCAGGTGATTTAAAAAAGGCTGAACTGTACTATTTAAAAGTGACTCGTCTCCCCTTCAGCAATGGAAAGGGTCATGATGGACTTGGAGCAGTGGCTCTTCTTCAAAACAGGCATGACGAGGCAAAAAATCATTTCCAGGTCGTTCTCGCCAATAAAACCAATGCCAATTTGTCCAATATTCAAACTGCCTTAAATGTATTTATCACCCGGGGTGATTATGAAGCGGGAAAAACATACAGAGACTTCCTTCTTCAATGGTTGGGCACGGAGGTCAATCAATTCAACATCGAATATGCCGCACTTTCTCTGGGCAACTTCGAGTTGGCACAAGCAAGACAGTTTTTATCAAACACGCCCGAAGAACAAAAGCAAAGCAAGCCCTATCAACGTATTCTCAGTTTAGCTGATGAATACGAGAACAATGAAGAGGTTCCTATCCTCTACGACAGAGATGGCGATCCTATCATGGTTTTCAACTTAAACAACAGTCAATACGAATATGTAACACCTCAGCTTTTTTATGCATGGCCCAAACAAGAAGATTACGGCAATAAAATGGACCGTATTGACTGGAAAAACAAAGTGTTCACCACCATTGACCTCGACCTCCAACGCGTCGCACATCAAGCCATGAAGGGTTATGAGGGAAGTTTGATATTGATGCATGCCGGTTCTGGCGAAATAGTCGCTGCCTATGGCACCAAGGGGTTTTCCCCTTTTGAAACGGAGTTTGAACCCGGTTCAGTTATTAAAGTCCTCACTTATGCAGCGTTCCTGGAAGAAAATGGCAATTCCGATGCATATGCTCCTAAAAATTATCCGGGCAACACGTCCATAAGTGGAAAGGTTTTTTACGACTGGAAAACCCACGGCCAATTGAACAGCATTGGCGAAGGCATGGCCGTCTCCTGCAACCTTATGTTTGCCCAAATGGGTGTGGATATGGGATGGGTTTCGCTGCGGAAAATGTACAACAGATTTTTTGACAGAAAACAGACCGACTTCCTGCTCGGTAAAATGATGAAGGGTCAAATTCTTGAAACACCGACCAATGATTACGAAATAGCACGCATGGCCATAGGTCTCGACGGTATCGCTTCTACGGTCAGAGGACTCATTCAAATTCCTGCAGCCATTGCAAACAAGGGTGTCTGCCCTTCCCCTGTTATGGTCAGCCGATGTGAAACCATCCATGGACAGGTTTACAAAAAGGCAACACCTGAAAATGGAAAGAAAGTGTTTCAGACGACCACAGCCACCGAGCTCATGGATTCAATGAAATTATCCCTCTCTTTTGACCAGGGAACGGCCCGGCGAGCTGCTGTTGAGGGCGTTGAAGCCGCCATGAAGACTGGCACAGCTGGAGAAAGACCTTTTGACTCCGTTATGATCGGTGTTCTGAATCCATCCAAACCTCAATTAGTCTTTGCTTTTCACCTGTATAAAGGCGGCAAATGTGAAATCAACGGAGCACTGGTTGCCTCGAGACTGCAATCTCAAATTAAAGTCATCGCACCGCAGTTTCTCCAATAACCTCGCCTTGTACCAATCTGTCAATTGAGCGCGTTGTAAACGAGAATAAATACAGTTCAACTGAAAGAAAAAAACCTGGAACCCTTATGAAAACCAATACCTATCTCCTGAGGCTGGGTGAAGTCACCCTGAAAAAGAGAAACCGCAACTGGTTTATCAACAACCTGGTCCGAATCATCAAGCCTCGAGTCAGGCACCTCGATGCCAAACTGGAAAAGAGACATAAAAAGCTGCTTCTCTATACCGAAGCTCCGGCAGATGAAGTCAGAAAAGCACTGAAAACCGTCTTCGGTCTTGTGGGTGTAAGTCCCATTTTCAAGACAACACGCGACATGGAGGATATCAAGAAAACGGCTCTTGAACTCGTAAAACCTCACTTTGAATCTCAAAAGAGCTTTTCAGTCAAAGCAAAGAGAACTCAAAAAACCTACCCCGTCAAATCACCGGACATACAAAGGCAAGTGGCCGAATATCTCTTTGAGCATGGTCTCAATTTAAAAGTGGACCTCAAACACTCCGAACTCACATTGTTAATCTCCGTCGAATTTAAAGAAACATGGTTGAGTTTAGAAACATGGCCCTGTCTTGGTGGTTTGCCGGTTTCCTCTAAAAACAAGTTCGGTTTGTTACTGAGCGGCGGCATTGATTCTCCCGTAGCCGGAAATCTCATCCAGAAGAGAGGTGGTTATCTGGAAGCCGTTTACTTCCACACCCCACCTTTCACCGTTGAGTCGGCCAAGGACAAAGTCATTGATTTAGCAGAAATCCTGTCGCGTTACCAAAATGGTTTCAATCTCCACATCGTCAATTTTACAGAAGTTATGAAAACCATTAAGGCAAACTGTCATGACAGTCTGATGGTGGTTTTGAGCCGGCGTTTCATGATGCGAGTTGCCGAACGCATCATGACAGAAAAAGGCGGACAGGCTCTGGTAACAGGAGAAAGCCTTGGCCAGGTAGCTTCGCAAACGATTGAGAATATCTCTATTGCGAATTCTGTTGTGACGATGCCGGTATTGCGACCCTTAATCGGCATGGACAAAACCGAGATTATCTCGTGGTCCAGAAAAATAGACGCCTATGAAACATCCATCAGACCCTACGAAGACTGCTGTTCCCTCTTCGCCCCGGAAGAGCCCGCGACAAGGGCATCCGCGCGAAAAGTCCAGCATGAAGAATCCAAACTGGATATCAATGGTCTCGTTGAACGAGCTCTGGAACAAACAGAGTCTATCAGGCTCTGCCTTGATTAGAGGCCGTCTGTTCCGGTTCCAACACTTAGCGCTGAGTGTGTTTTGAAATAATCTGCTGCATTTCCGAAGTAAAATGGGAACCCGATTTTTTATGCAATACCTCTCCATCGGGTGAGATCAACACATTGAGCGGTATGGAACGAACACCCCAGTGCCGGACAAACCTGCCGTCGATATCCGTCACAACGCAGTTTCTGTTCAGACCGTATTGTTCTGCCCAGTTTGAAGCGGTTTTCCGCGTAGCGGGTCTGCGACCTTCACCTGAGACCATAACCGTAATGAAAACCACGTCTTCTGTGTGCTCTTCCATTTCCTTCATGTGGGGTGCCTGACTGCGACAAGGCGGGCACCATGGCGCACTGAAATCAAGCCAGATGTATTTACCGCTGTAATCAGCAAGAGCAAAGTCCTGACCGTCTGCCGTTACCAGGTGATACTTATCCCGGCTGGAGTGGACGTCTTTTTTAACGGACAAAGATGTTTTCTTCAAAATCATCCAAGCGGCCATAACGGCCACAAGAAGAAGCAATAGCCCGAAAGCAAATACCACGGGCTGCTTTTGTTGACGCTCTCTCAATTTGACATATTCCATATCATACTGAATTGTTTTTCCGGGAAGCTCAATCGTTGGATCAAAAGGTTCGAAGCGATAAATGTAACCATCCTGTGTTTTACGCCTCTCGGCCGGGAAGTAATTTCCACCCTGAAACTGCAGTAATGTCTTACGGTAGTTGCGAACGGCCCAGTCACCATTTTGCCGAGGCGTTTGAATAAACAAGATTTCCTTGTCAATCCAAGCCCGATCCCGTCCAAAATTCCACATAATGCCCCCTTTTCCACTATTGTAACGTAAAAGTACCGCTCAGGTATAAGTGAAGAAAAAAACCTTGATAATTAAAAGAATGTCGGTACCCTGATAAAGTTGCAGATCCAACTGGTAGTTCTCAGATCATCTCACCCGTGAGAATCTAAAAACAAAATTAGACAGAGCAAGCCAGATATCAGATAATACACTGGTATTCGCAAGTAGAAAGGTTTCCGCACTCCTTCATGAAAAAACACTGTCCACCCACCATTTGTTCGCTTACAAAGAGCATCACATGGCAAGCCGTTGCAAGCCTTGCCACAATGGCCGTGTTTTACCTGTTGACAGGGGAATTCACTTTCGCCGTTTTAGCCGGCGCTGTTGAGTGGGCGGTCAATTTCCTGCTGTCTTTTGGTCGCCAACACCTGTGGGCTAAGAACCGGCCTGAAGAGGGTCAAACCCAACCGATTGTAATCTGGTTGACCGGCCTCTCCGGTGCGGGTAAATCAACAATTGCCAAACTCCTGGTCAAAAAATTCAAAGAAAACAAACTGCCCGTACAGTGGCTGGATGGCGATGTCACCCGTGAGTTCATCCCTGCAACCGGATTCTCCAGGGAAGAACGCGACCGACACGTCCTGTCAACCGGATTTATGGCGCGTACACTGGAACAGCAGGGAGTCAATGTGGTGGCGTCCTATATCTCGCCCTATAGGGAAACCCGTGAGAAAGTCAGAGCCATGTGCCGGAACTTTTTTGAAGTTTATCTGTCAACACCGCTGGAAACATGTGAAAACCGCGATGTCAAAGGCCTCTATCAGCAGGCCCGTGCAGGAGCAATAAAACAGTTCACGGGAATTGACGATCCATTTGAAGCCCCTTTCAAACCCGACCTGGAGTTGGATACAACCCATCACTCACCTGAAGAAACCAGTGAAGTCATCTTCCGTGCCATTCAAGACCGGCTTCACACCCAACACCTTTAGTACCCTTTTCAATCAGGAAAAAACCATGTCACTCACGCATTTGAAACAGCTTGAATCCGAAAGCATTTACATTATCCGGGAAGTTGTAGCGGAATTTGAAAATCCGGTTATGCTTTATTCCGTTGGAAAAGACTCTTCGGTCATGGTTCGCCTTGCTCAAAAAGCCTTTTACCCGGGCAAAATTCCCTTTCCGCTCCTGCACGTCGATACGTCCTATAAATTTCCCGACATGTACTCGTTCCGCGATCAATTTGTTGAAGCAGAGGGCTTGGATTTAATCGTGTACCGCAACGAAGATGCCATACAAAAAGCAACCAATCCCTTTGATAAAGGCCCTTCTGCCTGTTGTGCCCAATTGAAAACGAAAGCACTCCTGGACGCTCTGGCTCAGGGTGGTTATGATGCCGCTTTCGGGGGAGCTCGACGTGACGAAGAGAAATCAAGAGCCAAGGAACGCATCTTCTCCTTCCGGGACCGCCATGGACAGTGGGATCCTAAAAACCAGCGTCCGGAGTTGTGGAATCTCTACAATTGTCGGGTTCACATGGGTGAGAGCATCCGGGTTTTCCCCTTATCCAACTGGACAGAACTGGATGTCTGGCAGTACATCCTGATGGAAGAAATACCCATTGTCCCCATGTACTTTGCAAGAGAAAGAGAAGTCTATGAAATAAACGGTCAACTCATTCCCTGTGAGGACATGGTGTTTCCAGATCGAGCGGTTGGTGCCAGAAAGAAGGTGAGTTGCCGCTTTAGAAGTCTTGGATGCATTCCCTGCACGGGAGCGGTGTTATCAACAGCAAAAACAGTGGCTGAAATTATTGAAGAAATTTTCACAGTAACCACTTCGGAACGCAACACCAGGGTCATCGACCATGACAGGGAAGGCTCCATGGAGCAGAAGAAAAAGGAGGGTTACTTCTGATGCAGTCCATTGAAGCGTTCCTGAAACTCAATGAAAAAAAAGAGCTAGTCCGTTTTTCAACCGCGGGAAGTGTGGATGATGGCAAATCAACCCTGATCGGGCGACTGTTACACGATTCAAAGTGCATCTATGAAGACCAACTCTCCTCCATCAAAAAAGCATCCAAAAACAGGGATATCCCCATTGATTTTGCACTGCTGACAGACGGTCTGAAAGCGGAACGAGAACAGGGCATCACCATCGATGTGGCTTACCGCTACTTCTCCACCAGTAAGCGAAAATACATCATCGCCGACACGCCGGGCCATGAGCAATACACGCGCAACATGGCCACAGGCGCTTCAACAGCGGACATGGCGGTCATTCTGGTGGATGCGGTCAACGGTCTGCTGCCTCAATCCAAGCGACACGCCTTCATTTCAACGCTCTTACAAATCCCTCACATCATTATTGCCGTCAATAAAATGGATCTGGTGGATTATCGACAGGCGGTGTTTGATGACATCGTCAATGAGTTCACGCTGTTTGCCGAGAAGCTGCAAATCCACGATCTGCGCTTCATACCTATCAGCGCGCTTCACGGGGACTTTGTCGTCGATACGAAATCCGACAAGATGCCCTGGTATCAAGGACCATCACTGCTGGAATTACTGGAAACCATACATATTCGAAGTGATAAGAACCTGATTGATTTGCGCTTTCCGGTGCAACTCGTGTCCCGGCCCGATCGCACCTTCCGCGGTTACAGCGGTCAATTGTCATCGGGGATACTCAGAAAGGGAACGGAAATCATGGCGCTTCCCTCCATGCAGAAATCCAGAGTGAAATCCATCGTCACTTTTGACGGAGAACTGGAAGAAGCCCGTCCGGGACAGGCAATCACCATTACCCTGGAAGACGAAAGAGATATCAGCCGGGGCGATATGCTGGTTCATCCGGACAACCGCCCGCTTTTCTCCAGGAGATTCGAGGCCATGCTGGTGTGGATGGACGAAGAGGCACTCGATCCCGATCAAAACAACGCGTTTTTACTCAAAACAAATGCCAGAACCGTCTCTGTTTCTTTGGATCAGGTGCGCTATGTGGTCAATGTCAACACGTTGAGCAAGGAAAACGCCAACCAGCTTCAGTTAAATGAAATAGGCCGAATTGTTTTTACCTCCAATGAGCTGCTGTTTCTGGACTCGTACCAAAGAAACCGGGCCAATGGTCAGTTCATCCTCATATCGGCTCAAACTCATAAAACCGTCGCGGCAGGTATGATAATTCACCGTGAAAAGCAGGATCGATTACCCGTCAACATATCCGTTCAAGCCGATGAACTGTTGTCCAGGCGCAACATTCACTCAAAGATTTCCCGTGATATGAGAGCATCGAAGAACAGACACAGGGCATTCACACTTTGGTTTACAGGCCTGCTCTCATCAGGGAAAACCGATTGCGCTGTGGAACTGGAGCGGCACCTTTTCGAAAAGGGCTACCAGGTTAAACTTCTCTCAGGCGGTCAGGTTAGAAAAGGGCTGTGTAGAGATCTTGGTTTTTCATCTGAAGATTCCGCCGAACACCTCAGGAGAGTAGCCGAAACAGCAAAAATATTGAATGAAGCGGGAATCATTGTGATTGCATCGTTTATTTCACCGGTTCAAAAAACAAGAGAATCCATAAAAAAGATCATAGGAAAAGAATGCTTCTATGAAGTTCACTTCAATGCCTCTGTCAGTTGGTGCGAACAGCACGACCAAACCGGGCTCTACGAAGCCGCCAGAAAAGACCCCAACCTCAACCTGGCCGGGGTCACCTTTCCCTACGAAGAACCATTAAAACCCGACTTGACACTCAACCCGGAACAAAACAACAATCAATCCGAATGGATCAAAAAACTAATGACCTTCTTCCCGCCTTTGGACGCGTAAGAGGAATCTCAGTACAAATTCTCCAGTTTCCTGCTGGGGAGTTAAAAAAGACGCATGGAAACGGTAAAAGCCCAAAACACAACAAGATTTCCGCCTGATTCAGTGCAAAGCGAATCCTGCAGGCAGACTGGAACAACCATGAAACTGGCTATTATTTCACATACTGAACACTATAGAGACCAAAATGGTCAGATCGTTGGTCTTGCCTCAACATTACGTGAAATTAACTATCTAAGCAAGGTGTTCAGCCAAATAGTTCATCTCGCTCCTCTTTACGCCGGACCACCGCCAAAGCACTCGCTTTCCTATGCAAGTAGCAAAATCAAATTTGTAGCACTCAAACCTGCTGGAGGATCCTCCATTTACCAAAAAATCAAAATTCTGGCGGTAGCTCCATCTAACTTGAATACCATTAGAAAGGAAATCAAACATGTGAATTTTATTCAGTTCAGAAGTCCCACAGCCATGGGGCTCTATGTTTTGCCATTCCTGAAATTCTTTAACTTAAAGCCCTATTGGGTGAAATACGCTGGCAACTGGACACAGAAAAGCCCCCCTTGGTCGTATGCGTTACAAAGATGGTGGCTGAAAAATATAACTCACGCCAAAGTAACGATCAATGGCCACTGGAACGGTTTAAAACCCAATTTCTACAGCTTTGAAAACCCCTGTCTGTCCAATGAAGAACTATCAGCAGCCATAAAAGTCAGTCAGTCAAAGCAATTTTCCGAAAAAATTAATTTACTTTTTGTTGGCAGGCTGGACGATGCCAAAGGAGTACACCATATTTTCAACGCAATCACACAATTGAAAACAGCCGACCGAATTGCAAAGCTTTATCTTGTGGGTGATTCAACCAATAAAGAGAAATACACGCCTCTGGCAAGCAAATCAAAAGTTGCTGTTGAATTCTTGGGATACCTTTCAAGAGCAGAAATCAACACGTATTACTCCATGTCTCACTTTTTGCTCTTACCAAGTGCTTCAGAGGGATTCCCAAAAGTCATTGCAGAAGCAGCGGCCTTTGGCTGCATTCCCGTAGTGAGTAAAATTTCCTGCATACCTCAATACATCCAGCATGGGGAAAATGGTTTCCTTCTCAACAAGCCTTATGACAAAGAGCTTCTTCAGGTACTGCAAGAAATACAAGAACTGAGTGCAGCAGAACTCCGCAGCATTTCAAATAAAGCAAAAAAACTATCGGGGGACTTTACTTATGCCCGCTACTGCAAGAGGCTGGTTACAGAAATTTGCATATCTTCCAAAAGTTAACCTGAAAACAGTTCACACTTACAGTTGGCTAACTTTTGGCCCTTCTTTAAGCATCTTTGTTGATATGCGCCAAGATCTGGAAACGAGAATTAAAAGGACAGGCAGAAAAAGAACGCTGAAAAACAAGCTGGAGAGCATGGCAGACTTTCGCCCCTTTAAACGATAGGGTGTAAGCGAAAGAGGGACAGATATCAACAACATATTGATAACATCCCTGGCCTTGAAATATCGCCTGTAAAAATACAAGACACTTGGAACCGGCCTTGGAGCCAAGAGCTTTTTAGGTCTCAACCCATCCCATGTTCCATGTGCTCGGAGACCTCCCATGCTGACTTTTAAGTGCACTCTGGCAGCACGAGGGTTGGAAACACTTCTAAAACCATTCATATAAGCCCTCATGCCAAATTCACCATCACCTTGTCTCATTTTTTCAAATTGACGGTCAAATAACCCCGTTTTTTTAAAAACTGATTTCTTGACCATCGCATTTCCAGAATCAAATTGGTCAGCCCATCTAAAAAAACGATAGTTTGCGGGAATGGGTGCACCCACAGCTGAAAGTGACACGCCAGCAGAAATATCTGCTTCAAAGTACTCCAAGGCTTTTAGATGTTGAAAAATCCAATCGGGTTTCACCCTGGAATCGTCGTCAAAAAACAAGAGAAAAGAGCCCCTGCTTTCCCTAATAGCACGATTCCGCGCTTTCCAGAGTTGTTTTTCTCGCTGATAGATCACTCTCATATTCAAGTCAAATTCACTGTAGAAGGTTTCCTGAAAAGGCTCGCTTTGATCAACTACAATCACTTCAAAATTCTTATAGTCTTGTTTTTCTAAATCACGAAGAACATCAGCTAAATACGGATATCGATTCAAGGTGGGGATAATAACAGACACTAGAGGCTCATCCATTGCCATGGTTGATTGAAATGCATCGTAATCAGGATATATTTTCGGGTTATTGCCTATTCCCTGATAGGGCACTTTCACAGTTCTTAAAAAAGCAGCGAACTCTTTTACAGGGTTCTTAAATGCTAAAAGGCGGCGGAAAAGATAATACCAAACCCATGGCTTCTTAAAATATTTTCTCCCAAATCGATATTCATCATACGGATTCAACACCTGATGGCTCACGTCTCTCTCTCCATCTGAAACATGCATAACTCCGTTTTGCCACGAGGCATAACCATAATCCCACTTCCGGGCTCTTGGATCTTCGTATTCGCTATCAAGTTCTCCAGGCTTCAAACTCTCTACCGTTAATGAAAAGCAAGTTGGTTTATTCCCAGCCGATGAGCTTTCAAGAGAAAACATCCAGGTCGGCTTTATTTTTTTTAAAAAATCAAACATATTATACTTTCACCTGTTTTAAAACCGTGAAGCCCAATTCTGTCCTCCTGTTTCAGCGGCGTTTTTTATCGCGGAAAACTTGCAAACAACTCCATTGCTTTATTGTATTTCAATTCGAGGCTTTCTATCCAGTACTCAATAAGAAAACCGAAATAAAACGATTCCATAAACACGAGCGCATGGTACAGGGTAAGTTTTTCTTGCTCTCTAAAATAAATTGAGACATATTAGCAACATGAAAGGATGCATCGCGATCTACTCTGGAGTCATTCCCTCAACCACTTTTATTGAACAACTCATCGAAGGTGTAGCAAACCAAGGCAAGACTGTTTTATTAGTGGGTAAAAAGAAAGGTCAGGTTCAATACAAGAGTTCATTGATCAAAGTTATCACACTTCCCAAAAACAACCTTGCTGGTTTGCCCATCCTGTTGTATCGCCTCTTTTTACTTCTGGTCAAGAAGCCTGTGGGCATGGTTTCACTTATTTCATTAATTCAACTGGGACCCAAAAAAATAACCAAAATGATTCACTTCCTAAATCGTTCGCTCCCTTTTTTGTTAACCACTCCAGATATCATACACGTCCAATGGGCGCATGATGTTTGCTTTTTTGTTGAACTTAAAAAGGTTATCGATTTTAAATTGCTGGTTAGTTTCAGGGGAACACAAATTACAACAAAACCGGTTGTTTACGATTATTGGGCTGAAGCATATAAAAAATGCTTTCCATATGTTGACGGTTTTCATGCCGTATCTGAGGCGATTTCCAGGGAAGGGGAAAAGTACGGTGCTGCCAAAGACAAAACCGTCATTATAAAACCCGCAGTCAAAGAACACCTGATCGCACAAAAGCAAACGCCCCCAATTAACAAAAACCAAACGACAAAGCTTATTTCAGTTGGTCGAAAACACTGGAAAAAAGGGTATCGTACAACCCTCGATGCATGTTACTTGTTAAAGCAAAAGAAATTCGACTTTTCTTACTCTATAATTATCGGCAAACCAAGCGAAGAACTGCTTTATCAGGTCAAAGACCTGGGACTGGAAAATCACGTCACCTTTCACACTAACCTTCCCCACAGTGACGTCCTGGATCTCATAAAGGAGGCCGATATAATGTTGCTTCCAAGCCTGGAGGAGGGAATTGCAAATGTGGTTCTCGAGAGCATGGCATTGGGAACCCCCGTTATTTCAACAAATTGTGGAGGGATGGGAGAAGTAATCAGACATAAAGAAAACGGCTTCTTAGTACCACTTTGTTCACCCCGTGCTTTTGTTGATTGCATTGAGTTATGGGCTTCTGAAGGCATTCCGTTCAAAAGAACACTTCTGGAAAACGCAGCTGCCACCATTAAAACAGCCTTTTCATCTACAAAACAAATAGAGCGATTTAACTCCTGGTATAATTGTTTTTTCAAGGCAGGCAGGTTGTAATCAATGTGTGGGCTATTTGGTGAATTTGGTAAAAAGCAACCACTGTTGGTTACTGGTTCTTTTATGGCATTAAACGATGAATCAACAAGGCTGGGTCATGTGAGACATGCAGAATTCTATGGGATGATGCAAAAGACCCTTTTCAAGGTTGATCGAGCAAGTATGGCTAATTCCCTGGAGGTTCGGGTACCGTTGCTAAAAAAAAGCGTTATAGAGAGTTCGCTACAATTAAGTCCATACTTGAGTTGCAATCCAAATAAAAAAAAGGATACCTTGAAAAGTTTGCTGAGAAAAAAAGTACCATCTTCTTCTATTGACAACAGAAAGAGGGGCTTCAGTATCCCCCTCAGAGATTGGATTGATGACTCTCTCTGTGATCTATTTCGTGAGAAACTGTCAAAAACCAAGTACTTGGGAGGCAATGCACTCAACGCTGCCAGGCTTCTCGATAAACACAACAGGGGAACTCCTCAAACAGCTCTCCTGTTTTCACTATTTTCGTTAATCTGTTGGAGGGAAGAATGGAAAAAATAAAAATACTCTACACGATCCCCAACTTTGATACAGCAGGCAGTGGCAACGCGATGTTGAACATCATCCAACGCCTGGATAAAGACATTTTCAGCCCTGAAATATGTTGCTTTCACCCAAGGGGCTCCTTTTTTAAAAAAGTTGAAGATGCTGGATTTCCTATCCATCTTTTCCAATACACGGCTCCTATGAAACCGCGCATAAGAGGTTTGTACAAGGTCTATCAAATTGCCAGATTTTTCAGATCCATTAAGCCGGATATCATACACTCATTCCATTACAGTTCAGATTACTCTGAGGCTCTCGCTGCCAGACTGGCCGGTGCCAAGTGGGTTTTCACTAAAAAAAACATGAATTGGGGAGGAGCCTCGAAGAACAGTTGGAAATTAAGAAGCTTTCTGGCAAATGCAATCATTGTTCAAAATAAGGATATGATTGACGAATTCTATCCTAACTCAAACAAGACCATGTTGATACCCACAGGGGTGGATTTAGATCAATTTAAGAAAAGCACAACAGAATCTTTTTCTGCTCGAGAATTCGATTTCCCAACGGACACTAAAATCATCATCTCTGTTGCCAACCTTGTCCCGGTAAAAGACATAGAAACGCTCATTCATTCGTTTAATAATATACATAGCAGGCAAGAAACGCACCTTCTGATCGTAGGCGATAACAACAATGAATATGGAGAAAAACTCAAAAAGCTGGTGAACGATTTATCATTAAATCACCGCATTACATTCACCGGAAAACGATCCGATATTGCATTTTTACTTGAAAGATCATACCTGTTTGTACTTCCCAGTAGAAAAGAAGGCGCACCAGTTGCCATGTTAGAAGCCATGGCGAAATCAAAGCTCGTCCTAGGCAGTCGAATACCGGGCATTAAAGATCAGTTGGCAGCTTTTCCGTTTTTACTTTTTAAAGCTGGCGACAGCCGCGAACTAACAGAAAAAATGGAATGGGCCTTAACTCTCTCTCCCCCAGAATACCGCGAAATGACTGAAAAAATAAACCACCACGTATCGGAGTTCTACAACATCAATATTGAAGTAAAACGCCACGAGACACTCTATCACAAACTTCTCAAATAGAAGCGAGTCCTCGTTCTTTTTTATTGCTGACGCTCAAAGAAAACAGCAAGAGTAAGCAGCATACTGATCACATGAGCATAGTGCACGGAATCCTCAAATTGGAAAGCGCGATAAAATTGTTGAATTAACTGTTTGTCAACATGTTGTGTCAAGGCTCCATGATATAAGTATTGCTTGAGTTGAGCTTCATTAAACGCTCCATGAAACTGATTTTCCCAGTTACGCTGAATTAGTTTTCTGCCAAATACTTTCTCTGACGTGATTCGGCTCAACTTCCTGATAACCCTTCCTGGTAAATTTTTGAAGCTTGAAAAATCACCATAGTTATAAAGATGACAGGGTGAAAAGGCCTGCCATGGTATTTTTGCTAAAGCGGTACTTTTTCTTTTGATGTATTCAATTTGAATTTTTCTTCCAGACAGGATTTCCTCCGGAATGCGAGTAATTAACTCACAAATCTCTCGCTGGTAATAAGGCAAGAAAACAGGTCCTGCATCGGAAAAAACAGAGAGGTTCGTTGAAGTCCATCTTGGAGCCCAATGAATTGATTTAAAGGCACGAATCTTCGAACGCGCGTTTTTTATATTGATCTCTCCAGCCAGAGTTCTTATTCTCGCATGGAGATACCGATCAAAATCGCCTTCTAAGCCCCAGTGCCGCCACAAGGCTCTTCCAAGTTCACTGCCGCCTTTTTTGAGAATGCCTTTCTTTAAATAGCCTGCAATTTCCTCCTCCGGTAAACTGTCTGGAACATCAGCACCATCAAAGAGAACATCGCCCCAATGACCCAGAAGCAGAATACTGTTCCTGTTACAGATTGAATCGAGCCAGTGCTTAATAGCTATCTGTCTAGGGTGGGTAAACTCCGAAAAACAGTGGTTGAGATCAGCCAGTGTGTCAATGTGACGCCAAAGCGATTCTCTGGGTATGTTAAAACTCTCAAAAGAAAAACCTTTAACCTCAGCTATCCGCTTACCATAAAACGGCTCATCAACACCCTTTTCAAAAGCATAAGAATAGCTGCAGACATCATGCCTGCGATCCTCGGGTATGGCAGCGGCAAGAGAGCGACTGTCAAGTCCTCCAGACAAGGGCAGAATGATTCTTTTTTTAGCGATCGCCCTGGCAACCAAACTGTCAAAAATACTTTCAAAAAGGTCTGTAGCCCTTTCAAGGGTTAAGTCATCCGGCTCATAAGTCCAGCTCCATGTCGGTTCTTTGTGCAGCTTGTGACCTTTGATAGTGTACCTTGTGGCTGGGGCAAGTGTTTTCAATTCCCGGAAAAAAGTCGTATCACCCAGAAAAAAGCCACAGGCAGCAAAAACACATATGGACTCATAATCAAGTTGATAGTGAGGTTCCGGATACCACTCTGTAAAGCAATGCTTGTTTGAGTCATAATACCTTGCATCCAAAGGTATGATATCAGTTGAAAACTGGTTGATACTTTTCATTGTTCTAGCGTTACGACTTGTTCTTCGCCCTTAAAGGCGTCAACAATCCCGCAAGAACACCAAACCCCCAGGAATGGTGAACCAATGCAATGATTAACGGGAAAAGCATGAAATTCAACTTGTGTTTCAATTGAACGTGAATAGTAGCTATCGCCAGAAAAAGAGAATACAACAAAAGAATCAAACAAAAGCCATTAAACGCGGCAGTGAAAAAGAAGCTCAACACCAAGCCCAATAATTCACAGAAAACAAAGACAGGAGGAACCAAATGCCTCAGCTTTAAACTCGCTGGATGAATATGAAGAACTCTACCCTTAAACAAACCGTACTGAAAAAACTGTTTGGTTAGCTTTTTAAGATTGCTGCGTGCATAGTAGTTTGATTTTATGTCAGATGAAAGAAAAATTCTGCCGCCATTTCGCCGAATTCGATAGTTCAACTCGTAATCTTGATGACGAATGAGTCTTTCATCAAACAATCCGGCATCAATTAGCACCTGTTTTTTGAAAGTTCCAAACGGCACTGTATCTGTAAACTGGGATACCTTGGATGTCCTGAACGCGGAATTTCCAACGCCATATGGCGTACTCATGGCAATTGCTATAGTCTGTGATAGTGAGTCAGAACCTATCGTTTCTATAGGACCTCCAACTACATCCGCTCCTGTTTCTTGCATAACCTCTATACTCTTTATAAGATACGATGGATGGATAAGTGCGTGCCCATCTATTCTGGCTATAATATCTCCCTTGCTCTTTTTTATACCCATATTCATGGCAGTGGGCACAATGCGTTTGGGATTATTAAAAAGCGATATCTCCGGGTGTTGCAAGCCCATTTCCTGACGTTGATTGATAAGATCCCTCACAAGAGCCTGAGTTCCATCATCAGACTGGCCATCAACAACCAGTATTTCATAGCAATCGTTGGGATAGTCCTGATTCAAAACCGCTTCCAGTACACGATGAATGAAGGCCATTTCATTTCTTACAGGAATGACAACAGAAATAAAGGGGGTACAACATACCTTTTCTTTCAACTTCATCGCCCCTTAAACCCCAAAACAACCAAAACCGTTCTAAATATGATTGATAAATCCAAAACAAGCCCTTGGTGTTTCAAATAGTAAAAATCATATTGCATCTTTTCAAAGGCATCATCAACGGATGACCCGTAGGTATAGTTCGTTTGAGCCCAACCTGTTATGCCAGGTCTGATGCCGTGTCTTAGATTGTAGAAAGGTATCTTTTCTTCAAGTTCTGTCACAAATTCAGGGCGCTCAGGCCGTGGACCGATGAGAGCCATATCTCCCTTCAAGATATTAAAAAACTGGGGGAATTCGTCAATTCGCGATTTTCGCAAAAAATTTCCGAAGGGAGTAATTCTTGAATCCGACTCCGTGGCCCAAACAGGTCCTGTATGACCTTCGGCATCTTTAACCATTGAACGAAACTTAACTATTTTGAAAATCTCACCTGAGAGGCCAACTCTTTTTTGGGAGTAAAACAGAGGACCAGGGGAAAAAAGTAGATTCCCTAAAAAAACAAAGGGAATAAGACACAATGTCAGAAGAGATCCGGCTAAGCCTATGATAAAGTGCCATACGATCATTAAAACACTGTAAAACCTCTTGTACGAGAGCTTTTCAGCGGCGAATAAAACCTCAAAAATGTCACCTATGTGAGCAATTGGTATTTTCCCTGTCAATTGCTCGTAAACATCCGGCATCGTCCTAACTCGCCAGCCCTTCTCTTTCAGCTTCAAAAGGGCATGGTAGAGATCTAGTTTGAGATTTCTCCTGTTGGTGATAGCCAAAATAATCTCTGTCGGTTGCAACTCCTCTACCACTTTTGCAAGCTGGTCATTTGTTCCCAGAACGGGAACCCCATGTATATGTTCACCCTGCTTCTTTAAATCATCATCCAGAAAACCAAGAATCTCAACGCTGGAGCCTTTTTCTCTATCAGCTGGATATTTAGACAGCATAACTTCGATTAAATCTTTCGCTGACTTACCCGCTCCTATCAAAAGAACCCGGTTGTTGAATTTTTTACGGCTGAAAACAAAAGAGAAGAACCATCGCCAATGAAAAAACAGAACAAAAGAAAGCACCGGAAACAAGAGTGCTTCAATTCGTCTGTCTGGAAAAAACGGAGTAATCCGAGGAATAAGCAAATATACAAATGAAGTGAGACCCGCCACCAAAGCGGTTTCAATCATCCTCCTGACATCGGCTGAATAAACACGGTTTACTCTATAAAGTCGCATGGAGGAAGACGCTATACTCCAGAGCACAATCAGCACCACAAACCACAGATAATGAGAAACCATACTCGACCAGTTAAGCGAAAGAAGATCCCGATATAAAAGACTCAAAGTAAGAGCAAAAACAAGCAGTAAAACATCGACCGCAAAGAGAATGAGAAAGCGATCAAAGTAGTGCAATACTGAAATTTTATTTTTTTTGAACTGTTCTTTTCTTTGTTGTGTCATGGGCGTACAAACTTTGCAATTAAAAACATGCGATACCGTCTGTTATTATATATTGCTTTCCTAAAACAATGTGACAATTATTGCTTACAGGAGTTCAGCTAAACCGCTGTTTGATTATCCTGAAAACATCTTTCAGCATCGAACTTGGAACAATGTCTGTTATCCTTTTACTTAATTGGGCAAAACGTAAGCTAATCGAATTATTTGCGCTGTTGACGCATCTTTACAGTGCTTTTCAGCTTTCTCTTTCTTTTCTTTCTTAATCCAAAGTAATCCGGTTATTGAGTTATAAACACGAAAAAATCACAGCCAGGACGGACAAAACACTTCAGGGTGACCCTATGCTATAATAGCAACGTGTACAGGTTAGTTCTTGGGATTTTAGATGTGTTCAATATTTGGTGAATTTTTCCCCGATGGGGGGGTCATTGACAAGGCTACATTTTTAAGAATAAACGAGCTTTCGAAAGTAAGAGGACCAGACCAACATGGTTACAGCAGCAACAATGAGAATTATCAATGTGCTTTTAACCGTCTGGCAATTCTCGATCTGACACAAAATGGAAATCAACCTGTTTTTTCACCATCACATAGATATCTTCTCTTGTTTAATGGCGAAGTGTATAATTATAAGGCACTTGCTAAAAAGTACAATCTTGAACGCTCTTTAAGATCACAAGCAGATACAGAAGTCGTCATTCAATTGATCGGGAAGCTGGGAGTAAGGAAAGCCATTGAAGAGTTCGATGGCATGTTTGCAATTGCCGTTCTTGATTTTATTACCAAACGACTATTCCTCGCACGTGATTTTGCTGGTATCAAACCCCTGTTTTTCGGAATTTCCAAAAAGGGACTGGTTTTTTCATCTCAATTTAATCAAGTGGCAGTTCATCCAGCTATTAAAGCAGCTTTATCATATAAGTATTCATGCATTAAGGACTTTCTGCAACTAGGATATATGCCCTCTCCTTCAACCATTTTCAAAAATGTGTTTCAGGTTCAGCCAGGAGAAATTGTGGAGTTTACCTCTGAGCATACTATTAAAAAGAATTTTTATTTTAGACTACCCCTTTTCCCCGAATCATCCAAGAGAGAAATGGATCCTCATCACATTCGTGAGGGCGAACATACAATAAAACACGCTGTATGGTCACAACTAATATCTGAACGACCCTTGGGATCGTTTCTCTCTTCAGGAATTGATTCCCCACTGATCGCCTCATATGCTTCAAAAAAACATACCAATTTAACCTGCCTGACGGTAAAAGTTCAAAACACTCACATGGATGAAGCGGCTGCAGCATGTAAGTTAGCCAAACATCTAAAAGTTCATCACAAAATCCAAGAAATAGAAAACAATAAATCTATAGATTACTTAACGAATCATATCTCTCTTTTTCCGGAGCCTTTCGGCGATTACAGTTCCATACCTACATACGAAATAACAAAAAAGGCATCAGACTCTTTCACCGTCATGCTGTCAGGAGATGGAGGTGATGAATTGTTCTGGGGGTACCCTAGAATGTTAAATTTAATAAAACACTCAGGTTGGTTTAACTACCCAATCATAGTTCGAAAAGTCGTTGCATTCATAAAAAGAAAAATGGGCAAAAGAATCAGTTATGGCATCGATCACCCACACTTTCATACATGGGTTTTTGATCAGCATTGTAAAGTCAGATCAAAAAGTATTCAGCGTTTGCTTCCCGGTATCCATAACTCACAACAGGTGGTTGATCTATACTCTTTTGATCTGCATGGTAAATCGAATGAAAAAATCCTTCAATGGCTTAAATGGAATGAATATTACGATCACCTGCAAAGAGTATTGGTAAAAGTTGACAGGATGAGTATGGCCAATTCCCTTGAAGTTCGTGTTCCTTTTCTTGCAAAGGATGTCATTAAATATTCTTTAACAATCACCCCAGAACTTGGTATCTCACACATCATCCCAAAGTACATTTTGAAACAGTTGTTTTTAACAGAGTTTTCAACTAAACTTCAAAATTCTCAAAAAATGGGGTTTCAATTTCCACTAAAAGAATGTTTCCAGTTGATTGGCTGCAATCAACTTGTCGAAGCATTCTTGTTGGATCGGGGATCATCCATACTCTTTGACAATCAGGAATCGATCAATTTGGTACACGATTTTTTCAATGCATCACTATCCGAATGGGGACTGTGGCATTTATTATCACTTACCACCTGGATTAAGGCATTCAACAAGTTATCGGTTGAATATTAATTTTTCAAATACTTTTAATGAACGAATTTCATTTATAAAATAGCTGTATTCAGGAAAATGAAAAAGCCTGCAAGCCAGAACAAAAAGAGCAAATAACAGACATGGACCGACAAATAGATCTACGATCAAAATATGTGTTTTAACTGCAAATAACATGGTCACAAGCACAGAAGTTAAAAGGAAAAAGACAGCAAAAGGGCGTACTTGACGGGAAATTGAGAGTCCTAGCTTTAGCTTGTTAAGAATCATGACAAACACAAAAAAGCAATAGTAGAGGACAAAAAGAGAAAGAAGGAAATTGTTAAAGCCAAAACGCAAACCGATAAAAATAGAACAAATTATGACGCCCCTCTCAATGAGAGATTTTAAAAACACCAGTTTTGTTCTGCCAACAGCTTTATAGAGCGTATTACTTAAGAAGCTTAGAGGAAATACGGGCGTAAGTAAAACAAAGAACTTTAAATAAATTAACGAAGAAAGCCATTTCGATGTGTATACAAACAAAATGAGTTCTTCAGCTACCAGAAAGAACACGGCTTGTATAGGAAAAAACACAAAGAACAATAAACCTAGAAGTTGAAAAAATTGCTTTTTCAGTTTTTTTTCTTTCTCTTGTTCCAGCGACATAATGGGAAATAAAGTTCGAGTAATCGGTAAAAGAAGAGAGGTATTTGCCAGTTCGGCAATAGATTTCCCTCTGTTGTATATTCCAAGCAAACCTGGACTCATTATTTTCCCAATATAAAAAGTATCAATACGCATTACCAAGCTATCTAAAACACCAATTGCAAAGAGGGGGTAGCTGTATTTAAGTATGGGACTAAACTTCTTTACAGAAAACTCACACTTAGGCCTCCATGAAGAGGAGAACCAGGTCAGGAAAAATTTAAGAATTGATGCGAACAACTGTTGAACAACAAGACTCCAGATGCCCCATCCACACAAGGCCGCTAATATGGAGAGAACACCGGATGTTAAGTTTGAAGTGCTTTCTATAAAAGTTAACTTCCCAAATTGCAGTTTTTTAACCATTAAGCTTGCTTGAACATTCCTCAAAGCATTAGGGAAAAGACTTAAAGCCAATAGCATGATCAATAGCTCAATATCTTGTAATCCAAAAAAATCAGCGATAAACGGAGATGAGGCATAGAGTACAAAATAAATTAACGAAGCCATAAAGCAATTAATATAAAAAACCGTGTTTAGCTGAACGGAAGAGACTTTTTTCATCTGGACAAGAGCCTGTCCAAAACCGAAGTCGAGAAAAATGTCAGACCAAGATAAAATGGCACTGACAATAGCAATAAGTCCAAAATCAGTGGGTAAGAGTAATCGCGCAAGAAAGATAGACACCAAAAATGTGGACAATCTCTTTATGAACCTTCCTGCAACCCCCCAGAAAAGAGCTCTTCTTTTTCTTGTACCACTTGATGTCAACGGTTTTCCTGTCATATAAAATAAAGTAATTCTTAGGACTTCACTGTGCGTCCTCTGTCAATGATCAGAGTCCTTATTTTTCCACATATTTATAAAAAACTAAACTTGATAATCAGTCTGTTTTCAAATTTTGCAGTAAAATGGATATGACATGCTATATTCACCTATATGGAATATGAATGTGTTGGTGAACATGAAAGTTTTATGTATTGGTAACTTTCTATCCAGATCGTATCAAGCTCCAAGCGAAATACTGGCTAATGAACTCTCTAAAAAGGGTCTTGAATTTAGTCTGGCTTCTCATTTCAATTATCGGTTGCCTAGAGTAATCCACATGCTCTATTCCTGTTTAACGAAAAGCTCTCGCCACGATGTGGCTATCATTGATGTCTTCAGCGGTCCTGCTTTCCACTGGGCCTTAGCTTGTGCCTGGATTTTACACAAATTGAAATGCCCCGTTGTCTTGTTTTTACACGGAGGAAATTTGCCTTCCTTTGCACTCAGTCATCCCCACAGGGTCAAAAAACTGTTTTCATATGCATCGGCAATTGTGGCTCCTTCGCAATACCTCGCCGCCAAACTGGAACCTTACACGAGCAAGAAGTTTGTTTTGATTCCAAATGGTATTGATTTTGATTCTTATCAAGTGAAAGTTGAAAAGCAGGAAAAATCCATTATATGGGTTAGAGCCTTTCATCGCATCTACAACCCAAACCTTCTTATTGAGGCACTGGCTCTATTAAAAAAAGAACTTAAAGAGTTTGGGCAAATAAAAGTGACCATGGTTGGAAGAGACAAGGACGGCACCTTGTTATCTGTCATAAACAAAGTAAAGGACTTTCAACTAGAAGAAACCGTTGAAATTATTCCCGGGATCCCCAAAAAAGACATCCCGGCTATTCTTTCTGACAAAGAAATATTTGTCAATACAACCCATGTAGACAACACACCTGTTAGTGTTATTGAAGCCATGGCCGCCAAATGTGCTGTTATTTCTACCAATGTGGGCGGTATTCCCTATCTTTTGGAAAACCGAAAAGATGCACTTCTATTTCAGCCAGGAAATGCTCAGGACCTGAAAAACGCTTTAAAAGAGATTCTTTGTAAAAACTCTATGCGAGATGAAATGGGTACACAAGCCCTGAAGAAAGCAAAAAAGATGGATTGGAGTTTCGTCTGTTCAGAGTGGCTTGCTCTGCTAACAGCCTTAACGTCTAAAGGTTGACTTTTTTGACTCTGAATCCCTGTTCAGTTCATCCACAATAACATTCACATACTTCTTTACGATTTCCTTCCAGGTGTATTTCTCGGACCAGGCGACAGCATTTTCAGAGTATCTTTTATAATCAGTGAGGATTGTATTCACGGCTTCAACAACGTCCATTGAGTTTTGGCTGTCAACCAGGATTCCGGAGCAGCCCTGCTTTATGGCATCTTCAATACCGCATCCAGCTGAACCAATAGCAGGTAAACCCAGGGCGTTGCCTTCTATAATCGCAATACCAAATCCCTCCGTATCACCTGATGACTGTGTTTCACTCAACATACAGAAAATATGAGAATTGCCAAGAAGCTTGCCTAGCATCTCATCGGACACGGCTCCATGAAAGGTAATATGGTCGAGAACACCCTTTTGACTTGCCAGAGCTTCGAATTCCTTTTTGGCTGTTGGAATACCAACAATATGATAGTGCGCATCTGGGTGGCTTTTTAATATTTCCGGCATTGCTTTAATAACGTTTTGTTGTCCCTTTCGACGCGTTACACCTCCAACAGTAATCAACCTCGGGTTTCCTCTCAGGTTACCAACCTCATTGTGGACCAGACGTCCTGGCTCAAAGCCATTTGGAATGAACACCAGCTGTTCCTTTTGTAAAAAATGCTTTACAAGTGACAAGGTATAATTGGATACACCAATGATTTTATGGAAGCGTTTAAGCGAATGCGTTGTGAGAAAACGATTGAGTCCTCTTGGGAAATTAACTTCACTTCCATGTATGATGGCGATGTAACGAGGCTTCCTAAAAAAAAGCGATAGAAAAGCCAATCCCCAAAGCGGAAACTTACCAGATGCAATCAAGACAAGATTTTCCTTTCTCTTAATAAACACCAATCCAAACACGAGAAACAGACGATTCAAATACATGATCAGCCTTGGTTTCCTAACAGGAACTCTAATGACAGAAAAACCCAACTTGTTGTCGTGTTCCGCTTCTTGCTGTCCATCACGAGAGCGGGAATCCGTTAAAACCTGAACGTTGAACTGGTTTTCCGCCAACTGCACAGCGAGGTTATAAGAGTGATTACCGATTCCTCCGGGTTGAGGAGGAAATTCGGAAGTAAATAAAATGAGCTCATTCATGGTTTTGGTCTCCATTCGTGCTCTGCACCTTCGTTTTAGACAGAAAGCGGATGTGCGCGAACCCAAACAGCACGCCAACACAAGCTAATCTCATGGCAGAGTGCCCCATGGTAAACATAGAAAAGATAACACAGGGATAAACAAAGCAGGCCTGAAACCGTGGCATTCTCTTGAAAAGCGCACGTGCAGTCCAGTAGCACATAATCAGCAAAGCGATAACGCCAAAGACGCCATGCTCTGCCAAAACCCGTGAAAACTCCGTATGCGCAGCAACGGCTTGAGACATTCCCATGTCCATCCGTTTCGTCTTGGACATTCCAGGGCCAACGCCAAGAATCGGATTACTTAAAAAGGCCTTGATATCAAAGAGGATAATCTCTTCTCTGCCAGATAAGTAATAGTCACTTTCCAGTCTCGATTCTTCCCAAATATATCTCTCTTGAAGTTTACCATCCGTTAACCTGTTGACCGCTATCCACGTCATGAAAAAAAAGATAACAGCTACAAAACCCAAAATCATCTTATTCGACTGTTTAAATACGAAAAGAAAGTAAATAAACAAGATCGTAAAAACCAGAACAGGAGCTAAAACACCGCCTCTTGAAAAAGTTAACAAAGCTCGAAAAAGGAGCAGCCCTAAAATGCAGTACTTCAACCATAGCTTGTCAATTAACTTCTCTTTGGCAAAGAAAAAAAAAATAAAAACGATGATGCCCAATCCCAAAACGGTTGAAACCTGGTTGGGACCAAACCCCCCACTTACTTCAAAGTTAGCATCAGAGCTGAATGAAATTGTTGATAGTTCTGGAGTTTTAACTGTTAGAACTCCAAGCAGCAACACAATTGGCCCCAGTAGATAAGCAAAAAAACTGAGAATTTGTTCTTTGGTGTAGGCTCTTCTGTGAAAATAGAAGAACGACAGGGTCAAAGATAGAGGACCGGACAAGTTAAAAGAAAGTGCTTTTCGCAACTCAAAAAACGAATCGACTTCCACAAGTAAAACTGATGGCAAAAGAAGTAAAAAGTAAACTATGATACTCATTGAACCCTTTACCTTGTCTCGACTTTGAATTGTTGCAAGCATAAGAATGAGACAAACTCCGTATTTTCCCGTTTCGTAGGGAAACCCCATGTTTGACATCCTTACAAAGACTTCAAGCCCCATTAAATAAAAAATTGCCTTTTCAGCAGCAAAAGTTCGATTGTTCGTCCTTATTATTTCAAAAACAGAAAAAAGCAGAACCCCCACTACGTATGCAAGACTCAGTTGCCTTGACAAAGCCAGTATGAGTCCCAAAACAAAATGCAAGAATACAAACAAATCATAAGATTTGTAGCTCTGACTGCCATGAAAATCATACCCTGTGGATGGTGATTCCGGTCTTGCCCAAAAATAGTCCATAACAATAATAACCGCCAATAAAAAACAGAAAACAACTGAACAACAATTGTTTCATTATTGTATTATGAACCAAGCGTTAATTGAAGTATATTCAGAATACCTTCCGCTCTCTGAAAAATAGCATATCACCGATTTTCATTACGAGATTTAACATACCTATTATTAACGCGATTTGTCATTCAGGTGCGCCATGACTCCCAACCAAGTTCATCCTGCTGTTGATTTACTTGTTCTTTTGCTCAACCATCCTCTGAGGTTTTAAGTTACTCAAAAAAATACGGATATCACTATGTCTAACCACGCTCTTTTGTATCGAGAAGACAGTGTTATGAAACGACAGCACAGCCATCCCATAGGGTTTGCAGTTAACTACTCAAATTCCCGGTCACTGTAACTACGTTGGAAGTGAAATGTTGAATGCATCGTGGATACGCCTCTGCAGAGGTGAGGTTTCCGTATGAACTTCACCGTAACGATTGGATAGTTTGATACGCGTTAAGGTTTCCATTTGTTCCATGACATCGCACACGGACAGATTCTTCAGCGTTTGACAGCCTTTCGTCGTCTTTCGGATTACACTCACGAAAATTAATGCGATGAACTGCAAAAAGAGTCTGGAGTCCATCGCTGGTGAGGAGTGGACACGATCGTTTCATGTCCAAATGGTTTTTGAGATCATCCAAGCTGTTCTCTACAACATCTTTTTAACGATACATTTCCAATGCCTCCTCTGAGGATTTCACCTTATTGGAAATAAGGCAAAAGAAACCGCTATACCTTTGGCGGTCATCTTGAATCGCTTCTTCGTTATAGTGAACCTTACGACCACGCTTTGGCGTTTCCTTAGTGATCAAAAAACGATCACATAGCTCCTGATTCTTTTCAACCGGATGCCCAGAAAAAAGCTCCTGGAAAAAATGGTATCAAAAAGTAAGCAGGGGGATGTGATTCATGTTCAAGAAGTGGACATTACAATTCACACAACTACTGTTTCAAGTATAGGTGAAAAAGGATCAGTTGAAGGAGTAATTGGACTTGGAGGAGTCTTCTCTACATCACAGAAAACCTCTTCTGTGGAAGATTGGTATCAACCTGCTAAAATAGAGCGTTGGTCAAAACCAGTGGAAGAAAGAATGTTTTGGCTCAAGAAAATATTTTTTTATAGGCAAAAATTATTCAAAAAGAATAACGAGGATACCAGTGACCAGTTTGAGGGTAAGAATAAAGATGAACAAATTATATATTTTTGTTTTTTTAGCTGGAATAGCTTTTCTTTATGTTGGGGCTATTGAAAACATTGCTGACGAATATGTTATGGAAAAATTTCCAGAAATTGGTGAAACAATCGATTCAAGATGGGAGCCAAATCAAGTGATTCAGCTTTTTCCAGAGATGTCAGAATTGATACCAGCCTATTCAGTAAAATATGATGGGATAAGATTGGTTTTGCAAGTTAGTGAGAAAAACACGATTTTTTCAATACAAACCTATGACCAGAAATTTGTTACACCCGAGGGAATACGTGTAGGTTCAACTATTAAACAAATTTTTGATAGATGCCCAGAAACATGTCTTCAGCCAAGAAAAGTATATTTTTGGGTAAACGGAGAGAAGCGTTTTCAGCTAGTTAAGAATGAATATGAAATATTACTTCCTTCAGGATGGAAGTACCTAATTTCATGTCACGATGGTTTTCCTTTAAATAAATGTTGTACATATGAGCTGATGAGGTAATTTAGTTGCCCTTGATAAAAAAGGAGGACTTCAGTCATGATGAACGCCACTTTGTGTATTTGACACAGAAAAAGGGACCAGGTGCGACAGCACAATCGGAACCCGCTTGGGCTAAAAAAAACAAAGAGTTAAAATGTAAAAAGATTGGACAGCCATAAATTCTCAGATTCAATTGCACCTTGTTTATCGCCAAATCCATACGAACGAAGTAACTTGCACCCCACTGTTATATAATCCAGGCAATGATAGGAACCAACACTTTGCATGTTCACACGCTTGAAAACAACCACAGCGCTTTCCTGCTGGTCTTTCCCACCCAATCGTGGATACGGTGTGGATTCCACTTCCAGCACGTTTCTCCGGCCCCACCTCCGCGTCTTGAATAAAGCCCACCGGCCCAAATGCAGGGCAGCTGAAGAAAAAACAGGTCCAGTTCTAATTGAATCCTTTTTTAACCACCCAATTGTTGCTAAAATAGCATCCGTTTCCACGGTTGATTTAGACATACCGCTTAGGGGGGTCTATCAAAATCAAATTCCTCATCCTGTTGCTGCTGCCGACCCAAGCAATTCATTTATATAAAGATGCTGTTTCCCAAAACAAGGGATACCTAGAGTGCATAGAAGGCCGATTTCCGTTACCCAGCTACGCCAAGTTCAATCAATCTGATCCACAGAGGGATTGGGACTGGTTGCGACCGCATACACCGAATCTTTATGAGTATTGCGATAATGATCCTGTGAATGCTTGGGATCCTATGGGTTTAACACGATCCTATTTTCGTGATGTTGGTTCCGTAGTCGAGGATGAGGCTATATGGTGGGAATTTTGGCGTTGGGGAGAGGGAGAAGAGTACTATGTCGTACATAGGGAAGGTCAGCAAGAATATGATGGGTCTACTTTTGCTTATGTAGTCGATGAAGCCGCTGTTGATTTTTTGCTTTCTGGTGACTTCCGAGTTGAAAGTCTTCAAGAAACAGTGCAGAGCTTTGTTGCCTTCAATATGGGCAGTGAACAAGATCAAATTTATTTATCCCCCAATGATTATTCAGAAGCTATGAAAAACTCTCCGCAGGGACAGTCTTGGGATTTAAAATTTCAGGTAGATCTGGATACCCAAAATACTATCTACATATTTGATGGAAAGGGTCATGCATATGATTCTATAGGCACTCTGACATGGGGTGCTGTAATGAAATATCATGGCTGGCCTATGCTTTTATCCATTTTTACAAGTGCCTTTGATGATCCAAGGGATACTGGAGCTATTGGCATGGGTTATATGTGGTTTAACCGTGACGTCAGAAAAAAACTGCTACAAAAATCATTTTTTTCGGAAGTTCCACAATGATGAAAGTGATATGTTTATTGATCATTATATTATCAGCGTGTAACCAGAAACAGGAAGGTCGTTATAGGGAGTTTTCGAGAATTCTTGAAGAAAACATGCAAACCTTTGAAAAAATAATTGATCTGTTAACAGATGAAGGAAGAATAGAAAGAATTGAAATAATAAAAGGTGAAATCAGAGTTAACCCAATTCGTAACAAATTTCCAAGACAGAAACCTGATGGAACATATTCATATTGTACTGATGGTAGTATTAGTCTGGAATTTGTTGACCAAGACATATTGAATAGACACCAAAACCTAGAAGAAATTATTGAATTGGCCCTGAAGCTACAAATAAGAAAGATTGACTATGGGATAGGAATAATTTGGTTTGAATTAGAAGCTGGTAGAAAGAGCTTATTTGGGATCTTGTACCTTCACGACCCCAGTGAATATGTCAAAACAAAAATTCAGAAGGAAGGACGCTATGGTTCTTTTGAAACAAAACCAATTGGAAAGCTAAAGAAATGGTTTCTATATAAAGATTGATAAGAGAAAAAATTTAGACATCCGTATTGATTTCATTGTAACGAGCAAAAAGCAGGGATCAAGGAACAAATGTAAAAAGATTGGACTGTAAAAAGATTGGACAGCCATAAATTCTCTAAAAAGATTGGACAGCCATAAATTCTCAGATTCAATCGCACCTTGTTTATCGCCAAATCCATACGAACGAAGTAACTTGCACCCCGCTGTTATATAATCCAGGCAATGATAGGAACCAACACTTTGCATGTTCACACGCTCGAAAACAACCACAGCGCTTTCCTGCTGGTCTTTCCCACCCACTAGTGGATACGGTGTGGATTCCACTTCCAGCACGTTTCTCCGGCCCCACCTCCGCGTTTAATAAAGCCAACCGGCCCAAATGCAGGGCAACTGAAGAAAAAACAGGTCCAGTTCTAATTGAATCCTTTTTTAACCAACCATGATCAGCGACAATTAAAACTACCGATCGACGACAATTATTTTTACCGGTTTTCAAAGGAAATGATAAAACAGGCCAAGCAACAAGAAAGGAGGCTTGGCCATGATGCGTTTGACAAGATAAAAGGGACCCGGCGCGACAGCGCAATAGGGACCCGCCTGGGTTAAAAAAAAATAGAGTAAAAAAAGACGCCATAGCGTCAT
>PDWJ01000308.1_pt1 | contig 73973 bp, 66 predicted proteins | sample 1430881 | NCBI WGS metagenome assembly PDWJ01 (sample SAMN01162460, study PRJNA174530) | Oral metagenome, whole genome shotgun sequencing project. | biome: Marine environment; feature: Marine mammal; material: Swab sample of the gingival sulcus; isolation source: swab sample of gingival sulcus...
ATAAGAACAAAAAATTGGGTTGAGAGTGATATACAAGTTCCCAAAAAGGTGATTTTTAACTTTCAAAAAGAAAAATATGTCAGATTACAAGTGAATTTAGAACAAATGGAAACTTGGTGAGAAATGCGGGTTAGTGAAAATTGACAATATAAATAAATCCATATATTTTAAAAAATTGTTTATAATTTTTATTTGCTTTACAGGAGAGCTGAATGGTTGATTTTTTAGAGGCAATAAAGGATCAGGTTATTGTTTTTGATGGTGCAATGGGAACAATGATCAGAAATTATAATCTCACACCTGTTGATTTTGGGGGTGAGGAATTTGAAATGCTTTCTGATATTTTATCCATATCAAGACCTGATGTTATAAAAAATATTCATTTTGAATATTTTAAATCAGGTTGTAATGCCGTTGAAACAAATACATTCGGGGCATGCCCCTTAAGACTTAAGGAGTTTGATTTTAAAAGAATAGATTTTTCGGGGTTTTCAAATGCTGAAAATATTCCTGATTTAAAAAAAATGTCCTATGAGGAAATAACCTATGAGATAAATTACAGATCCTGTAAAATTGCAGTTGAAGCAAAGGAGGATATAGAAAAATCAAAAGACTATGATGGACGACCGCTTTTTGTGGCAGCTTCCATAGGCCCTTCAAATTATGTTCTTTCAAGTACAGATGCAGACCTTCATAAAGGAACATGGGAACAGATAGAGGAAAATTTTTATATTCAATGCCTTGGTCTCATAGATGGGGGGGCAGATGTTTTTCTTTTTGAAACCCAGCAGGATATTCTGGAGGTCAAAGCTGCTGTATCAGGTGCTTTCAAAGCCATGAAAGAAAAAAACGTCAGCATTCCTGTAATGTGTCAGGTAACAGTAAACGAACATTCAAGAATGCAGATTTTTAATACGGAAATTCATGCAGCTCTTACAACTCTTGGGGGAACAGGGATTGATGTGTTCGGTATAAATTGCTCAATAGGCCCGGATTTAATGGAGCCTACCATAAAAAAAATATCTCAATATTCACATCTTCCTGTATCGGTTCTTCCAAATGCAGGTCTTCCTGAATCTGAAAACGGTGAAACAGTATATAAGCTTTCTCCAAAAGCTCTTGCAGAGTATCTTCATCAATTCGTCACTAAATATGGTGTAAATATTGTTGGCGGTTGCTGCGGAACATCTCCTGAACATATCAGGGAAGTTGCAGCCAGGGTAAGAGGACTGAAACCTTTTGAAAATATAAAAGACAAAAGATTGTATCTTTCAGGCCCACAGGAGGTTGTATGTCTTGACGGATCAAGTGAGCTTATCAGAATAGGTGAAAGACTAAATGTAAGAGGTTCTAAAAAGGTAAGAGAGGCTGTTGAAAATGAAGAAAAAATAATAGATTTTGATATTCTTGAAGAAGTTGTAAATGACCAGGTAAGAGACCTTGGTTTATCTTTAATAGATATATGCATGGATTCAAATCAGGTTGAGACAAAGGAAGTTCTTCCAGAAGTTATAAAAGCCATAACCCGTGATTTAAAAGGGATTTTATGTATAGATTCCTTTGATGAAGAGGCTTTACTAAAAGCTGTCCGGTTTTATCCAGGCCGCCCCCTTATAAATTCAATTTCTATGGAAAGCCACGGAAACAGCACAAAAGCAGATTTTATTCTTAAAAATACAGCCTTTCATTCCCCTGCATATATAGCACTTGCAGCAGATGACAACGGACCCGCTGTAACAGCAGTTGAAAAATATGAAATTGCAAAAAAACTTGTAGAAACAGCACAAAAATATAATATCCCGGCTTCCCAGCTTTTGATAGATATAAATGCCTTTCCAATAGGCTCTGAATCAGAGGAAGGTATGAATTTTGCCATGGAATCTCTTGACTCCATAAAAATGATTAAATCCATAAGTCCTGAAATAAAAACAAGTATAGGTGTAAGTAATCTTACTAATGGACTTGCTAAAAAACCTTATATGAGAAAGGTTCTTACCTCTGTTTTTCTTGATGAAGGAAGAAAAAGAGGACTTGATGCCGCAATAGTAAATCCCAGTCATTATGTTCCTGTAAAAAGTCTTGATGAAAAAGATTATAAAACAGGATTAAAAATTATCCTTGAAAGAGATATGGAAGCCTATGCTGATCTTGAAGAAACAGCCCTTGCAAAAAAAGGAAAAACCATACAAAAACGCTCTTCATACCAAGGGCTTTCTCCTGCTGAAACTGTTTGCGAAAAAATAAAAGATGGTTTTAAATCCAAAAAAAAAGGCTCTGTTGAGTTTAAAAAAAGATCGTATTTATATTCAGATACAATAGTTGAAGATGCCCTGCTTGCTTTGAAAGATTTTTCACCCCTTGATTTTATAAATGATTATCTGATGGAAGCCATGAATGTTCTTGGTGAGCGTTTTGCAAAGGGAGAAGCCTCTCTTCCCCATCTTCTTAAAGCTGCTGATATAATGAGAGAAGTTATGAGTTTTATTGAATGGACAATGAAAGGTGAGCAAAAGGAAAATAGTAAGATTGATTATAAGGGAAAAATTGTTATAGGAACAATATATCAGGATGTTCATTCCATAGGCAAGGATCTTACCAAAACCCTGTTTGAAAATTATGGATATAAAGTTATTGACCTTGGAGTTCAGGTTCCCCTTGAAGACTATATTGATGTTGCCCAAAGGGAAAATGCAGATGCAATAGGAATGAGTGCTTTGCTTGTTCAAACCTCAAACCATATGATTTCAGTTGTAAAAAAAATGCGGGAAAAAGGTCTTGATATCCCTGTTTTTATAGGGGGCGCCCCCGTTAATATGAAGCATGCGGCATCTGTTGCAATGGGAGGAGCAAAGTCAGAAGAAGATATAAAACCAGATGTTTTTTATTGCCGTACTGCAATGGACAGCGTGAATATTATCGGAGCTCTTCTTGGGCCTAAAAGAAAAGAAACAATAGAAAAAAACAGGAAACTTCTTATTGAATCCTTAAAAAAAGATGGGGATTCTGCAGTTTTTAATGAAGAAAAAAAGCTTGTCCAGAAAAAAGTCAAATTTGATCATAAATATTCAATAGAAGCTTTTAAACCAATAATAATAGAAAAAAAGATAAGTGATATAAATATTAGAAAGAAAAATCTTTTTTTTGTAAACTGGAAATATAAAAAAGAGGAAATGCAGGATAAAAAGAAACTTGAATATGCTGAAAAAAATTTTAAATACTGGTGTGAAAAAGCCGAGGAAAATCAGATAATAACACCTTTGGCAATAGCTGGTATATTCCCATGCAGAAGAAATAATGACTCAATAGATGTTTATGATTGTGAAAAATTTGAAAGAAAATTAACATCTTTTTCAACCGTTATGATAAACGGTCATACAGAAAAATTTAAAATATCGGATTTTATAAGTGAAGATATTGATTTTATAGGAGTTCAGCTTGTAACATCAGGAAATAATATTGAACCTTATTTAAAATCTTTGTCAGAAAAAGGCGACCTTGAAGGAGCTCATCTTTTAAGTGGAATAGCAAACAGGGTTGCAGAAGATCTGGCTGCTGACACCCATGCTTTCCTGAGAAAAAAAGCAGGGGTTAAAAAAGGCGCAAGATACAGTCCTGGATATCCGGGTATGGATATAAAAGAAAATATAAAGCTCCATAAACTTCTTGGCGGAGAAAAAATAGGTATTACTGTTACAGATAAGGGCGGCTTTCTGCCTTTTTGTACAACAGGGGCAATAGTTTGTTTTCATCCCCAGTCAAAACAGGGATAAAAAAGGAGTAATTTTTGTATGTCATCAGATTTTCCAGTTATAAAGGCTTTAAAAACAGGTTCTTTTTCGGTTAATTTTGAGGGTTTTGGAGATATTTGCTCTTTTGAAAATATTCCATGTTTTGTTTTTTTGATTGAAGAAGATTCAAAGCCTCCTGCTCTAGTTGATACAGGGTTTTGTCCAGAGCATATTCCGGGCATAAATTCATGGTGTCAAGTTGATGAAACACTTGAAAATTCTTTAAAAAAGGAAGGATATTCCCCGGAAGACATAGATAAAATAATAATGACCCATCTTCACTGGGATCATACAGGAGGCCTTCCTTTATTTAAAAATGCAAAGATTTATGTGAATGAGGATGAAATTAAAGGGCTTGTCAATCTTATGCCCAATGAAGAGACCTATTTTGCACCAGAATATTTTGTTGATTCAATGGAAAGATTTATTCTTACAGGAAATAATTATAAAATCAGTAAAAATGTGGAAATAGTCAAAACCGGCTTTCATACCTTAGGCCATCAGATTGTAAAGGTTTCCATGGAAAATGGTAAAGTGGTTTTATCAGGTGATGCTCCATTTACTTATTCAGATTTATGGAAAAAAATACCTGCACATGCCTGGGAGAAATACAGACTTGGAGCTGGAGCCGGATTTTACTGGAAAAAATCTGTAAAGGAAAAAATAGAAAATTTTTTAAGTAAAAGGGGAATTGAAACTACCTGCCCTGAAAAAAAAGAATGCCCTGTTCCTATGAAAGGAGAAAAGTGGTTAATTGCTCATGATATAAATCTTAAAAGCGGAGAAATTAGTTTTTATTCATGATATCTTTAAAAAATATAAACAAAAGCTTGTTTCTGATATTTTTTTTCTGTTTTTCTATAATTGCAAAAACTTCTTTTTCAATGACAGCAGAAACAATATCTTCTTCTCCTCTTATTGAAAAAAAAGATTTTCCATTCAGTATATCCTTGTCATCAGGATTTATAAATGGAGATATTGAAGAGCTTATTTATCAAGACAATAAAATGGTCAGCAAACTTAAATGGGAATTAAAAAATGTTATGTTTACAGGAGGTTCAGCCTCTTTTTTTCTGCCATATAAAATTGTTTTAAATATTGGTGCGAGAATTAAAATTTCAGAGGCTGATACATATATGGAAGATTTTGACTGGCTCAAAACAGGCCGTGATGAATGGGCAGACTATTCAAAATCAAATTCAGAGCTTGAAAGCGGTGAGATGTTTGACACAAATCTGGTGATACCTTTTTTCAGGCAAAAAAAATTTTCCCTGTCATTAATAGCAGGCTTTAAACATGACCATTGGTCATGGTCAGACAGAGGCGGCTATTTTATTTATTCCTCTGAAAATGGTTTCAGAGACCATATCGGAGAATTTGAAAATAAAAAAGGGATTTCATACGAGCAATGGCTTTATGTCCCTTATCTCGGTATTAAATCAGATTTTAAGCTGGGTAAATTTTTGTTTAATATTGATTTTTTACACAGTAATTATGCTTCAGGGAAATCAAAAGATAACCATTTACTTAGAAATATCCGGTTTGAAGATACTTTTAATAATATGAATTTTTTCTATTTTTCAGGAAAGGCATTATGGCTTATAAATAAAAATATTTCTGCTTTCATACAATATGAAAACCAGGAATATAAAAGAGCCAAAGGTGATATGAGAGTTATAGATCAGGACAATTCATCGTTTTTTTATAAAAACGGAGCAGGTCTTTCAAATAAATTATGGTCAATTTCTTTGGGAATTAATCTTACACTACTTATTTAGGAATTAATTTTATAATATGAAATTTTAATAAAAAAATTTTTTGTATAGTTATAATGACAATAAAATGTTATTGTGGGTAAATAATAGTTTATTTAATATTTTTTAGTGGCTTTTTTATCCCGCAGCTTGATTTAAAAACTAAGGAGGTGAAATGGCTGAAGAGATAAAGGTTGGGTGTTCTCGTCCAAAAGAAGGCCCTGTTGAAGAAGAAAAGCAGTTGACTGAAACTCAAGTGCAAAAAAAAGAGGAGGCTCTAAACATGATTCAGGTTGGAAAAAAAGCTCCTGATTTTACTGCATCAGGATATCATCAAGGCAAATTCATTAATTTTAAACTTTCTGATAATTTTGGTAAATGGCTGGTTTTATGTTTTTACCCCGGTGATTTTACATTCGTCTGAACGACAGAAGTTTCAGCAGTTGCTGAAAAATATTCTGAATTTCAGGAGTTGGGTGTTGAAGTATTTTCTATGAGTACAGACAGTATGTTTGTTCATAAAGTATGGGACGAACAGGAACTTTCAAAAATGGTCAAGTCAGGAATTCCTTTTCCAATGCTTTCAGACGCAGGTGGAAACGTGGGCAAACTTTATGGTATTTATGATGAAGAAGCAGGCATTGAAAACAGAGGAAGGTTTCTCATTGATCCTGACGGTATAATTCAGGGATTTGAAGTTCTTACACCTCCAGTTGGAAGAAGTGTTGAAGAAACACTAAGGCAATTAAAAGCTTTTCAGCTTATCAGGGAAACAAATGGTGCAGAAGCTACACCTTCAGGTTGGAAACCTGGAAAGAAAACCCTCTCACCAGGTCCCGATCTTGTGGGAAATGTCTGGAAAGAATGGGAAACAGACAAGGCTTTTGATTAAATTTTTCAACCATAATAACTATTTAAAAATATAAGTTTATATATTAAGGCATTATTCTCTGTTAATATGAGGTAGTGCCTTTTTCTTTTATGAAAAATATATATAAAAGCAGGAGATAAAAAAATGATAACATATTTGTACTGGACTGTTGTTATAGTTGTTATTGCTCTGGTATTGTTTGTTGCCGGAATAAAATTTGAAAAATGGAAAGCAGGCCTTATTATTGCAGCTATTGTTTTTACTGTTGGCTGGCTTGCCTTTATATTTCATTTTCAGCAGGTTTTTGTAAAAAGATACGGCGGAGTTATGACTATATCTGTTCCAAAAGGACAGGAACATATAGCTTTGACATGGAAAGGTGATAATCTCTGGGTTGAAAATTATGATCCTGCAACCAATCGTTGTATTTTTTCGGAATACTCCAAGGGGAGTCTGCTGGAGGGAAAAGTGATAATAAAAAATTGTAAGCCATTGAGAGCCATTGCTAAATAAAGAAGTCTATTAATTTTATGAAAGGAGTTTATGGAACCTTTAATTTTTAAAAAATATGAAAAAACAGGACAGATTACTTTAAACAGACCGGAAAAGTATAATTCTTTTAATCTGGAAATGGTTGAGGCATTTGAAAAAATTCTTGATGATCTTCGTTTTGATGAAAATATTACAGCTATTGTTATTGATGGAGGAGACTCAAAAGGTTTTTGTGCCGGTCTTGATACTATTGAATACGCACCAGCAATTTTTGAAATGACACCTGTAAAGGCATATGACGCACAAGTTCGTATGAGCAGACTTTTCTTGAAAATGAGACAGATTCCACAGCCTGTAATTTCATGCGTTCATGGTTCAGCTGCTGGTATAGGTTTTTCAATTGCGATGGCATCAGACATAAGAATTATTTCTGAAGATGCAAGATTTTCAGCAGCTTATATAAATATTGGCCTTGGTGGTGCAGACATGGCTTCAAGTTATTTTCTTCCAAGGCTTATAGGTTCTGGAAGGGCAAATGAATTTCTTTTAACAGGAAACTGGCTTAACTCTGAAGATGCAATGAATCTTGGTTTTGCATCCTGTATTGTTCCAAAGGACTCTCTTGTTGAAAAGGGACTGGAATATGCAAAAACAATGTCAGAAAAAAATCCTTTGGGAATCAGAATGACAAAGGAGGCTATCAATTCAAACCTTGATTGTGCAGGACTTGAAGCAGCTCTGAATATGGAGGACAGAAACCAGATGATGATTGCCTTTACCATGATGATAAAATAAGCTGATATAAATGATAAAAGTTTGTTTATTATTGAAATATGAATCTTAATCTGATAATTTTATTTATGTTATTTTAACATTTCGGTGAAATGAAAAATATGGAATATTAACTTGAAAGAAAGATAAATGCCTGAAAATAGATATAACTTTTTTATTTGTTTAATGTTCTTTGTTTCCTTTTGCTGTTATTTTCTTTTTTCATCCAGAGTTGATGCTCTGGACTTTACCCAAATGACCCTTGAAGAGCTGATGGATGTTCAGGTAACTTCAGTAAGTAAAAAAAAGCAGCCCCTGGCAGACAGTGCAGCAGCTGTTTTTGTTATTACAAGGGAAGATATAAAACGGTCTGGAGTAACTAATATTCCTGATGCCTTAAGGATGGTTCCAGGATTAAATGTCGGTCGTATTGATGCCAGTAAATGGGGAGTAAGCAGCAGGGGATTTAATGGCAGGTTTGTCTGTTATCTCCTTGTTTTTATAGATGGCCGAAGCATTTATACACCCTCTTTTTCAGGTGTTTACTGGGAAAATAATGGTGTATTTATGGAAGATATTGAACGAATAGAGGTGATAAGAGGGCCGGGAGGAACAATTTGGGGAGCTAATGCTGTAAATGGAGTTATAAATATTATTACCCGAAAGGCAAAAGATACCCAGGGGGGATATTTTGAAATTGGTTCAGGAAGCAAGGAAAAAAGAATTGCCGGAATACGTTATGGAGGCTCTATCAACTCCAAAACATTTTGGCGTATTTATGCAAAAAACCACGAATGGGGTCAATTTGATCTGGACTCAGGTGAAAATGCTCATGATGACTGGGGTATAAATCAGGCTGGTTTCAGAATGGATTCAGCTCTTACAGAGATTGATGAGCTTACAATTATTGGAGATATTTATAAAGGAAAAATTCATCATAAAATGAGTTTTGTTACAGCTTCCCCTCCTTTTATGTCTGTAAATAATTATACAACGGATATTTCAGGTTCTAATATTAATATAAAATGGGAAAGGACTTTTGATGAAAAGTCAGATTTTAAACTCTCTTTTTATTATGATACATCATCCAGGAAAGAAGCTTTTATAGATGAAAAAAACAATTGTTTTTTCTTTGATTTTCAGAACAGATTCCCTGCTGGTTCCCGCCATGATATAATTTGGGGTGCAGGTTATCGACATTACAAGGATGATCTTGAAAGTACCGATATTATAAAGATGGAAACTGAAGATGAACATCATGATTTTTTCACTGCTTTTTTTCAGGATGAAATCAGCTTTTTAAAAAACAGGTTATTTTTTATTATTGGATCCAAATTTGAAAAAAATGAATATACCGGCTTTGAATTACAACCTGGAGCAAGACTTTTATGGAAAATAAATGATAAACACAGGCTCTGGGCATCTGTTTCAAAAGCTGTAAGGATTCCATCCAGAATTGAAGTTTCAGCAACAATAAAAATACATGCTTTTGATTCAGGTAAATTTCCAGGGCTTATACCCGGAGCTCCTTCGGGTATTCCTGTAATCCTAAGATTTCTGCCTGTTCCTCACAAGGAAAATATAAAGCTTATTGCATATGAAACAGGATACCGCTTCATGAAAAATGATGTTTTTTCAATGGATCTAGCTCTATTTTTTAATAATTACAAGGATATAAGAGGAACCATTATACCTCCTTTACCTGAGGGTTTGACCTATGATGGGACAGCTTTTTATTATGATCTTGCCTTTGCCAACAATCTGGATGCCTGCACTTATGGAGGAGAGCTTTCTCTTAATTTTATTCACAAGGATACTGTTAGATGTAATTTAGGCTATAGTTTTATTGAAACAGACTTTAAGGATAATAGGGATTATGGCTCTTCAAAACATCAGGTTTCATTAAGAGCTGGATTTAATCCCATGCCTTATCTGTCCATTGATGCCTGGCTTAGATATGTAGACAAGATAAAAACTATAAGTACATTGGAAGGAACCCCTTTTTATGATATAGATCCTTATACAAGCCTTGATTTAAGGATTGGATGGGATATAAGAAAAAATATAACTCTTTCTGTTGTGGGCCAGAATCTGCTTAAAAAAGATAATCTCGAATTTGCTGCTGATTCCTTTAATCTTTTTACCAGAAATCCGCGAATGTTTTATATTAAGCTCAATTACAAATTTTAAGGGATATTTTTGTAATGAGAGTTTTGCCTTTCAAAAAACATCATTTATTATTAATTATAATATTTTTTGTTATTTTCTCTGATTTACATGGTTATGCTAAGGAGCTTTCTGAATATACTTACAGGGAATATCAATTAAAGGCAGGCTTTATTTTTAATTTTATAAAATTAACAAAATGGCCTTCTTATAATAACCCTGAAAATACGAGACCTTACCGTATATTTGTTGTTGGAGAAAAAGGTCTGGAAGCTTCTTTTGCAGATATTAATGGCAAGAAATATAATGGAAGAATAATTCGTATCTATTTTGTTGACTCTTTAATCTATTTCCCTGACGGATTTGATCTTTTGTTTATCACCGGAAAAAGAGATAAGCTTTTTATGCACAAACTTCTTCAAGAGGTAAAAGGTCTTCCTGTTTTAACTATAGGAGAAGATGATAATTTTATTGATTCTGGTGGAATTATAAACTTTTTTTCTACTAAAGACCGTCTGCGTTTTTCAATAAATCCTGAGGCTGCTAAAAAAAACGGGCTTAAAATAAGTTCAAAACTGCTTAAGCTTGCATTGATAAAAAAAGGAGCAGCACATTGAGCAAAAAATTTTTTTCAAGATTGTCTATAAGACAAAAATTAATGACCATTCTTACCGCTCTTTCTTTAGCCGCTATTTTAAGCCTGTCTGTATGCATGATTATTTATGAAATTTACAGTAACCGCAAAAGTATTGCCAATGAGCTTACCTACATGGCCAAGATGACAGCTTTTAATTCAGCCTCCGCTCTTATTTTTGATGATAGAGAGGCCGCTGAAGAAAATATTAACACTTTTTCCTTTAAATCAGACATAGTTCTTGCTGTTATTTATGATCAGAAGGGAAATATTTATGCCAAATATGGAACTGGTAAAAAGGAGGAGCTTGACAAAAAAATTTCCATTGCTTTTGAACAATTGGTCTTCATATATCATAACAGTAAAAATATGATTTCCCTTGTCAGAAAAAAAGGAATAAGTGTTTTTATTGATAAAAGACTTCATATTGTTGAACCTGTAATCTTCAAGGGGAATTTTTTAGGCTTTATTCATATTGTGGATGACATGAGTATTTTGCAAAAAAGGATTAATTCTTATTTTCTTTTCATGATCGGTGTAATGGTTCTGACTTTTATGGTATGCTTTACTTTTTCAGCCTGGATTCAAAATTTTTTTTCGTCCCCTGTTCTCAATATTATAAAATCAATGAATATTGTCGCCAGTGAAAAAAAATATAATATCCGTGTAAGTGAAAACGATAAAGATGAATTTGGCCTGCTTGGAAAACGCTTTAATGAAATGTTGAAGGAAATAGAGATTCGTGATGAGGCTTTGAGCCAATCCAACAGAAACCTTGAATCAAAGGTTTCCAGGAGAACCAGAGAGCTTACTTTTACAACCCATAAACTAAAACAAACGGTCAGACATCTTGAAGCTGCAAAACATGAGGCAGAAAAAGCAAGTCTTATAAAGTCAAGGTTTCTTGCAAATATGAGTCATGAAATTCGTACTCCCATGAATGGAGTCCTTGGAATGACTGACCTGCTGCTGGAAACCCCTTTGATGCAGGAACAGCAGAGGATTGTGAAAATTATCCGAAGGTCGGGAGAATCTCTTCTGGAAATTATAAATGAAATACTTGACTATTCAAAGATGGAGGCTGATAAACTTGAAATAGAATCTATTGATTTTAATCTTTTTTTAATTATGGAAGATGCTCTTTCTCTCCTTGCTCCTCATGCCCATAAAAAAGGCATTGATCTGGCCTTGCTGATTGAATTAAATACACCTGTATTAATAAAAGGAGATCCTACACGTTTAAAACAGATAATGCTCAATTTTTTGTCAAATGCAGTTAAATTCACTGAAAAAGGCAATATTGTGGTCAGGGTAAAATGCCAGCCTGATATTTTTTCAAAGGAACATATCCACATAAGTATTAAGGATACAGGCATAGGAATCAACCGGGAAGATTATGAAAAATTGTTCAAGCCCTTTAGCCAGGTTGATGCCTCTACCACCAGAAAATATGGCGGGACTGGTCTTGGTCTTGCTATTTCCAGACAGTTGATAGAGCTTATGGGTGGTAATATGGAGTGTAAGAGTGAACCTGGAAAGTGGACTGAATTTTCCTTTTCAATACCTCTGAAAAGAAGCCATGACCTTGATTTTTTAACGGATCCTCACTTTAAACAAAAAGCCTTATCAGGGAAAAGTGTACTTATTATAGATCCTAATAGAGCCTCTCTTGAAAGTTTAGAAAGCCAGGCCTTGTTTCTTGGGATGGATTGTAATACCGCTGAAAGTTCTGAAAAAGGTCTTAAATTGTTTTCTGAATCAATAATTTCAGGCAGGACTTTTGATTCGGTGATGATAAGCGAGTCTATTATAATTCAGCAACCTGATTTTATTAAAAATCTTAAAAAAAAGGCCTCTGGTGATTTTCCTGAAATAATACTTCTTCTTACCATGAAAAAAAATCAGGAGCTTGATATAAAAGAAATATCGGAAGAAATCGCCTGCTCTTTTATCAAGCCTGTACGGCTGGTAGATTTTTATGGATGCTTTTCAAACACATTTGTTAAAAATGATAATTTGGGAAAAAATAAAAAGATAAATCAGTTTGATCTCGAAGTTCTTGTTGCTGAAGATAATTTAGTTAATCAGGAAGTAATCAAGAAAATACTTGAAAGCCTTGGTTGTCGTCCAAGAATAACTGAAAACGGTAAAAAGGTTGTTGAAAAATTTATCAGAAAAAAACCTGACATTATACTTATGGACTGCCAGATGCCTGAAATGGATGGCTATGAGGCAACTAAAGAAATTCGCAGATATGAATCTGAACATGGAATTTCTCCGGGAATAACCATTATTGCACTTACAGCTTTTTTTACAGAAGAAGACCAAAAAAAATGTCTTGATTCGGGAATGACTTCTTTTCTTGGAAAGCCTTTCAGGCGTAATGAACTTATAGAGATTCTTGAAACCTTTAGTCCTTACAACAAAGTATTACCTCAACGGGAGATTACCGTTTCAGAAAAAAAGGACTCCCCCTCTGCTACGGTTGATTTTGATGTTTTTGAAAGAATACGTCAACTTCAGATTGAAGGAGAGCCTGATTTAGTAAAAAAGGTTGTTTCTATTTTTTTATCAGATACACAATCCAAAATTGACAAGATGATGGATCAAGGATCATTGATGTCTGTTGAACAGCTTGGGATTATTACTCATTCTATTAAGTCTGCCAGTGAAAATATGGGAGCTTTAAGACTGGCTTTTTTATGCAGTGAATTTGAAAAATTATGCAAAAAAGATTTTCCTGAAAATTATTTGAATCATATTAATGAAATAAATATGGAGTTTATAAAGGTGAAATCAGCTCTTGAAAATGAATTTGGATAACAGAGAATAAAAAGCTTATACATCTGAAATTTCACATAAAGATATTTGTAAAAAGAGAAAATTTATCTGTAACAAGAACAATACCTATAAAAATTAAAAAAATACCTGCGATAAGATTCATGTATTTTAAAATTTTTTTTGTTTTCTGCATAAATCCGATAAGCATGTGGATTACAAGGGACAGAATAAAAAAAGGAATGGCAAGACCTGCTGAATATGTCAAAAGAAGGATTCCCCCCTGGGACATGGTCTGCTGTGAACTGGCAAGAACAAGAATACTTCCAAGAATTGGCCCGATACATGGTGTCCAGCCTGCTGCAAAGGCATTACCCGCAAAGAATGCCCCTGCAAAATGTACAGGTCTTTTTTTCAGGTTAAATCTTTTTTCAAGTTCAAGAAATTTAATTTTTATAAATCCTGTAAGATGTACCCCTAATATTATTACCACAATACCACCTGCAATTCTCAAATAATTTGAAAATTTTAAAAGAAATCCACCTGCTGCAGTGGCTGAAAAGCCCATAAGAACAAAAACACTGGTAAATCCCATAATAAATAATATGGTTGATAAAATTACTTTTTTTCTAATTGAAAAATCTTTTTTACTGTCAAGAAGTTCTTCCAGAGAAACTCCTGTTATAAAAGAAAAATATGCTGGTAGAAGAGGCAGAATACACGGCGAAAAAAAAGAGAGAAGTCCTGCTCCAAGTGCGGTTGTAAGGCTTATACTTTGTTCAAACATTTATATCCCTTTAAAGTTCCGGTTAATTTATGTGCATTGTAACTATTAAAACTTAAAAAAAATAAGTATACTGAAAAAACAGATGATGTAAATCTAAAATTTATTGTATGCTTAACTCAAAAGCTCTGTCAGATGCTGCTTTTACAGCTGAAAATATAATGTCTTCAAAATCTTTTTCAATCAATATTTTTAAAGCAGCTTCTGTTGTTCCTCCTTTTGAGGTAACTTTTTTTCTTAAATTTTCAGGTAAATCACCTGTTTTTTCCAGAAGAGCAAGGGAGCCTTTTGCTGTCTGAAAAACCAGTTCACAAGATTCCTTTCTGGTAAATCCAAGATTTATACCTGCATTTATAAGGGATTCAAGAAAAAGAAAAAAATAGGCAGGGCCTGAGCCTGATACAGCTGTAATCCAGTCCATTTTTTCTTCATCAACAATGGTCGTTTTGCCGGTTGCCCCAATTATTTTTGATGCCTGTAGAATTTCTTCTTCTCCGGCAAATTCACCACAGGAAAGGGCACTCATCCCTTCTCCTGCAAGAGAAGGAGTATTTGGCATTACCCTGATAACAGGAAAATTTCTTTTTAACTCATTGCCTGAGTATCCATATATTATTTTTTCTATTGTTTTTGTTTTTATTCCGGCAGCAATGGAAACAATTATTTTTTTATTATTATCAAATAAATAATTTTTAAATGTATTTTCTATAACTTCAACAAGAATCTGCGGTTTTACAGAAAGGATGTTAATATAGCATTCTTTTACCAGTATATCTGATTGAACAGCATTTGTTATCTGATATTTCTTTTCCATATAAGTCCTTCGTTTCAGGTCAGGCTCTGTTATGTAAATATCAGATGAACAGCAGATTTTTTTATTCAGTAATGATGAAATTATAGCTTCCGCCATGTTGCCTGCACCTATAAATCCAATCTTTAGTTTCATAAAAAACCTCATAATAAAAGTTGATTTTATCTTTGCATTATTCATTAACATGCATATATTTAAAAGGAAAAACTGACTATTAAAAATATTTTTAATAGTCAGTTTTTTAAAACAATTAAATTTATTAGTCAAAGGGAGGGTAACATGCTTTTTTTCTTGTTTTGTATGGCTTTGCTTTTAACAGGTTATTTTACCTATGGAAAATTTGTTGAAAATATTTTTGGTATAGAGCCTGACAGACCCACGCCCTGTTGTACAATGGAAGATGGGTGTGATTATATTGCAATGCCGACCTGGAAAGTTTTTTTTATTCAGCTCCTTGATATAGCTGGACTTGGGCCTATTTTCGGGCCAATACTTGCCGCCTTATACGGGCCTTCAGCCCTTTTATGGATAGTTATTGGATGTATTTTTGGCGGAGCTGTCCATGATTTTTTCAGCGGGATGCTTTCTGTAAGATCCAAAGGACAGTCCATCCCTGAAGTGGTTGGAGATTTTTTGGGGATGCCGGCCAGGCAGGTTATGAGACTTTTTTCAGTAATTCTTCTTTTACTGGTGGGAGTTGTTTTTATTCTTGGTCCTGCAAAACTTTTAAAAAATCTTACAGGAATAAATACCCAGATTCTTGTAGGTTTTATTTTCTTATATTATTTTGCCGCTACAATTCTTCCAATAGACAAGATAATAGGCAGACTTTATCCTGTTTTCGGAGCATTACTTCTTTTTATGAGTTTTGGAGTCTTTTTTGGAATAGCATTCAGTCCAAATATAGAAATGCTTCCCAATCTGGATTTTTTTAACAATACTCATCCTGCAGATAAACCAATATGGCCCCTTCTTTTTATAACCCTTTCATGCGGAGCCATAAGCGGTTTTCATTCGACCCAGTCTCCTCTTATGGCCAGATGTATAAAAAATGAAAAAAGTGGAAGGTTTGTATTTTATGGAGCCATGATAGCAGAGGGAATAATAGCTCTTGTATGGGCTTCTGCAGGACTGTCTTTTTATAAATCTCCAGAGGCTTTAAATGCTGTTATTGCATCAGGCTCACCTGCTGCAGTTGTTAATCAGGTCTGTAATACTCTTTTAGGCCCTGTTGGAGGATTTCTTGCAATAATGGGGGTTGTTATTCTTCCTATAACAAGTGGAGACACTGCTTTCAGAAGTACAAGACTTATTATTGCTGAAACCTTTAATCAGGAACAAAAGACAGTTGCTAAAAGACTTCTTATTGCAATTCCCCTTTTTATTATTGCTTTTTTGATTTCAACTCAGGATTTTGCTGTGATATGGAGATATTTCGGCTGGTCTAATCAAACTCTTGCAACTCTTGTTTTATGGGCTGCTGCTGTTTTTCTTGTTCAGAACAATAAATTTCACTGGATAGCTTCCATTCCTGCAACATTTATGACATCGGTAATTTTTGCATTTATTTTTCAGGCAAAAATAGGTTTTAGATTTCCTGTAATGGTTTCAAATATTGCAGGAGGGGTTATTGCCGTTTCTGTTTTTATTGCTTTTTTGATTTATGCTTCAAAAAAGAAGGTATAGGAATTAATTTTTTATAAAATTAAAAGCCCTGCTTAAAATTTTTCAGGCAGGGCTTTTCTATCACAAAAAATTCCGTTATTTTTCGTTTTTCTTTTTTTTTGAATGATATTTGAAACGAAAGGCCCATATGATAAAAGAGCCTACCCCTATTGGATAAAGTCCAAAAAAACGTTCAAAGCCATCAAATTTATATAATGTATTACCAGTAACCCCGCCTACCTTTCCAAAAAGTATTATTATAATTCCTAAAACAATTGCAGAAAATCCAAAAATATAAGCTACAATAAGCTCTTTTTTCATTTTAATTTTTTCTTTCTTTTTTAAGCTTCAATAAAAGAAAACTCTCCCCTGTTAGAGGAGAGTTTTCAATGAGAAATTACTTTTCTGTCAAAGGAGCTGTCTTCTTGAATCCTTTTACCATAGATTGCCTGTTTGTTCTTAGCTTTTTCAGGGAGTTAATTTGTCTTTCTTCAGAAACGACTTGAAAATTATAGTTTTTTCTGACTCCTGGAGTCAGATCATAACCTTGAGTGGGAGAACCTGTTACACTGCCTGCCCCGTTAAATCTTATGGAATAGGTTCCTATTGAGTCAGGGGCTTCAACACCAACAAGCATTGCGCTGTGATAGCCTTCATTAAGTATCGGATTATATGTATCACAGTAATCGTAATCGTTTGCATACATTGTTCCAACGTATATACCATCAATATAAAGGGCAAAGGCATCATCTTTTGCTCCTCCATTGTCACATACAACTATAGAGACTTTCCCCTGCACTACTTCATATGTAACTGAGTTTGAAGGAGCACTCCAGTTTCCATCCTGCTTAACTTTAACTGTAACATTATGGCTTCCCGGATCAAGGGAGGTTGGGATGATTACTTTGAGAGTATTTTCAGTCGCATTGGAAATTAATGCATTTTTCCCTCCAATTGAGACTTGATTTTCAGCTGGGTTTGCACTGAAACCTACTCCGTAAAGAGTTGCTGAAAGACCTGTTCCTCCACTTGATGGTGATATGGAAGTAAGTTCAAGATCTTTTGCTAATTTAATTGCATTTTCCTTTTTAACTATTGCATCAGGAGTATCACAAGGATGATTAATCTCTATATTTAAAGGCCCTTTTGTATACTCATCCAGAAACCAGCCAGGAATCAGGATGGTCATTGCAGTTCCGTCAGGATGAATATATCTTATTCTTGCTCTGACTTCTATACCGTCTTTATCCGTAATCTTTACCCTTGGCTTCAGGTGGTTTTCAAAAGGCCACCATCCCCTTTGAATAGATGAAAAACCTGAGCCTGTAATTTTAAAAATTTTATCTTTTCCATTGGGTCGTATTTTTTCTGGCAGAACTTCTTCAATGGAAAGAGGAAAAGTCACATTAAAGTGGATTACAGCATCTGTTGAATAAAAGTCCACAACTGCTTTGGCAATATTTGAACCGGTATTGATTTTACCTGCTATTTCAGCAGCAAGTGCTATCTGGCCTATGAGGGGGACAAATTTGGCACCAATCTTCGCGGCAATTTTTGCCAGAATTTCTTCCGCAAAATCTTTACCAAGTTTTTTTGCTATTGCAGTGGTAATGGGGCCAGGAGGAACACTTGCAATATCTTGCCATAAAAGATCAACCAGCGACTTGATAGAGCCCTCTACATCTCCTTCCAGGGCTTTTGTTACAACTATATCAACAAGTCCTGGAGCATTATTCCATAATATGTCAACAAAATCATTTTCTGGTAAAGGAAGAAACTCTCCCATCACTGGCCATAAAACCCTTTCAACAAGAGTTCTGAAGTATAATTTTTTCCATACACTATCTAATGCAAGCTGCTTTGGAGCATACTCAGCCCCTATACCCGGTGATATCACCTCAACAACTGCATTTTTCCCTTTTGGCTCTTTAAACTGGTTTGTTGAAGCGTAAAAAAGAAGTCCATATCCCTGAGGCCCTGTCATACCGCTCAAACCCTTGATATGATTTTGAAGAATTTTTCCGTTGGATCCAGTTATTTTTACGGAAAGATATAACTGGGTATCATTTTCAACAGTTATATTCCCTGAATCATTGTGTTCATAAACTTTTATATCATCAGCCTCTTCGGGTGTTACCTCTGCATCATCACCAAAAAAGCCCTGAAGATTTCTTTTTAAGTTTTTTTCATGGGCTGACTGTACTGCCTTTGGCTTATCTATGCATTTTGCAGCAGCTTCTAAAGCTTTCTCCAAAGAGTTTGTAAGTTCTGTTGAGCCTTCACTTATAATTTGTGGATTTTCTGACAGTTTATTTTGTAGAAGGGTGGTTAACTCTTTAAATTCTGTAAGCATTAATATTTCATCATAGATTTTGGTGTATGATGATTTATCTATAACTTCTCCAATCCCCAGACCGTTCCATATCAGGCTTGCAGCTGTTGATTCGGCATTGAGGGTAATACTGTCTTCATCTGGAAAAATAATAGCTGAAAGATATACTCCATATTGAGGCAACTCTTTTGTTGAAGACTCTTTTTCAAGCAATGCTGAAATTGTTGTTGGTTTTACAGGGCTTGCCTCTGTAACAAAACTGCCATCTGCTTGTGGAAAAATTTCTTTGTAAGGTGTAAGAGATACATCAAGAGTTGTTAGATCAATATCTGGATTTGGAGATTCTATCCGGCCTGAAATCCTGCGTGTTATATTAAGCCATATTTCATTTGATTTGCCTGATTGGGAAGCAACAGATACATAACCGCTTCTTACACCTCCGGGAACAATAAATTTTACTTCTGTATCCGAACCTCCTGAATTATAGCAGACTGTGGAAGCTCCTGTAAAATTTACAGTGAGTTCTGCCTTAAGGTTTTGTCCCTTTATAGTTGCATTGGAATTTGAACTGTCAAATTCAATTTCTGAGATAAGAGGTTCTGAACTGCTACGGACTTGCAAAGGGACAGAATCTGTTTTTTTGCTTCCAGAGACAAGATAAAATTCCACAAGACCGCTTTCAATATTATCAGGCCCTGTAAATGCTGCTGTTGAGTTTGTAAATGATGAGGCAGTCTGTGTAACAGATCCATCGACAGTGTTAAAAACAGCTTTAAGCTCTTCTGCTGAAGCCGGCCCGTTAACAACATTAACCAAAAGAGTTTCGCCAGCTACAGAAAGATTTCCAATTCCTCTTTTTTTATTATAAACACGTTTTATCAGCAAAGAATCTGCAATCTTTGTTCCTTCTGCTCCAGGGGCTGTCAATTCTACATTATATGTTGAAAGAGTCTCTTCAGAATCTTTAAGTCCGTCATTGTCATTATCTTTATCCATAAAATCAGGAATTCCGTCTTTATCTGTATCTAAGGGGGAAACAGGATTGATACCAGCCTGATCTCTATCATCTGCATAGCTTGTATTATCACTGTTTGTATCGACAAAATTAAAGAAACCATCACCATCTGCATCATTCAAGGCTAAAAGTTCATAAGGATCAAGATCAGGCTTTTCGTTATTGGTGTAAAATTCTATATTATCAGGGATCATATCTCCATCAGAATCCATGTCCCACCATGGAGGCAGACCATCATTGTCCATATCTTTATACATGGCCCAGTTTTTAGAAGCCTGTTTTATCTCTATAAAATCAGGGATTGAATCGCCATCGCTATCAGGAGACAGATCATTACTGTCTAATGCCTTTTCAAGATCATTAGAGATTCCGTCCATATCGGTGTCTGGAAATATATCTGCTGTGTAATGCCAGTCTTTATTACTGTTCCCTGAAGAATCTGTGATAACAAGATAATAATTCCCATCTGAAGGAATAGAGACTCCAACAGCAGAAAGACCTGGTTGATCAACAAAATTGGAGCGGTTTAAAGGAAGAGGTGCGCCTGTGGATGTTATGAAAGTTACAGAAGGAGACATATTTTTGTTTTCGCTGTGTACAACTACAGAGTATATTCCTGTGGTCATGGATATAAGAAAATAGTCAAGGTCAGGTCCAGAAGAGGAATAATTTATTCCTGAAATTTTTATTGGAGAACTTCCTGCATTTTCACTGACTGTAATACCGTCATTCTGGTTGGATGAATCAGTTTCTGTGGCTTCCATGTAAACTTTTACCTTGTTAAGGGCCGGATCCAAGGGGTAATCATCATCAAGGTCTGTTACCCCGTCTCCATCTACATCATCTTCATAATAATTTCCTGTTCCATCTCCGTCAAAATCAAGATGAGTTGCACGGTTATCTGGAAAAATATCATTATTATTAAGATAACTGTCTCCATCACGATCAAGATCGTTTTTATCTTCTACACCATCGCTGTCACTATCTTGTATCAGTTTTATAAAAACTTCATCCTCGGATGTATGTCCCTGACAATTATCAGCCTTTATCTTCAATATATATTCACCGGCAATATCAGCGTAAAAACCTGTGGATGGAGTTTTTTTGCTGGTAAACGAATATCTGCTGTTTTCAGGTGCAGAAATTACTGACCATTCAAAACTGCATCCAGAACTCTGGTTTCCATCAATAAAAATTATTTCAGAGCTCTTGGGGTTTGAGAAATTTTCAACAGTGGAGCCTTGCCTGTCAGGACCTGCATATGCAACAGCATCAGGATTTTTGACGTTGACATGTATAATTACCGAATCTGTGGCTGTAAGTTCTTTACTGTCTTTCACTTCCAGCTGAAATTCATAGGATTGTTTCAATATTGTTGCCGGAGCTGTAAATGTTGGTTTAAGAGTATCGGAGTTTTCAAGGTTTACAGTCTTCCCTGTAATTTGAGTCCATTTTATCCGGGAAATATCATTATCAGGATCTGTTGCAACTCCTGACAAAGTTACCCTGTTTCCTGCAACAACTGTTTTGTCGGAACCTGCGTTGGCTGTTGGTGGAGAATTTTTATCACTGCCACCACAGCCTGATAAAAAAAACGATATCAATAAAAAAAAACTAAAAAAAATTTTTTTCATAATTTACCTCTACAAATTAATAGTCTTTATTTAGTCTGAAAAATATTATATTATTAAAAAAATATAATGACAATACAAATGTCTAGGCTAGATTGAAAAAGTTTATATTTTTATCAGATTAACATTTTAAATTGTTTCCTGATACAATCAGAGTTTTATTTGGTTTGTTTCCGATGGAACCTCTGTCTTTGTATATTCTATATTTCTGTTTTAAAAATGCAAGTTCCTTAAGCTGCAAGGTTAAGCTTTAAAGTTCAGTGAACAATTTTTTTGAAAAGTTTTTTTGCAGATCATTAAAAAAATTATTCCATGGGTTTAACTTTCTTCTGCCTGTTCTTGCTGCCTGGTCTTTCATATCCTGAAACAGACGGTTTACAGGAGCAATAATTTTTTCCCTTGGGATTTTTGTCTTTTTGGCGGTTTCTGCAAGTTCGTCAGTTAGTTTTTCCAAAATAGATCTGGATTTGTCGGCAAGTTCAATTTCTTTTTGTCTTATTCCTTCTTTCGGCTGAATTGTTGATTTTTCAAAATATTCATATTTACTTGAAGAATTATAAGTAAGAGATGCCTGAAAATTTCCTATTGAATCAAGGTCTGAAAGGGAAGCCGTGTCTTGAATTGCCTTTTCAAGATTACCATTTGAAAGATGTTTCATTGCTTTTTCAAGTTTTTTTATTGCCTTGTTTATATCTCTTATTTCCTCTCTGCTGAAATTACCTTCCATAGATATTTCATAGTAACTTCTATATTCCATATTTTGTGAAAAAACATTAAGAGAATTTATTGAATTTCCTGTTTTTTTCAAGGCAGAATATGTGTTGGTTCCTGTTTCAAACTCAGAAGATGCTGTAAGGGTTACAATATCTCCTTCTTTTGTTCTAAGCTTAAGTTCGGTATCTTTGGAAACAGATTTTTCAGCATGGGAAAGCTTAAGATATTCAGATTTTAACGGTAGTTCATTTGCAGAATTATCTTTTAAATAAAAATTGTTTGGTAAAAAATTAAGCTGCATCTGAAAATCTCCTTTAATTCTTTATATAATTAAAATGACGATTTAATATTTTAAAATGTCGGATAAAAAATAATAAAGCTTTAATAAAAGATTTGCCTTGAAAAAATATTTAAAAATAAGTGAAAAAGTATTTTTTTGGGCTTAAATACGATTGTTTTTCTTTTCATAAAAAATCTTTTATGGTACTAAGCCAAAATTACAAAAAACATAAATTTTAATCTGGGGGAGTTTTATGGAAGGAGAAGCTGTTAAATTTACCTATGGTTTTCTTGCGTTGGTGCCGCCAATTCTTGCGATTGTTCTTTCAATATGGAAAAGGCAGGTAATAATATCTCTTACTGTTGGTATTTTTGCGGGAGCTACAATAATCAACAACTGGAATCCTCTTAAAGGATTGCTTGATACATTTTCAAAGTATATTGTTGCAAAATCCCTTGCAGATGCATGGAATGTAGGAGTTATTGTTTTTTGTCTTGCAATAGGGGGGCTTGTCGGAGTTATGAACCGTATCGGAGGAACTCATGCTATTGCAGAAGCTATTGCATCAAAAGCAAAGGATACAAGATCTACACTTCTTGCTACAGCTCTTATGGGTATTGCTATTTTTTTTGATGATTATGCCAATTCCATGATAGTTGGAAATACAATGAGACCTATTACAGATAAATACAATATCTCCAGAGAAAAGCTGGCTTATATTGTAGATTCAACAGCAGCACCGGTTTCATCTATATGCCCCATTTCAACATGGGTTGCCATGGAACTGGGACTTATCGCTACAGCCTTTACAACTCTCGGCATAAAGGGTAATTCCATGATAGCTTTTATGAATACAATCCCTTACAGATTTTATTCTCTTTTTACCCTTGCCTTTGTTTTTATCATAGTGATTTTGAGAAAGGATTTTGGATTGATGTATAAGGCTGAAAAAAGGGCAAGAACAACAGGCGAGGTTTATGCCAGTGGTTCCCATCCTCTTATGGAGGAAGATAAAAATCTGATGCCTGGTGAAGGCGTTGTTGGTTCTGTTTGGGGGGCTTTAATTCCAGTATCCCTTTTTGCAATTATAACTGTTGTGGGCTTGTGGTATAATGGATATGCTCCCGGAAAATCAATCCGTGAATGTTTTGGTGATGCTGATGCCTCGGTTGTTCTTACATGGGCTTCTTTCATTTCTTCCATTGTTGCCATTGCAATGGGTCGTATTACAGGAAAGTTTACCATAGATGAAGGAGTTGAAGCATGGATAGCAGGTTTTAAAACCATGGTTATCGCTGTAATGATCCTTGCTCTTGCCTTTGCACTGAAAGCAGTCATAGAAGAGATGGAGCTTGCAAAATGGATAGTTGCAAATTCCAAGGATATTTTATCAGGTGCGTTTCTTCCTTCACTTACTTTTCTTCTTGCCTTTTTTATTGGATTTGCAACAGGTACATCCTGGGGAACAAATGCTATTTTGATGCCTATAATAATTCCTCTTGCAGTTGCTATTTCAGGAGCTACAACAGAGGTTACAACCTTGATGTATTCTGCAATGGGCGCAGTTCTTACAGGAGCTGTCTGCGGGGACCATTGTTCTCCTATTTCAGATACAACAATTCTATCTTCAACCGCATCGGGCTCAGATCATATTGATCATGTCAGGACACAACTTCCCTATGCTATTACAGTAGCTGGCTTTGCTCTTGTTTTTGGTTATATACCAACCGGTTTTGGGGTCTCTCCCTGGATTTCACTGGCTGCAGGTATAATCGGACTTGTTATATTCATAACTATTTTCGGGAAAAAGAGCGAGGAATAGATTTTTGAGCCGGGGAAAATTCCCCGGCTTTGCAAGTGTAATCCGGTTAATAATAAATTAGCAGAAAAGGAAAAATTTCATGAATGATAAACTTCTTGTTATCATTGCCGCAGGGCTTGATAATCCAAACAGATCCACAAGGGGAATTCATCTTGCAACAGTAGCTCAGAAAAGAGGAAAGGATGTAAAAGTTTTTCTTCTGGATGATGCTGTTTTTATAGCAAAAAAAGGTCTTGCAGAGAATCTGTATGCAGCTACAGGGGATTCCGCAGCAGATCTTCTTCTTCATCTTCAGGAGTTTAAAGTTCCCATACTTGTATGTACTCCATGTGCACAGGCAAGAAAAATAAAGGAAGAAGAACTTGTTGAATCTGCCAGGTTTGCAACGGCTGTTGAGCTTGTAGATATGACCTCAGACCACGCTGTAATAAGCCTTTAATCCAATCAAACAGGTCTTGGGATTTAAGACCTGTTTTTATTTTTCAGACAGATTCTGAACATAACAGAAATTTGTCATCTTTACTCATACCCAAAAAAGTATTATCCTAACCTTGTCTTTACGATAAAATCAATTTTGTTAAACAAAGGCATTAAGATTGAAAAAAATCAAATTATACGCAAATACATTAATTTTTCTATTGATTATTGTTTCCTGTATAATTATCCCTTTTGACTATTTGTATCCTGAATACGAAAGTCTATGGATTAAATGCGAGATATTTTTTACACTGATTTTTATAATAGAATACTTTATAAGATGGTTTTATTCAGAAGATAAACTAAGGTATCCCATAACTTTTTATGCAATTGTGGACATGCTCGCAATTATTCCATCCCTTCTTCTTATAACCAATAATTTTATGTTGTTGAGGCTTTTCAGAATCGCCAGATTTTTAAGGCTTTTGAAACTTATCAGGTATAACAGCTATTTTTATGACAGTTTTAATAACCTGAAAAACAGGTTTTCTTCTTTCAGGGATGAGTACCAGCTTGATAACCTTGGTACTGTTTTTATTTTATGTATTATAGCTCTTATCGCAGGAGCAAACCTTGTTTATTTTACCGAGACAGAGTTTGCATCAGGCCCGGGGCCTTATTCCAATTACTGGAAATCTTACTGGCATATGGTTATAGTCCTTATTTCGGGAATAGAGGACAAGGAACCTGTTTCCCTGGCGGGCAAAATAGAGGTTACAATTCTTCTTATTGCAGGAATCTGTGTCGTTGGTATGGTAACTGCTGAAATTGTATCTATTCTTGTCAGAAAGCTTAGCAGGAAAGGCAAGGCATCTTTAAAACCTCTTAATTCCAGAATGGAAAATCATATTGTTATACTTGGATTTAATTCTCACCTTGATTATGTAATAAGGCAGCTTTACAAGGCATATGGAGGAAAGTATTATATTTTATGTGCAAACAGAAGAGCAGATGAAATTATTGTTACAATTCCACATATATATAAAAAGGTTGTGGTTGTAAAAGGCATCTCGGTATATCCTGAAGTTTTAAAGAATGCTGATATAAGTTATGCAAGAAGCGTTATTATCCTTTCAGAGGATGTTCCTGAAAATATAAAAATAGACAATAATGCCTTGATGAAGGCTATAGCCGTCAATTCCATAAACAAAAATGTTCCGATTACTGTACAGATTCAATCTGTTGACAGCATGAAATATTTTAATATTATAGAAAATGTTGATTTTATTATAAGCTCTGTTTACACTGCAAAGCTTATAAGTCAGGGTGTTTTAAATCCAGGAGTAACAGAAATTTACAGATCGCTCATGACTTTTTCTTCAGATTCCAATGAATTTTATAAAATAAGGATACCGGAAAATTTTAATGCTTCAACTTTTAATGGAATTACACAATATCTTTTTGATAATAAAGAAGCCATAATACCTGTTGGCATATACAGATATTCAAAGGAAAAAGAAAAATTTGTGTGCAGATTAAACCCGCTTGCATATGAATCGGGTGTTGTTTGCGGAAATCAATCAGATATTGAGATATTCCCTGATGATTATCTTATGGTTATAGCCTACAGGGAACCTTTTATTGAATTTGATACAAAAAAGGGAAAAGATTTTGATATAGAACTCATCAAAGATTTTAGCTCTGTAAAATATGAAAGAAAAGATTTAAGCATAAATTCTTCTTTTAAAAATCTTTCTAATAACTCGGTTGTCATCTGTAATATAAATTCAAATCTCAAAAATATAGTAAATGAACTTTTATTCGGTTCAGAACAAAACAATTTTAATCTTACTCTTATTGTTCAGAGTAAAAAATTATGGGAAAACAAACCCAATTGGCACCCTGAAAATTGTGAAGAAAATATAAAAATTATATATGGAGATTGCTCTGATATTTCTGTACTGGAAAGAGCTGGTATAAAAAACTGCGGAGCCGCTATAATTCTTGCAGATCCTCTCCATGGCAAATACGCAGATGCTCCTTCTACACTTGTTGCCATGGCTATAGAAAAAATGAACCCCGAGGTTCATACCGTTATGGAACTTATTAATTCTGTTAACAGGGAGTATATAGATTTTGATACAATAAATGAGGTTGTATGCCTTGGTGATATAACAGAAAAATTGATTGCACAAAATTGTTACCATCCCGGTGTTGTTGATGTTTTTAATGATCTTTTGACTTCAGGTAAAGGAACTCCCCAGATTTTTTTACCTGAATTTCCTGAAATATTCTGGAACAAAACATATAAAGAGATTTATGAATTTTTTATAAAAATAAATAAAAAGTTTATCCCTATTGGATTTGTAAAAAAAGATCAATATTGTATAAACCCATTGTTTGAAAGCACTTTTGGAATGGATACTGTAATTGAGAAAAATGACAGGCTCATTATAATAGCTCACAGCTTTGATAAAAAAGATCTGGAAATCTAGCGGCTGTTAATAATTCAGAGCTTTTGATTATATTCCAAATCCAATAATCTTTTTTTTATTAAAAGTCCGTGGGCAAAGCCTGTAAGTTTTCCACTGGAACCAATTACCCTGTGGCATGGGATTACAAGTGGCAGAGGGTTTTTGCTGACGGCAAATCCAACTGCCCTTGCTGCCTTTGGTTTGCCGATTATTTGTGCTATTTCTTTGTAAGTCATTGTTTTTCCAAAAGGAATTTTTTTAACAGCATTCCACACCTGTTTTTGAAATTCAGTTCCATCTGGATTCAGCGGCAGGTTAAAACTTTGGCGTTTCAACAAAAAAAATTCTTGAATTTGTGCTTTTGCAAGCTGTAATATTTTATTTTCATTATTTATTACCCATGAAGAATCAATTTTAAACAGCCTTTTTCCTTCTCCGGTATCAAGATGGATATGAATCAGACCCTTTGAATCAGCCGCAAATATTATCGGGCAGAAAGAATTTTTGAAAATGGTGTAACAAATTTTCATTTTTTTAATTTATCAGCCTTACATTATTTTCAGGCTGAGTTTCAGGAAAGGAATATATGCCTACACCAGAGGATGTAAGCTGTTTTTCACAGGAGCCTTTTTTATAAAGATTATTTAGGATAATATCAGCTTGATGCTCGCTTATCCCCATTTCTTCTGCAAATTCGTAAGAGGTTATCTGGCCGTAATATTTTGTAATTATTTTTGATATCTCCATATTTTTTATGGGCTGGCTTTGTTTTTTTCTGGTTATGAAAAATATGAAAAAAGAGAGAAAGGCTAATAGGCAAAATAATACAGCAAAGGCAATCCATAATTTTATTTGAAAAAAAGGGATAATTTTTTCATAAAAATTAAAAAAAATTATGGAAATAAAAATTATAATTCCTGATATCAAAAAAAAGAAAATTTTTTTATTCATAAGAACTTTTGTATACTTAACCTGTTTGAGGTGCAAGCCTTTTTTTAAGTCCCGAAAACCTGCTTGATGCTCTGGTTTCTGAGACAGCAATTTGTATGGCTCTGGCACTTCCTACAATTATAAGAAGTGATTTTCCCCTTGTCATCGCAGTATATAAAAGATTTCTTTGAAGCAGAGGATAATGCTGTGGCATTAAAGCTATTATTACAGCAGGATATTCAGAACCCTGAGATTTGTGAACAGATATTGCGTAAGCAAGGGTAAGCTCATCAAGTTCATCAAAAGAATATTCAACAATAGTCTTATCAAGGTAATCTGGATAAATTACACTCAAAATTTCATTTTTAAAATCTATTTCTTTAATTTTACCGATATCCCCATTAAAAACATCTTTCTGGTAATTATTTACAAGGTGCATGACCTTATCGCCGGGCTTAAAAATATTGTTGCCTGATTTTATTTCAACTGACTGGAGATTGAGCTCTTTCTGGAGCATTTTATTCAGGTTGATAGTTCCTGTTTCACCCTTGTGCATGGGAGTTATTACCTGAATATCTTCTATTGGGTCAAAATGAAACCTTTCCGGGATTCTGTTTTTACAAAGTTTTATAATGGTATCAACAGCTTTTAAAGGATTTTCATTCTGAATAAAGTAAAATTCGGAAAGTTCTTTGGTTTTATTATTTTTTTCAGGAAGTTCCCCATTGTTTACTCTATAGGCATTCATTATTATCGGGCTTTTTTTTGCCTGTCTGAATATATTTGTAAGAGAAAATGCCGGTATTTTTCCAGACTGGATAATATCAGAAAGGAAATTTCCAGGGCCTACAGAAGGAAGCTGGAAAATATCTCCCACAAAGATTATTTTTGTATGAATTGTAACAGCTTTTAGCAGATGATAGCATAAAACTATATCCAGCATTGAGGCTTCATCAATAATTACTGCGTCTGCTTCCAGAGGTGAAGATTCATTTTTATCAAAAAAACCGGTTTTCTGATTATATTTTAAAAGTTTATGTATGGTTTCAGCTTTTGCTCCAGTAACTTCTGAAAGCCTTCTTGCTGCTCTTCCTGTTGGAGTTCCAAGGGAAACGCTTTTTCCCTCAAGAGTAAAAATTTTGTATAAGGCTTTTATAATAGTTGTTTTTCCTGTGCCCGGGCCTCCGGTTATTATTCCGGCCTTTTCCTTTATTATGGATTTTATGGCCTCAAGCTGCTCTTCAGAGGGAATCAACCCAAGAAATTTTGCTGTAATTTCCTTTATATCTTTTTCTTTTAATTGTATTTTTTCAGAAGGTATTTCAAAAATAGCTTTAATTTTATCAGCAACACCTTTTTCTGCCTTGTAGAGATGATATGGATAAACTATTATTTCCCCATCTGTTTCTTCCTTTGAAACAAGAAAATCTTTTTCAAGAATGTTTATTGACTCATTTATTTTTTCTTTTTCTGCTTTTATAAGTCTTTTTACAGAAAACAAAAGATTTTCCAGGGGCAGAAAACAATGGCCGTTTTTTGATGCTTTTTCAAGGGCATATATGATAGCAGCATTTATTCTGGAGTTGTTGTCTTCAGGTATTCCAGCTTTTTTACCAAGCCGGTCAATGGTTTCAAAATTAAAAAAAGGATTGTCGATAATAATTTTATATGGGTCTTTGGTTACAATTTCAACAGAGGACGCTCCGTATTCCTTTATTATTTTAGGGCTGTATTCAGCAGGTATTTTTGCTTCATAAAGATATTGCATAAGTTTTCTTGCAATATGATGATTTGCCCATGATTTTTCTATTGCTTTTGCTGTTTTTTTGCCTATTCCGGGCACATCACCAAGAGATTGTGGACTTGTTTCAATAACAGAAATCGTCTCGTCTCCAAAAAAATCAACAATTTTTGAAGCCGTTGAAGGGCCAATCCCTTTTATTATTCCAGATGAGAGATATTTTTTTATATCTTCTTTAGTATCAGGAAGGACAGACTGATAAAACTGAACCCTGAATTGTTCACCGAACTTTTCATGTTCTTCCCATTTACCTGAGATATCAAGCTGTTCACCTTCATAAAGCTCTCCCATTATTCCCACTATGGTAATATTGGAAGACAGCTCCCGGGGTTTCAGCTTTGCAATGGTATAGCCATTGTCGCTGTTATAAAAATTTACTGATGATACAATTCCTCGAATAGATATCATTAAAAACCTGTTTTCTCAATTATCCAATTTGCAGCATCTGCAAGATTTTCTGCTGTATAATCATATGATATTCCTTTTTTTTGCAGTTCTTCATAAGATTTCAGCCCATTGCCTGTTTTTACAAGAATTTTACAATTTATTCCTGCATTTAAGGCGGCAATTATATCCTTTGCACTGTCTCCTACCATTACGGAATTTTTAAGATTTAATCCGTATTTTTTTTCTGCCTGAAAAAAAAGCCCGGGAGCTGGTTTTCTGCATGTGCAATTATCTTCTGGAATATGGGGGCAAAAAAAAATATCAGTTATTTTGCCATTTTTGTTTTCCACAGAGTTTATCATTTTTGCAAATATTTTTTTAAGCCCTTTTTCACTCACATATTTTCTGCCTATAACAGATTGATTGGTTATTATAAAAATTTTATAACCAAGTTTGCTCAACATTGCTATTGCTTCAATGCTTCCCGGAATAAATGAAAGTTCTTCACAGTTTTTTATATAATCTGGAGAGTCAAAGTTTATGACTCCATCTCTGTCCAGAAAAATATTTAAAGGATTCTTCATTGTTATTTTTTATCAATAATCAGGATTTAATTAATCTGTTAATCTATCAAAGTTGCAAAAGCTTTTGAAAAGCCTGTTTTTTTAAGTTCTCTTTCTTTTTTTTCTGCTTTTTTGATATCATTAAATTTTCCTGCTCTGACTCTGTAAAATATTTTACCGTTTTTTTCTGATTTTTTTACAGAAACCCAGTTAAATTTTGAAGAAAGTCTTTTTTTCAGCTTTTTTGCATTTTCATAACTTGAAAAGGCTCCAATCTGTACAGTATATTTTGCAGGTTTTTTTTCACTTATCATTCCTGCTGCTCTGATTTTAACCTTTGCTGTTCCCATTAGATCCAGCCCAAGTTTTTTAGCAGCAAGATAGGAAAGATCTATTATTCTATTTTTTACAAAAGGGCCTCTGTCATTTACTCTTACAATTACTTTTTTACCATTTGAAAGATTTGTAACCTCAAGTTTTGTACCAAATGGGAGAGTTTTATGGGCACATGTCATGGTGTACATATTATATATTTCACCATTTGCTGTTTTTTTCCCATGAAATTTTTTTCCATACCATGAAGCAATTCCCTTCTGGGAAAAATTTTGTGAACTGGCAAGAGGAGTATATTTTTTGCCAAAGACTTCATATGTATTTGGATTCTTTTCATTTTTTTTAGATGTACATGAAAACACAAGAAATAATGAAAAAAATATAAATATTAAGACTTTGTATTTCATGATGAAAAATCCCTGGTTAAGGTTAATAATCCTCTTACAAAAAATTTTATTTATCGCCCAGGGCAATTTTTATAACATCCATCATTTTTTTTACAAAATGGAAAGTCATTTCCTTTTTGACTTTTTTGGGAATTTCAATGATATCTTTTTCATTATCTTTTGGAAGAATCACAGTTTTTACTCCCATTCTGTGTGCTGCAATAATCTTTTCCTTTATTCCTCCAACAGGAAGAACCTCCCCTCTTAATGTTATTTCTCCTGTCATGGCAAGCTCCCTAACAACTTTTTTATTTGTTGCAAGGGATGTTATTGCAGAAAGCATTGTTACTCCGGCAGAGGGGCCGTCTTTGGGTATAGCTCCGGCAGGCACATGAATGTGGATTTCATGGGTTTCAAAGAAATTTTCTTCAATACCGAATTTAGCCTGATTTGACCTTATAAAACTTAGCGCAGCACTTACAGATTCTTTCATTACATCACCCATTTGTCCGGTGAGGATAAGCCCTTTTTTGCCTTTCATTGCTGCTGTTTCAACATATAAAACATCTCCTCCGGCAGGAGTCCATGCAAGCCCCAGAACAACTCCCGGAGTTTCGGCCTTTGGTTTTGAGTCCGAGGTTATTTTTGCAGGGCCAAGATATTTGGACAGTGTATTTACCTGAATTGAAACTTTTTCAGACTGTTCCTGGGCAATTTCGCTTGCAACTCCTCGTATTACCGAGGCTATTTCTCTTTCAAGATTTCTAAGCCCGGCTTCCCTTGTATAATCACTGATTATATGTTTTATGGCACCTTTGGTAAAAGAGATCTGTCTGGAGTTTAGTCCGTGTGCTTCCCTTTGTCTGGGAATAAGATATTTGTTTGCTATTTTTATTTTTTCATCTTCTGTATAGCCTGAAAGTTCAATTATTTCCATTCTGTCACGAAGGGCAGGGGGAATTGTATGAACTACATTTGCAGTTGTAATAAACATTACTTTTGTAAGGTCAAAGGGAACATCCAGATAATGATCTGTAAAACTATTGTTTTGTTCAGGATCAAGCACTTCAAGAAGTGCAGAAGACGGGTCTCCTCTGAAGTCGTTGCCAAGCTTGTCTATTTCATCAAGAACAAAAACAGGATTATTTGTTTCGGCTCTTCTTATTCCCTGGATTATTCTGCCTGGCAATGCACCTACATATGTTCTTCTGTGGCCTCTTATTTCAGCTTCATCCCTTACTCCTCCAAGGGCTATTCTTACAAATTCCCTTCCAAGGGCATTTGCAATGGATTTTCCAAGGGAAGTTTTACCTGTTCCAGGAGGGCCTGCAAAGCAAATTATCGGGCCTTTTGAATCTGGTTTGAGTTTCCTTACAGCAAGATATTCAATTATTCTTTTTTTTGGTTTTTCAAGTCCAAAATGGTCATCATCCAGAATTTTTTTTGCACCTTTTATATCAAGGTTGTCATTTGAAGATTCATCCCATGGGATATTTGTCATCCAGTCCAGATATGTTGAAGCAACTGTATATTCAGAAGAAGACGGGTGCATTCTTGTAAGCCTTTTAAGCTCCCTTTCTGCCTCTTTTCTGGCTTCAATTGGCATATTGCTTTTTTCTATCTTTTCCTTGTATTCTTCTATGTCCAGATTTCTGTCATCTGTCTCTCCAAGTTCCTCCTGAATTGCTTTAAGCTGCTGCCTCAGATAATATTCCTTTTGTTTCTGATTCATGTCTTCTTTTATCTGGGACTGAATTTTTGAACCGAGCTGAAGAAGTTCCAGCTGGTAAGCTATAAGCTTTGTGACTTCTTTCAGTCTTTTTTTTAAATTTGTAATTTCAAGAATTTTTTGTTTTTCTTCAGGACTTGCATTTGTTGTAGAAGCTATCATATCTGCCAGAACAGCAGGTTCATCAATGGATTTTGCAAGCTGAATCATTTCTTTTGGAAGTCCTGGAGAAATAGCTATGAGATTTTCATAAAGCTTCATAAGGTTTGCAGAAATAGCCTTGATTTCCTTATTATTATTGTAAGGCTCTTCAATCTGTTCTATTTCAGCTGTGATATAAGGTTTGTTATTAAGAATTTTTTTGATTTGAAATCTTTTTATTCCCTGAACCAGAAGCTGGATTCGTCCGTCATCAGTGTTTGCCATTTTAATGATAATTGCACCGCAGCCAAATTTATATAAATCTTTTGCTGTGGGATTTTCTTCCTCTTTTCCTTTTTTAGAAACAAGAAAGCCTATAATTCTGTCAGATTCCATTGCATCATCTATTAATTTTTTACCCTGTTCATGTTTTATAATAAGGGGCAATACCATTTTTGGGAATAATGCAACGTCCAGCAAAGGCATTATAGGTATAATATTTGGAAGATCCTGCTGGCTTAGTTCGAGATCTGCTTGTTGTTCCTGCATTTTTGTACCTCCGGATTTATAACTCATTATTTTTTATTCAATCTCAATAGTATGAGTTTTGTTTGTATTTATTTTGGTCATTTTGAGATAAAGAAATCCATTTTGATAATCTGCCGAAATTTTTTCTTCATCTACAGAAGATGAAAGAATTATAATTCTTTCAAATTTTCCGTATTGAATTTCTGCAAGTCTGTATTTTCCCTTTTTAGAAGGCATGGAAGGTCTTCTTATGCCGCTTATTATAGCAGCTTTGTCATCTATGACTATCTCAAGGTCTTCTTTTTTAACTCCTGAAATTTCTGCTGTAAGAACAATTTCTTCTTCTGTTTCATATATATCCATTTGCGGTTTCCATTTGTCTCCAATAGAAAAAACCGGATTCATTGATTGAAATATCTGGTATTGTTTGTCAGGCATTTCTTTATGATTTCCAAAACGGATTTTTATATAACTCATTATAATGCTCCTTTATAAATTGAACATTTCCCTTACAGGCAGACCAAAAAGATTTTTATATAAGATATAGTTACGTTATTATGTTTTTCAATATTTTATATTCCAAAGAGTTTGAGTATAAAAAAATAAAGCCGGCTTTTTACAAATTTAGCAGAATATTAAGGCTTTCAGATTTTGATTTGCTCCTTATTTTTTATAAACCTGTAAAAATCACCATTAAAAAATAATTTCCCTTTTTCCTTTCCAAAGAAAAAAGCCTTCTCATCTTTTATTGAAATTCCGCTTCCTTCAGGGATGGCAGCACATAAATCTTGTGGGTTCATTATTGAAAATTCCTTAAGCCTTTCATCCCTTGTTTCTCCATGGTGATTTTTATATTTTTCATTTATATAGTGAGGATTTATCTGAAAATCTGCAAGGGCTAATCCTTCAAAGCTTTCAGGCTGAACAATTGGCATATCATTTGTTGTTCTGATACTTAAAGAGCCAAGGTTTGCTCCAGCACTCCAGCCTGCATAGGGGATTTCTTCATTATGAACTCTTGTTTTTATAAGATTGAACATATCTTCATCCTCCAGTCTTTTTTTGAGAACAAAGGTATTTCCACCACCTGTCATTATTCCATCACAAAGTTTAACAGCTTGTTTTTTATTATCAAAGAAATGTATTGATTTAAGTTTTTGATGGTTTGTATCAAGAGCTTTTATTACTTTGTTTTCGTATTCTTCAAAGGACATGGATACAGCGGCATAAGGTATGAAAAGAATATTTTTGCAATTTTTAAAGAAATCAGAGATAAGAACCTTGCACCATTCAAGATAGTTAGAGCCTTGTGCCATGGAGCTGCTTAAGAGGAGAGCTTGTTTCATTTTTGTTTCTTTCATGCTTTTTCAGGGTCAACTCTGTACATTTTTCCATTTTCATATACAGTTTTTGGAAATTGCCTGACCGGAATTTTTTTTGTCCGGGGTGAGGTTTTTATTTTTTTATTTTTAATTGCAGAAGTCCTTGGTTTCTTTTTTTTATGTTTTGAAGAAAGCTTTTTTGCCTTTTTTACAGATTCCCTTGCAGGAGCAGGCAAAGGAGGTAGTTTCAACCACTCTTCTGGGGGATATTCACATTGAAATTTTGAATCTGTATATTTTTCTATTGCTGGAATATAAAAGGAATCTTCCTGGCATGCAAAACTTATTGACTTGCCTTTTTTCCCAGCCCTTCCTGTCCTGCCTATTCTATGGACATAATTTTCAGCCTTGTTGGGGATATTATAGTTTATAACATGACTTACATTTTCTATATGAAGTCCCCTTGCAGCAACATCTGTTGCAATCATAACATCAGCCCTGCCTTTTTGAAAATCACCAAGAGCCCTGAGCCTTTTATTCTGAGGAATATCACCTGTAAGTAAACGGCAGTTTATTTTATATCTTATAAGCTGTTTGTAAATTTTTTCTGCCACATATTTTTGGTTGGTAAAAATTATACAATTTTTTGCTTTTTTCTTTTTAAGAAAATTTAAAAGAATGGGAAATTTTTCCTCTGATGTGACAAGATATATTTTTTGCAATATATTTCCAGAGGTTATATTTTCAGGATTTATTCTTATTTCCTTGGGATTTTTTGTCCAGCTCAATGCAAAGGCTGTAACTTTTTTAGGAAGTGTGGCACTGAAAAAAAGAGTCTGCCTTTTTTCCTTTGGAGGTATTGCTCGTTCTATTCTTCTGACATCGGGCATAAAACCCATATCAAGCATTCTGTCTGCTTCATCTATAACAAAGATTTCTATATTTTTTAAAAAAACAGTTTTATCCTGTATAAAAGCAAGGAGTCTTCCAGGGGTTGCTACAATTACAGCCGGATTTTTTTTAAGGCTAGTCCTTTGTATACTGCAATATTCTCCTCCATAAAAATAGGCGGTCTCAATATTTGTATAAGCTCCTATTTTTAATGCTTCCTTGTAAATTTGTGCTACAAGCTCTCTTGTTGGTGCGAGTATCAATGCTCTTGGGTTTTTATGAGCAGCTTTTTTTTTCATCAGTCCTGAAAAGATAATTGTGAGAAAGGCTGCTGTTTTTCCAGTTCCTGTTTGTGCCTGACCTATTATATCCCTGTTTTTGATTCCATTTGGCAGGGCTTTTTTCTGAATAGGGGTAAGCTTTGTAAAATTCATTTCGTAAAGAGCTTTTTTTATCTGGGGCTCAATTTCAAGGTTTTTTAAAGGATCTTTAAAAAATATGAACAGGTTTTTTTTGAAATTTTTAAAAAATACTTTCATTTTACTTAACAATTTCCAGAATCGGTTTAAATTCTTTTTCAGTGCATGTTTTTAAAAGGTCAAATATGCTCATTTCAGTTGATGAGCATAAAGCCTTTTCCTGAATAAGTCTTGTTATTGCAGTTTTTATATCTGTTTTTTTTCTTGAAGAAACAGCGTCTGTTACAATGTGAACAATGTAGCCGCTGTTAATAAGGTCTAAGCCGCATTGATAAACGCAGACATGGGCTTCTATTCCACAAATTATTATATTGGTAATTTCAAGCTTTTTAATATAATTTAAAATATCTGGATTATTATTAAGACCAAATGTCATTTTAGTAAAGAACTTCTCATTTTTTCCTGCACTTCTTATTTCTTTAATTGTTTTTCCAAGACCTTCTGGATTTTGTTCAATAAAAATTACAGGAAGCCCAAGAAGTCTGAAAGCTTTTAAAAGCTTGATAATATTTTTTTTAAGCTCTTCTTTGTTAAGCATATAATCAAAAAGTTTTTCCTGAACATCAACTACAAGAAGAAGACTGTTTTTTTTATTAAGTCTTGAATTATTCATATTCATATTAAAGTACACCAAGTTCTTTCATTAGTCCAACAAGAAGTTTCCAGCCTTTTTCAAGGGAGGCAATATTTACATATTCCAGCTCTGTATGGAAGTTGCCGCAGTCGCATAATCCTGTACAAAAAGAAGGCCATCCTGCTGCAAGTGAGGCATTGATATTTGTACTCATTGTTTTTTCCTCTGGTGCAAGGTGAAGGGTTTTAAAAACTTCTAATATTCTTTGTTTGTTTTTTTTGCTTAGAACATCTTTTGAAGCCGGTCTTGAACCGATATCCTCAATTTTTATGGAGCAGTCTTTTGATATAAATTTTTCTGTTATTGTACTTATTAGATTATTGGCATTCTCAAGGGCTTTTTCTGAAAGGGATCTGAATTCAATAAAAGCTTCTGCATAATCTGAAATAAGATTTATACCTGAACCACCTGAAATTTTACCTGTATTAAATGTTGTTTTCATATCCTTTTTCATGGTGTTGACTGCATTTTCTGTCATTGTAATCATATTACACAATATCTGGCATGAATTTGGATTTCCGTAATCCTCAAAACTGTGACCTCCTTTTGTTGATACAGAAATTTTAAGTCTTCTTGAACCAAGCCCTGAAAAGGAAATTGTATTAAATGATAAATCAAAGGAAATAAAATATCTGGGTTTTGCACTAAATTCTTTGATAAAATTTTTTATTCCAAAAAGATTTCCAAATCCTTCTTCTCCTGATGAAAGAAGAATTGTAAATGGCTTTTTGAATTTATTTTTAAATTTAATTGCAGACATTATCAGCATAACTACAGCAGTCAGGTCATCTGCACAACCCTGGCCTGTAATGCTTTTTTCTGTTATTTTAAAATGATTACTGTAACCTTTTCCTGCAACATCTGTATGTGCATCAAAAATAACAGTTTTTTCTTTTTCACCTTTATTAAAATTTATAATAATATTTTTTGCCTTGTCTTCATAAAAATCAATGCAAAATTTTTTGAGAATTTTTTTTATTAAATCTGTTCTTTGAGTTTCATTAAGGCTTGGGCCTTTTGAAAGCATTAGTTTTTCAAGTGCTGAGATAAAAAAATCCAAATCAAAAATCATTTTTATTTTCTTTCAATAAATAAAACCGGCTGTAAATATTGAAATAATAATTATATTAAAATTAAATATTTTTCCAGATTAAAGATTTTGTTTTTTATTTAAACTACTTGACAGAGATTTTTTTATGCTTATTTTATTTTTTATAAGTCCTTTTTTTAATAAATCAACTGCCAAATATTAACTTATATCTTCACTATATATTTTTATTGGCCACTTATAAAAATTATATAAAAAATTTTTAAAAATATTGACAAAATTTATCATATGATTACTTTGAGTTCATGAACAAATGTTTTTTATAAAGTTCTATAATAAGTAAATATTTATCTATAATAAAATAATTTATATTAAAAATAATTAAGTAAAAGGAGGGAAGTAAAATGGCTATTGTAAGATGGGAACCTTTTGGTAATGTTGCAAGTATTCAGGATAGAATTAACAGAATGTTTGATGATGTTTTTTTGAGAGCAGGCAACGCTGAAATGAGTGAATCTGCAATTGGTGCATGGAAACCGGCTGCTGATATATATGAAACAAAGAATGCAGTTATGATAGATATAGAGCTTGCCGGTCTTAAAAAAGAAGATGTCAATGTTGAGGTAAATGACAATCTTTTGTCCATCAGAGGGGAGAGAAAGTTTGAAAATGAGGAAAACGAAGACAATTATTATGTAAGAGAAAGATTTCTTGGAAAATTCTACAGAGCATTTACTCTTCCAATGGATGTTGCAACAGAAAAAATTTCTGCAAAATTTAAGGATGGAATATTAACTCTTGAAATACCCAGGTCGGAGATAAAAAAACCAAAAAAAATTGATGTTGCAGTATCAGAGTAAATATTTTAAATCAGATTAAACTTTATTTGTAAAGCCCCGTTATTCGGGGCTTTTTTATTTATCTCTCTTGAATATTTTTGTAGTTGTTTTCTTTAAGTCCGGTATAAATCTGTCTTGGTCTGCTTATCTTCCAGTTTGGATCTTCCATGCTTTCTTTCCATTGTGATATCCAGCCTGGAAGTCTTCCTATTGCAAACATTACTGTAAACATATTTGTTGGAATTCCTATTGCTCTCAATACTATTCCGCTGTAGAAATCTACATTGGGGTACAGGTTGTGATCTATGAAATAAGGATCTGTAAGAGCTACTTCTTCAAGCTGGCGTGCTATATCAAGAAGAGGATCGGGTTTGGATATTTTTCCAAGAATTTTGTCGCACATTTTTTTCATTATTTTTGCCCTTGGATCATAGGTTTTATAAACCCTGTGTCCAAAACCCATAAGCCTGAAAGGATCATTTTTGTCTTTTGCTTTTTTTATTACATCTTCAATTGAAACCCCATTTTTATGTATATCTGTAAGCATTTCAATAACAGCCTGATTTGCTCCTCCATGAAGGGGTCCCCATAAAGCTGCAATACCCGCAGAAATGGCAGCATAGAGATTTACCCTGCCGCTTCCCACAACTCTGACAGCAGCGGTTGAACAATTCTGTTCATGGTCGGCATGCAGAATAAGAAATACATTAAGTGCTTTTACAATGTCTTCATCAATTTGATATGGATGAACAGGAGAATCAAACATCATATTCAAAAAGTTTGCACAATAGGTCAGATCGTGTCTTGGATAAACTATTTTTTCGCCCTTTGAATATCTGTATGACATTGCAGCCATGGTTCTTACCTTTGATATCAGATTTAAAAAGTTTTTTATGAGATTGTCATTATTTTTAAGATCTGGATAAAAGCTTTTTAATGCATTGACCATGGAGGATAAAATTCCCATTGGATGTGATGCTTTGGGGAAATTCTGGAAAAAAATATGCATGTCTTCATGGATTAGAGAAGAATCGTTTAAAATTACCCTTGTTTTATTCAATTCTTCCAGCGTTGGAAGGTGTCCGTTTATCAGAAGATATATAACTTCAATAAATGTAGATTTTTCAGCCAGCTGTTCTATAGGAATTCCCCTGTATCTTAAAATTCCTTTTTCACCATTCATAAAGGTAATAGAAGATAAGCAGCTTCCGGTATTTCCAAATCCGGGATCAAATGTTATAAAGCCTGTTTCCTGACGGAGTCTGGTTATATCAATGGCTTTTTCACCTTCTGTTCCTGTTATGACCGGCAGGGTATATGTTTTTCCATCAATTACTAAATTAACTGAATCAGTCATTGTTTACTCCGTTTTTTATTTTCATTTTTAAATTTATTGTTATAATAAAAAAATCAGATTGATTTTAAAATAATACTTAAATCTCTTTAGTGTCAATATGGATTTATAAATAAAAATTATACAAAGCTTGTAATATGAGTTCATTATTAAAAGAAAAACTACAGAAAAAAATAACCATTGATTTTTTAATATCCAAAATAAGAGGCTCTTTTAAACAAGCAGACGGAGTTTCTGGAATAGATAAAGACTCAGCCATGTTGCTTCTTGAATATTGTGGATATAAAAAAATTTTCAAAAGAGATCTTTGTCTCTACACTGGCAAAGACGAGTCTTCAAAAGAAGTTATTGTTCTTGATGGAGGATTTAGCCGGTATCATGCTGATATTGAAGATGTTGCCATGAGAAAATCTCCTTCAATCAGGGAAATGCTCAGTTTTAAGAATGCAAAAAAAATTTTATCGGATTCTGATGTTTTGAAATCCTCAAAGGAAGAAACTCTGGATTATTTAAGATCTGGTTTTATAAAATCACTTGGCATTGTTTTTGATGCAGTTAAAGTTATGGATATTGCACAGCGTGGAAAAATAGAGCTTGAAGCACTTGCTTTTGAAAATTTTTCAAAGACAATTCTTATTTTATCCGAGCTTCAGAATTTAAAATATTTACCTGCATTGAGCAGAAAGTATAAAGTATATATTTTTGCTAGAAAGGTTAAAAAGGAAAATAAACTTTTTTTATCTGATATTCATATTTTAGATTCAATCAAACAAACCTTTTTTCTTATAAAAAAAGATATAAAAGAAGAAGAATTAAAAAAAATGTTAAATTCACCGGGAAACCCTGCTTTTTCAGTTAAGAATGAAGAAGCTTTGGACTATATAAAAAAAGAAGTTGACGGTATGAAAAATTATAACCCCTTTGAAAGCAATCTTTTTTACTATGGGGTTTCTGATAAGATTTTTTTTAATTTTTAATGGTAAAAGTAACAAAGATTAATTAAAATATAAAACTAACTAATTTATTTTTTTGGAGGAATTTATGAAATTACGTTTTTATGCATTTATTACAGCCTTGTTTCTTTTTTTCCCGATGTATGTATATTCACTGCCGCTTATAGATGCTGAAATTGCAGCAGGGGGCTGGTTTAATTCTCCGGGAGGAGAGGCTGGATATAAGGGTGACAGTCTAAATCTTGAAAAAGATCTTGGATATGATTCTGAAACAAAGATTGGGGGAAGAATACGGGTTGAACTTCCTCTTTTACTTCCCAATGTAACTGCTATGACAACAGGCTTGTCTTATGATGGAAATTATAAAACAGACAAAGCTTTTAAATTCGGTAACCAGATTTTTGATGCCTCAACAAATTTTTATTCAAAAGTCAAGCTTGATCATTATGATTTTGCGGTATCTTTTTCATTGCCCCTTTTAAATCTTGCCTCTCTTGGGAAATTACAGGCAGATATTGGTGTTAACCTGAGACTTATGGAGATTGAAGCGGAAATGGAGCAGACACAAGGCGACATGCTTATCAGGGAATCAAAAAGTTTTACTCTTCCCGTTCCCATGGGTTATGTTTTTTTAAGGGTTGAGCCTTTTAGCGGTCTGGGATTTGAAGCTGAAGGAAGGCTTTTGTCTATAGGAGGGAACAGTATCTCAAGTATTCTTGCCAGGGTAAGATATAATGTTTTTGGGCCTCTTTTTATTGCGGGGGGGTACAGAATCGACAAGATGGATATTGATGCAAAAGATGTTGTAATTGATACAGATTTTAAAGGGCCTTTTGTAGAGGCCGGTTTTAAATTTTAATTTTATTGTAACTTTTTTATATAAAAATTTGTATAAAAATCAGGCTGGGTATGATTATAAGTCTATCAGCCAGCCTGATAAACTTTTCAGCTTTTTATTTTAAAAAAATGAATTTTTTAAAAAAAATATATCATACTTTTATTAAAGAACTTCTTGCAAAGAGTATTTCAATAAGCATGGAGCTCTTTAAAATAATGATTCCAATGCTGATTCTTACAAAAATTCTTGAATATTTTAATATGATAGAATTTTTGGGAAAAGTTTTAAAGCCTGTTATGGGTCTTATGAATCTTGATGGAGAACTTGGTCTTGTATGGGCTGCTGCCATGCTTACAAATATTTATGGCGGTTTAAGCGTTTTTGCAGGCATTTATCCAGGACTGGATATAACAACAGCAGATATAACTGTTTTATGTGTACTTATTCTTGTTGCACATTCTTTTCCTGTTGAGCTTGGAATTTCAAAAAAAGCCGGGGTCAAGGTTTTTCCAATGCTCTTATGGAGAGCTGGCTCGGCATTTATAATGGGTATTTTTCTTTCCTTTATATTCAAAAATTTTAATCTGCTTGATTCTCCGTGCAGTCCTGTATGGAAACTTAACCAAGTAGAAAAATTATCTTTTGATCAGTGGATAATTTCCCAGTGTAAAGGTCTTTTTTATATTTTTATAATTATTCTTATTCTTGTTATTTTAATGGATATTCTTGAAAAATCCGGAATTATGGAAAAACTGACAAGAAAAATTGTTTTTTTTATCTCTCCCCTTGGTATGGGTAAGAACGCAGGTTTTCTTACTGTAACAGGTTTTATTCTTGGAATCAGCTATGGAGGAGGACTTATAATCACTGAAGCAGAAACAGGAACTCTTACACAAAGAGAGATTTTTTTATCCCTTTCACTAATGGGTCTTTCCCATGGAATGATAGAAGACACACTTTTAATGGCAGCAATTGGAGGCAGTTTTTGGGGAATTCTTGTTGGCAGGGTTGTTTTTTCATTTATTTTTATGTGGCTGCTTGCAAAAATAACATCCTTTCTTTCAGAAAAAAATTTTTCATCTTTTTTCATGTCCAGGTCTTTTAGAACTCAACCTTGATACTGTTATGCCTGCCCGGGAATAGTATAGGTTGTGCAGCTTCCTGTAGAACATTTTCTTTCCTGTTTTCCTCCCATCTGAACCGGGTTGTTTCCAGCTGAAACAGAAATATTTCCTGAACTTAAAACCCGTTCAAATGATTGAGCTCCGCAATGGGAACATTTAAGCTCGTGATCTTCATCTCCAGACATTACTATAACTTCAAAAATTTCTTTGCATTCAAGGCATCTAAATTCAAAAATCGGCATAAAATCTCCTTTTATTTTTTTAAGAGGTAAAACTTTTTTTCTTTTATGTCAAGATAAGCGTCTAAAATATGAATAACTTATTTATCTTTCATAAAAAAGCCCTTATTTTTTCTTAAATTATCAAAAAGTCTGTAGTCTCTTCAAATGGAAGACTATATCAAAAACCAAGAGGCTGATTTTGGGAAAATTTTTTTCATTCCCCTGAAATTATGATATTCTTTTTAAAATAACAAGGATTTACCATAATCAGGAAACCATCATGAAAAAAGCTTCCCAATCGGGATTCAGGCCTTTCAAAAAAATTCGCAAAGTGGAGAACGGGCGATACCATTTATTTCATTGAGTTCAAGGCAAATATGCAGAAAGAAAAGCCCCTTGACCAGATACAAAGATAATGCAAATTATTTTCTGTAAAAATAAAAAATATGAAACCACATCAAAAATTTAAAGAAAGAATGATATAAACAATCATTTATGAAAATCAGTAGCTCAGGCCTTTTTTCAAAATGTCCTTAAATTTTCTATAAAACTGATCTGACTCAGTCATGCCTTTTTTTATCAGATCTTCCAGTTTAGCTATATGCCCTTCGTTTATAATCATATTAACACTGTGAACAAAAGCACTTTTACGATCAAAGGTTCTCCTGGTTCCTGATAAAAGTAGAACAAAAATTTCTCTGCGTTCATTCATGGCAAGTCGCTTTGTATATCTTAAAACCGCATTGTTTTTTATATTATCACATGAAAAATTCTCTTCAACTGCAATAAAAGAAAAATTACCCCTCATTCTCAATTCTCTTAAAGCAATATTATTATTTTCAGCAAAAAAAATGGTAAAGTCCATATACTCAAGAATTTTTCCAACAGCCTCTTTTAATTCCTGATCTTCAATACAGACAATAGCCATTTCACCTTCTTCTTCAATAAAATCAAAAAGTTCTCCTGATGATGGCTCTTCAAAACTGCCCCACTCGCTTTCACCAGCAATTTTTTCCTCTGGAGTTGTGCCTGAAGATTCAGTTTCTTCTACTTTTTCTACAAAATCATCAGACTCTGACTCTTCAAAATCAAAATCAGAAAAATTTTGTTCCTTGATAATTTTTATTCTTTCGCTACAGGAAGGGCAGGAAACAAAAACAGTTTTTCCTTCCGGTATTTTATTATCAGGTATATTCAGTACACGTCCGCATGAATTACATTTTTTTTTCATCATATCAATACTTTCCAATATTTCTATGGAAATTACCTTCTTTCCATCTCAAGATTTGAAATATCTGTGGTTTTTTCGCCTCTGTCGGCCTTCACCAAATCAATCCCCCTGCCCACAACTGCTTTGCTTGAACAATATGCCTTTGCAGTTTCTTCTGTTATAAATCCTGATTTAAAAAGTTCAATAATACTATGATCAAAAGTTACCATTCCATAATGAGTACCGTTTTTCATAACATCTGCATAGGTCTTCCCTTCGCTTTCACCATTTAAAATAAGATCTTTTACCCTGAGATTGGTACCAAGAATTTCAAAGGCAGCAACCCTTCCTCCTCCGATTTTTGGAAGAAGCCTTTGAGAAACAACCCATTTTACAGAATCTGCCAGCCTTGTTCTAAGCTGTGATTCCTCTTCGATATCGAACATTCCGATTATTCTGTTCAAAGTCTTGCCTGCATCTATTGTATGCAGGGTTGTCAGTACAAGATGACCTGTTTCAGCAGCTCTGAGACCTATTTCCACAGTTTCACGATCTCTCATTTCTCCTACCTGAATAATCTTGGGAGCCTGCCTTAATGCAGCCCTCAAACCACTTACATAATCAGAAAAATCAATACCCAATTCTCTTTGATTAAAAGTCCCTTTTTTTTGCGGATGCTGATATTCAATGGGATCTTCCAAGGTGACAACATGAACTGCCTGCTCTGTATTAACCTGATCTAAAAGAGCTGCCATAGATGTAGATTTACCAGTCCCTGTAGCTCCTGTTATAAAAATTATCCCATTTTTTTCCCTTGCTATCTTATAAAACACTTCAGGAAGTTTAAGATCTTTAATTGTAGGTACTGTTGTTGAAAGTCTTCTTAGAATGATTGAATAATTACCGCCGGACTGGGAAAAAATATTTATCCTGAATCTTGCTTTGCCAGGCAGAGAATAAGAAAGATCACATGAACCTGTTGTCACAAGATTTTCAAGAAGTCTTTTGTTATTGTTTATAAGACCCAATGCAAGGATTTCTGTCTGAAAAGGGGTAAGTACCTCCATTTCAGAATGGACATCTACAGGAATAAGTTCTCCATTTGCCTCAACTTGTGGAAATCTCCCAACAGAAAAATTAAGATCCGAAACATTTTCATGGGAATCAAGCATTGCTGTTAAAATTTGATCTAATTCATTTTTTTTCACAGCAGTCTCCCTGTTTATTAAAAAATTGATTATTGAAAATTAACAAGTAAACGGCTTAAATCATACTAAAAAATTTATCCTAAACCTCTGTAAAATCCATTGGAGGATTTTTTATAAAATTTCTGAACTTGACTTTGGAGTTAGACTTTGTATATGCATCATCAGCACTTATTATTCCCTTTTGAAAAAGATCCATTATAGCATCATCCAAAAGCTGCATACCATATTTTTTTCCTGTCTGTATAGCAGACGCAATCTGATAAGTCTTTGATTCCCGAATAAGATTTCTAACAGCAGGATTTGCTATCAGAATTTCAAGACAGGCACATCTTCCCTTCCGGTCTATTCTTTTAAATAAAACCTGAGAAATAACAGCTCTTATTGAATCTGCAAGAGTTGATCTTACCTGAGGCTGCTCATTTGCAGGAAAGACTTCTACAATTCTGTCAACTGTTTTTGCAGCAGAACTGGTATGAAGTGTGCCAAAAACAAGATGTCCCGTAGATGCCGCCTCTATTGCAAGGGATATGGTTTCAAGATCTCTTAATTCTCCAACCAGAATAATATCAGGGTCTTCCCTTAAAGCACCTCTCAGAGCTGTGGAAAAAGATTTTGTATGGGGACCTACTTCACGATGATTTACAAGACAGCCCTGACTTTGATGGACAAATTCTATAGGATCTTCGATCGTAATTATATGATCTTTTCTTTTTCTGTTTGCCTCGTCCACTATTGCTGCAAGAGTTGTAGATTTACCGCTTCCTGTAGGGCCTGTAACAAGAACAAGTCCTCTTGGCAGAAAAGCAAGTTTTGCAACTACTGCAGGGAGTCCAAGCTGCTCCACTGTTAAAATATCACTTGGAATTTCCCTGAAAACACTTCCGATACCATTTTTTTGCATGAAAAAATTTGCTCTGTATCTTGCAAGCCCTTTTATCTCATAGCCAAAATCAATATCTCCTGTTTCTTCAAATTTCTTTATTTTATCTTCAGGAGCAATTTCATAAAGCATTCCTCTTAACTCATCATTATCAAGAGCTTTATACTTTATTCTTTCTATCTCACCATTAATTCTTAATGTAGGAGGCATACCTGAAACCATATGCAGGTCAGAAGCACCCTGATCATTCATCAATTTAAAAAACGCGTCAATTTTTGCCATTTTTTATCCAATCGTAAATTTCTACATTCCCATTCTTTGCCCTGCCATATACAATGTTTTAATCAAAAAATTCTGCAAAAACACAATTACAAGAAGTATAATAAAAGGAGAAAAATCTATTCCTCCAGCCGAAACAGGAAGCCTTTTTCTGATTTCATTTAAAACAGGTTCTGTAACCCCTCTTATAAATCTTACTATAGGGTTGAAAGGGTCTGGATTAACCCATGAAAGGACAGCCCCGGCTATAATTATCCACATATAAATATTAAGAATCATATCTAAAACAACAGCCACACCTGTCAAAAAATTTCCCACTACAAGCATAATTATATCTCACCCTTTATTATAATTTCATAAACAAGATAATAAAAGTAAATTTAATATCTTTACAAGTCAAGTTAAAACCATAATCCTGAAGATACACTTGTTTTTTAACATATGCTAAAAGCAGCACTCTAATTATTTAACAAACCAATATTTGAAGCATATAACAAAGCAGATATACAAAATATCACAATAGCCCAATATTGAAGCGGAACCCAAAACATAGAATGAATGTTCTTTATTTCAATATTTTCATTAGTTTCTGGATCAACAAGCACTTTCAATGGTTTATTATTTAAATTGTAACCAATAAACCATATTGGTATTGATGACAGCCCTAAAATCAATGGTATAGCCCATTCATTATTTTGATAGTAATCTACTCCAAACATGAAATCAAAAATAAAATTTGCAATCCATGAAAATAACAAAGGTATTATTAAAGCCAGAATACCCCAGCCTTTCCAAATTATCATGACATACATTTCCTTTCATACCTAAAAACTACGTTTGCTTTATGGTTTATGAGAGTCAATTCATTTTTCTCAAAGCCAAAAATCAATGCCTTCTTTTTACAACTTATAAACTCATTATTTTTTCATTATCTCCTCTCTTTTTTCAACTCCTCGCCCATACTTGCAGCAGCGGTAAACAAAACATCCGTCGATGAATTAAGACCGGTTTCACAGGAATCCTGAACAACACCAATAATAAAACCAACCGCTACCACCTGGGTGGAAATATCAGGGCTGACCTGAAACAGACTGCAGGCCATAGGTATAAGAAGCAGTGAGCCCCCGGGAACACCTGAAGCACCACATGCCCCAACAGCTGCAAGAACGCTGAGCAAAACAGCAGTAAAAAGGTTTACCTGCATACCGAGGGTATGAACAGCTGCCAGTGAAAGTACTGTAATGGTAATTGCCGCTCCTGCCATATTGATTGTTGCACCAAGGGGTATAGATATGGAATAGGTATCTTCATGAAGATTTAATTTCTTGCAAAGAGCCATATTTACTGGAATATTTGCTGCAGAACTCCGGGTAAAAAAAGCGGTGATACCACTTTCGGTCAAACATGAAAATACCAGTGGATAGGGATTTTTCCTGATTTTCCAGTAAACTATCAATGGATTAATTACCAAAGCAACAAAAAACATCGCTCCAACAAGAACTCCAAGGAGGCGAGCATAATTGAGCAGTTCACCAAATCCGGTGGTGGCAATAATCTTGGCAACAAGACCAAAAATACCAATTGGAGCAAGGCGGATAACCCACCGAACAATCTGGGATATTGCCTCTGCAAAGTCGGCAAGAATAATTTTAGTCGTTTCTCCCATCTTATGGAAACTTATGCCCATCAGAATTGCCCAGGTAAGGATACCAATATAATTTGAGTTTCCAATAGCATGGATAGGATTATCAACAATATTAAGTATTAAGGTTCTTAATACTTCCAGAATATTGGAGGGCGGTGCCTGGCTGATATCACCAGTAACCAGTGTAAGATGAGTTGGAAAAAGAAAACTGGCAATAACTGCCGTTAGTGCCGCACAAAAAGTACCCAGGATATAAAGAAAAATAATAGGGCGAATATATACCTCTGAATTGGACTCATGCTGGGCAATTGCTGCGATAACAAGTATAAAAACAAGTACCGGTGCAACTGCCTTTAAGCCTCCAACGAAAAAATTACCCAGAATACCAACTGATTTTCCTGCCTCTGGTGAAATCCACGCAAGCAGAACACCAAGTATAAGGCCAACTAATATTTGCCCTACCAAACTTCCATTCATCCACCTGTCTAAAAGCTTATTTAATGTCATAATATCTCCTGATTATAATAATTGCTTACCTAAAATCTCACCCTTGAGAATGCTTAATGGGTTTACAAAGTAACTAAAAAAGAAAATCTAGTCAATATCATACCCTGAGCCATGAGCAAAAAAACTCTTTCTGCTTTCTAAATAAGACGATAAAATATTTTTGAAAGAAAGTGGAATTTTTTTATATATACGATTAAAGAAAACATGCAAGCCAATGGCAGGCTTTTATCTCTGCCATTGATATTGTAACTGATATATCTTCTTTAATTTATAATAATTATTGATTAAGCTCTGCAAAATCAGGGTGATTTGAAATAGATCTGACAAAAAGATCTGTCCTGTCTGTAAGCTCTTTTTTCATTGAAATACAAAGTTTTTTAAGAATTTCGTAACCCATTTCAGGGTTGTCAGCAAGAAGAGAAGAAAGCTCATGTGAATTTAATACAAGAACATGTGATTTCTCAGAAGCAACAGCATCCAGTGTATAGCTTTCAGAACCAACAATAGAAGAAGTTCCGAAAATATCACCGGGTTTAAGAGTATCTACAGTTACAATCATGTGTTTTGTCATTCTCTGCTCAAGAAGAACTTTTCCGCTTGCCAGGAGATAAACATTATCAGCAGATTCTCCCTCTCTGAAAACAACAGATCTTGCATTGAATTCAGCGTTTTCAATGAGAGGAATGAGTTTTTCAAGATTTTCATCTTTTAAAGATTCAAATATATGAAAAGATTTAAGTTCATTTACTGAAAGCATGATTTTTTCCTGTTTTTTTTAGTTTGAGTTTGAGGCAATTAAAAAAAATATTGCCAGAAATAAAATAGTTGCAGCAGCATTCAGCCCTATGGGGAAAGCCGCTTTATCTTCATATTCCTCAATTTTATCAATAGTTTCTTTTTTTTCAGGATTATTTGAAGGAATCATTATCAATACAAGTTTATATATATTGGTTGAAAGAGATATTGCAGTTTTTGAAATAAAAGGCACAAACATTTTAATAAAAAGCTTATCACAATAAGTGTTTATTGAGTTTAACACCTTGTTAAATAAAATATAAAAAAGCTGGGCAGCCTTTACATAGATAATATCTGTATCTATTAAATCCCCTTTTGAATCCTTTGGAAGAATTGAAAAGCGAACTATAAAATAATAGCCAAGAACAGCAAACATGAGAAGCTGTAATTTTGGTATTATTATCTGGGGAGTAAAAAGATGCACTTCTTCCATTTTATATGGAAGCATGGAATAAACTAATTCAGGGCTTGTTCCAACCAGTATGGAAATTAATGACACAAAAAACATGGCAAAAATCATATTTGAAGGTGCTTCTTCAACTTTTTCATCTATTATTGATTCACCAAAAAATATGGAATATACAAATCTGACTCCTGCTGCGATAAAAACTCCCGCAGAACCAAACTCCAGAAGAAGCCATGGAATTTTCATATGCTCTTCTTCCACAGCAGTTATAATAAGAGATTTACTTGCATATCCACAGAAAAAAGGCATGGATACACTCATTGCAGCTATTATTGCAAACATTGCAGTGTAAGGCATATACCTGTAAAGTCCGCCAAGCTCTGAAAAATTTCTTCTCCCTGTTCTGTAAATAACAGCTCCTGCTGTCATAAAAAGCAATGCTTTATACAGAATATGTGAAAATGCGTGGGCAGATGCTCCGTTTATGCCCAGTTCAGTCCCAAGACCAATTGCAACAAGCATAAATCCAACCTGATTTATAAGACAGTATGCAAGGGTTCTTCTTATATCATCTTCAATAAGAGCATAGATAAGGGGTATGGTTGCCATTAAGAGACCGCCATAAATTAAAAGATCTGTTCCTGAAAAAACTCTTGCAAAAAGATATACTGCACTTTTTGTTGTGAATGCACTTAAAAAAACAGAGCCCTCAGGGCTTGCTTCCGGGTAGGCATCTTTCAGCCATGCATGAACAGGAAAAATTGCCGCATTTACAGCAATTCCAACAAAAATAAGGCTGCCTTCAATATTATCAAGGGACATTACAGCTATCTCGTAGGAGCCTGTTTTTATAACATGAATAATAATTCCTGCCAGCAGGAAAAGCCCACCTGCTATATGAATCATGATGTATCTGAAAGCTGCTTGAAGAGATTTCTCAGTATTCCCGTCAAGAACCAGAAATGTAGATGCTACAGCCATTATTTCCCAGAAGATATACAAGGTAAAAAAATCTCCTGCATAAACAACCCCCATAGCTCCTCCGGCATAAATCAGGCCCGAAGAAAGCTTAAGGCTTTTATCAGAATGAATGGAATATAAAAGCCCTGCAAAGGTTATCAATGAAAAAATAATGGCAAATATTTTTGAAAGCCTGTCCACTTGTCCGAAAATCATTTCACCTGTAAAACCTGACGAAAAAATCCATCCTGTCATAGTACCTGTTTTAAAAATAACCAGAATTGAAAAGAGCACTCCTGCAAAATATATTATTTTTTTTGTTTTCCCTGTAAATAAAGCACCAAGAAGCCCTGCACTTATCAATAAAATTGAGGGGGGAATTCCATTTCCAACTATGACCTGATATGCATTCATAAAATTACCATTATTTAAGGTTTAAAAAACAATAATTTAAAAATTCTGGATAAAATACCAAGAATCAATATAAATAAAAAACCGGCGCCAGCTTCAAAAAAGAGGGTCTCACCAATTTTAAAATGGTGATGCCTGTGTATCAGAAACTCTGATGCTGACAGAACAACAAGGCTTGTAAAAAAAAACCAGTTAAAACTTTTATAAATTAATTTCAAGTTATTATCAGTTTCTTTATCCATATTATCCTCCATAAATAGAACTTACGAAAATATCTGCAAGAGAGTTAAATACAGACGGGAAAAAGAATAAAATTACAGAAATTCCTGCTGTAAGAAGAAGCGGAACAAGACAAAATGCAGGTGCTTCGGATACATGATCTTTAAAATCTGACTCACCCTTGTAAAAAAAAGCATTATAAACAATAGGAAAAAAGTATGCCGCATTGAGCAGGGAACTTACCAGAAGAACAATTAAAAAAGATAAATGACCTGATTGGATTGTTCCTATGAGGAGAGACCATTTACTTAAAAAGCCTCCACATGGCGGAAGTCCTGTTACAGAAAGAGCTCCTATAAAAAAAGCTCCCAGAGTATAGGGCATCTGCTTTCCTATTCCTTTCATCTGGCTTATATATTTAACTCCTGTATTTACAAAAATTGCCCCTGCACAAAAAAACAGGGTTATTTTTCCAAAAGCATGCATGGCTATATGCAAAACAGCCCCTTTTATTCCCGCAGGACTTAAAAGTGCAACTCCAAGAACTATATATGAAAGTTGTCCTATTGTGGAAAAAGCAAGCCTTCTTTTAAGTTCATCCTGTGACAATGCTATGAGAGAAGATACAATTATTGTAAAAGAGGCAATCCATGCAAGAATAACTCCTGCATCAAGGTGTGCAAGAAACTTTACTCCAAAAACCCCTGTTATAACTCTTACAATACAGAAAACTCCTACCTTGACAACAGCAACTGCATGTAAAAGCGCAGAAACAGGAGTAGGTGCAACCATTGCAGCAGGAAGCCATGAGTGAAGAGGCATTATACCTGCTTTTGCAAAGCCGAAAACAAGCATCAGCATTAAAATTATTATTTCTGTTCTTCCAAAATGTCCTGCCATTATTCCTGAAGCTGAAAAGCTTAGGGTTCCTGTTTTAGTCTGAATCCATATCATTGCAGGAAGAGCCAGACCTACTGAGCCAAAAAGAAGATATCCCAGATATTTTCTTGAAGAAACTTTTGATTTTTCATCCTGATGGTGGGAAACCAGGGGGTATGTTGATAAGGACAAAATCTCGTAAAAAATATACAAAGTCAGCAGGTTTGCGGCAAAAGCAGCTCCTATTGTTGCAAAAAGAGACAGGGCAAAAAAAGCAAAATAACGTGTTTGGGAATGTTCTTTCAAGGTTCTCATATATCCTATGGAATATGCACTTGTAACAATCCATAGGAAACTTGCAACTACAGCAAAAAAAATACCCATTGAATCAACTTTAAGGGCAAAGGGGACATCTGGAAGAATATCAGCTATGGAATAATAAAACTCTTTTCCTGAAAGTATTACCGGAACCATGGATGCAACCAGAAGAAATTTTATTATTGCTGCTGTAAAGGTCCAGCCTTCCCTTGCATTCTCATTTTTCCCTGAAGAAACTATACCGGGAATTGCAAACACTGAAACAAAAGCCGTTATAAGAGGTTTTATGCTTAAAATCAGACCCATTTTTAAAATTTATTCCCTTAAATTAGTATTGATATATAATTGTCCACAATTTTTCCTGTCATAAGTCCAAGAAAGATAATTACTCCAAGAGTTATAATAAGCGGTATAACAACTTGTACCGAGGCCTCTGAAAGACTTGAATCATCAGTATGGTGAGCTGCTGCTTCATCATGATTATGGTCTTCACTGAAAAAGCCTGCTTCAATTATTCTGAAAAAAATTAAAGCATTTATAAAACTGCTTAATATAAGCGCCCCTGCAAAAAGATATTGATGTGCACTAAAAGCTCCCCTTATCAGATACCATTTACTGAAAAAACCGCATGTCGGAGGTATCCCTATAACAGCCAGCCCCCCTCCGATAAAACCTATCGCAGTAAACGGCATTTTTGTAAAAAGTCCTTTTATATGCCTTATATCATCTTCGTGAAGTCTGGATATTATTGCACCTGCTGCAATGAAAAGACAAAGGGTCATTGCAGTATCATTTATTATATGAATTGAGGCCCCTGTTATTCCATCTGGATTTCCTGTAAAAAAGCCGCCCACCATATATCCTACTTCCATAATTATTATATATGACAAAATCTGCTTGAGTTTAGTATGATGAAGAGCCTTGAATGCGGCAAATATTATTGAAACAGCGGCAAAATTTACCATAATCCATGATATGTGAAAGCTTTGAAAAATAAGTTCTGCTCCAAAAATTGACAGGCCCATTCTTACAAGAACATAAATCATTACTTTAGTGGTAAGTGGTGCAATTATTCCTATTGATGCATTGGGAGCATTGGAATATGCAGCAGGAAGCCATCCGTGCATTGGAAAAAGAGCTGCTTTTGTAAGAATACCGGCTGCGCATAGAGAAAATGCCATAATTATGGTTGAATTATTTTTCAACATGGGAAGCATTGAATGAATTTCACCCATATTTAGAGTTCCGGTTTTTATATAGATATACCCTACTCCAAGAAGATAAAAAGAGGCTCCTATACTTCCAATTATCAAATAATTAAGTGCTGCAAGAGAGCTTCTGGATGTTCCCCTCCCAATGAGTGCATAACCTGTAAGAGATGAGATTTCCAGAAGAACATAAAGGTTGAAGGCATCTTCTGTTGCAACAATACCTGTAAGTCCTGTAATAAAAAGAAGATACAGCCCGTAAAAAGGTGCTTCTCTTTTATCAAAACTGTTTTTTACATAAATTCCTGATACAGGAAGATTTAAAAGAGCAGTTGCCTGAATAGCAGTAAGAACCAGTGCACTAAGCCCATCTATTTTATATGAAATTCCTACAGGCGGAAGCCAGCCAGCCATATAGTAAGTCATGGAAGCCCCGCCGGCTGTTTTTATAAGCATTATTATTGATGCATACAAAGTAAAGGCAAGTGTTGCCACTGCTATTATAAAAGGATAATTTCTGTTTATCCATCCAGATGCCGCAGCAACAAGAGAAGCCATAAGAGGGACTATAACAATTAAACCGGGTAACTGCTCAATCATATTTTTTATCCGTTAAAATTTAAAATTTATCAATTTTCTTCAGAATAGCCTGAAACAATTTTTTTTCTTATTTCATCTTCTTCAAGAGTTTCATAGTTTCTATATACTCTTATTGCCAAAGACAGGGCAACCCCTATTGTAGCAACTGAGACAACAATGGCGGTAAGCATTAGAACGTGGGGAAGAGGATTCATGTAATGTGAGACATTAACAAGATGTTCACTGCCATGTGAATCTCCATGTCCTGCATTTTCAATTATCGGCAGAGTTCCCCCAAGTTTTACAGACAATGAAATATAAAAAAGAATAATTGAAGTCTGAAAAATATTCATGGCAATGAGTTTTTTCACTATATTATTTTTTGCAATAATTCCGTACAGACCTATAAACATAAGAATTATAAAAACCCAATAATTGTAGTTATCCTGTATTATCTGATAAATTTCCATAAATTACAGACCCTCATCATGTTTTCCAGAAGAGGAAAGGTTGTAGTATATCCATATCATTACCGCAGTAACTGCAACAGCAACTCCAATTTCTACAATAAAAATTCCATGGGATCTTGCCATTACTTTGTCTGAGCCAAGAATAGGCGCAAGGGCTGAATAGTTTAAAAAGACCTTGCCGCCAATAATACATAGAGCCCCTGCTCCTGCATATATCAAAACTCCAATTGAGCCTGAAAGAGAAAGAGCTTTTTCTGAAACCCTTTGAATGGCGGCCACCAGATTCCTCGAAAGGGCAAAAAGTATTATTGCTGCTCCCAGAATTACTCCTCCCTGGAAACCTCCACCAGGGCTGTAGTGGCCGTGAGCCACAACATATAATGCAAATATCTGAATAAACGGGATTATAAACTGACATGTTTTTCTTATAATCAGATCGTGTGGAATCCATAAGGAATCTATCTGTCTGAAAATTTTTGAGTTGCTTATGGGAAAAACACCGTCTTTTTCAATTTTTATTGTAACTCCGGTTGGGATATGTCTGAAATATGTTGCTTCATTTTTTTGCGGCTTTCTTCTTAAAAGGAAAAAACATGCAAGACCGGCAGAAAAAACCACTGTTGTTTCAAACATTGTATCAAAGCCTCTATAATCAGCAAGTATTGAAGATACAATGTTTGGAACATGAGTATCCTTGATTGTATTTAAGATATAATAAGGAGATAAATGGGTTGCCGCAGGTGAATTTTTATCTCCCCATGCAGGAAAATCCCATGACTGGTATAAAAAAACGGCAAGACAAAAAAATATGGTTAGTTTTGCAAATGTTTTCAATCTTTAGTCTCCCTTGTTGTATGAAATACTGCTGCTACAAAAAATACAGTACTGACGCCCGCACCTACAGCAGCTTCTGTGAATGCAACATCAACAGCACCCATTATTGCCCATACAAGACAGAGCAGAAAGCTGTATGCACTTAAAACAATTGAGGCTCCAAGAAGATCCCTTACTTTAAGCGCACCCAAAGCACAGACAACGACCATTGAAAGAATTATAAAATCAAGAAGAGGTGCCATTTTTATCATCCTTTTTTGTCCATGGTTTTCTTCCAGCCCTTATACCCGCATCAACAATTGCATGGGTTGCTGTAGGGCTGGTGATAAAAATAAAGACAGCTATAAAAATGAGTTTCAGTGAAAGAAATACAGATTCAGCTGAGAACTCTTTCCATAATGTATAGGTTACTGCCGCGGATATGAAAAGAAGCAGACCAGCTGTATCAAGCATTCCTGCAGCATGAAGTCTTGAAAAAAAATCAGGCAGCCGCAAAAGTCCTATTGCTGCACCAAGCATAAAAAATAAACCTGCTCCCATCAGAAAATATATAAGATAAATCATTTTTTTATTCCTTATCCAGCCCTTTACGTTTTTGAAAAAATCTGGAAGCTGCAAGCACAGCAATAAAATTCAGCATGGCATATGCAAGAGCTATGTCTATAAACATTTCAACCCTTCCATACAAAAAGCCTATAAGTATAAGCAGAGGAGCTGTTTTGCTCCCAATGGCATTTACACCTATAAGCCTGTCAAGTATAGTCGGGCCTGCAACTGCTCTGTAAAGAGATACAAACATTATAACAGCAATAAAAATTGACGAATATAAGAAAAAATTATCCATAAGTTTTCTCACCAAAAATTTTTGCCACTTTTTTCTCCATTTCACCTGGAAGACCATCAGCACTTGTTTTGTCTATTGCATGAACCCTGAATCTTCCAGACACTGAAACCATCACAGTTATGGTTCCGGGAGTAAGGGTTATTGAATTTGCAAATGTTGTAAGACCGGTTGTATTTTTTATAGGGGTTTTAAATTCAAAAATATGGGGTTCTATAAGTTTTTTCATATTGGGGCTGAAAACAATTTTTATCATATGAAATGATGATATAAAAATTTGTATAATCAACCATGGGAAATAAATTAAAAACCTTATCCATACAATAAAAAGATCTCTTTTTAATGGTTCAGGGAATATGATTTTTGTGGAAAAAATACTTACAGCTGCAGAAGAAATAATTCCAAGAGTAAGGTGATATGGGTCAATAAGGCCTGAAAAAATTATCCATACAATAAATGTACTTATAAAGGTAAGAATATATGCTGTAAGATATTTCATATTATCCTTTCATGCATCCAAGAGCTTTTTAATTTGAATCAGCCGAATGTAGAAACCATACCAGAGCTTATTATAATGTCAATTTTTTTGGTTATAATAATTTATTTATTTTAAATCTTCAACCCTGTTTTTTTAACAGTTCAGTTTAACCTGGAACGATGCTGCATTTTTTTATTCCCATAATTATCCAAAAAATATTTTCTTTATAGATGATGAAGTGTTCTTTTTGAAAACAATCATATAATTTCTTGACCCTTTTTAAATTTATCTATTATAAGAGAAAATCTGTTTTTTTATAGAAAATGAGATATTTATTTGCAGGGAAGTAATTTTTTATGCTATGGATTGCCCTGTTTTACTAAACCAAATTCAATTATTTGGAGGAGAAATGAACAAAAAAATTTTAGTTATTATTGCAGGAGTTCTTCTTCTGCTTTCTGGAGCAGTTTCTGCAAAAACTTCAAAAACATTGGTTCTTGGAGTTGCAGCGGATCCTATTTCTCTTGATCTTCAGGCACAGCTTTCGGGGGAAATGCTGGCTTATTCTCACCTATGCTTTGATCCTCTTGTCAGATGGACAAAGGAAATGACTTTTGAACCACGGCTTGCAACCAGCTGGAAGCGTATAGATGATCTTACAATGAGATTCTATCTTAGAAAAAATGTCAAGTTTCACAGCGGCAATCCCTTTACTTCAAAGGATGTTGTCTGGACAATGGCAAGACTTAAAAAAAGTCAGGATTTCAAGGGGCTTTTTGAACCCTTTGAAGGTGCCTTTGCTGTTGATGATTATACTGTGGACATAAAAACCAAAAAACCTTATGGCCTGGTTCTTAACATGATGACTTATGTCTTCCCAATGGACAGTAAATTTTATACAGGACTTGATCAAAACGGCCAGCCAAAGGATGCCATTGTCAAGGTCGGAGCTTCTTATGCAAATACACATGAATCAGGCACCGGACCTTTTTTTGTAACTTACCGCGAGCAGGGTGTAAAAACAAAATTCAGGAGATTTGCTGATTACTGGGATAAAAATTGTCCTGGAAATGTGGATACTCTTATTATGAACCCAATCAAAAAAGATGCAACCAGAGTGGCTTCCCTGTTATCCGGTGATGTTGATTTTATTTATCCTGTTGCTCCCCAGGATTACAGAATGGTTAAAAAAAGTAAAGGCGTTCAGCTTGTTACAATGGGAGGTTCAAGAATAATCACTTTGCAGCTTAACCAGAAAAGAAGACCTGAGTTTGCAAATAAAAAGGTGCGTCAGGCCGTTGCTTATGCTGTAAACAATGCTGGTATTGTAAAAAAGATTATGAAGGGAGAGGCTGTTGTTGCAGGTCAGCAGGGTCCCAAAGGTTTTGGCGGTTATGTTGAAAGTCTTAAGCCCAGATATGATCTTAAAAAGGCAAGAAAACTGATGAAGGAAGCCGGTTATGCAAAGGGTTTTGAATGTACAATGATTGCTCCCAATAACCGCTATGTAAATGATGAAAAAATAGCTGAAGCAGTTGCTGCAATGCTTTCAAAGATAAATATCAAGGTTAACCTTAAAACAATGCCAAAGGCTCAGTACTGGCCTGCATTTGATGATAAATCTGCTGATATTCAGCTTATTGGATGGCATCCTGATACAGAGGATTCAGCTAATTATTCAGAATATCTTGTCATGTGTATTGACAAGGATAAAGGCTGGGGGCAGTATAACAGCGGTGAATACTGCAACAGAAAAGTTGATGAACTGATCTTGAAATGTCAGACAGAAACAGATCTTGAAAAAAGAAATTCAATGCTTAAAGAAATTGAAACAATTCTTTACAATGATGCGGCGTTTATCCCACTTCACTGGCAGAATCTTTCATGGGCAGGAAAAGACAATCTTGTTATTGAACCAATAGTTAATATGATGAACTTTCCTTATTTTGGAGAGCTTGTTGTAAAATAGTTTAAGTGTTTTGATTAAAAGCCGGTTATATAAAACCGGCTTTTTTTGTTCAACCTGCTCTTAAAATTTTTTAAACACAGGTTTTTTAATATGTTTGCGTTTATAATCCGAAGGATAGCCCAGGCTGTACTCGTGATGTTTATAATAAGCTTTATAGGTTTTACAATAAAGCATCATATAGGAGATCCGGTAAGAGAGCTTGTAGGGGTTTCTGTAAAAGAGGCTGAGAGGGAAAAGTTAAGGGATCAGCTTGGATTGAATGACCCTTTTTTTGTGCAATATAAAAACTTTTTGAAAAAAGCATTAAAAGGAGATTTCGGTACTTCATATTTTTTCAGAAAATCTGCTACCAAAGTTATACTTGAAAAAGCTCCTGCAACAATAGAGCTTGTATTTGCAAGTTCCATTCTGATTATTTTTCTTTCAATTCCCCTTGGTACATATTGTGCAATCCGGCCAAAAAGTGTTTTTTCAAAGGTCATAATGGGTTCAAGTATCATAGGAGTTTCAATACCGGTTTTCCTTACTGCAATTATGCTTATATTTCTTTTTTCAGTAAATCTTCATGTTCTGCCTTCTTATGGAAGAGGTGAGACTGTTCCTTTATTTGGAGGATTATGGGATACAGGTTTTTTAACAATAGACGGGCTAAAGCATCTTGTTCTGCCTACAATCTCATTGTCTTCAATTATGCTTCCTCTGTTCATAAGGTTAATCAGGGCTGAAATGATGGAAGTCCTTCAGACTGAATATATAAAGTTTGCCTTTGCCAAAGGGCTTTCAAAAAGCAGGATATGGTTCAGACATGCATTTAAAAATACCCTGCTGCCTGTAATAACAGTTGGCGGTGTCCAGCTTGGTATAATGATAGCATATACAATTCTTACAGAAACTGTGTTTCAGTGGCAGGGAATGGGATTTATGTTTCTTGAGGCCGTTGAAAGGTCTGATACATCTCTTCTTGTAGCTTATCTCATGTTTGTAGGTCTTTTATTTGTTGTCGTAAATACAGTTGTGGATATAATTTACGGTTTTATTAATCCAAAGGTCAGAATTTCAGGAACAAAATAATGAATAAGTGGAAGAGATTTAAAGAGTCTTATCTTTTATACAGTTTTTTAAGAGATCCAGTTGCAATAGTGAGTTTTGTTATTTTTATTTTTCTCCTTATTGTAAGCTTTTCAGCACCTATTATAGCACCTCATAATCCCTATGATTCTTCAACTATAAGCATAATGGATTCAGAAATTCCTCCCGCATGGCAGGAAGACGGAGAGAAAAAATTTCTTCTTGGCACAGATGCCCAGGGCCGGGATATGCTTTCAACCATGATGTACGGGATGAGAATATCAATAATAATAGGGATAGGAGCTGTCTGTCTTCAGGCTTTTATAGGAGTTATTGTCGGACTTTTGTCAGGCTATATAGGGGGTAAGACAGATGCTTTTTTTATGCGGCTTGCTGATATTCAGCTTTCTTTTTCAACTCTTATGGTTGCCATTTTTGTAAGTGCAATATTCAAGGCCGCTTTCGGTGTTGGTAAATATGGAGAATATGCAGTTCCGCTTCTTGTTATTATAATAGGTTTTGCAGAATGGCCTCAATATGCAAGAACAGTAAGGGCTTCTGTTCTCGGTGAAAAGGAAAAGGAATATATTGAAGCTTCAAGGGTTATAGGGCTTAGTTCCAGGTGGATAATGTTTCGTCATATTCTTCCAAATACCCTTTCTCCTGTTTTTGTTATTTCAACCATTCAGGTTGCAAACGCTGTAATGAGTGAGGCTGCCTTATCTTTTCTAGGGCTTGGCATGCCTGTTACAAGACCTTCTCTTGGCTCATTAATAAACTCGGGTTTTGAATATATTTTCAGCGGGGCATGGTGGATAACAATTTTTCCGGGAATTCTGCTGATTGTTCTCGTTCTTGTGGTAAATCTCTTTGGTGACTGGTTAAGAGATGTTTTAAATCCAAAGCTCTATAAAGGATAGGATAATGATGGAGCATTTACTTAAGGTGGAAAATCTTGAGGTCAAGTTTGCTTTGAGAACAGGAGAGCTTACAGCCATTGACAGCGTAAGCTTTACTCTTGATAAAGGTGAACGACTCGGGCTTGTGGGTGAAAGCGGTGCAGGCAAATCTGTAACCGGTTTTTCTATAATTAATTTAATAAGTGTTCCCGGATATATATCCAGAGGAAATATTTTATTTGAAGGCAGAGATCTTACCTGTGCAGCTGAGGAAGTTTTAAGGCATATAAGGGGTAACAGGATCAGCATGATTTTTCAAGATCCCATGATGACTCTAAATCCTGTTTTTACAATAGAGGAGCAGATGGTGGAAACTCTTATGGCCCACAAAAAGATTTCCAGAAATGATGCCCGTGAGATTGCCCTTGAAAAGCTTCGTCAAGTCCATATTCCATCTCCTGAGGAAAGGCTTTCTCAATATCCCCATGAATTTTCAGGGGGAATGAGGCAGAGAATAGTAATTGCCATAGCTCTTATTACCGATCCTGCAATTATAATAGCTGATGAACCTACAACGGCTCTTGATGTTACAATACAGGCAGAGATAATGGAACTTCTTCTGGATCTCTGCAAAACAAATGATACAGGACTTATTCTTATCACACATGATCTTGGTGTTGTTTCACAGGTTACCGAGCAGATTGCTGTAATGTATGCAGGAAGAATTGTAGAGGTTGGCTCTACTGCAAATATTGTTTCAAACCCCCAGCATCCATACACCAAAGGGCTTATAAAGGCTCTTCCGGGTTCCAGGGCTGCCGGGCGTAAACTATACCAGATACCGGGGAATATGCCCAACCTTACGGAAATGCCTGAAGGCTGTGCTTTTCATCCAAGGTGCAGTAATGCTGAAGAGATATGCAGAAGTACAAAACCAGATCTTATTCAGAGGGGCCAGTTTGAGCGTCTTGTTGCCTGTCACATGGTTGGCAGTGATTGATTATTAAAAGATTTAAGGCTGATTTTTTATGTTTAAACGAAAAAAAAATTCTTTAGTAACTATAAATAAACTTATAAAGTCTTTTGATATATCAGGAGGCTTGCTTGACCAGATAAAATTTAAAGACGGCAGATTAAAAAGGGAAAAAGTGTTTGTTCATGCTGTCAATGATGTAAGCCTTACTATTGATAAAGGCGAAATTTTATCTGTAGTCGGGGAAAGCGGTTGCGGAAAATCTACACTTGCAAGGGTTGTCATGGGATTATACTCACCTGATTCAGGAGAGATTTATTATAAGGACAAAAGAATAGATTCTCTTGATCAAAAATCCATGCTTCCCTTCAGAAAAAAAATGCAGATGATTTTTCAGGATCCCTATGCCTCTTTAAATCCAAGGATGACTGTCCGCCAGACTCTTGAAGAACCTCTAAAATTCCATGAGCCTTCAATTTCCCAGACAGAGATAAACGATAAAATTGCCTTTGTTATGGAACAGGTTGGTGTCAACCCTGAATGGGGAACAAGATACCCCCATGAATTTTCAGGAGGACAAAGACAAAGGGTCAGCATTGCAAGGGCATTAATGGTAGATCCTGAATTTATTGTTGCTGATGAGCCTATTTCTGCTCTTGATGTATCCATACAGGCCCAGATACTTAATCTTTTGATGGATGCAGGAGATAAATTCGGGCTTACCTATATGATGATAACCCATGATCTTTCAGTTGTTCAGCATATAAGTTCAAGGGTTGCGGTCATGTATCTTGGAACACTTTGTGAACTTGCCCCTGCAAAAGATATATTTGAAAATGCAAAACATCCTTATACCCATGCTCTTTTAAGTGCTATTCCAAGACTTGGTGTAGAAGGCGGAAGCCATATAAAGCTTAAGGGAGAAGTTCCCACTCCCATAACACTGCCTTCAGGATGTGTCTTTCATACCAGATGTCTTCATGCTGATTCAAGATGCAGACGGGAAGTTCCCCAGCTTTTGTCAGCAGCTTCAGGGGATCATCATATTGCATGTCATGCTGTTGAAGAAGGCAGATTTTAAAATCTATTATAAAAAAACTGTTTTTTTCAAAGTTTTAAGACCGGGTTATCAAATTAATAAATATTTTTTCTGATAACTTACTTGATTTCCTTTTATATTTTTGTTTTTATGCTTTTGACTGAAAGGAGCAGAAAAATAAAAATGAAAAAGGCAAATATTTTATTTGTTTGTAATGAAAGCAGGGTTTTACTTTTTGAAGCAAAAAAAAAGGCAATGGAACTTTTTTCTGAATACGCTTCTTTTGAGGTATATTACCCTGGAAATAAAAAAAATATTGATGACTCCCATGTCAAATCTGAAGAGACTCTTGCTGGCAAAAAATTTGATATCATTATAACCCTTTGCAAGGCAGATATTGAAACCTGTCCCCAGTTTCCCGGATTTCCCGCTGTAATAGACTGGCATGTAACAAATCCATGGATAAACAATAATACAAATATTAAAAAATGGCTGCAATGGTTTGAAAAAGAACTTAAATCTTTTTTTCACTCAGGTTATTTCAGAGGTATATATGATTATAAATCCAATATGGATATGATAATAGACAGTATTGGAGAAGCTGTAATTGCACATGACCTTAATAGAAAAATATTTTATTTTAATTCAAGAGCAGAAAAGCTCACCGGATATTCCCAGGACGAAGTTCTTGGAAATGACTGCCATGATATTTTCTCATCCCCGATTTGCGGGCAGTCCTGCTCCTTTTGTGACAATGGGCGTATTGGAAGCAATTTTAAGGGGAAATCATATAAAACCTCTTTTTACAGCAAAAATGGAATAAGAAAAGACTGTGAAGTAAATATTGTTCCAATTAAAGATTCATCAGGGGTTATAAATGGAGTTACAACCACACTTAAAGATCTCACCGAACTTAATCAGTTTAAGGAACAGATTATAAAAGAACAAAGCTTTAATGGAATAATAGGAAAAGATCCTGAAATGCTAAAGGTTTTCCAGCAGATAAAGGACCTTGGTATCTATGACGCACCGGTTCATATTTATGGAGAAACAGGAACTGGAAAAGAACTTGTTGCAAGGGCTATACATAATGAAAGTTTAAGAAAGTCAGGCCCTTTTGTCCCAATAAATTGCGGAGCTCTTCCAGAAGGTCTTATAGAAAGTGAACTTTTCGGGCATGTAAAAGGCTCTTTTTCAGGTGCTTTAAGGGATAAGAAAGGAAGATTTGAGCTTGCCCACAAAGGCACAATTTTTCTTGATGAAATAGGCGATCTCCCCAAAAATGTTCAGGTTAAACTTTTGAGGTTTCTCCAGGAGGGTATTCTTGAAAAAGTAGGCAGTGAAGAATATACCGAGGTGGATGTAAGAATTATAAGTGCTACAAATAAAGACTTGAAAGAAGAGGTTAAATCAGGAGAATTCAGGGATGACCTGTATTACAGGCTTAATGTGGTTCCTGTTTATCTGCCTCCTCTGGAAAAAAGAAAAAATGATATTCCTTTTTTGTGTGAACATTTTCTTAAAAAAATAGCCAAAAGGCATGGACAGGACAAACTTGAGCTTTCAAGGGAAGCTTTATCGGCTCTTATGGATTATAACTGGCCGGGAAATGTAAGGGAACTTGAAAATGTAATTGAATATTCTGTTATTCATGCCTTTGGACATTTTCTTTCATTTGAAAACCTTCCCATTGAGATTCAGGAAAAAATCAGGATTGATAAACATCCTGATACAAGCAAATCTTTCTCAGGCAAACTCAATAATTCTGCTGTTTTTTATGCACTTGAAAAATCAGGTGGAAACAAGACAAAGGCTGCAAAACTCCTTGGTGTTGGACGTGCCACACTTTACAGATTTTTAAAAAATAACAAAATCAATTAAACCTTTCTCCTTGTAATAAATATAGATTTCTTATATAAACAATGTTATCGTCAGATAATTTTTTATTGAACTATTTTTAAGGAGAGAAAGTATGGAAAAAAAATTAAGGATTTTAAACAGTTTTCTGGTTATCGCTGTTTTTTCCCTGTTCATATCAGGATGCAGTGATGATCATGATACTTCCATTACTGCAAAGGGCAAGGTCATTCAGTCCCCTGTAAGCGGTGCAACAGTTTTTTTTGATATGAATGGAAACAGGGCATGGGATGACAATGAGCCAAAAGCAAAAAGTCAAACAGATGCTCAAGGTAATTATGAAATTAATATAAAAGACGGGCTTGCGGGAGTTTTATGCAGCATCGGAGGGACATATACTGGTGCCAGTGGTGAAATTATCCCCGCCTTGCCAATGATTGCTCCCAAGGGAAAGACTCAAAATATAACAGTCCTTACAACCCTTGTGGCAATAAATCCAGGGCTTAAGTCTGTAATTGGTGATACATGGAATTCAGATCCATATAATGATTATATGCCACCAAAGGTAATAAGACTTAAGGTCGTTCTTGAAAAATATTTAATGAGTTTGAGAAATCTGGGTAAAGACAACAAACAATTGCTTGACTCAATGATACTTCTTTCAGGAGAACTTTCCAATTGTAATCTCAGAGACTCTGAAGAAATTGAAACTGCTATAAAAAAATCTTTAACAACAGCAGTTTGTGCAGGTGCGGGAGTAAAATCTCCTGCAGATCTTTCTGTTGCAGAAAAATCTACACTTGATTTTCTTCAGGGCAGTATCCTTAAGACCTTTAGAGCAGTTGATCTGAAAAATATTCCAGAAAATATTGCTGATCTGGAAAAATTATCAAATGGTTCAAATCTTGTTTTTGATCTTGTTAATTCAGTTATTCCACTGCCAAATGATCTTGCATGGTCAGCCCCTGATGAAGATGATGGACTAAAAGTTGATCTTAAACCTGAAGAAATAGATGTCTCAACCCCTGAAGGAGTAAAAAAGAAATTTTTATACACTGCATTAAATGCTCTTGATATAAATGGTTTAAGCCCTAATACTCCAATTTCAATACCCCTTTCAAAATCTTATCAGATTGACGAAAATAGTTTTTCTCAAAATATTCGTCTGATTAAATCAGGTGCTCTCCCGGCTCCTGTAACTGATATCAAAATTATTCAGGATGAAAACTTTATCAAAGTATTTCCTGCAAAGCCATTGGATCCCGATTCAAAATATCTTCTTCTTGTTCTGTCAGGTTTAAAAATTAAAGGAACAAAAGATACTGTGGGGAAAAATTATATTTTTGAACTGTTAAAGCAAAGCCAGCCTTTATGTGCCCTGGATGATGAAAGTGCTGACCCCAAATTAAAACTTCTTGAGAAAATCAGGCTTAAATATAACCCTCTTTTTGGGATGATTGGCCAGATGGGAGTTGAAAAGGAAAATATACTTGCAATCTCAACTTTTACTACAGCTTCCAAAACCCTTTCAGTGAGTGATTTCAAGATTCTTGCACAAGAACTTGGCAATGTAGGTGCTGGAAGCAAAACTCTTGATGCAGCTTTATCTGATATGACAAATGCAATTACCACATCCTCCAACCTTCCTTATGAAGCTGGTGTGAAAAATGAATATTTGTTTATCGTGCAGAGCATACTTCAAAAATTTAGCCTCCCTGATCTTTCCTTTCTTGTGAATCCTGACAACCCGGCATCTGTTGCAGGTAATCCAATTATTTCAGGGAGTTTTGATACCATGGTTGATCTTAATCAGACTGATGGTATTGCTGTGTCAAACATAAAATATAAAATTTTTAACTGGGATAAATATACAGACGGAGTAATTATTTTTCAGCATGGATTCGGTAGATTCAAGGAAGATGCCATGGCATTTGCAATGAGAAATAATACATATCCTGTTATTGCCATAGATCTTCCTCTTCATGGAGAAAGGGACGGTACTCCTGACGATAATTCAGATTCAGGCTCAACATATCTTTCTTCCAATATGGCTCACAGCAGACTTAATCTTTACCAGTCTTTTCTTGATATCAGCATGTTGATCAAGGGGCTTAAAGCCGGTAAATTTGATATAAATGGAGATGGAACAAATGATACTCCCTCTTTTATAGGGTTCACCGGGATGTCTCTTGGTTCGATAACAGGTTCAGTTGCTGTAAACAAAAATCCACAAGATATTGACAAGGTTGTATTAAATGTTGGAGGAGCTTCTTTTTCATCACTTCTTGATACAGGGAAAAATGCCCTTTTAACCGGCATAATTTCAAAATTTGAATTAGAAAAAAATACCCCGGCTTACTTTATAACCATGGGAATTCTTCAACTTCTTATAGACCCGGCAGATCCAGCATATCTTGCAAAAGATCTTGCAGTCAATATCCCTGACACAATATTTGAATTTGCATATAATGATACTGTTGTATCAAATGTTTCAAATCAGATTCTTGCTAAAGTGGCAGGTTCACAAGGCTGCAAAATGATAAAAACTTTCGAAGATAGTGACAATATCATTGTTTCACCAGGTTATTCATATATGTTTGGAGGAGAAGAAGAAAATACAAAGAACTGGATGACACATGGATTTTTGCTGGATCCATCAATATTTTTACCGGATGGCACCACTCCAAAATATCCTGAAGCAGCAGATTTTCTGGATGCTGACTATGTGAGTGATGGAAATACCGCTGTTAATAAATTAAATAACAAATTCTTCAATTGATTAAAATACCTTAGGAGGTTATATGAGAAAAATTATTTTTTCTTTGATCATAATTTTTTCTGTATATTCAGGTACAGCATATTCAGGCTGTGTTGATACTTTTGGAATAGGTGCCAAGGCAACTTCTCTTGGAGGAGCCTACAGTGCATATGCATCCGATCCTTTTGCAGTTTATTATAATCCGGCTGGTCTTACCCGGATTGACTCAATTACAATAGCGGCAGGTTCTTCTTTAATGGATCCTGAATTGAAAGCCAAAGGTTATACTATTGAACAAAATCACACTAAAATAATGGGTCCTGTTACTTTTGAAGATGAATCAGATTCCCTTATTGTTCCACATATTGGTTATGCAATGCCCATAAGTTCAAAATTTGCAATGGGTATTGCTCTTTATGCTCCATTCGGGCTTCATGTAAAATGGGATAATTCAAATGATCCGGTATTAAATCCCTCTGCCTATAACTCATATGAATCATGGTATACAAGGGCTGTTGTAAACCCTGCAATTGCATATAAGTTAAATGATAAATTCTCTTTGGGCTTTGGTATTTCCATTGGCCAATCCTCATCAGGAGCCTATCTTAATTCTTATTCACTTTATAAAAAAGGTATTTATGGTTCCATAGAAGCTGATCTTGAAGATGACCTTAATTATTCCTTTAACATGGGCTTTCTATATAATTTTTCTGAAACTTTTACTTTTGGATTTACATTCAGAAGCAAGGCTGACGCCGACTTTACAGGAGATCTTGTTCTTAAAAATCTTTCAGATACAGAAAAACACCTTCTAAACAATGCCTTAAGTGCCATAATGGGGCAAAGCTATGCTGATGTCAGCAAAGGCAATAACTTCAAGTCTGACATTGAACTGACCGATGTAGATCATCCCCATCAGATTCAGTTTGGTGTTAAATATTCTCCCAATGCCAAGGTTAATATAGTCGCCGATCTTGTATGGACACAATGGTCAACTGTAAAAAATCAGACCGTAATAATAAAAGACAAATACATACAGGCTTTATTGGGACATGATAAAGATAAGTTTATAAGAAACTGGGAAGATACAAGGCAGGTAAAAATCGGAGTTGAATATTTGATAAATGATATGTTTACTTTCAGATGCGGATATTTTTATGACCCAAGCCCTATTCCTGATGACACCTTTGATTTGGTATGGCCTGATGCAGATAAAAAGTCTTATTCCATAGGACTTGGTGTAAATTATAAAAACTGGGTTTTTGACGGCTCTTTACAATATGTAAGAAGTGAAATGGACAGAATTGCTGGCGGTGAAAGTCATAATCTTAATCACAGCTATGGCGGGGAGCCTTCACATATTGCGGTTAAAGCTAATGCAGCCGGTAAAATTTTTGGATATGCATTAACAGCAACCTATAAATTCTAAGAATAATAGCTTAAAGCCCGGATAATTTATTTCCGGGCTTTTTTTACCAGGAAATTAACCCCTTATACCTTCCCTTGTCAGTGCAAAATCATATTTTACAGGATCATCTTTTGAAAAAAATTTAAATTTTTCTGTAATTTCAAGAGCTGTATTTATTCCCGTTCCTTTTTTCCGGGTAAGGCCGTATTCCAGACTGATTCTGTGCATATGAGTATCCAGAGGAATTATAAGTTTTGAAGGACTTATGTTCCACCAGCCGGGATCAACCTCATCATTTCTTACCATCCACCTGAAAAAAAGGTTTAGTCTTTTACATGAGCTTTTTTTTTCAGGTTTTGCTATGAGATGCCCAGGCTCAAAAGGATATGCTTTTTCATGGATTAAGGCTGCAAAATGCTGTGCTGCATCAAGAATATTTTTATGCTTTTTATTATATCCTGCAAGAAAACAGTTTTCAAGGGAGCCATATTTATGCCTGATTTCACGTATTGATTTCAAAAGCCCGGTAATATTTGCTGATTTTGCAAATCTGTGAACAAAGCCAGCTGTATTTTTTAAAAGAAAATCATCCTCTGCCATATCAAGGGCAGAAGCTGGATTCCTGCCAAGAAAATCAAGTATTATTCCAGCAGATTTCATTATTATTTTTATATTGCCGTAGGCAAGAGAAGATGCAATAAGCCCTGCTGTTTCAATATCTTCCTTATTTTTGTAATTATATAAGAACCAAAGGGGATCAGGATAAATGAATTTTTGTCTGTTATATTTTTTATATATTGATTCAAGCATACTTTTTGTAAATTCCGGCATTTAAATCTTCCTTTTTTGTGACAGTAGAGATATAACCCTGTTAAAAAATACAAGGCAACTATAAATAGAATAAAAAAACAGATATGAAAATAAAAAATGGCAGGGTAAATTTTACAGATCTTGTTAAAGGAACCCTTATAAAAAGATATAAAAGGTTTCTGGCTGATATCAGGCTTGAATCAGGAGAGTTGGTTACTGCCCATTGTGCAAATTCAGGAAGTATGAAAAATTGTATAATGGAAGGTGCTGATGTTTATATTTCGCCTCAGGACAGACCCGAAAGAAAACTTAAATATACCTGGGAAATAATAAAAATGCCCACTTCTCTGGTTGGAGTAAATACTGGTATTCCAAACAAGCTTGTGGCTTCTGCAATAGAATCTGGTAAAATTAATGAATTATCCGGTTTTACAGAGATTATACCGGAAATAAAAACAAGTGAAAAAACAAGGCTTGATCTGCTTTTGAAAGATGCACACGGAAAAAAGGCTTATGTTGAGATAAAAAATTGTACTCTTGTTGAAAAAGGTCATGCTTTTTTCCCTGATGCCATAACAACAAGAGGTCAGAAGCATATAAAGGAACTTATGACTCTTTCAGCTCAGGGTCATGATACAGCTCTTTTTTTTCTTATTCAAAGAATGGACGCAGAGGTTTTTTCTCCGGCAGACCATATTGACAAGAAATATGGAATTCTTTTGCGGGAAGCAGTTAAAAAAGGAGTAAAAATAATTGCCTATGATACTCTTATTACTGAATCCTCAATTGAAATAAATAAAAGTATTAAACTTCTTTTATAAGTTTTAATGCTTTTTGAGAAGCTTCACCAATTGTAATTGTTTTGAGTTTTTCATCATCATAAAGGATAAAACTGTTTTTATCATCAAGCAGTTTTTCAATATCTTTTTCAAGCTCTTTCATTTTGCAAAGACCTGATGCCCACACTGAAAGTCCGCGTACTCTTGGATCTGTTCTTTTTATAAGATCTTTTAACATGTAACCTGCATATTTTTTTGTTTCAGGCCATTTTTTTGCAAGCCGCCCTATTCCCCATGCAATGCCCGGATGAAGCTCTTCATGATCAAGATATAAACCGCTTTCAGGATCTACATAGGAGATAAATATTTTTATAAACTCATCATATATTTTTTTTGAGGATGCAGCTGTTTCTGCCATGGCTTCAGGAGTTCCCCAGCCGATTCCTCCTGATTCCTCATTGAGATTCCACATAAATCTTCTCATTATGATTCTTGTTTTTTCAATATCTTTTTTTTCTCTTGAAGCGGCAATTTTTCCTATGGCTTCAACTGCCCTGAATTTTAAAAGTTCATCACTTTCATAAAGCAGACCTATCAAAGGATTTATAATTTTTTCATAAGGATAATTTTTTAATATTATAAAAGCCTTTTCAGGGATATTATTTGAGAGGATAGTTTTTATTTCACTTTTAAGCTGTTTATAATTTATCAATTTATCTCCTTTATAACTTTTTTAAAGATATGGCAGTGGCTTAATCAATGCAAATATAATTATTTTTATATTAAAAAATAGAAAGGTTTAAGAGTTGTGGAGCGGGAGACGAGGTTCGAACTCGCGACATTCAGCTTGGAAGGCTGACGCTCTGCCAGCTGAGCTACTCCCGCTCATGCCATTATGGAGCCAACGGAGGGATTCGAACCCCCGACCAGCTGATTACAAATCAGCAGCTCTGCCAGCTGAGCTACGTTGGCTTTTATATTTAAGAATAATGTCTATAACAGATATATTTTTTTTGTAAAGTCTTTTAATAAACAAAAATTTAACAACTGCCCTGCTCAAATCTGAATATTTTCTTTAAATGGAATGGTGGAGTGGTCAAGTAAAATCAGACATTTTTTTTTCATGCGACCATTTTCATTTTTATCCAATTTTTCAAAAAATCTTTTGGACATAAGTTCCCAGGTAAAAAGCCTGAACCAGGAGCTAAGCCTGGATAGCTTTAAAACTGATTCTGTGGTATTGATCAGACTTACAAACAGCCTTATCAATATATGACATAAGGCGTGTTTCGCTACCCGTGTGCCAAATTGGCAGTATTTTGAGTTTTGGCCTGGGTGTTAATGAATAAAACCGGCCTGATTTTTGATTTTTACATCAGGAGAAAGGCGCTTTTTTAAAATTTCATCGCATATCATCTTTAAATACATTCTGCAAATTGAGAACCTTTTCCCCTATAGAAAACCGCGGCTTCTTGAACCAAGGATTAGTACCGAGCTTCGTGCCTTGGCACGGTTACTAATCCTTCATTTGTTCGCCTTTTATGATTTGGTTTATGCGATTGTTTTCCGCAATATTTTCCCACAAAAACTGTTTAAACTTTCATTAGCTTGCATTGCTTTTATGGTAAGCGCTTTATGTAAATCACTGTCCACTCTTAATTGAAACTTTCCTGAAAATTTTTTATCTGATATACTCGCAGGCAGAGGAATTTCATCTTTTTCATAAATTTCAATCCATTCATCCAATATTTGGCACAATTGACGATAAACATCTTCTTCATTATCACCATGACAGCATTTGCCAATCCAACCGGGAATGGAGCCTACATAACATTGCTCGTCCTCCGACCACTCAACAATTTTTAAATAATGGTCTCTTTTCTTCATCTTTTCGACCTTTTTATTTTAAGTTGTACTTCTTTTTCTTGATAATGCTTGGCATCATCACCGAGGTTTCCGGAGATTGTTATCGCTACTCCTTTGGGATGAATTAGATTTCGATGACTACCTTTCCCTCCTCGGTTAATGAATCCAGCCTTTTCAAGGTCTTTTATTAGTTGTCTGATTTTTCTTGGCATAATAAAAAATGATATCAATCTGGTACCAATAAGTCAACGATATTTGGGGAGGCGAACGCTTAAATCAGCGGCGCAGTTTTTTTGTTTCCGCTGGATTGTTTTGTTCAAGTAAGCCGCTACGCGGCAGATTTCCCCACGCCAGCATTGTTCAATTTGATTCTATCACTGAAGAACAGTTGAGTCAATACTGGTTGTGTTGCAAGATGGAATTGCATGGCACTGGATGCTATGGAATTTATCAGAAGGTTTTTACAGCATGTACTTTCCAAAGGATTTATGAAAATCAGGCATTATGGATTTCTTCATCCCAACAGCCCACTGTCTATTGAGAAAATCAGGGAACTCATTTCATTTGTCCATGAGATTATCTCACTTTTTACTGAAATTGCGGAATCGGAAATACCTGCCATTAACCCAAGTTCAGCAAGGTTAAAATTAAAAGTGTGTAATATTAATATGTTGCTGTTTAGCAAGATGTTTGTATGGCACTACTTTTATGTTTTTTGTT
>PDWJ01000372.1_pt1 | contig 73720 bp, 60 predicted proteins | sample 1430881 | NCBI WGS metagenome assembly PDWJ01 (sample SAMN01162460, study PRJNA174530) | Oral metagenome, whole genome shotgun sequencing project. | biome: Marine environment; feature: Marine mammal; material: Swab sample of the gingival sulcus; isolation source: swab sample of gingival sulcus...
TTTTCTTACATCACAGACGGTTCAAAAAAAGAGTGGACCTGGCTGGCTCCGGAAGCCGGACAAGGCGCCGAAGCTGACATCCAGCATCTTCTGGACAGGGATTGGATCCTTCTTTCGGAGGTCTTTGCAAAACTGCACGGGATCTCTCCAGACCGAAAGCCGGTCACCGTGGCACTCGAAACCCAGAAAGGGATGACGGAGTTCAAGGTGGCCGGTATTTTCAGGGATTTTGTCATGGAAGGGGGACGGGCCGTGGTGGGACGGGACACCATGAAAACATTCTGGGGCAAAGACGAGATCACGTCCATTCAGATCTTTCTTTCTTGTGATGGAAACAGGCCCATGGATACTGCCATTGATGACATGATGTCCAGAATCCGTGGCGCAGCCCAGTTTCCAGACCGGTTGAAACTCATCTCCGGCCCTGATTTGAAGCAAAAAATATTATCCGTGTTTGACAATACCTTTTTGATCACCACGGTACTTCAATTTCTCACGGCCATTGTGGCCCTAACCGGCATTATCAATTCAGTGATGGCGTTAATTTTGGAACGAACACGGGAAATCGGCATCCTTCGGGCCTGTGGGGCAGCGCCCATCCATATCAGGCGGCTTGTATTATGGGAATGCGGGCTTTGCGGGGTTCTGGCCGGGGCATTGGCCATCCCCCTGGGCCTGTTTTTATCCTGGGTCCTTGTGGATGTGGTGAACTTCAGGGCCTTTGGCTGGACCTATGATATTGTCATTTCACCTGCCACCTTGATACTGGCACCGGCATTGTCCACCCTGACCGCCCTTGGGGCGGGCCTTGTGCCGGCCATCCGGGCCGGGCAGGTGAAGGTGGCCCATGCACTGAGAATGGAGTAAGGAAAATACCATGGTCAGAATGTTGCTTTTTGCGGCCCTGCTCTGCTGTTACGGATGTGATCATTCTCCTGACGCAAAGATGGCTGTGGATGTCGTGGGCGCCCTGTCCCAGGATGAAACAATGGATTGCTATGCCGTGGCCGACCGACCTGTTGGGATTGCATTTCCAAAGGATTCAGGCCCCCATGATACATTTAAAACCGAATGGTGGTACTATACCGGCAACTTGACCCATACATCGGGCCGCCATTTTGGATGCCAACTGACCTTTTTTCGCCAGGCCCTGGACTGTGTCACGCCCAGCGGCACCTCTAAATGGCGGACCCGTCAGCTCTATTTTGCCCATTTTGCCATCACCGATACCCAGAATCACCGCTTTTATTCCGCCCAGCGGATGAACCGGGCAAGTCTTGATATTGCCGGCGCCCAAAGTGACCCGTTTCGGGTCTGGATCGACAATTGGCAGGCCATGCAACAGGCCGGCAAAGGCCCCGGACACCTCACACTCCACGCCAAGGCCCCTTTGACCCACGGGGAAAATCAATCGCCCACGACCATTGCACTGACGCTCAATCTGATTCAGGAAAAACCGGCCATTCTGCAGGGGACCCGGGGATGGAGCCCCAAAGGACCGGGCCGATCCGATGCCTCATACTATTATTCCCTGCCCCGTTTGGGGGCAACGGGAAATATCCAAATCGGTTCCCAATCGTTTAAGGTGGCAGGAAAGGTTTGGTTTGACCACGAATGGAGCACATCGGCCCTGGGGAAAAATGTCCGGGGCTGGGACTGGTTTGCCCTGCACCTGACCCAGGGCGCCCTTGCCGGTACCGACCTTATGGTCTGCCAAATCCGNNCCAGTGGACCATCACCATTCCCAGCCATGATATGGCATTTAATATCCAGACGGTCATCGCCAATCAGGAACACCCCCATCGCTTTTCTTATTATGAAGGTGCCATCCGGGCATCGGGCCAAAACGGATCTGGCACCGGGTACGTGGAGATGACTGGCTATGCTGCACAATAAACGTAGTTTCAATCCGATATGATTGACCGACCTCAAGGTAGTCACGCTTGGACAAATGGGTTGCTGATACCTGATCATTGCGTGCATGTAAGGGTCAGGGTCACAATCTGCAACAAGAAAAATTCAGAGACTCGGCAACGTCACGATTGTACCCAAGGCTTGCCTGGAGCAACGTTCTGGTGTAGGGGTGTGCCACATCCCGCCGCCGTAACTTCTCTGCGGCGATGGTTTCCACAATTTTCCCCCGGTTCATCACTGCGATCCTTTGGCACATATGCGCAATCACGGCAAGGTCATGGCTGACAAGGATATAGGTCATGGCATATTTTTTCTGAAGCTGCTTGAGCAGGTTCAAAATTTCCGCTTGCACCGATACATCCAGCGCCGAGGTGGGTTCATCGAGCAACAGAATCTTTGGCTGCAAAATAATGGCCCTGGCGATGGCAACACGCTGCCGCTGCCCACCCGAGAGCTGATGGGGAAACCGGTAGCGAAACCGATTATCAAGTCCCACATCGACAAGTATCTTCTCAACCAACGGGCTGGCATGGCCACATTTTTGAATTTTCACCGGTTCTGAGAGAATCTGATTGATGGTATGGCGGGGATGCAGTGAACCATAAGGATCCTGAAAAATCATCTGTAGTTGACGTGAAAATGCTTTGGACCGTTTCCGGGTCAACAGATTTCCGGCAACGCGCATCTTGCCCTGCCAATTATGGTTCAGGCCGGCAAGGGCCCTTAAAATGGTACTTTTGCCAGAGCCCGACTCGCCAACCAGACCAAAACACTCCCCCGGATTGACATGCAAAGAGATATCCCGCACGGCATCAATACGCTGATCGCCGTGACCAAAACTGACATGAAGATTTGAGATTTCAATCATACCCGCTCCTGCAACCACTGCCTGTCACGGTGGAGTACCGGCAACATATCCGCCTGTTTGTCAATCTTTGGCAGACAGGATAGCAGCCCCCGGGTATAGGGATGTTTTGCCAGATGCAGCTGCGCTGCCCGGCACTCCTCCATCACCTGACCGCCGTACATGACAATGATCCGGTCGCAATAGGATGCGACAAGATGCAAATCATGGCTGATAAAAATCAGCCCCATTCCCCGTCCCGTGACCATATCATCAAGGACTTTCAACACCTGGAGTTGAACCGTAACATCCAGTGCCGAAGTGGGTTCATCGGCAATCAGCAGATCGGGTTCGGGAATCAGCATCATTGCGATCATGATCCGCTGGCCCATCCCCCCTGACATCTCATGGGGATAATTACGATAGACTTTTTCGGGTTCACGGATTTGCACCGCTTCAAGGATCTCCAGCGCTCTTTTTTTTGCAATTTGCCGATTAACCCGATGATGGATGCGAAAGGCTTCAGCGATCTGACGTCCAACGGTCATCACCGGGTTTAAGGAATATCGGGGATCCTGCATCACCATGGTCATTCGCTGACCCCGCAACTTCCGCCGCGCCTTGCGATCAAGGGAGAGCAAATCAATACCGTCAAACCCCAATACATCGGCACGAACACGGCCCGGCGGCCGGATAAGTCCAAGAATCGACCTTGCAGTCATTGATTTTCCAGAACCGGATTCACCGACAATACCGATTTTTTCCCGCCCCATGGAAAAAGACAGGTTCCTGAGCACCTTTACAGGCCCGCGCACCGTCTCAAAATCAACACAAAGGTTTTCAATCTCCAGCAGCGCCACGTCTCCTCCCCCTATTCTGTTCTGGGATCAAATACATCACGCAGACCGTCACCCAGCAGATTAAATCCCAGACTTACCACAAAGATGGCAATGCCGGGCATGGCGGCAACCCACCAATAATCAATAAGATATTCACGACCCGCGGCAATCATTGCGCCCCATTCAGAGGCCGGTGGCTGGGCGCCAAGGCCAAGAAACCCAAGTCCCGCCGCTGTGATAATCACCCCGGCCATGTCAAGGGTCATGCGCACCACCACCGAGGTGATACACAGCGGCATAACGTGATACCCAAGAATGTGTAAACCGCTGGCACCCTGTAATTTTGCAGCGTGAATAAAATCACTGTTGCGCAGGGTGAGCGTTTCCGCCCGACTGATCCTGGCGTAGGGCGGCCAGGTGGTGATGGCAATGGCAACCACCGCATTTTCCACCCCCGGTCCCAAAACGGCGACAAAGGCAAGGGCAAGAATCAGCCGGGGAAAGGCCATAAAAATATCGGTGATCCGCATCAATATTGTGTCGATATACCCACCAAAATAGCCAGCGGAAATTCCGACAATAACCCCCAGCGGGGTGGAGGTGGCGGCAACCATGAGAATGATATAAAGAGAAAGACGGGCGCCATAGATCAATCTGCTGTAGATATCGCGCCCCAGATGGTCTGTCCCCAACCAATACGCGTCTCCCGGCGGCATCAAGCGCTGCCCCAGCACCTGCTCGTTGGGGCCATGGGTGGCAAGCAGTGGTGCAAATATCGCCACAGCAAACAGGGCCGCAACAATGAGGAGTCCCATCACTGTAAGGGGGTTTTGCGCCAGATCAAGAACATTGAGATAGAAGCGACCGCATCTGGCCTGCATATCCGATTGCGGATTTTCTGTAAGCAACCATCTCTTTAGAGATTTCGGAAGGATCCCATTCATGCGCGCACCCGCTTATCAAATAAGGTATAAAGCAAATCAGAAAAGAGATTGATGCCGACAAAAACAGCCCCAACCACAATGGTGCCGCCCAGCACTGCGGGCATATCCGCACTAAACAATGAGTTGGTAATATACATGCCAAGCCCGGGCCAGGCAAAGATGGTTTCTGTTAATACCGCCCCCTCAAGAAGATAGGCATACGACAGGGCAATCACCGTGATCAACGGCACCATAATATTACCCATTGCATGAATCCAGACCACCCTGAATTCACTTGCCCCCTTGACCCTGGCTGTCGTAATGTATTCTTGATGCAATTGTTCGAGCATAAAGGAGCGGGTCATTCTGGCGATATAGGCAAGGGAAAAATAGCCAAGCATACAGGCCGGCAAAACAAGATGATAACAGCCATTGGCAAAAACATCCCACTGCCGGGCAAGCAGGCTGTCGATAAGGAGCAACCCGGTAACCGGTTCAACCATATATTCGTAAGCGACATCCAATCGCCCCGGCCCGCCGGTCAATCCCAGTTTGGCATAAAAAACAAGCAATGCAATTAACCCCAGCCAAAAGATAGGGACGGAATATCCAACCAGGGAAACAAGCCGAATCGTATGGTCGGGCCACCGGCCTTTCCATACTGCGGCGGCAACCCCCATGGGCACGCCCACAAGCACACCAATAAGCGTGGCCGCGGTGGAAAGTTCCAGGGTGGCGGGGAAAAACTGGCGAATATCTTCCAATACCGGTTGTCCCGTCAGAACAGAGGTCCCAAAATTACCACCCAGAATATCCCTGATATAGTGAAAAAACTGCTGATACACCGGCAGATGCAACCCCAGTTCACGATACACCCGATCATAGGTCGCCTGGCTGGCGCGATCCCCAACGATGGCAATCACCGGGTCGATGGGCACAATACGGGAGATGAAAAAGGTGACAAATAAAAGCCCTAAAAAGGTGCACAGCACCGATACAACAATCCCCCCGCCGCGTGTCAGTCTCCGTTTCCATCTCCTGTTCATACCCTCACCATTGCCCCGGATTTCTCATACAAATCCGAAGCAAATCCCCTTTTACTTATGGACGTTACGAAAATAAATCTCGTCTGTAACCGGCCCCATAACAAACCCCTCAATCCCGGTTTTCATGGCAACCCGATTGTTCGCCTGAAACATGATGACATAGGGCGAGTTCTGCTGCACCTCTTTTTGGATCTCAAGGTACATTTGCTGCCGCTTGCCAGCGTCTTTCTCCATGGCGGCAGCCATGGTCTTCTTGCTGAGTTCAGGCATATCCCACGCATTACGCCATGCCGAGGAACTGACTTTTGCGGCATCCGAATTATCGGCATTGTAGGCAAAAGAGTTGGCGTTGGAGTGGATATCCATAAAGTCAGGGCCCCAATAGATCAGCAGCATTTCATGACTGCGGGCCCGGTATTTCGTAATGACCTGGGCACCAGTGCCGGGAATAATGTTCAACCTGATATTCGCCTTGCTAAAGCTTTGCTGTATGGCCTGGGCCATGTCCATAAAAACCGGATCATTGATCACATCAATATCAACGGAGAACCCTTCTGGATACCCCGCCTCTGCCAGCAATTTTTTAGCTTTGTCAACAGCAAATGAATACGGCGTAGCTGTCAACGCGCCCGGAAAGCCCTTGGGCCAGAAGGCCTGATGCACAATGTACTGCCCCTTGAGCAGCGAGTCTGTCATATTCTGATAATCCACCAGCCACCGCATGGCTTCCCAGACTTTAGGGTTCTGCAGCTTGGCAACCTTCTGGTTCAGCCCCAGAAAATGTACCGCCGCCTGGGGATAGTTACGCACCACGATGGCATCCTGTGCGCCAATTTTTGCCAGTTGATCACTGTTCAGCCCCATTGCCATATCCACATCCCCTTTTTCCAGAAGCAGCCGCTGGGTTGTCGCTTCCTTGATATGGCGCAACACCACCCGCTTCATTTGAGGCGCACCATGGCGATACTTGGGATTTGCTTCAAGCACCACGGCATTGTTTGGCTTCCAAACGGCCAATTTAAAGGCGCCACTGCCCGCGGAATGACGTCGCAGCCAGCCATTTCCCATATCCCCGTCTTTTTCATGGGAAAGCACCAGTTTTTTATCAACGACGGAGCCAATACCGGCGGCCAGACAATTGAGCACCAGGGAGGGTGCAAACTCCTTGGTAATGGTCAAGGCCACGGTTTTATTGTCCAATGCACGGACCAACGTATGCACATTATCCTTATTCCAGCCAAACTGAGTCAGAATAAAGGACGGCGTTTTCTGTAGCAATACGCCTCGACAAAGGGAAAAAACAACATCATCGGCAGTGACAGGATTCCCCGAATGAAAATGCAGGCCAGGCCGAATTATAAAGGTGATTGTCTTACCATCTTCTGAAACGGTCCAGCGTTCAGCAATACCGCCCACCAACGTATTCAAATCCTCCGGCTCATACATCATCAGCTTGTCATAGACATTGGCGAGAATTTCATTGCCGGTAAATTCAAAGGCTTCAGCAGGATCCAGACTGATCAGATCATCAATATTTCCAGCGACAACAAGTGTTGACGCAGGTGATGCGGCAAACCCTGTGCTTGTAAAAAGTAATACCGCAAAAACAACCCAAACACTTTGCATGATGCACTTCATATACATTTCTCCTTTATCTGCTTGGTGGTTAGCAACGTTCTTGTTTGTTGCAGGCAAGACATAACACAAGAATACAACGATTATCAAGCGCCAGAAATATGTGTTATCAGACTCGCCCGTCATTCAAGTGCCTTAACCCTAAAAAATGGATTCACCACGTTGCGTTTTAGTGGATTTAATTCCATATCAATCAAAATAAAATCTGCCATGATCTAAGCCGCCAGGGCATCCAGACGATGGCCCCACCTGAAACTCGAACGGCTGATCCGGCAGTACCTAAAAACGCCGGATCAGCGAATTGAAGAGGAGATTGAGGCCTTGACCAATTAATGGGGCCGCTATAATTGAATCGAGAAGGGCCACCCCACCCAGCTCAACTTTCCGGGTAAAATCGCAACGAATCGCCCCTATTGTACAGATTCAAGTTAGTGGCTTCCACTGCGAAAACAGCCCAATTTCCCGGCGCATTGTGGTGATACCGCAGCCCAAGAGTATAAAAATGTCAAGATTAAAGATTTGACCCTTACTCCCCAACTGTTTTGATATGGTTGACAACCAGCACCAATACAGGGTATTAAGGAGACTGAAAGTCGATGGCGTCTGGATGTAAAAATCTTTAAAATCTGTGTTTGAATGCGCCACATGACCGAATATAGATTCATGAAAATGAAATCCGATATAGAGACGATCATTGATTACGCCGAAGATACCATCTGGTATTATCCCCTGTGCCGAGCCTGTATCAAGTCTGTGGAATTCTCTGGAACAGGGGATGCGTCCTATACCATCACCTGACGGGTGTTGCTCTTTGACAATCTACCACGAAATAACGGACCTGAAAGGACTCAGGCGCTGATAGCCCCTGTTTTAATAAAAAGTCTATAATTTCAAGTAATTATAAAAAACAAGGATTGAGGAGGTCTGTTACTTTATTATATCTTATAAAATTAAATGGTTATCTCGAATAGCCATACAAATTCAGTGTGAACTTTTTTTCCGAACCCTAAAAAAGGGGGAGGTCCGTCAAATCGACGCTGAATCCCCTTACCCAGCAAGGCTTTTACCCACCCAGAGTCAGAAGTAACGCCTCGATTAGAGAGGATTAAGACAACGATCTCTGTTTGACATATTTCGCCTTTCTTTTTTGTCAGAAGTAACGCCTCGATTAGAGAGGATTAAGACTTATATTGTACTGACAATCCAGCTTCCATAACCATAATTGGTCAGAAGTAACGCCTCGATTAGAGAGGATTAAGACTTTGGGTGGAGTAAGAAAAATAACCTCCACATACTTATGTCAGAAGTAACGCCTCGATTAGAGAGGATTAAGACTCCAAGGATTTCAGATAATCCTGATAATCCTCTTCAAAGTGTCAGAAGTAACGCCTCGATTAGAGAGGATTAAGACTTACTGGTTGTGCTTGAGGCTGTTGCTGAGGCATCGTCAGAAGTAACGCCTCGATTAGAGAGGATTAAGACTATCTCATATCATTACCTATATTTTTGATTAATGTTGTCAGAAGTAACGCCTCGATTAGAAAGGATTAAGACCAATGATCTAATCTTTCTTTTTTAATATTATTCATGTCAGAAGTAACGCCTCGATTAGAGAGGATTAAGACTTTAATGAGCCATACAACATCGGCCAGTTAAAAGGCCCGTCTTAAACCTTTTTAATTATATTTTCTTTATTTTCATTCGGTTCTTCGTGTATTGGGTATAAAAAAGGCCGCAGGTATAGTGGCGAACACTTACTTGCGGCCTTTTACTGGACTTATGTTCCACGCCCTGATGGCTGACAGGAGAGCGGAAACTTGAATTTTAAAACTATTTGTTATTTTTTTTCTTTTTTAAACGCGGCATCGGTCATGCCGTATGCATGAATTGCCGCGCCTGCATTTCCAAAGATACCAGTGATCCCCATTTGTCTACCCTCCTGGGTATGGCCCAGGCCTCACCGGTAGCTGTTCAAGAACAACTATTCGGCCCGAACGATGATCGCCCCGGCCTTTTCTGTGTTCAGATACAGGCGCAGTCCCTCAGCGCTTGAAATAATGATGGGTGCAGCGGTCGGGCCATGGCTGTGAAGGGATCTGGCCTGTTCGATTGTTTCCATGGTCAGCACCACACCAGGTGATACCCCATGGGTTTTGAGATGCCGCACTGCCTTAGGCCCACCCATCACATCGGAAACCGTAAAATCCAACCCTTTTTTTGCAAAATAAAACTGACTGATCGCTTCTCCGGGGTAATGTCCCCAGATCCGGGCGGCCTCCCCTTCAGACAACCGGGTTCTTTCCCGTCGGTTGATCAGGGTCACATAGTCCATATGGGGCAATGACCTGACAAACCGAATGGTTTCATCCTCTGCCAGCCCCAGACGTTCCATATGATCGTCCACAAAGCGCCCACCAGAATGGATCTCCACATGGCCTTCATGGTTTCGCTCCATTTCCGTCAAGGGAATTTTCTCCCCCGATGCCAGATGGACATAAATTTTCATGGCAAGACCGGCAGGCACGATCACATCCCCCTTGCTCCCCGACACCCTCACAGGATGAAAATGGAATTCCTCGCCAAGCCGGGTCACCTTTGCCCCCACAAACAGCCCCATACGCTGAAGCCAACGCTCAAGGGAGGGGTTGGTGACCTCGAGCAGGGTCAGATCAGTGTTAACCGGTGCATCAATTAAAGACGAATACATGGATATATTTCTCCTGAACACGTTTTTTTGTGGGATGGCCCCAGATCTTTGAACACCATTTTATTATCCAGGGTTTATTTAAAATCAGTCAGACACAGTCTCATCGCCAGAGGATTTTGTTTCCGGTGCCGGCAGGGCCGCAGGCTTCCTCTCTTTCATGCCAGCGAATCCTAAAATGCCAAGGGTAGAGACATTATGAAGGATGGCCGCTGCCACCGGTGTCAGCCACCCCAAGGTCGCAAAAAACAAAAAACTTGAATTGAATATCACCGCCGATACAAACGCCTGGTGAATGGTTTCCTGGCAGCGCAGGGCAATGCGCCGGGCTGATAACAGGCAATCCAGATCCTCTCTGAGCAGGATCACCTGTGCCGACTCTTTGGCCAGATCCGCCCCCGAAGGTAGGCAGATGCCCACATGGGCAGACACCAGGGCGGGTGCGTCATTCACCCCGTCACCGGTGAATCCAATGGTACATCCCTGGGCTTTAAGCTGACCCACGATCTCTGCTTTATCCTGGGGTTTGAGTTCTGAAAAGACCTCATCCACGGCTGGCAGCTGTTTGGCAAGGGCCTTCGCAGTGCGCTCTGCATCGCCGGTGAGAATCACGATTTTTTTAATGCCCGACGCCTTGAGGGCGTCCAACACTCGGGCGGCCTCGGGCCGCAATTCGTCCCGAAGGCCCAGAACCCCGACCAATTTTCCCGCCTTGGCAACATATAGAAGGCTTTTGCCGTCTTCTTGAAGGGCCAATGCCGCCTCACCCACACCGCTGCAGTCCACCCCTTCGTCTTCTTCTATAAAATGACGACTTCCCACCAGCACGTTTTCATTATCAATGTAAGCCGACACCCCATGTGCCACAATAAAGTCCACCTGACTGGTGGGAGACAGGGCAAGCCCTTTTTCCTTTGCTGCCGAAACCACGGCACTTGCCACGGGATGAGAATAATGTTCTTCTGCAGAAGCTGCCAACACCAGCACCTCCTCATCGGACAGGCCGTTGGCACTGCGGATATCGGTAACAATCAGTTCTCCGCGGGTCAGGGTACCGGTTTTGTCAAACACCAGGGTATCCACCCGGGCCAAACTGTCCATGGCCTGGGCCCCTTTAAGCAGGGCACCCTGCTGGGCTGCTGTATGCATGGCCACCCTCACTGCCACTGGGCTGGACAGCTTGATCACACATGAATAATCTACAGTGAGTACGGCGGCCGCTTTTTGAAGATCCTGGGTCACGCCATAGAGTCCAACCCCAAGACCAAAGGTGATGGGCACCAGTTTATCTGCCAACTCGTCACTTTTCTTCTGGGAATCAGATTCATAACGCAAAGAATCCTCAAGGAACTTGGAAATCCTGGAAACCGACGTTTCAGATCCAACATGGGTGGCCTCAAAGACGATCCTGCCGTCTTCAATCACCGATCCTGAAATCACTTCACTGCCCGGTTCCACATGGACCGGCACCGATTCACCGGTCACGGAGCTCTGGTTTACAGCAGCCTCCCCTTCAACCACCTGACCATCCAGGGGAATCATCTCGCCAGGACCACAGACCACCCGGTCCCCGATACGGGCATCTTCAAAGGGGATCTGAATCTCCTGGCCGTCTACCTCAATCCAGATTTTTTCTGTCTGGGGTTTGAGAAGGCTTTTGAGCAGCCCCGTGGTCTTGTTTTCACTCATTTTTTCCAGGTACTCACCCAAAGAGAGCAGGAACACAATGGTAGATGCCGTAAAGTAATCCCGACGGAATAAAGAAAAGGCCACGGCGGCCCCGTCCAGCACTTCCACCTTTATTTTACCCCGCCACAGGCAGGCCACGGCGTCGGCAATCACAGGTAAACTCAGGATCAGGGCAATGGTTCCCCCCAGCAATTTAGGTACAAAAAAACTGGCCGCCGCCAGTGCCCCTTTTGTTACCAGCGCCAACAGGGAGGGCGGTTCCGTCCTCTTGTTTTCTCCGCTGAACACCGCTAAGGGCAGATCCTGGATACAGGTCAGCATGGCAGAACGGGTTTCGGGACGGCCGTCATATGTTACAATCACCGATGCCGCCTTGGCATTAATTCGGGCGTTGTTTACGCCTGGAATATTTTCAAGGGTCGCTTCCAGATAGTCAGGATCCAATTTTGGATCCCTCAAAAAACGACCTTTGAACCGAATCCGATTGGGCAGCTCATTGGCCACTGTAACGGGGTTTGAAAGGGTTAAACTCATGGGGTTTCCGCCTCCGGTTTCCCGCAGATCGCCTCTGGTTTCTTTTTCATGGATTTATCGATCAAATATCCAGCGCCGGCAAGCGCCGCAGCGGTCAATGCAATTTCCGCCGTATTTTCCTTTGGCGTCACCGCTAAAATTACGCTGGCCGCCACCCCCTTTGCCAAGCCGTTTACCACAGCATCTTTTACACCCATGGTACCATTTTGTACCTCCACCATGTTGGCACCAATGGTGGCAGCACTGGCGATGGCCAGGGTGGCGCTCATAAATCCGAGGGTGGTAAACTGGCCTTGATCAACGGGAATGGGTTGAAGCATCGCAGGGCCGGGAACCTGCACAAGGGTTTGGAAGGCCAAAGGGTCTTCTGGGGCGGTATCCGGGTTCAAAATCGAGTCAAATATCTGCATAACTTATGGGTACTACTTTGAATTTCTTAATTAAATTTAACCTCTATATACGCCTTGTATAAACAAAAGGCAAGCATGACCATGTTTAACCATCCAATAGTAGCGATCTTGCACACTGTTATCATACCGTCCTTTTTTACATGTGGCAATGTGTACATGCACTTTGGTCAAGGTCATTTTTCTTTTTTTGTAATGCCATGTTTGTTATTCAAGGCTTATTTAATTGTTGACACCATTTTTTATCCGGGCTATTAGCTTAATCCCAGATTATCTGAATACAAACCCCATAGATTAACTTAAGGAAACTGGATGAAATCATCACAAATCCCCAAGGCCCTGGCATCACTGTTTTCCATTGGCCAGCCCGCCTTTGTCTGGGGGCCGCCCGGCATCGGAAAAAGCCAGGTGGTCAGACAGACAGCAGAATCATTAAGCCTTGAACTTATTGATATCCGGGCCATTCTCCTGGACCCGGTTGACCTGCGGGGACTACCAAGAATCAACGCAGAAGGGCGCTCTCAATGGTGTGCCCCGGCATTTTTGCCCACCTCCGGTAAAGGGGTATTGTTTTTAGATGAGCTCAACGCGGCCCCGCCACTGGTCCAGGCGGCCTGCTACCAGTTGGTACTGGATCGGCGCCTTGGGGAATATGAACTGCCTGACGGCTGGTCCGTGGCGGCGGCTGGTAACCGGGAAAAGGACCGGGCCGTATCCCATCGCATGCCTTCAGCCCTGGCCAACCGATTTGTACACATTGATTTTGAGGTGGATGCCGATCCATGGCTGGAATGGGCAACACAAGCCAAACTTGCCCCGGAGGTGATTGCATTTATCCGGTTCAGACCCGGACTGCTTCACGATTTTGACCCCAAAACCGACACCAAGGCGTTTCCCTCGCCCCGGTCCTGGGAATTTGTCTCAAAGCTCATGGCCCAACGGCCGGACACAGACATTTTAAAGGCGCTGGCTGCTGGCGCTGTGGGGCCGGGTGCCGGTGCAGAATTTTGTGGATTTATTGCACTGTGGGACCAATTGCCGTCAGTACAGGATATCCTTTCTGACCCACAAGGCATTGAAATTTCAGAAAACCCAGCCGTTCGCTATGCCCTGTGTGAAATGATGGGAGCGGCCCTGAATCAAGACAACGTCGACACCATTCTCACCTGGGCGGCACGGTTGCCTGTAGAATTTTCTGTACTGCTCATGCGTGAAGCCGTACGCAAAGACGCCAATGTGGTCAACACCCCGGCCTTTGCCGGCTGGGCCAGGCAACATGCCGAGGTGCTGGTGTAACCTATGGCCGATGTTCAGGATCAGCAGGCCATGACCAAACTGCTCCGGGCCAGAACCACCATGGTTATGGAATATCCATTTTTTGCGTCCCTGGCCCTTCGCTTAACATTCAAGGAAGACACCACCTGCCACACCACTTGGACCGACGGTAAAACATTTGGATACAATCCCGACTATATTAAGATTCTGTCCCGGGAAAAGCTGGTGGGATTAACGGCCCATACCGTCATGCATCCGGCCTGCGGTCATCACAAGCGACGGGCAGACCGGGATCCGGACATCTGGAACAAGGCCTGTGACTATGTGATCAATCCGATTCTCCTTGATGCTGGCCTTACCCTGCCCGACGGATTTCTGCACGATCCCGGACTTGAAGGCAAATCTGCAGAACAGGTCTATACCCATCTCAAAGCGGGGCAAACAGATACAAGCGACGGGGAACAAAATCCTGACGATACACCGGCCCAACACAACGAATCCCAGACCCAGGAAGATCCCAAAGCCGATCCCCCCAACGATCCGGATCAGCCGGAGAGCTTCAGGCCATCAACGGATGACACCGCTGACCCAGATTCCCCCGACACAGGTCCTGCCGGTGAAGTCAGGGACGGAGACAGCGCCCCTTCTCCAGGGACGTTTGACAACAGCGAGACCGACTGGGATGAGGCCCTGGTTCAGGCCGCAACCAATGCCAGGGCCATGGGAAAATTGCCCAAAGGCGTGGACCTGTTTGTGAAGGATAAATTCAGCCCTGCCCTGCCCTGGACCGATCTGTTAGCCCAGTTCATCCAGCAGTCTGCCCGATCTGATTACACCTGGTCCCAGCCCAACCGTCGATATATCCACCAGGATCTCTATTTTCCGGCCCTGGTATCGGATCAGCTCCCGGAAATGGCCGTTGCTGTGGACACCTCGGGGAGTGTCCGTCAGGAAGAGCTGGAGCGTTTTGGTGCTGAATTGTCGGCGATCCTGTCCATGAATCCCGCCCAAGTCCACCTGATGTACACAGACTTGGACGTCAATAGATATGAGACCGTATCCCCCTGGGACCTACCCTTTGACTTCAACCCCAAGGGCGGGGGCGGCACCGATTTCAGGCCGCCTTTTGATTATATTGAACAACACCATATCAGTCCTTTTTGTCTGATCTTTTTTTCTGATATGGAGTGCCGTCTTTTTCCAAAACAGGCACCGAATTTTCCGGTTTTGTGGATCAAAGTCGGCAACGGGGGCTATCCAGCCCCCTTTGGCACCACCATTTTACTTAACGAGGCCAATTATGAAAATTAACTGGAAAATCAAAAAAAAGCGAGGCAACTTCAGGCCGATCTTAACCTACACCATGACCTTGGAATCCTTTGAGAAATCTTTGGCCATACAAGCGGTGTCCGTGCAAAGTCAAATTCCCGAAATCCCAAGACCCCATGAAAATTTTTGTATGCCTGGGGAAAACGAACGCCATCCTGCCTGGACCCCGAAACGGTTTCACTGCCTTCAAGTGCCTTATTTTAAGATCGGCGAAGCCTCCGGATTCATCCGCCTGCCCTTTAGCGAAACTGGCGAATATCCAGAGGTTGAGGCCTCTTTTAGAGATCTAAGACAAGCGTATGAAGCGCAGGTCAGCATCGCATATGGACAAGCGCCGTTTGAAACGGTGGGGGACCTGGATCTCACTGCCGAAACCCGGGCCCAGGTGGCGGCCCGGGTTACCGCAGATCGACTGTTAAAAATTTTTAATTAATCGTATTTTTTAGCCTTGACAAACTTTTCTTCTTAAATTATAGATTCTTGATGTTAGTTACTCCAAATAATGGTCATGGGCCGACTGCGGTTTGCCCACAACAAACAATGAAAGAAGCGAATGCGTTTGCATCGGTCTTTCAGATAAAGAACTTAACTCATGAATTTGAGGCGCATGAATGAAATCAAATTTTCATATGGAAACAACAAAACATAACCATGAGTTCCATATTAACCTGCACGGCACCTTTGACGGCGCATCTGCTTTTGAACTCATCAACGCCATCCAAGAAGGAGAGAAACAATGTATGGCCATGTTCATTGATACCAGCCATCTGAATGCGGCGTTACCCTTTGGTCAAGCCGTTCTGGAGTCCAATCTCCCCAAAAACGGTATGCGAAACAAACTCCATTTCAAAGGCGAATGGGCCGGTGATATCGTTCCAGAAGGATGCAATCTGCTGACCCATACCCATTCTAAAGGGCACAAGTGTACGGGACAGTGCAAAAATTGCCGGTGTCGAAGAACAAAACAGCCAACATCCTGAGACCCCAATAATAAGATAAATTAAGATAGTAATTAAATCGCAACCAAAACTTAAAACAAGATACAACTGTTAGGTTGGGTTAATCAAGACTTGACCTAAAAACAATAAATTACATATAGAACAATGGAGGAAATAATGAGCAACGCATTGATTATCTTCGGATCCACCACCGGAAACACTGAAAACACAGCTGAAATCATCGAAGCGACCCTGTCAGATAAGGGCTATGATGTGACACTGACCAATGTCACTGATGCGGAAGTCAATGTACTCAATGAAAAATATGACCTGTATCTTCTCGGGTCTTCCACCTGGGGTGACGATGAAATTGAATTCCAGGAAGACTTTGAACCATTTTACGAAAACATGAACAGCGACCTGAATCTGGACGGCAAAGCCTTTGCCATATTCGGATGTGGCGACTCTTCTTATACCTATTTTTGTGGTGCCGTTGACGAACTTGAAGCCAAGGTTGAAAAACTGGGCGGAAAACTGGTCTGTCCCTCTTTGAGGATTGACGGTGAGCCAGAAGAAGAAGAGATCCAGGAATGGGTTCAGGATGTAGTCAATGCCGCATAAAAAAGAAATCAGACCTACCGGCAAGGGGAGTAAAAAGATGCCCAAAAGCACCTTAAGATCACTTCTGAAACTCATTGGCAATCTCAGTCGTACCGGGATGTACGCCGGTAACAATGGAGATTTCGACAAGGCGTTTCTATGTCTTGAAGATGCCTTGTCCTTGACCCGGGATCTGGATAAAAAGTGCCTTGAAGCCAAACTGCTGAATAATCTTGGTAATTTGCATACCATGAACGGCAGTATTGACAAGGCCATGGCCGCCTATGACGAATCCATGCGTATCGTCTGCGACCATTACGGGACAGGAAATTTTTTATACAAAACCGTGCAGAAAAACATCGGCTACCTGTTTCACTTAGATGTTACCCCTGCATCCTGACCTCGTACAATTTGATGCCCGGCCGGTGGTTTTTAGTCGTCTACCCTTACCGTCCCGGCCGGTGCATCACATAAGCAACGCAAAAAGGAGAAAAAGATATGCCCCGACAATACACAAAATTTCTAAATATGTGGGAAATTGAATCCCATTTTAAGTGCCCTGTGGTCGGTGCCATGCTCAGTGTAAAAAAACACAGGGATATTCTCAAAAAATGTGGGTACGATGTGTCCAGTCTCAAGTCCTATGAATACCACCAGATCATCATGTCCCAATTAAATGATGAAAATAAAGTTTCTGTAAAAGTCAATAACGTCATCCGCAGCCAGGCTAAAAAATGGATGGACCAAATTGATGGTATGGACGAACCCCAGATGCGTAAGCTGTGGAAAGAGAATCTGGAGACAGGAAATGTCGGGCCATTGATGTACGCCATTGTATCCTATGAAGATGCCAATCTGGATCTTCTCCAGGATGTATACGGCGAAGTGCACATGAAAGCCCATGCCAACATGACAGGCATTTTCAATGTGCGCAAAGACCTGGCCAACAATCGGATGATCCTGGATCGAGAAAAAAATAAACTCAAGGCAAAGAACTCTGAAAATAAGGAGCTGGTCAAGCGAAGGAAAGCAGATGCAAAACGGATCTCCAGTCTGGAAACCGAAAACCGTCAGCTAAAAACCAAAGTTGCCGCCTTAGAACAGCACCTTTCCCCGGATACCCAGTCTAATGAAGAGCGTATCAAAGCCCTGGAATCCCAGGTTGAAGCCCTTCAACTGGCACTAGAATCCAAGGATCTGGAAATTGAACTTCGAGATCGGGACCTGGAATCCCTTCATGTGGAATTGGCCCAGGCCCACGCCGATAATGAAACCACCCGTAAGGAAGTTGAAGCATTTATCACTGCCCTTGGCGATACCGCGCCTGCGCCCTGCCAGGGCGGCGACTCAGGCTGTACCAAAGAGGCATGCAGCCAGTATCAGCTTTGTGCCCGAAGAATTTTTATGATCGGCGGCATCACCAAAATGAAGGCCTTTTATAAGGATATTATCGAAAAAGCCGGTGGTGAATTCGAGTATCATGATGGATACATCAAAGGGGCCGGCATGGACATTGAGTCCCGGGTCAAACGCTCGGATCTGGTACTCTGTCCTGTGAACTGCAATAGTCATAACGCCTGTATCCAGGTTAAAAAACTCTGTAATCAACATAAAACACCTCTTAAAATCTTATCTAGTTCGAGTCTCTCCGCAGTCAGCCAGGCGGTCTTCTCTCAGGAAAAAACGACAACTACCCTCAACTAAACCCATAAGTTTTTCCCTCCCCCCGCCAGCAGACTGCGCCGCCCCGGTTTCCCCACCGGGGCGGCTTTCTTTTTCCCTGAATGGGCATGTTTCATTTTGAGTGCAGCGCTCTTGATTCACAAGATGTATATCAGTCCCATTTTTTTCAACCTTGACACCTGCGATGATGTTGTTATGATACTAAGTGGCAATTGAGAATAATTCTCAATAAAATATTAATATGAACAAGGAGGATAACATGGCATCATTAAACGGCACTCAAACAGAAAAAAATCTTTTAACTGCATTTACAGGTGAATCACAGGCCAGAAACAAATATACCTATTTTGCTTCCGTGGCCAAAAAAGAAGGCTATGTTCAGATCCAGTCTATTTTTGAAGAGACAGCAAACCATGAAAAGGAGCACGCCAAACGACTGTTTAAATATTTGAATACTGGCACTGACGTTGACATTACTGCCACATTTCCTGCTGGAAGGATCGGCACCACCGTGGAAAATTTAAAGGAAGCTGCGGGCGGCGAACATCACGAGCATACCGTCATGTATCCCGAGTTTGCGGCCACAGCAAAGCAAGAAGGGTTTAATGATATTGCCGCCGTTTTTAGATCCATTGCCGTGGCAGAACTGTATCACGAACAAAGATATCTGGCATTGGTAGAAAATATCGAAAAAGATCAGGTGTTCAAACGCAAGGAAAAAGTCACCTGGCGGTGTCGTAACTGCGGCTACACCCACCAAGGCCCGGAGGCACCCGACGCCTGCCCTGCCTGTGCCCATGCCAAGGCCCATTTTGAACTGAAGCCTGAAAATTATTAAGGCATTTGCCCTGCTGAATCATTGTGATTTCAGGGGCAAGACGGATGTATTGGCTGCCGCCTGAGTGTTTATCCGGGCGGCAGTGTCATGTGCGTAAGTTAAGGGTCAATTATGCATCGCCGCCGTCGAAAATTTTAAGCAGCTGCCTGACCGCCGTCACGGGCGGTAACCGCCCGCCGGCAACGTCCGCCTCAATCTCCGGCAGCCGGACTTTAATATCAGGATGTTTGAAAAAACGGTGGGTCAAATGGTCCTGAACCATATCATGGACCCATTTCACGGTTTGTTCCTGGCGAAATTTCTCAAACACCCCCGACTCCTGGGTGATTTTCTTAAATGTCATTATGGTATCCCAAATTTCTTGGATACCTTCGCCGGTGACAGCAGAGCAGGTATACGCATGGGTGGTCCAACCCTGGGTCGCGGGCTGAAGATAGTGCAAGGCCCGTTCATATTCAGTTTTTGCCCGTTCCGCGGGTAGTTTATTCTCACCGTCTGCTTTGTTTATGACCAGGGCATTGGCAATTTCCATAATCCCTTTTTTAATGCCCTGGAGTTCATCCCCGGCACCGGCCAGCATGAGCAACAGGAAAAAATCCACCATAGAACGAACTGTAACCTCGCTCTGCCCCACCCCAACAGTTTCAATGAGAATTACATCAAAGCCTGCGGCTTCGCACACCAGCATGGTTTCACGAGTTTTGCGGGCCACCCCGCCCAGAGAGCCACTGGAAGGAGACGGCCGGATAAAACAGTTGGGATCCTGGCAAAGCGTTTCCATGCGGGTTTTATCGCCAAGGATACTGCCCCCTGAAATCGATGAGCTGGGATCCACAGCCAGCACCGCCACCCGGTGGCCCTTTCCTGTAAGATACCCCCCCAGGGCCTCAATAAAGGTACTTTTACCCACGCCAGGCACCCCGGTAATACCGATTCGCATGGCCCGCCCCGAGTGGGGAAGCAGAAGTCGAATCAATTCCTGGGCCTTATCGGCATGACGGGGGGCATTACTCTCAACCAAGGTGATGGCCCGGGCCAAAACCATGCGATTTCCAGACAATAGTTCTTTGGCCATCTGTTCCGGCGAAAGAGTGGGACGGCGCACCGGAGATGGCGTTACGCCCCCAATGCCTGAACGATGACCGGCACCGGATTTTTCACAGGAAGCGCCGTCCCCTTTGGAAATGCTGCCATCATGACTGGCCGTCACCCCATCCTGAACCCGGCAGGCAAACCCTTTTCCCCCGCCTTTCGGCGCCCATTCAGGCAGGCGCTCGTCATGCCCCGTCAAGGATGTCTGATTCTTGTGTTTCTCCGATAATGCCATATCAAGCCCTCGATTTCTAAACCTGAGTTTAAATTTATCCAAATCAATTGGTATATCTTAACTTTAGCTTCTCCAGTATAATGTTTAGCATAACCGCCGTCAACACTTCTAAAAACACTCGGCAACATGTGCCCTTCAGGTCTCTAACAGCACCATGTAAACCGATTTACCACTTCTGTAATTCGTTGTCCCCCCAACAAAAATTCCTAAAATACTTGACTTTGTAATTTCAAACATATAAAATTCTAAAAATTCTTATTTCGTACAATTTCGTACAAAAAAATCACATTGTAATCATCTATCATTAACTCATTATCAAAGGTGTTCACATGAAAAATATCAAATTTATGGTTTCTGTTCTCTGCCTCTTTTGTGCAACGTCTGCCGCTGCAACTGAACCTGCAACCCCAGAAGAAATCTACACAAACGTGTTGAAAGGGGTGAAAGTGCTTCAGGCACTGGGCGCCGAAGGGCTGCCAGCGTTTAATGATCCAAATGGTGAATTTGTCTGGAAAGATACCTATGTGCAGGTATACGAGTGCGGTGCCAGCAGAATCGTCGGGCAGATTAACCCTGCCCTGCGCCAATGGACCCCAGAGAAATTTCACAGTATTGTAGATAAAAAGGGAAATCGCATCACTAAAATGATCTGCGATGCGTCCAAAAACCCCAATGGAGACTGGATTGAATACTGGTGGCCCAAAGCAGGAGAAACAGAAGCGTCACGAAAGATCACTTTTGTCATCCAGGTGCCGGGACAACCCTACCAGGTTTCAGCAGGCATCTATGACGACACCATGAGTCTGGAACAACTCAAAGCAATCAGCAACTGATATTCCATGCTCTTTGTTAATCTCATGTGTACTTTAAAGTCAGTATGTATTTATGGGCTTTTTAACTTCTATATCAGAGACATAATTAAAAGGAAGAGTTAACTTTAGTTCAAGATAAAAGAGAAATTCTATGTTTTTTAAAATTCGGAATAAGTTCATCGTACCCACGGTTCTTCTCCTTTTGTTTGGTATGGGAATTTCCTCATTTATATCCTATCGAATGGCTAAAAAGGCGCTTAAGAAGAGTACATTTGAGCAACTGAATCGGCTGGTTGAAAATACCACTCATAATATATCCGACTGGTTTGACAATCGTAAACTTGACACTTCTAACTGGGCAAAACAGGGTTTAGTAAAAAACGCACTGAAAAATAATTTTTTAGGGAAAATAGCGAAAAAAAACCTAAATGAAAATTTTGCCCGGATGAAAAAGGAATATCAGAATTATAGCGGTTTTCATCTTTCCGATTCTGCTGGAACAGTGGTTGCTTCATCGCACCCAAAGTTTATTGGTACACTGAATATTAAAGACCGTATATATTTTAAAGAGGCATTGCAAGGTAACGTATACATATCTCAGGTACTTAAGAGTAAGAATGATGGAAGCCCGATTATTATGATTGCCGCTCCGGTTGTGGATCATGACGCTGTGATTGGCGTATTTTATGTTATGGTCAGCATTCAAGATTTTAATTCCAAGTTTATCGACCGGATTAAAGTCGGTGAAACAGGTTATGCGTTTATGGTTGATAAAGAAGGTACAACCTTAGCCCATCCCGATAAAAATGAAATCATGAATAGACGTATCACTGAGTTTGATTTTGGCAGAGATATGCTGTCCTCTCCTGATGGACTTTTTCTGTACCATGCCAACGACGTTGATAAGGTTGCAGCATTTCGAACCTTTGATGCGATGGGGTGGAAAATTGTTGTTACAACCAATATGGACGAGACGTATGCTGCAATCAACAAACTGGGTAAACTGAGCCTTATACTGGTTGCTTCCATGGTTGCCATCGCCACGATTGTCATTCTTTTTGTGGCCAACTCGGTGACGAAGCCCATTATTATGGTGGTTGAAGGGTTACGCGATGCCTCTGAAGGCGACGGTGACCTCACCAAGCGATTAATGGTAGAAAGCCGTGACGAGGTGGGCGAGCTTGCGTCCTGTTTCAACACCTTTGTTGAGAAGGTGCAAACTATTATTAGTGATATTAAATCCAACATATCCACTTTGAACTCATCAGCAAGCAGCTTATCTGATCTGTCTCATACTCTGTCTACCAGCTCTGAAGATTCATCCCAGCGATCCAACACAGTGGCAGCCGCTGCAGAAGAGATGGATAAGAACATGAACTCTGTTGCTGCAGCCTGTGAGCAAACCTCAGTGAACGTCAATATGGTTGCCTCAGCAACAGAGAAGATGAACACTATGGTATCTGAGATTGCTGGAAATACCGGCGAGGCAAGAGAAGTCACCGAGGATGCGGTGGAGAAAACCAACTCTGCATCCCAAAGGATGGCAGCGTTAGGATCTGCTGCTCAGGAAATTAGTACGGTGACCGAAACCATCACTGAGATTTCTGAACAGACCAATCTATTGGCACTTAACGCCACCATAGAAGCAGCCCGTGCCGGTGAAGCGGGGAAAGGATTTACCGTAGTGGCCAATGAGATCAAGGCGCTTGCCAGTCAGACTGCTGAAGCAACCCTTGAGATCCGCCAGAGGATTGATGCGATCCAGGCTTCCAGCTCGACCACTGTAACGGAAATGGAGAATATCAATACTGTGATCAATAATGTAAACACCATTGTTACGACCATAGCGTCTGCGGTTGATGAGCAGGCGACCTCAACTGATGAAATCGCTTCCAACGTCGCCCAGGCGGCCCAGGGAATTACCGAAGTCAACGATAATGTTGCTCAAAGCTCTTCGGTGGCCGGTGAAATTTCCATAGAAATCGCCGAGGTGAGCCAAGTGGCCGATAAAATCAGCCTGGATAGCGAAAAGATAAATGACCAGGCAAATGAACTACTCACCTTATCTGATCAGCTTTCAAAAACGGTAAATCAGTTTAAGCTTCAGTAATACGCAGCGTTACAGGTCTGACCGGCTTAGGTCGGTCAGACCTGCCTGTCTCCTGGGCCTCCCAATCCAGCACTTGAATCACCTCACCTATCGTCTGATGGATTACACCATCAAAAGCAACAGGCAAATTTCAGCACGGTATAACCTTATTGCAATTTCAAATTTCTTCTGATAAAATTTGAAAAATCTCAGGGCCCTTGGCGCCCTTTACCCAGAAACAGTGCAATTGGTGGTCCGGGCCAATGCTGGTGTAAAGACCTTTAACGACCTGAAAGGGAAATCCATTTCTTCAGGGTCTCCAGGCTCTGGGCAGTGGCAGTTGTTAGGCGACCTGCTCATCGCCCATGGCATGGACAGCAAAAATGATGTCTCTGAAGATTACTCTTCGTTTTCACAATCCGTTGAAAAAATCAAAGATGGGAACCTGGATGCGTCTTTAATCACAGCCGGGACCCCCACCGCTTCCGTTGTGGAACTTGCCAATCACCACGATATCATGATTGTGCCGCTGTCAGGCGATCCCATCAAAGCATTGCAAAAGGTTCAGCCTTTCTTTTATTCACTCGGTGTCAAATACCCGAGTGACAGATGTGTTACCAGGTTAAGGGGAATCGGATTTATCAAATCCGGGAAATTTTTTCCGCCCACGGTGCAGGACTGCCGTCAGGAGCGGATGAGCCGGGTGCGATCCGGTGGAAAAAAAAGACGGTCGGTTTATTCTGCACATGATCCGAGATGTCGAACCCTTGGTGGTGCGTACAGATAAAACCTACAAAAACCGGCTCATGATATCACCATGAGAGAACAACTGAATCACTAAGTCCCGAGTGAACCAACCCTATTACTCCCAGACCTCAATGTGTCTGGGGAGTGTTTATTTCATACGGCTGACTTTCAGGGCCAGTTCCATACGATCCCGGCACCCAGTTTTACGAAAAATACTTGTAAGATGTGCCTTGACTGTCCGCAAAGATACATATATGGCATCGGCAATTTCCTGATTGGACAACCCTTTGGATACAAGCTGCGCCACCTCTTTTTCCCTTTTTGACACCTGATCCCAGAATTCCGGCACCTCTATTGTTTCTCTGCCTCCCTGCTGCGGTAACATCTTCCGGATAAATTGATTCAAAATAGACGGAATCAACCACATCTGTCCCGCCCTTACAACAGATACCGCCTGCTGGAAATTATCATCCCGCATATATTTATTCCCATAGCCTCGAATTCCGTATCCAATCAGTCGGGCCGCCTCCTCGTAATTTGGCATATTTGACACGGCCAGGCAGGGGCACAAAAATTGGGGAGTCCCCCCGTCAAAGCCCCATTCCGGGCTAAACCCGTTTTCCAGATCCAGAACGATCAGATCCTGTTCCTTGGCCATGTAAGGCATTGATGCGGCCTCGACAACCGCCAGCACCTTGAGATCCTCAAACAAGGGGGTCAATCGCTGAATAAACAATGTATCATCGGTGAACACCAGCATGATTTTATTTTTCCCTGAATGCATTATACTTGGCCCGGAGAATCGGCTTCATGATATATTGGAGAATTGTTTTCTTCCCTGTCACAATATCCGCCTGCACTGTCATCCCCACAATGATCTCCTTTTTATTCGCTTGACTGCCCAGATAATTTCTATCCGTTTTGATATTCACCAGATAAAACTCCTCATTCTGGACTGGATCCATAATGGTATCGGCACTGATATGAACGACTTTCCCTTCAAGGCCGCCATAAATAGCGAAATCATAGGCCGTAATTTTCAACACCGCCTTCTGGCCAGGATAAAGGAACGCGATATCCGAGGGTCTCACTTTAGCCTCCACCAGCAGTTTGTCATCGGTGGGCACGATTTCAAGAATATCCATGCCAGGGGTCACCACCCCGCCCTGGGTATTGATGAGCAGTTGCTTTACCGTACCATTGACCGGAGACCGGACTTGAGTCCTTTTCACTCGGTCCTCAAGGGCCACATGCCCCCGCTCCAGTCGCTTAATCTCTGCCACGGTCCGGCTTAATTCCGCTTGGGCATTGAGGGCAAATTCGGCTTTCAGATCCCGGATCTGCTCTTTCACCTCGGCGATTTCCGATTTGGATGAAGATACGGCATTGACTTCGGACACAAACTCTCTTTGGTTTTCCACAATCTTTTGTTTCACCTGAATATATTCAAGTTCTGACACCAGATTTTTTTTAAACAAGGGTTCGGTCAGTTCCATCTCCCGCCGAATCATCTCCCGGCTGATTTTCAGCTGTTTGATGCTCTGCTGCGCCTTAGACAGGTTTATTTTTTTCTGCCGGAGCCGCTGGGCCAACACATTTTCTTGGGTCTTCATCTTTTTTTGATTGGCACGATAGAGCTTTTTTTCTTCGAGCACAATTTGAGGCCAGGCATCGGCCAATTCCTTATCCACCTGAAATGATGTGCCCGAGGCTTCAGCCTTTAACCGTGCACAGGCCACCTTAAGCCCGGCAATACGGATATTGTTTTCTTCAAAGGAACTGCCGGCACCCGTGTCATCAATGATAACCAGAACCTGTCCCTTACGGACACGTTCCCCTTCACTGACCAGGATATCTTTAACGATACCCCCTTCCAGGTTCTGGATCACCTGAATTTTGTATGACGGAATAACCCGGCCGAATCCCCGGGTCATCTCGTCAATTTCAGCATAATTGGCCCAGATAAGCCCTGCCGAAACAAACCCGACAATAGTATAAAGAACCAGCGTCATCTTCACCGGTCTTCTTTCCAACACAGCCCCGTTCAGGCTGTTCATAAATTCGATATCCCGAGGGGCGTACCTTTTTTTCATTTGGCTGCGCCTCCCCCCAGCTGCTTAAGTACTGTGTCTCTTGGGCCGTCCATCGCCACCCTGCCACTTTCCATGACGATCAGCCGATCTACAATCCCCACCATGGAGGGTTTGTGGGTGATCACAATGGTGGTCTTCTTTCTGCTGGCCTGGGCGATATTTTTCACAATCTGTGTTTCAGTGGTAAAATCCATGGCATTGGTAGGCTCATCCAAAAGGACAATGGGGCTGTTGTGGATAAACGCCCGTGCAATGCCAATGCACTGGCGCTGGCCGCCGGACAGGCGACTGCCCCGTTCTCCGACCTGCATATCCAGCCCTTTGGGGTGTTTATCCGAAAACGCATTCACCATCCCTGTGGCCGCCGCCCTAATCACATCCGCATCACCGGTATGGGGTGCCTTAAACACGATATTTTCCCTGGCAGTACCTGAAAACAGGGTCACATCCTGGGGAACATATGAAAAATTATGTCGAAGGTCGGCAGGGTCAATCTGCTGGATATCAATACCGTCTACTGAGATGCTGCCCGATGACGGCTCATAGAAATTAAGCAGGAGACGGCCTAAGGTGGATTTGCCTGATCCCACCGGCCCGATAATGCCCACCCGCTCTCCGGGACGAATTCTGATGGTCACATTAGACAGAGCCGGCCGAGAGTCATCCGGATAGGAAAAATCCACCCCCTTGAACTCAATCTCCCCTTTAAAAACAGGCCGCCGGACAAACAATTTATGCTCAGGACGTTCGACCTCGAGCTGCATCAATTTCGTCAAGTAACTCAAAGCGGCGGCCATCTGCTGATAGGTAGACACCAGGGACACCACCTGGGACATGGGGGCGATACTTCTGCCCGAAAGGATATTCACGGCAATGAGCCCGCCCATACTCAGTTCCCCTTTTTTGATTAAAAACACCCCGAGCACGACCACGGCCACCGATGCCAGCTGGGAACAAAACATCACCATGGTGGACAATGAGGTGGACAGCATCCTGGACTTAATGCTTCGCCGGGCAATATCTCCCGTACTTTCTTCCCAGAACCATTGCACGGAACCTGCCGCATTAAACGCTTTAATCGTCTCCAGGTTAGACAGGGACTCCACAAGGATGCCGTTACGCCGGGCCACCGCACCTTGAGTGGTCTCAATGACTTTTCTCAACGGCCCCCGGACCACTGCCCCATAGATCAGGCTCAAACCGATGGCCGTCAGGGGTGCCAACACCATCAAGGGATGGATACTGTATATCACCAAAAGAAAAATAATCGAGAACGGCAGCTCAATAAAGGCGGTTATCACCGACGATGATAAAAAGGAACGAATCGTATCAAATTCTTTAATGTTATTAGCAAAAGCCCCCACGGAACCAGGTTTATCCTTGACCTTCAAATTCATGCACTGCTCAAACAGCACCGATGACAAAATTACATCGCTTTTTTTTGCGGCCACCTCCAGAAAATAGATTCGCAAAAATTTTAAAATGAGATCAAACAGATACACAATAACAATGCCCGCCGCCAGCATCCATAAGGTATCCACGGCATTATGGGGAATGACGCGGTCATACACGCTCATGGTGAACATGGGGCCAGCAATCACAAAAATATTGATAAACAAACTTGCCACAATGACATTTAAATAGATCCCTTTGAATCTGAGAAGGGTGGCAAAAAACCATCTTTTTTTATCCCGCTCCCCGGCTGTAAACTCATCTACCCGTTTGCCCAGGTAATCTTTTTTAAGAAAAAAAACAAATCCCAGGTACTCCGCTTCAAGGGTGGTGAGTGCAACGGATTGGGGGGTGTCGTCCACATCTGGACAAATGATTTCCGCAGTACCCAACACAGGATCCATGGCCGTAAGGATACAGGCACGCTCCTCTCTGAGCAGTAAAATGGCCGGCAGCACGACGGCCGGAATACTTTTAAGCTTGCGTTTAAACAGGCTGGACCTGAATCCGGCATTTTGTGCAGCCCTTGAAAAATTAGCCTTTGAATTACCGATTGAAAATAGCTGTTTTTTAGGGCTGTTAGGATCAAAGGGCAGGCCGGCCACCAATGCCTCAGGGCTCACGGGCTGATTCTCCAATTTCGTCAACACTGCCAGGCAGGCCAGCAGGGGATCCATCTGATCCATCTGAGTCGCATCAATCGTCATAGGGCTCCAGTCCTTGAATCGCGCCCACGTATTCGCCCTGGAAATATCCAATGCCTTCGGATTTCAACGCGTCAAGCTGATATGAGGTTTCTATTTTCGTTGCAATGAGTTTCGCATCCAGGCTTTCGATAATAGTTTGCAGCATCCCTAATGTAATTTTTGACTGGGATTCGTCCCGGGCATCATAAAGATAGTTGGCATCGGATTTGATATACGCAGGAATGATCTGACGCAACAGAGACAAAGAATCATCTCCCAGAGTAAAATTATCAATCCCAAGCTTAAATCCCATATTGCTGAGCACCCCTGCGAAGTCCAGGCATATTTCCGGAAACCTGACAAGGGCCGCTTCGGAAATTTCAAAAAACAGCCGATCGGACAAATGCCGGTTATCGGATAAATACTGGCCAACCCAAACCATGGAACTGCGCTTTCCGATGAAATCTGTACTGATATTTATGGCAAAGGGTGTTTTAACGTCTGTACCGTTTTCAATTTCCCCGGTAACCCTTTCAATAACATGGCGGTCAATCTGCTGTGCCAAATTCAGCTGTGTCGCAGTGGCCATAAAAAAACCAGCCCGTTTCAACGATTCGCCACCATCGTCAATGGCAATGAATACCTCTTTGTGATACAGACTGTTATCTGATCCCAAAACCGGCTGGCATAAAAAAACAAATTCACGGTGATCCAACGCATTGCGGATTAGTGTTTTCCATTCCTGACGTTCCAGCAGATAATCCCGTTCTTCCCTGAAATGCCAGGGATGCGGATGGGCATTATTTTTTGCCTGGGTGACTGCGTAATCCAGTTTGGAAAAAACTCTGGATGCCCCTTCATCATATTGATAAGCGGCCAATCCGGCAAACACACCAAGTCGGCCAGCGGTCTGTGGATCAGCATCAATCCGCTTGAAAATCATTTCAAGGGCAGTACCTATGATCTTCACGGCCTCCTTCCCATCTATGCCGGGAAGAATCAGGCCAAATTCAGCCTGATTGATCCGGGCAACGACCTGTCCGTCAAAATTATCAACCGCACGCTTCAGAGAAGCGGCGACTGCTTTCATAAAATCTTCTGTAATTTCCCAGCCGGCAGTATCTTTGAATTCCGGCAACCCATCCACGGCCACCAATGCCGCCTCCCCCCTTGAAAATGCCTCAGGGGTGTTCATATATGCCTCAATACGAGTTACAAAATAGGTCCGGTTATACAATCCTGTCATAGGATCACAGAATCTCAACCGCTTTGCTTCTTTAATCGTACGCAGGGACCTGTCATAATTATTCTTCACTGTCGTCACCATTTTATTCATCTGCTCAACCACTTTTTTAAATTCAGATGTAAACGGTGTATGGGAGTTAATCACAAACCTGTTTTCCTCAATGGCTTCAGCCTGGGCCCGGATCAAATCCAGCGATAGAAGCATCCTTTTAAGCAGCACCCCGCTGACAATCAGGCTGCCCACCCAAATCAAACAAAAATAAAAACACAATTCTTTAAAAATACGCCACATCCGGATCACAGCCCCGCCGGTATGCGCCTGGACCTGGAGGCTGCCCACAAGTTTCCACCCGTTGGACACCACAACTTCGGCTGTCGGTGCTCTCAGATTCAAAAATTGGATAAATAGCCGAGGCACTCCGTCAATTAAGATCGCCTCCTCGGTCTCGTAAAGGATATTCTTTTCCGTGTCCTTTAGTACTATCTTTCTGAAATGGCCCCCGTCAAACATTGCATTGATGGTGGTTTCCATCAGTGTCACATCCTCACTGACATCCCCAAGGGACAGCGAAAGAGAATTGACAGCATTTTTAGCCCGCTGGTACAGGTCTTTTTCAACAAATTCCCGGGATGCGCTGAAATGAATACTGAAAACAATGATCAACACCAAAAAAAACAAGGCTGTAATAAACATCATGATTTGCTTGAATAAACTCATAGCCCTATCCCTTGCGTATTTCAAGATCAATGGCACGCAGCCGTTTGAGACTTTTTATGTTTGAGGGATCAATATGTTTCCCCAGGCCCTTGTGTTTTTGCAAAAAAAGGTCATGGCCGGTAAAACTGAATACAGGCACCAGGTCTTTTCTCCGGGTGGCTGGCAGAATCCGTTTGTCATAATTATCCAGGACCAGGGGAACCGCTTTTATGTCCGGATAGTAGGAAACCACCATATGGGCAGCCTTATTCCGGGGAAAGCCCCGTACCTTGACATAGGTCATAAACAACTTTTCCTGGGGAACCCCGAGCTGAATCAACGTCAGATATTTGGCCACAGCATAGTCTTCGCAATCGCCCATCCCCTTGCCCAGGAACTCAAGTCGCGATGCCCAGAAGTCGTTCTTTCCCCAGGCTTTGATATCGCTTCGGTAAGGCACCTGGTTAAAAAACCGATTCACGGCTTGGATTTTTTCATGTTCGGTGCTGAATTGACCTGTGTTCATCAGCTCCAAAAGGGCATTAAGGCGTTTAACCGCCCTGGGACCGTAAGTTTTTCGGTATGCTGCCAATTTTTCCGGAGTTACAGCAAACAGGGCATCGTTCCCCCTGAAAACTCCGGCGAACAGACATATGGCGGCAACCACGCAATGAATCCAGATTTTTTTCATATCGCCGCCTTCAAATTAGTGTCTGAACGAAAACCTGGAAATTTTTCCAAGTACGAGGCGGACAAAAATTCTAACCGGATGAATACATCAGGTATTTTAAGAAGTAATTTGTTTTTAGGGCTTCGGAAGAGAATGAATTCTCTTCCGAATGTACCGATTTTGATTCTAAGAAAAGTCCATTTTTTTATTGGGTGCAGATTGAACCAGCACGCCAAAAGACGAACAGGGTCGCAGATTGACTATTTCCCGTGCGCCTTAGTTATCAATATACGGTTTAAGTTCTTTAGGAACTTCATACCCGAATTCGGAAGGTGCAATGTTACTGCATCCGTATTCCTCAAGCACAGCCCCTTGAGCAGTATTGTCACATTGGTCTTTACAATCATCAAAATTATCGCTGTCCTGATCGGTCACAACGCCCTCAACGCCCATCTCTCTGGCCAGTGCCTTGCATTGATCATCGACCACCACGCATTTATAAAATTGAAAACTTTCCCCTTGGGTAAGCCCGACCCTTTCATAAAGTCCGGTATCGAATTCAGTAATCAGGGTACCGATGGCCTGGATAGTTCTATAATATGCCATGAGATAGGCATACTCAGATTCCACCAGGGCAGACTGGGCGTTATAGTGTTCAATTTCCATATCCAAGATCTCAAGCAGATCCCTTTTCCCGGCATGGAATTCTTCAATGAATTCATCCAATGAGTTCTGACTTAAACGGACATGCTCGGTAAGAAACTCTTTTTTATTTTTTTCTGCAGCCAGAATATTCCAGGCCAGGCGGACCGTTTCATTGACATTGCGCCGTTCATCATACGCCTTTTGATATTCTTTGAGCATTCGCCTGTAATTTTTTTCAACTTCACCGTATCGTGCACCGCCGTCGTACAGTTCGTATTGAAGCTGAAGGGCTGCGCCAAACTCTTTTGTTTCCCCCCGTTCGCCAGCGGTGTCTCTTCGAATATTGGAACTGAGGTACAGATCCAGCCGGGGCCAAAAGCCCGCTTTTGCCCGCTTCCTGGAAAATTTTCGAACAATAATATTATACTGAGCCACACCCAGGGCCGGATGGGTTCCAAGAGCGGTATTCACAGCCTTCTGAACATTTGCAGGCACTACAAACCGTGTACTGGGTACGACGAACTGTTCCGGTGTCAGCAACCGGCCGTAGGCCCTGTGAAACTTGGTCAATGCCTGGTTGAGATCCTGCCGAAGGGAAACATAATTTGCCCGGGACAGGGCAAGCCGTGATTCGGCATGGGTCAAATCCGAGGCTCTGCCAAATCCAGAATCGGAGCGTTCTTTAATCTGTTTTAAAATCCGCGCCTGGATCATGACATTTTTTTCTGCAATTGTTACCTGTTCTCTGGCATTCAGTACATTGATATAAGATTCAGCCACCTGAAGAAACACAGTATTGGCCGTATTCATCACTCTGTAAGCTGCCGACTTGATTCGTGCTTCGGTCTCATCCACATACGCACGGGTTCCGAATCCCTCAAACAGATTCTGACGGATGTATCCGGTGGCGGAATTTTCCCACAACTTTTGGGATTTAAAATTGGTCGGCACCCCGTCTGTATATTTAGGTCCGGTATGCGCTTCTACGCCGATGGTGGGAAAGTATCCTTTCCGAGCCACCTTACGTTCTGCAACAATACTCTGATACTCTTCAATCGCCTCGTTAATCGCCGGATTGCTACGGGTAACGTTCCGTAGCGCCTGGTCGAGGTTCAGCATCTCCATGGCCCGGCTGTCCGCTACAAAACTGTGCACCATTAACAAACAGAGAATAACACCGAATACGCCCCTCCAATAGCTCATATACACCTCCTTAACAGCAGACAAAATAAGAATAATTCGCCTGCTGGATTACTGAATCTGAAAAATAATAAAACGCACTTGATTTCCTCACTTAAAAGACGTTAGCACGCCTTGAATCTCTTAACAACCGATGGTTTGAATAAGTACTACCCAATTGAAACCGACTTGTCAAGAGAAGCGAAAAGGGAGGAACTCAAAAATCACACAGACGGTTTATGATGCCCCGGGAAAACACCTGGGGGCATCATTCAAAGCCCCCAGGATATAAACTAAATTTAAGCAATTCCCAAATGAATACCTAAATTTTTTTTCGAACAACGAAGTCATCCGGGAATTAAGGGATTATCGGCCATACACTAAATCATCGCAGGGGTATTGCATTCCCGTCCTGATCATACACCTCAACATTACTGACGTTAAGCGTAACCTGCTGTCCCCCCGCAGTGGTGCCGATATATTCATTGGTGCTCGCATCAAAACGCCAGTCCCCTTCCAGGAGAACCTGATCCCCATATAACGTCTCGCTACTACTAATTTGAAGGGTATTGTTATCCGGTGTCATATCAAATACCTCCTGGACGCTAAGCCAAATTTCCTGCTGAGTGCCATCATTTTCCAAAGAAATTTTTTCCATCCGACTGAGACTATAATCACTGCCATCTGAAAAAATACTGAAATCCAAGGCATCCGTCTTCACCACCAGGGTATCGTTGCCAAGGCCTCCGTCAATGGTATCGGTCCCATCATCGGTCCCAACAACGATTCGGTCATCACCGGTCCCCCCATCAATGATATCGTTGCCGGCACCGCCGGTAATGCTGTCATCTCCTTCCTGACCATAAATGGTATCATTTCCGACACCGCCGTCAATTGTATCACCACCGCCGGCACGCCCCCCGGATTCCAAACTCAATGTCTCATGGTTGTCTCTGATATACTGAATTGTATCATTCCGTGTCCAACCCACACCATTATCCGGATCTTCCAAGGCATCAAACAGACTCCATCCCGCCCCGTCATATAAATTGGATATCCCTGAGACATCATATCCCTGGCTTTCAAGATCTGCCAGTACTTCATCCGTATTCAGGATATCGCCGAAAATAATATCATCACCGCCATGGCCGAATATTTGATCCGCACCAGTGCCAAGCAGGATGGTTGAAGGATGGGCAAGTGCCGGAAGGACCGTATCCAGGGCATCGGACGAGTCAATATATTGACCTGAATGGGCGGAATCAACGTAGGTATCAAAAATATATCTTAATGTTCCGGTCTCTGCCATACCAATTCCGACGACTCTAAGGCTGTCTTCACTGCCATTCAGCGTCCCCTGCAAAGTGGACAACTGATCCCCAAACCCCTGGCGGTCCATACCGTCTGTAATAAGAATCACATGATCCTGAGAATATTCGCTCCCTTGAACAATTTGATCGGCGGCGGACAATCCCCCAGCAATTCGCGTATTACCGGTTGCTTCAAACCCATCAATATGGCCATTGATTGCAGCCGAGCCTTCTGTATATGAACCGGACGATGTGTTGCCATCACCAAGATCCCATTCAGCCTGGATAGTGTCTGCCCCCTGCTCTTTAACGAACTTAATCCAAGCCGATCCCCCCGCTTCATCTGAAAAGGTAACAAGATTAATTCTAACATTGCCCGCTTCACTTGATGCCACCTGTTCATACAGGGTATCAATCGTCTTTTTAGCTGCACTGCCAAGGTCATCCAGGTTGGCTGACATGGAGTCTGAAGTATCCATAACCAGCACATAATTAGCATCCAGCTCATAACCGCCAGGATCCCCAACCAGCAGATCTCCGGCATCATCACCAACTATTTGCCCAAATCCATCCGTCCCTGCCAAAGGACTGGGGACAGTATGCGGTGTGAGACTACCCGCAATATCGTTCTCATTTTCGGGAGAAACAGGATTCGATCCCAAAATAAAGAGAGGGTCTGGCTCTGGTTCTGGTTCAGGCTCTGGCTCTGGTTCAGGCTCTGGCTCTGGTTCTGGTTCCGGTTCTGGTTCAGGCTCTGGCTCTGGTTCTGGCTCTGGTTCTGGTTCTGGCTCTGGTTCCGGTTCTGGTTCTGGCTCAGGCTCTGGTTCAGGTTCAGGCTCAGGCTCTGGTTCAGGCTCAGGCTCAGGCTCTGGCTCTGGTTCCGGTTCTGGCTCTGGCTCTGGTTCTGGTTCTGGTTCTGGCTCTGGTTCTGGCTCTGGTTCCGGTTCTGGTTCCGGTTCTGGCTCTGGTTCAGGCTCAGGCTCTGGTTCAGGCTCAGGCTCTGGCTCTGGCTCTGGCTCCGGTTCTGGCTCTGGTTCTGGTTCTGGTTGAGGCTCGACTACAGTTTCATCTTCAGCAAAACTACTTTCAAATACAGGCGGGGCTTGCGGTTCAAATGGCGGATCAATACCCAGTGCAATGGGATTGACATTACCTGGATCCTGATCGCCTTCGTAATAATCCAAATTGTAGACCTGGAACGGATCTGCACCAGCGGCAGGATCTTCCTCAGGAATATCCTCGCCCTCTTCCAGAGCCGCTTGAATTGCCTGAGCATCCTGAAGAACGCTGTCTTCGACTGCAACTACAGCGTCTATAGTTTCATCAATCAGCAATTGTTCACCGTTTCCCAGTGTTTTAATAACCTTTCCCTGATCATCCACCAGCTCACAACTCACATCATGCCCTGCGTGAAGCAATTCTCCTGGAAAGACTTCATCTCCTTCTATCAGGGTTCTTGTGGTCCGACCGTCACGACTCTTTGCCTGAATCGTCCCTGTGCCTGTAATCGATTGAATTTTTAATGCCATATCTCACTCCTAAATGTTATGTATATTTAATTTCGGGTCTCTATACTGATATGGTATTATTTCTACCAATTATTTTTCAAAAATACATGGTACCATGGTACAATTTTATATCAATTTAACAATAGGGCTTGCTTTTAAACAAAATAAGAGTACCATAGAATATAATGAATTTAGTAAAAAAAAGTTACAAAAGTTGGTATATTTCTGAACCTAATTAAATATTATCTTCACATATGTTTTAATTGCTTAGAAATATAATTTCTCTTTCAAAGGATAAACCAATTAAACGACAACCCGAAGCGGTTGTATCTCTGTGTTGTCGTTTTTAAATATGAATACCTAAATACAAGATTTTGGTATAAATTATGCATAAATTATTTTAGTATACGTATATTGATTTATGCAATTATTTAAATACTTTTTTCCGTAAAGGGGGAATAGATGAAAAATTATACAATAATCACGCTCAGTATCCTGGTGACCTTAAGCTTTTTTGTCACGGTACAACCGACTTCAGCGGCACTTGAACTTTCTAATCAGGACGATGTTGCTGTATGGACAGCCCAAAACAACGATCAACTTTTAATCACCGATACCTCTAATCCGAGCCTTGGCATACCTTACTCGCCGTTTGATAGTACACTCGAAACAGCCATTGATGAAATCGGTATCTACAGTATAGAGGATGGTATAACTCAAAGATTAACGCTTCTTGGGCTGATAAACAATACAGATCTTAACAGCCAGGACGTTGAATCAGGCACCTTGACGTTTCAGTTAGACAACAGCCTGTGGTCAGCAATTTATGCACCAACTGGAAGTTCGGAAACATTTTCATTGGAATTGGGAGAAGCGGGACAGTTTGGATTTTATTATGCTTTTTATGAGATTGATCGCATCACGAGAGAAGTTCTTATTGACCAGGTGAGACTCACAGAAAACAAGTACGTAAACGTGAATCAAGAGCAAAACCCCGTCTATTTGATCAATTTTGACAGCACACAAGCCAAAATAGAACCACCGATGCCAGTGCCAATCCCTACAACCTTTTTATTGCTGTTCTCAGGTATCACAGGACTTATTAGCATCAGATCCAGGTCCCGAAAAATCTGATACCCGTGTTCATTTTTTTCCAATAAAATTTTTCCAGTAACGCAGTAAAAAACGATCCCAGAGCAGGCTAAAACCTGCTCTGGGATTATTTTTTCTCCAGATCCGTCTTCCGCTTTGGATAAGGATGCGCTTTCGCAGCTTGTAAAACAACTGGAGACTATTTTAGACAGGCACTAAGGCCGAAAAAACATAGTCGAAAGAAAAATAGACAAGGTGTCCACGGAATTTAGCCGAAATTGCCTCAAAGCAAGGAATTTCGGGCTTTTTTATGCATGGTTGGCATGTTCACGGATTACATGATCGATCATTTGGGGGATGCGTTCCAGAAGATCGGGTAAATACACCCGCTCCCCCCCTGAGATGAAGATCTTTTCCCCAGGAACCAATGTTGATACAATCCATGGAAAATTGTCTGTCACCACCACATCAACATGGTGCAGCAGGACAATGGTCTGATCAGATCCGCCCCGGACAAAGGCCCAGGTCACCTTGCGATCATGGGGATCATTTTCTATATCCCAATTCCCCAAGTGACCGGGATGGGCCTGAAAATAGGGACGTTTCGCCAATCTTCGTGTTAAGAATCCATTGACAAGCGCTTCACCTGCCGAGTTGGTAAAGCTTGGGATGCGGCAGTAATCGTAAAGGATATCAAGCATTCGGGACGTTAGATCAAGGCCCTTTTCCATTTTTGTCTCCATTTTTCAAATCCCTCACAAGGCCTTCTATGCCAGGGTGTTCCCCAAGATCCCAAAACAGGCCTGCCATGATTTGCAGACCTTCTTTCACGATTTTTGGCAACAGATGCTCGTTGGGTGCGTGCTGGTTACAGCCGCCATAGGAATGGGGCACCCAGATCGTTGGCATGCCAAGGATCTGGCTAAACGCGTCATTGGGCAAGGTGCCGCCAAGATTGGGTAAAAATGTGACGGATTTTTCCAGGGTGTTCTCAAAGGATGCCGTTGCAAATTTCACCCATGGATGATCCGGGGCCATGCGGGTGGCATTGCCATAATTATTGGAAACCGGTACCACCTCCACCATGGAGAACCCATGGGCGTCCAGGTGGGTTCGAATGGCCGGAATAAAGGTCTCAGGATCACACCCGGCAATGAACCGGATGTGGCACCTGGCCCAGGCCGACGGCGGGATGGCGTTTGCCGGATCAGATGGATTGCCGCACTCAAAGGCCAACACATCCAGGGTGTTCCACCCATAGACCTTATGTGCGGCACTCAGGCCGGGCTCCCCCCATGTCGGATCAATTTTCGGCCCGCCTGTTCCAGTAACAGTTAATCTGTCTATGGCGGCTTTGATCGGTTCTGGAAGGACGCCAGGCCGCAGGCCCGCCACCTGGATTTTACCCTTAGCATCCACCAAGGTCGCAATGGCATGGGAGAGTATAATGCCGGGATTGGCAAGAAGGCCGCCCCAGTTGCCTGAATGGTGGCTGCCATCTCTCAATGTCAGACAAAGATCAAAATTAAACACCGCCCTGCTGCCGCCAAAAATTGTAGGCACCTCAGGGTCGATTCGGGTGCCGTCGGATGCGATGAGGGCATCGGCTGTCAATGCCGCCTTTTCCTTTTCACAAACCGTGTGCAGTCCTGGAGAACCCTCTTCTTCACCAGATTCAATCAAAACGATCACATTGAATCCAAGACGTCCTTTTTCCCGGATCACACAATCAAGGGCCACCAGGTTGATGGCATGCTGCCCTTTGTTATCTGCTGTGCCCCTGCCATACCAGCGGCCCTTGGACCGGGTCAGTGTCAACGGTGACAATCCCGGTGCCCACGCCTCGGCCATGCCGGGAACGGTGTCCCCATGACCATACATCAAGATGGTTGGCAGGGACTCATCTTCAATCCGACGGCCAATGAGAAACGGGGAACCAGGTGCCACGGCATTCTCAACAATACGGCAATCCATATCAAGGTCTGCAAGATAAGGCATCAGCTTCTGTTCGAGGTACGCCCGCTTGGCAGGATTTTTGTCAGCCCCCTGGCTGCTGGTATCCAAAGCAACCCAGTCGGCCAGCATGCAATAAAATGACCCCTCTTCAAAAATACTTAATGCCCGTTGTATGGCGGTGTTCCTGTTCACAGTCAGATCTCTTTTTGACGCCCTGTGGGCCATCTATCCTGATTTGTTTTAAAAATTGTCCGGATAGTGGCATTCAACCAATTTACCTGATTTTTCAACTGGTTCCGGTGCAATACGCTCACATTTTTGCCGTCTTTTGGCACACCTGGGATGGAAGGTGCAACCAGACGGCGGATCAATGGGATTGGGGAATTCAATCCCCAGCTGCACGTCTGGCAATCCCATGGACGGTTCCGGTGTCAGCACCGAGGCCAAGAGGGCCTGGGTGTAAGGGTGACTTGGGTTGCTGAACAATGCCTTGGCAGTCCCCCGTTCCACAATGCGTCCCAAATACATTACGGCCACATGGGTGGCAATATGCTCCACCACGGCAAGATCATGGCTGATAAATAGATAGGTCAGGTTCAACTCGGACCTGAGATCCATGAGCATATTAAGAATTTGGGCCTGGACCGATACATCCAGCGCAGACGTGGGCTCATCACAGAGAACGATCTCAGGCCGCATGATCAAGGCACGGGCAACCGCTACCCGTTGCCGCTGGCCACCGGACAACTGATTGGGATAGTTATATTTCAGTCGTGGCGGAAGTCCCACAATCTCCATGATCCCGTCAACTTTTTCATCAATGTCAGCGGCACCGGAGGAAAGCCCTTGGGCCCTCAAGGGCAGGGAAATAATATCGGAAATGGATTTCCGTGGATTCAAGGATGAATATGGATCCTGGAACACCGGCTGAATCACACGCGCGATCTGTTTATTCCCCATGGTCGAAATTGAGGTGCCGCCAATATAGATTTCCCCGCTGGTCCGTGTTTCAAGGCCCAACAGCATTTTGGCAATGGTGGTCTTACCACACCCGGATTCCCCCACAAGTCCGAGAATCGATCCCTTGGGGATTGACAGGCTGACCCCATTGACGGCTTTCAGCTTTTTTTTACCCCGGAATACCCCGGCACTGATCGTATATTCCTTTGTAATGCTGTCAATGTTTAATGCGTCGTCTGTCATGGCATCATCTCCCGCACAAGGGGGGCATCTGAATCAGATTTTCCCTGAATTGTTTTTGCCATTTGCCGGCACCGGAACGATCGGCCCTGTCCCAGCTGCGTCAGTTCCAGATCCGGCAATGCGCATTCAGGCACCGCAAGGCGGCACCGGTTGCGGAACGAACATCCCCACAACGTACCAATGGGGGTGGGGACAATTCCTGGAATGGAACCCAGTGCCTGACCAGGTTCGGTCTTTCCAGGCACGGGAATACACGCCATGAGCCCCTGGGTATAGGGGTGTAGGGGCTGGTTAAAAATTTGTGTAATGGTCCCGGTCTCCACCACCTCACCGCAGTACATGACAGCGACATCATCGGCAATTCGGGCCACCACGCCAAGATCATGGGTAATCAGGATCATGCCCATGTTGAATTCTTTTTGCAGCGATGCCAAAAGCCCTAGAATCTGGGCCTGGATGGTCACATCAAGGGCGGTTGTGGGTTCATCAGCGATAATCAGAGACGGACCGCACATCAGCCCCATGGCAATCATGATTCGCTGTCGCAATCCCCCTGAAAGCTGGTGAGGATATTGCTTCAGTCGTGAGGCGGCACCTGTGATCCCAACCCTGTCCAAAAGGAACACGGCCCTGTCCCTGGCAGCTTTTCTGGAGACATCCGTATGCTCGGTAAGCGCTTCGGCGAGCTGATCGCCAATGGTATAGCAGGGATCCAAAGAGGTCATGGGTTCCTGGAAAATCATTGCCATTTTTGCACCCCGAAGCCGGGACATCTTTTTTTCGCCAAGTCCGATCAGGTCCTGGTTGTCAAATCGCAGAACATCTGCCGTAAAGGTGGCAGAAGGCGGTAGGATGCCCATGATGGCCAGCGCGGTCATGGATTTACCACAACCGGATTCTCCCACCAGGCTTAAGGTTTTCCCTTTTTGGACACTGAAACTGACGTTTCTGACCGCGTGCAGGGTACCCGCAGGAATCGTCAAATCAATGGTCAAATTTTTGACTTCCAACAATGCTGTCATGATCGTCCCTCCGGGGATGTCACATCCCGTAATCCATCGCCGAACAGATTCATTCCAAGCACGAGTATAAAAAGCGCAACCCCTGGAATGGTGACAAGATAGGGTTCAAACAGCATAAAATCCTTTCCTTCGGAAATCATCAGCCCCCAGGATGGTGTCGGCGGCTGTACCCCCATTCCCAAAAACGACAGCGCCGCTTCCAGAAGAATGGCCCGGCCAATCTCCAAGGTGGCAACGATCACAATGGAATTCAACAAATTCGGCATAATCTCGCTGATCATGATCCTGAAAATTGAACACCCCGCCGCCTGGGCCGCCTGTACATAATCCATGGATCGAATCTGCTGGGTGGTGGCCCGCAGGACCACGGCAAAACGATCCCATATCAGGCAGCCCAGCACCCCGATTACCACCTTCATGGAGCCCCCGATCAATGCCACAACAGCAACCGCCACAAGCACTGCGGGTAAGGCAAGCCGTACGGTAATGATAAAACTCACCACCATGTCGGCAACGCCCCCAAAATACCCGGCCACAAGCCCTAGGAAGATTCCGATAACGGCAGCAATGGCCATGCAGGAGAACCCTATCAACAAAGAGATCCGGGCACCGTAAACAAGACGGGCAAGATAATCTCTGCCCATATTATCCGTTCCCAAGGGGTGATCCCAGGAACCGCCCTCACTCCAGACAGGCGCAATCATACGGGCCGACAGATCCTGCTGATACGGGTCATAGTCGGTGATATAGGGGGCGAATAACGCAAGGGTAAACACAATGACAAGCATGAGCCCGCCAAATATGAAGCCTTTGTGACGCACCATTCGTCTTTTCATAATCTGGCCCGGTGTTGGAAAAACCACTTCCAGGCCCAAGCCAGCATCAAATTCCTGTTCGGGTGTCATTGGCTACAAACTCCTGATTCTGGGATCCAAAAATGCATTGAGAAGATCCCCCATAAACGTCAGAACAATATAGGTGGAGGACAAAAACAGAACAATGGCCTGAACAACGGGCAGATCCGAACGGGAAATGGAAACCCATGCCAGATTCCCAAGCCCGTTCAAGGCAAAAATCGATTCAATCACAATGGAGCCGCCCAACATGAACCCCAGTTGAACCGCAGCAACGGCCACCACCGGTATAATGGCATTTCTCAGGGTATGCTTAAACAAGATTTTGGGCCACCGCAGTCCCTTGGCCCGGGCCGTACGGATATGATCCGATGCCAGGACTTCCATCATTCCAGATCGCACCAGGCGCATGATTGCCGGTGTGGCATAATACCCCAGGGCGATGGTTGGCATCACAAAATGCTGCCAGGTATCGCTGCCGGATATGGGCAACCACCTGAGATGAACCCCGAAAACAATAATCAGGATCAAGCCAAACCAAAATGACGGCATGGCCTGCCCCATCACGGAGATTGACAGGGCGACCCTGTCAATCCACGTATTGGGTCTAATGGCCGCCAGCATGCCCAAAGGAATGGACAGCAACATGGCAAAGCTCAGTGCGGAAATTCCCAGGATCATGGTCACGCCCATACGTTGCCCAAGCATCTGTGAAACCGGCTGGTTCAAATACGGCGAATTACCAAAATCGCCGCGCAACGCCCGCTTTGCCCATTCAAAATACTGGACAATCAAAGGGCGGTCAAACCCGTATTGTACCCTGACAAACTCAATCTCTTCATTGCTGGCCCCTTCGCCGGCAAGAGAAATGGCAGGATCGCCCGAGACCCGCAACAGCATAAAGCTGATCAAGGAGACCGTGATCATGACGATCACCGCAAGTCCCAGGCGTTTTAACGTATATATCAACATAATGATATCCGTTATTTCCAGCTTGCCTGGAAAAATCTGGGGACCGCATCCGAGTACGGTGTAAAGTCCAGATCTTTTGAATAGCAATTATTGGACACATAGGTAAACATGGGGCACCAATAGGCTTGATCTGCAATGCGTTTTAACGCATCAGAGTAAAGGGCTTTTCGTTTGGCCGTATCAATTGACGTATCTGCTTCAACCAAAAGATCCCGGACCTTTGGGTCCATGGCAAGGTCATCGGCTTCAAACTCAAAGAAATGGCTGGTAATGGCAGACACATCATTGATGGAGTATGATCCCCAGGTAAGGAACTGCATCTGGACTTTACCGGCACGCGCCTTTTCCCTAAGCGCTGAATATTTCATCATCATCAGTTTCGCCTTGATACCAACTGCGGCAAGATCGCCGATCATGGCTTCTGCAAAGGGTCTGTTTCGATATCCATACAAAGTCGTTTTAAATCCATTAGGATAACCGGCTTCTGCCAGGAGCACTTTTGCCTTTTCAGGGTTATATTCATATTTTTTGACATCCTGCTCACACCCAAACTGGGAGGGGAAACAGGCAGCGTACACGGCACGGGACTGCCCCCCAATAAGGTTTTTGGCAATGGATTCCCTGTTGATGGCATGGTTGACGGCCTGGCGCACCTTCAGGTTCTGGAATGGATTATCCATCCCGTGTTCTTTACCGGAACGGTTTACAGCATCAAATTGGATATATCCAATACGCATGGTTTCAGCAGGGGTCACGGTGAGGGTCGGCACTTTAGCCAGTTTTTCGGCCTGGTCCGGTGGCACCAGATAGATCCAGTCCAGGGCGCCTGTCATCAGCTCTGCCATCTGGGTGTTGATTTCCGGTAGGGTTCTCCATACGATTTTACCAATGGTAGGCTGTCCCTTTGGGCTGTCCTTAAAGTAATCTTCGTTTTTAACCATAACGATTTTTTTACCGGGAATCACCTCCACAATTTTGTACGGTCCTGTCCCAATGGGCTTGACGCCGAACCCTTTGGTACCGACTTTGGAATAATATCCCTTGGGATAGATGGGGTTGGCACCGGACAGGAATTCAAAGGCTGCGGGGAACGGCTTTTTTAAGATAATTTTGACGGCATAGTCCCCTGTTTTTTCCACATGATCAATCCAGTCGGAATACCGCTGGGTTTTTACCTTGTTGGCAGGATCCGCCGCAAAGTTAAGGGTATAGACAACATCTTCCGCTGTCATGGTCTCCCCGTTATGAAACTTGACCCCTTGCCTCAAGGTAATGTCAAGCTCGGTATCGGACGCCCATTTCACGGATTTGGCCAAAAGCCCTTTATACTCATAGGTAACAGGATCACGGTACAGCAGATTATCATAGGCATGTCTTGACACAACAATCCCTTCACGGGCGGTATTGAAATATCGGTCCAAAGACTCAAGCTCTTTGCTGAACGCAATGTTCAGGGTGTCATCTTTTTTACCCGCAACCGCAGGCTGCAAAAAACAGAACAAACAGATAAAAACACCGAGCAAACCGCCCAACCACGTCAACCTTTGTTTTGTCATTTTTTCTTAGCTCCTTAAATAAATGATTGCCCCATTAACAAGGGTGATGAGGCATCCACCCCAGATCGGGCATGGCCCTGACCTTACACACGGTCTTGGAAAAAATCCTTAACCGCACCAAACAATATATCCACGCCAATGTCCAGTACATCCTCATGAATATCAAAATAAGGGGAATGTAGGGGCGCGGCATCACCCGCGCCCGAGCTTGCACACCCCAGCCGCATCATGGCTGCCGGACATTGACGCGCAAAAAAATAAAAATCATCACTGCCCATAATAAACGGCAGGATGTTTACCTTTTCTTCCCCAAGCACTGCAACGGAAACCCGTCGTAATGCGTTGCACACAGTTTCGTCGTTACGTCCCAAGGGTGCGCCGGGCTTGAATGTCAGCTCACACTGGACCCCCATCATGGTTTCAATGCCTTGGGCCAACCGCTTCATCTCCTTGAACAAACGCCCTCTGACGTCCTCATCATGGGACCGCATGGACCCGCTGAGCACAGCGGTATCAGGAATTACATTGCCGGCATCCCCGGCATGAAAGGTGCCCACACTAATCACGGCAGACTCACTGGGTTTGACATGACGCGACACAATGGACTCCAGGCCGGTGACAAACATGCCGCCGGCGGTAATGGGATTGATGCCCTTATGGGGACGCGCACCATGGGCCCCCTTACCAAGGATTTTTAATTCAAAAGGATCGGATGCGGCATGGCCCACCCGCTTAAACACCCCAACGGTTCCCACACTAAGGTTTGGATCCATGTGAGCGGCGATGATCCGATGGACAGGCGGGTTGTCGAGCACCCCGCGCTCAATCATGGCTTTCGCACCGCCAAGACGCTCTTCCGCGGGCTGGAACACCAGTTTTACCGACCCGTTGATCTCTTGCAGCAGGCCGGATGTCACTATTTTTTTTGCCACACCCAATACAATGGCGATATTGGCATCGTGACCGCAGGCATGCATCACCCCCTCATGGAGGGATTGATAGTCATGACCACATAGTTCCGTCATGGGCAGTGCATCAATATCAGCCCTGAGGGCAATGGTTCTTGCCGTTTCAGGGTCCTGGTGTTTTCCGGTTAAAAGGCCGACTGCACCGGTCATATCCTCAAAGGTTTGAACCGCTATCTTTAATGATTCCAGCACCTGGCATATTTTCTTTGTGGTCCTGATTTCCTGCCCTGAAAGTTCCGGGTACCGGTGAAACTCCCGGCGAAGTCCTACCAGCCATTGATGCATGGTCTGTTTATCTGCTGTCATTATTTTGTTCCACCTGTATTATCCTATTGTCTTTTTCATATTCACTTACCCGCATATAGATATCTTCGGGCCGACGTCCGTCGATTCATTGCCGAGTGCTGCAATCGTTTCACATTATGGAATCAATATCTCCATAATTTAGAATAAAGCGACCCTTATATATTTCCTGGCCCCTGTCAAGTTTTTTTATCTACACTCACGTAATCGCCTGATTGCCCGCCAACGCCCCTTAAGACCCATAATCAGAGTCAAAAAAATCGACCTCGGACAGGGCTAACGCATGTAATTATTCCAAGCTAACTTCCCGAAAAATAGCCGGTGGATTTGGGGCATCATACTTTGCTTGACAAAAACCATGTTCCTATTCTATATAGTGTATAAAAAAAGCATCTTATTAGATTCTAGGAAATTACATTTGAAATGTATCGTCGTTTTTAGGCATCCTTACATACGACATGGCTTGCAACATTCTTCCCACCCAAATCGCGCTTGATCTTCAGGGAAATTATCGCCATAGAAAATAATCCTGCGGCAACTGCAAATTTAAAAGTGAATGAACGGCCTGTATTCGTCAGTTAGGTGCCGATTGAAACGGTCATCCGTGGGTCTCACAATTTGCGACAAAAATACTAAAAGAAAAGATAAATCATATTATTGAGGAGTTAGAGAAGACATATGAAATACAGTAGAGAGGATATTAAAGTTAGAATCGTCTTAGTTAATGATCGAGTGATAACGGGTCGACTGAACATGAACGGCTTTGATAGACTATCTGACTTTTTGGATCAAGACAGCAATGCCAATTTAAAAGTATATAATGCGACGTATTCGGGTAACACTAAAATTGATTTTGTCATCATACCCAAATCTAAAGTCATTTGCTATAGCCCTGAGAATTAGGTTTACCGAAGTGTCGTAACCGCCTTTTGTCCGATTATTCAAGGTTAAAGAGCATTCCGCTGTGGTTGTGATACCGCAACTGACCCAAAGCGAATTCGATCTGCCCCCAATAGGGTCTGAAATGTTGAGTTCTGGCTACTTATACGGTTGATGGGCAGTCTATTGGATAACTGCTTGACATCGTATCAAGTTTGCCAGAACTCAACATGGCACATGCACCCAGGATCACGCCGCAAGCCTGAGCTTCAATTCCTCCAGCACCTTTTGGGCGGCCACCGGAATCACGGTGCCGGGTCCGAAAATACATGCTGCCCCGTTTTTCCTGAGGAACTCGTAATCCGGTGCCGGAATAACCCCGCCAATGATGCACATGATATCGCCACGCCCCAAGGCCTCAAGCTCTTTGACCAGGGCAGGCAGCAGGGTCTTATGGCCGGCGGCCAGGGAGGAAAACCCTACAATGTGAACATCATTTTCCACGGCCTGACGGGCCGCTTCCTTGGGCGTCTGGAACATGGGTCCGATATCCACATCAAATCCCATATCGGCAAATGCCGTGGAGATCACCTTGGCGCCACGGTCATGGCCATCCTGGCCCAACTTGGCCACCAAAATTCTGGGCCTGCGGCCTTCAAACTCCTCAAATTCTTCTGTCATCTTGACCACGGTTTTGAATGCCTCGGTTTCGCTAAATTCCGCCTTGTACACGCCGGAGATGGCCCGGGTAACAGCTTTATGTCGGCCCCAGACCTTTTCAAGGGCATAGGAGATTTCTCCCAGAGATGCCCTTGCCCTTGCCGCTTCAATGGACAGTGCCAAAAGATTACCAGATTTTGTTTCCGCCGCATGGGTCAGGGCATCCAACGCCGATTGGCACCGGGATTCGTCCCGTTGGGCTTTGAGGCGTTTCAACCGCTCTAACTGGGCCTCTCGAACGGCAGTATTATCCACCTCCAGGGTGTCCAAGGCTTCCTCTTTTTCAAGGCAATAGGTGTTCACGCCAACGATTTTTTCCCGGCCAGTGTCAATGTTGGCCTGACGCCGGGCAGCCGCCTCTTCGATACGCATTTTGGGCAATCCAGTTTCAATGGCTTTGGCCATCCCGCCCAATTCTTCAATCTCCTGGATATGTCCCCAGGCCCGCTGCATGATGGCATGGGTCAAGGCCTCCACATAATAGGATCCGCCCCAGGGGTCCGCTGGTCTCAGTATATTGGTCTCATCCTGGAGGAAAAGTTGGGTGTTTCGGGCGATGCGCGCGGAAAAATCTGTGGGCAGCGCAATGGCCTCATCCAGGCTGTTGGTATGCATGGACTGGGTATGCCCAAGGGCAGCGGCCATGGCTTCAATGCAGGTTCTGGCCACATTGTTGTACGGGTCGCCCTCGGTGAGGCTCCACCCGGATGTCTGGCTGTGGGTTCGCAGGGCCAGTGACTTGGGATTTTTGGGATGGTATTGATTGATGATTTTTGCCCAGATCACCCGGGCAGCCCTCATCTTTGCCACTTCCATAAAATAGTTCATGCCCTGCCCCCAGAAAAAGGAGAGCCGCGGGGCAAAGGTATCAATGTCCATACCTGCGTTGATACCACACCGCACATACTCCATTCCGTCGGCCAGGGTGTAGGCGATTTCAATATCCGAAGATGCGCCGGCCTCCTCCATATGATAGCCGGAGATGGAAATAGAATTAAATTTGGGCATATTGGCCGAGGTGTGGGCGAATATATCCGAAATAATCCGCATGGAGGGTTCCGGCGGATAAATATAGGTGTTTCTAACCATATACTCCTTGAGGATATCGTTCTGGATGGTACCGGTCAGCTTCTCCTGGCTGACGCCCTGCTCTTCAGCCGCTACAATATAAAAGGCCATGATGGGCAATACGGCCCCGTTCATGGTCATGGACACACTCATCTGATCCAGGGGAATCCGGTCAAACAAAATATTCATATCCAAAATAGAATCCACGGCCACCCCCGCTTTACCCACATCCCCGACAACCCGCTCATGGTCGGAGTCGTATCCTCTGTGGGTCGCCAGGTCAAATGCAATGGACAGCCCTTTTTGTCCAGCCGCCAGGTTTCTGCGATAAAAGGCGTTGCTCTCCTCTGCCGTTGAAAACCCGGCATATTGACGAACGGTCCAGGGTCGCTGGACAAACATCGTGGCATAGGGTCCCCGCAAATAAGGCGCAATGCCGGCCACATAATCCAGGTGATCCAGCCCCTCGTAATCTTTTTGGGTATACACGGGTTTAAGGTCGATCTGCTCATTGGTCTTCCAGGCGAGTGCTTCCGGTGTCTGCCCGGTTTCCGCCTCGACTGTTTTGGCCCATTCTTCATAGGAAACGGGCTGGGACGATGCATTGAAATCTATTTTTGTAAAATCTGGTTTATTCATGGGTCACCTCCGCTGACGCACTGTCACCAGGCATCAAATGGGCCTTCAGTTGGGTCAATATGGCCAGGGCATCCGCCCTGAGATGGATAAATTCATCAATGCCTGCGGCCTTGAAATCCGACACATAGGCGGGTGAATATCCTGCCAGGATCAAAAGAATGGTTGGATCTGCCGCTTTAATCTTCTTGACCAGGGACGGGACGACTTCCAAATAGTCATCGTCAGTGCCACAGATCACCACGGCCCGACATCCCGATGCCAATGCCGCGTCAGCCGCTTGCTCAGGCGAGTCAAAGCCTGGATTGGAGATGGTTTCAAAGGCGGCGACATTAAAAAAAGCCGTGGAAAAATCAGACCGAGGTTTGTGACGGGCCAAGGGCCCGATGCTTGCCATAAAAATTTTGGCCGTATCCCCTGCCTGTTCCTTGGCCGCTTCAACGGACCGGCGCAGATTCTCAAACGGCTCGGCACGGCGGTGAATGTTCAAAGGCTGGATAGAGACCTTGCCTGTGCCATATCCCATGGCTGAGGATAATTCTGACAGGGTCGCACCTGCCGCCGCCGCGTCAACGGCAAGCCCCATCCGTTTTTCACCGATGGCCGCCTTCAAGGCTGCCAGAGCATTGTCTACAACCGATTCATCGCGGTCTTTGATGTCCCGCGTCACCCGGGCCATACAGGTCTGGTGGAAATCCGGCCCCCGCTCATCCCTGGGTGCCAGGGGTGTTTCCGTGAGATTGGGGTACATATTTACCCCGACAATACGGTCTTTACGGGTCGCCGTATTTTTTGCCCGGGCCGTTGCAACCGCTTCTGTCTTTTCTTGAACATCTCCTGCAAAAAGCGCCTTGGCCATGCCGCCCATGCCCTCGATGTCCTGGAACAGGGCCCAGGCATGTTTGGCCAGTGCCAATGTAATGTTTTCCACATACCAGGAACCGCCAGCCGGATCGGCCACCTTATCAAAATGGGATTCCTCCTTAAACAGGGTCTGGACATTTCTGGCAATGCGCCGGGAAAATTCATCGGGCATTCCCAGTACCTCGTCAAAGGGACCCGTGTGAATGCTGTCGCACCCGCCGGCAATACCGGCAAAGGTTTCTGTGGATACCCTGAGCATATTCACCCAAGGGTCTATCCGGGTTTTATTATACATACCGGTTCGACCATGGATGGTCATCCGGCGATATTCAGGCCCTGCACCAAACGCCTCAGCAATGGTGTGCCAGAGCATCCGTGCGGCCCGGAACTTCGCGATTTCCATAAAAAAATCGGAGCCAATGGAAAATACAAACTGAATGCCCTGACAGATCCCATCCACGGCAATGCTCCGGTCTTGCATTTCACGAATGTAGTCTGCGGCCGTGGCCAATGCAAAGGCAGTTTCCTGAACGGCATTGGCACCGGCATGGGCGTAGGCCGTGGTGTTCACCAGTATGGTATTAAGGCCGGGAACATTGTTCAACCGCCACTGGGTGAGCCCAGCCATGGCATCATAGGCCGCGTCAAGGGAGATATCCAGTCGACCGGTTTGAGCCAGTTCACCCAAGGGATCCATGCCCAGGCAGCCGGTGAGCGTCGCCAAGTCCCCGGACCGCTCGACCCGCCCTGCTGCCAGAAGTGCAGCTGCGGCTGCGGCCTGAAGGCCGGCATCGGCCATGACAGGGGTCGCACCGATATCGATATCTTTGAGAATCCTGTCCCAATCCTGAACCGTGGACAGAGAAACACCATCCACACCAACCATATGTTGATCTGCTTGATCCGGTGTTTTCCCGGCTCTTCCAGCCCGGTCCAGCCGAATGTTTATAGTATCCTGGCCCCGCTCAAGATCTTTTCTCAGTGCCAGGTTCAGCGCCTCTGGATCGGGATGCATGACCTCCTGGGCCGTCTGCCAGGAATGCATCCGATTACCCAAAGCCCGGTTGCCGCGGACATAGGGGGCAAATCCGGGAAAAGAACCCGTATGAGGCAGTCCTGCCAGATCATGTTTGAAATACATGGGCTGAACCGGAATGCCTTCATAGGTCTTTTTTACCAGGACTTTGTCAAATGGTTTGCCTTTGAGCTGTTTTTCCACAGCAGCCAGCCAGTCCTCGTGGGGGGTGGCCGGAAACTCATTTAAAATGTTAAGGTCTTCCCTCATCTTACACTCCTTAACTCAATTAACAGTCTGTCTTTTTATCTTCGTGGGTCTTCCTATTGAACCTGACGGTTCTTTGCGCATTAAATCGGTATCACATGATTCAAAACATCCTAAGAAGATAAACAATTCAAGCTGATTTTACAATTTAAAAAAAGACATTAGTACCATCATAACTTATACGCATCACGGCGTTTTTATGCGCAACTTAACCGTAAGGTAAGTGCCAAAAAACATTTTCGATAGTGATCAACTAACATTAATGCGCTTTAGACTTGGGCGTTTTTCGTTCATTATCAATCTGGAAGGTCAGGGTGGCCGTTAATTTCATCTGCCAGTATTTATCTTTATCCACTTCAGGGGCATCCTTTTTGATAAAGTACCGAATGAACCAACGCCCCGTATTGGGGATGGGGATGGACAGGCGGCTGCCTCTTACCTTGGTTTTGGGATAAAAATTATCCTCAGCAACGGTGGAATACCCAAGATACGTAGCATCCCAGGTACCTTCCCCAGTGTAAGGGTTGCCATCTAAATGGACATCCAGCTCCAGATTTTCTCCGGGTTTGAGGGTAAAAAGATCCTTGACCGGCAACAATTCCAGGGCCAGACCCGCAGAAGCCGGGAATATGTCAGACGAAGCGCCGCAATTCACATAGGTTTTCGCGTATTGTTTCACATAATAGCTTTTGTGAATTTCTTTGGCCTGATCTTTCACCGCACTTATGGGCTTGATGACATGGCGCTCCTTACCATTTTTATCGGTATAAATCGTATAATATCCAGGGGTGGTTGCGGCGGCCAAGGTCCAGGTGCCTGGTGTATCATATTTAACCATATATGAATGCAGGCCGGTTTCATTGCGTACCTGGATAGGGGTAATTGCCCCGCCCGGCGCAATCACCTCGACCTTTCCAAGTTTTTTGGCACGAATCCCGTCGGCCACGGGCACATAATGACCATAACAGAAAAACAGGGGCAAAGAGCGGCCTTTCTCAACAACATATCGGGTAGACTGGATATACAGTGAATGGGCCCAGGATGATGAAGCCGCAGCACAAAGCAGCATCAGCGTGGTGACAACGATTGGCATTGATTTTATCGAACTTGAATGTCGCTGTAAAAAAGTCATTATTCCTCCTTATTGATCTGGATCTACGATGGTGGCCGCAATGAGGCCGTAAATGCCTGTCAGGACCACAAATATCGTGAAACCGGGTTTGGGCCATCTCCCTTTTCTCAATGTATTCACACCCAAAAATATCAGGGTACACATCATGATACCCAGCAGTGACCAACCGCTACCAAAACTGATGCCCCACCCCATAAACGCACTGTTACCCGAGTGCCCAAACCGCAACCGAAATGGAAACAAAACATCTTCAACCCGGTTGATCGTGGTCGGGGTGGCCCGTGACATGGTGTGCGTATAGGATTTGATGGGGGTAAACATTCGGTCCATGGCCAAGGCCCGGATCACGATATCGTCGGAATAGACCGCCGTACAATAAAGGGGATTGAAAATCAACTTCAGATCCATGGTATCCGGATCATACTGCTTGAGTGGCAGCGGAATAATTGTATACCTGTCATAGGACAAAAGCCCTGCCCTGCCATCTTCCAGGATCACCACCCCGTAATAGGAACGCTGCTTATTTTCCGACACCTTGATATGCCGAACCCTCAGCTTCCTATGAATTGGCGTTTTAACCACCCAGGGCGCACCGTCCACCCGTTTGACATGAAAGACAGTGTAGTTGTCATCCACCAGGAACACCCCTTCGTCAAAGGGTTTGAGCACGGTAAATTTACCGTTCACAGACCGAACCGGGAACGTAAAGCCCTTCTCTTTCAACGCCTTAGTAAACCGGTCGGTCAGCTCGGCGTCCACCGTGTTGGTATCGGCATTGATGAACACCATGGCGTCGTCCGTCATACGAAAGCGGTCATCGGGGAACACCAGCCGTGCCTGTCCGGGGTTGGATTCCAGCAGGGGATAAAACGGGGTATGGGGGGATTTGTCAGGGATATCCCGTGATTTAAGCTCCATGACCCGGCGGCCTGCCTTGATGGTCTTTTTATCAAAGGTTTTGCCACTGAGGGTGATGGGCAAAAGCCCCCAGATCTCCATATTTTTGTAAAAAATAAAGGGCAGGTGCTTTTCAAAGGTCTGTCGGGATACATAGGTGCCGTCGGCTTTGCGGTAGGCAAGCCCTGTATGGTGGTCCACGGCCTTCCCCTTGGCTTCCTCGGGAACGGGACCGACGATTTTTTCTTTGTAGATAAAATCCTGGCTCACAGGGCTGTAAAATAGATGGCTTTTTTCCACATCGTCAATAAAAATCGTCTCATAGATCATGGGTAAATAAATCGCAGACATGCAGACGGTGAGCAAAAGATAGCAGACCACGGGCAATTTTTTCATTATCCAACCCTCCTGTAGCGAAATCGAAGTACCGGAAGCAGTATAGATGACATCAGCAATGCCAGGGGCAGTACCAAAAACAGCAGGGACGGCCCGTAAGCACCGGGCATGCCATTGGCCATATAAAGGCCTGCCACACCAGCACCCAACCCCAGATTCACGGCTTTGAGCCGATAGTTGGGCTCAAGCAGGGTCAACGCCCCCCCCAGGTAAGCTGCGGCCCCTGCCATGGTCCAGGGCAGGGCCGTCACCAGGCTCGTCGTAACCCCTTGGATGGGGAAATACGCCGCCGTGATCAGCATCAGCCACACCAAATCCATCAGGGCGGTCAGGGTGTAGGCCACCAGACCGACAATCAGGTGGGCAATGGCGATGCGGCCAGGCGCCACAGGCAGATGAAGGGACAATCGAAACCGTTCCCCCCACATTTCGGGCAGAAACTGGAAACACGCAATAAGAATCCCGGAGACCAGGGGTAAATACATCATGGCATCAAAATGAATTTGTCCCAAATGGAGTACCCGGTACCAGACCACTTCAGGGTGGTCCAGGATGAACAGACTTCGGGTATGTGCCGCCACATAGAGCATAAACACCATGTTGGCCTGCAATACCAGGAACCAAGGCCAGCGGATCTTAAAAAATTCTTTTCTGAAAATAGCGACAAGCATCAGTGCATTACTCCTCAATTTCTGTCCTATAAAACAAGAAATTTAAAGACTTACGTTTCTTGTTTTCAGCCTTGCGGCTTAACTTTAATGTTCAATATCTTCCAGTATATCCAATAAATGCATCTTCAAGGCTCATGGGAACATGGGTCATGGCATCCACATTAATTTTCAAATTGGATAAATCGGACTTAAGTGCCGATTCTGACGTGAAACAAAAAATATCCCAATAGGCCTTATGGGCCTCGATATTTTTGATAGACGGACATACATCCAGCAGGCCCTGACGATCTAACCCCTGGGGCAGCGGACTTTCTTTGCTGCCATTGACGGGCAGGCGAAAACAGAAAAAATCACGTTTAAATGCGTCCAGGGAGGTGGAGAGCAATTTGCCTCCCCGCTCCAGGAAAATCACCTCATCCACAAAGCTTTCCATGTCCTGAATCACATGGGAGGTAAGAAAAACGGTACGATTGCCCTGATCCAGATATTCATGCATTTCATCCAGGAACAGCCGCCTGTACCCCGCATCCAAACCAATGGAATAATCATCAAGCAAGAGCATCTCGGGCTGCTGTGCCATGAGTAGTCCTAACACCACCTGAGACCGCTGGCCACAGGACATGTTTTTGATGAGATGGCCCGGTTGCAATCCGAGCTTTTCCACCATGCGATAATAGATGGTGCCATCCCAATTGTCATAAAAGGGCGCGTAGAACTTTTCGATCTGGCGGATGGACATGAATTCATAGGCCACATGGCCTTCAAAGAGCAGGCCGATGCGCGCACGGATTTCGGGCGTCAGTGCATGGGAATCTTCGCCAAATACCCGGCATCGACCGGACACCGGCCGCAAAAATCCCATAAGAATTTTGATCAATGTGGTCTTGCCCACGCCGTTTTTTCCCAAAAGCCCATAGATTTTCCCGGGGGGAATGGAAAAATTCAAATCCTCATAAATATATTGTTTTCCATATCTGTGGCACAGATGCTCTACTGCAATGACCGGTTCCATATATCTTCCACCCTTTTTTGCGCGGTTGCAATATAACGGCCACGGGCCGCCCCTGGTCTATCGAACCCCAGGTGTTGATCCACAACAAAATAAAAAAAGGTGCCGAACTTCCAGAATGGTGGAACCCGGCACCCCTTATTTCATCGCTGATGAGTTGTATTGATCAATGAATCTCTACTTACATATCAACGGCTTTGATCCAAATTACAGCATCTCGTGAGCACTCTTTCCCTTTATAGGTGTAGTCAGGATCCAGTCCAAGGGCTGCAAATCCCCACCATCCAGCCTTGGGAATACCAAAGGTGAATACGCCATTTTCATCGGCGAAAATGGTCTGGAGCACAAAGGCGTCCTGGGGGGCTTCTGCTTTGGCTTCTTTCTTGAAAGCTTTGGCCTTGAGATCGGGTTCATGGTTCATGTATTCAATTTCGATTTCTGCACCAGGAACGGGTTTGCCGTTGAACAACACCTGACCCTGGAAGACATTGCCAGTCCAGCGGTCATAGGGTTTGCACAGGGGAACGATTTCAACGGGAAGACCCACAGGTTCGTTCCACGCACCAGGTTCTCCGCCGACATTGACAATCACCTTGGTGGTCTGTTTGATATAGGCATCTTCTTCTTTTTCATAATAAGGGGCAGGAACCAGGCAGAAGATATAATCCCCGGTACGGGTTTTGAATGTGGTTTCGTAGGCGGCACCGGAGTTGGTTAAACTGGTCCAGGTCATGGGTTTCAACGTAGGCAGCAGGTCATATTTTTTGGGTTGGTTTTCGCCGCGGGTACGTACAACAAAGAACTGCTCCGGTGTCCCCATATCCATGGTGTGACCGGCTTCAAAGGGATGGGTGAATACCAGGGCCAAGGGGATGGTGCCGCCCTTTGTCATGGCAGCTTCAGGCGTGTAGATCATCTGGAAGTGTGCAAATGCGGGTACAGTCATGACCATCATGGCGATACCAGCAGCAGCTACAATCAGTTTTTTCATTTTTTTCTCTCCTCTAACTTCGTTAAAATGTAAGTTAAGAATTAACATCCCGGAATTATCGGTCCCGGCTGTTTTTTTATGTGAACGAAATTGTATAATGGACCAACTTCGTTCGTGATTTATTGTGTACAGGTTCCAGCATCAATGACTATTTTTTTTATATGAAAGTCCGATGCAAACCCATTCGGTTCTTTCTATATTTGTTGTGGGCGAACCGAGGTGAAAAACCAGGTCCGCCCGTGGCGGTTTATATGAAAGTCTGTGTAGATTACGCAGATCTTTCAAATTTTGTTGTGGACAAACCGCGGTGAAAACCCCGGTCGGCCCATGGCGTTATTCAGTAATTTCCTTACCGTCAACAACGACTTGGTGACCCTCACCGGCATCAAATACGACTTTATAGGCACCAGCGGGTTTATCAAAGGTGTATTCACTGTCTTCGCTCATGCTGCCTTTGACCAGGACTTTATTATTGCTGTCTTCTACCCGCATTTCAACACCGGATGCAGAAGAGCCGTCCGAGAATCCGCCTTCGCAGGTAATGGTGCCATCACCATTGTCATAGCAGGAACACAGGGGGGTGTGAGCCTGGCAGACAGGTACCATAAAAAAGCCAAGCGCCAGCAATGCAGTGATAAATAGTTTGATTTTCATTTTTTCTCTCCTTAATTAATTTAGCAGACTTAAAGTTATAAATATAAACAGCCAATTCGCTTCTTTTGTTAGCCTAAGCAGACTTAAAAGACGACCCCATATTTTTCATGGAACTGCATTCTTGTCAAGTGTTTTTTTAGCGGCCAATAAGGGGGGCCGCACCCCCTGTGGCCCTTTTCACACACAGGTTTCATCTGTCGGACAAACTTTTATATCTACCCCCGGGGCCAGTACATAATGACCCCGACACCGACCAGGGCCAATGCACCGCCAACAATGTCGAACCGGTCTGGCACCATGCCGTCTACTTTCCATCCCCAGAAAATGGACATGGCAATGAAAACGCCGCCATAAGCAGCATATACCCTGCCAAACCCTGCGGGTTGCAGGGTCGGGACAATGCCGTACAGCACCAGAATGATGCTCCCGACAATGGCATAGGAAAAGGGTTTCCCCTCCCTCAACCACAGCCAGACCAGATACCCACCGCCGATTTCAAACAGCCCCGCCAGAATAAAATATCCTATGGATTGTAAAATCACCCCAGCAGTCATGCTTCGTTCCTCTTAGCCCTTTCTCATAACGGCCACGGGCCGCCCCTGGTCTATCAACACCAAGGTACAGCCCGTGGCCATTATTTTAGTCTTAGATGAAACTTAACGCCATGGCGTGGCAACTGATGTTCCAAAGAAAAGTTGATGCGCTAAGAAAATATCAAATCTAAACACCGACCGGGCTGCCCCCCCCAGCACCTGCCGGTGCCAGATAAATTTATGCACCCCACTTGAATGGTAACTACTGCCGCCTCTTGGAGGCTTTGATGGGATTGAGTTTGGCAACCGCCTTTTTATCGGTCTGGGTTTTGACCAGGTGTTTGTTGGCATTAAACAGTTCAAGGGGATTCATCCCCAGTTTTTCGAGCAATTGATTGGTCTTTTCTCTGGGCACACCGTAACGATTCACATCGGCGATCATCCGGTCCACCCGGTCCCGGTCTGTCAGATACAATCCTTTGTTATCAATGGCCAGCAGGCGGGTGATGCCATCGTCCTCTATTTCCTGAACAATCATGTCTGAAGTGGTACCATAACGATTCAGCATAGTTCTCTCCTAAACAAATTCATAAGGTTAACAAAACAAACGCAGGAATAGCATAAAAGAGGGGTTCAAGTAAACCCCAATGTTGGTATCAACACCCCACGGGCATTATTTTTTTCGTCTGCCGTATCGGTCGTCGTCTCTCCGTCAAAAACCGCAGGGCACCATTTTTTCAATATAACGGCCACGGGCCGTCCCTGGCCTATTGAATCCCAGGCGTTGGACCGATAAAATTGTTAGACAAATTAGTCAGCACGAACTCTCAAAGCCAGGAAAGAATTAATCATTGAATTCTCTTAGTGTTTATTATATCTAATCCAGATACGCTTTTTAACACAAACTAGTTGGAGGTAAATATGCCTGGACAAAAAAAAAGGGCGCGTGGCGGTAAAAACTGCTGCATGCTCAAAGATATCAAGCCCGGTCGGCGGGCCAGAATTCGCTGCCACCATGCCAAAGGGGCCGTGCGCCAGCGCCTGCTGGATTTGGGATTTGTCCCGGAAACTGAAGTTGAAGTGATCCGAAAGGCGCCCCTGGGCGACCCCATTGAATGCAATGTGGCCAATTATAAAGTGGCCTTGAGAAATTCTGAAGCCGATCTTATCGAAGTCGAATGCGATTAATCTATCCTTTAAAACAGAGACTAAATTATGAGTGATACCCCTGAATTCACCCCAAAAAAACTATTAGTGGGCCTGGCTGGCCAACAAAACGCCGGCAAATCAACCACCTTTAATATGCTCACCGGGGCCAACCAGCACATCGCCAACTACCCCGGCGTTACTGTCGATAAAAAAACAGGTGGCTACCGCCACCGGGACATCCGGGTAGAAATCGTTGACTTGCCCGGCACTTACAGCCTGACCTCCTTCTCCCTTGAAGAGCGGGTGACCCGGGATTTTTTGATTTCAGAACAGCCTGATGTCATTGTCAATGTGGTGGATGCCTCCTCCCTGAAACGCAGCCTTTATTTTACCTTCCAGGTCCTTGAAATGGGTTTTCCTGTGGCTGTGGCCCTGAATATGATGGACGTGGCCAAACGCAACGGCACCCAGGTGGATGTCTCCGCCCTGGAACATCGTCTGGGTGTCACCGTTATCCCCACGGTGGGCCGTAAACGCAAGGGTAAAATAGAACTGCGAGACGCCATCGTCGATACGGCAGCCAGAACCACCCATTCTCCCCTGCGCATCCACTATGAAGAACTTGAATCCGACGTGGACACCATTCAAGCCCAACTGGACAAAAGTGACGTGGCAAAGACCTATCCCACAAGGTGGCTGGCCGTCAAACTCCTTGAGGGCGACAATGAAGCCCTGCGCATTACCAAACAATACCTGGGAGAAGACTGCGACACACTCAAAGCAGTCGCCGAGATCCAGGATCAATTTGAAAAAAACCACTATATGAATGTCGCCGATTATATGGTGGGCTGCCGGGACCGTCTGGCCTCGGACATCATAGAGACCTGTGTTACGGAAACCAAAGACGGCAAGGATCGTATTACCGAAGCCATCGATAAAATTGTTCTAAACCGCTTTGCTGCCCCCATTTTCCTGGTTGCCACAGTATTTGTGATTTACCAGCTTTCCATTGTGAAGGGGTACGAACTGACCTTGTATTGGTGGCCCATCCTGGCCAAACTCAAGGCCATAATCGCTGGCATCCTGCCGGCCGCCGGTATTCTTGAGGACCCCTATATCCGCTCCATGGGACTGTGGATGGTGGACTCGGCCAATGCCCTGCTCAACTATATCCCCATTTTCCTGATCTTGTTTTCTCTTATTGCCATCCTTGAGGACAGTGGCTACATGGCCCGGATTGCCTTTATTCTGGACAAATTGTTTCACTCCTTTGGGCTCCACGGGCAGTCCACCCTGCCCTATATCCTGGGCGGGGTATTTGCCGGCGGGTGCGCTGTGCCCGGGGTCATGTCCACCAAGGGAATCCCGGATGAGCAGTCCCGAATGGCCACAATCCTCACCGTACCCTATATGAATTGTCTGGCAAAAATCCCCTTTTACACCCTGCTGATCAATGTCTTTTTTGTGCCCTATAAATCCTGGGCCATGCTGTTCCTTTCCACCATGACCATCTTTGTGGCCCTGCTGGTGGCAAAGCTGTTGACATCTACGGTGCTCAAATCCATGGAAACCGCCCCCTTTGTTATGGAGCTGCCCAAATACCATCCCCCCACATTGTTTGGTGTGGGCCAGCGGGCCATTGAACGCACCTGGCAATATATTAAAAAGGTAGGCTCCATCGTTGTGGCGGTCTCTGTTTGTGTATTTACCCTTTTGCAGTTCCCAGGCCTTTCCGATGACAGGCAGGCCCATTTTAACGGTGAAATGGACAAGGCCGTTGCCAAATTCCAAAAGAAAATTGCAAAAACCAAGTATGCAGATCAATTCAAAGATGAAGCCGCCCTGGTATCATTGATCAATGTTTACAACGATTTTAAAAACGCGCGACTGACCACCAAGGGTGCCAAAGCATCGAAAGCCCTGGCCGAAAAATTCAAAACCGATTATCCAGATCTATTCAAGTTCCTGAAGCCCAAGAAGGACAAGGATGCCAAAAAGGTGAGCAAAGCCCTGCGCGGTATCGTCTCCAAACGAAAATCCCTGCGCCGTCAGATTAAGGAAGAGCAAATTGAAACCAGTTTTTTGGGGATGGTTGGCCGCTCCTTGGAACCCATCACCCATTGGGCTGGATTTAACTGGAAGATCAATGTGGCCATTCTCTCGTCCTTTGCGGCCCGGGAATCCTCTGTGGCCACCATCGGTGTTTTGTATCAGCAAGGCGCAGATGAAAATAAAAGCCTTGAGGATCGTATGGGCGCAGAAGTTGGTGAGGGGGGATTTACACCCCTGCATGCCCTGGCCATTATGGTCTTCTTTGCACTGTATCCGCCCTGCCTTGCCACCACCATCATGATCAAGGTGCAGACGGGATCTTATAAATGGATGATCTTCTCCATGATTTTCCCCACCACCTTAGGGTTTATTGCAGCCTGCCTGATCTACACCGGCGGCAGTGCCCTGAACCTTTCCGGCATACAGATGATGGGAGTGTTCTACGCCGCCGTTGTTCTGACCACCATATTTACAGGACTCTTTAAATCCTGGAAACGAAAACCCGGCCCCCTGCCCGATCTGCGGCAGGCGCCGAAACCGATGTAGCATTCTCACACGGACAAACATAAACCGCCGCATGCCATTTGAGTATGGCATGCGGCGGTTCTTAATTTTGAGCATGGGCCTAAGATTGGAAAATACGCTTGCAGAATGCTTCAATGGCCCGGTTCACTTCACGGGGCTGTTCCGCCGCTACCATATGGGTACCGCCAGGTATTATTTCAAACCGGGCACCGGGAATATGCGCTGCCAGAAATTCAGAAAATTTTGGAGGTGTCATAATATCCTGATCCCCACACAGTGCCAGAAAAGGAACATCAATGTCATCTAAGTGCTCAGTGATATCAAAACCATTGCAGGCCATCAGGTCATTGAGCATGACTGACGGGCCGTTTTCCAGTGTACGGACCATGATGGCGCGGGCTGTTTGAGAATCGATTTTTTTATATCCAAAGCCAAGATAAGGCGGATATAGCTTTGGCTGAGCAACAATTTTTTTAAGTTTTTTTATAAATATGTCGGCGCCCCCGAGCCGGGCGCCGCTGCCCACGGTGACCACCCCCCTTAGACATGGCGGATGGGTCAGGGCCAAGGTCAAAGCAATGGCGCCCCCCATGGAATGCCCCACAAGCACGACATCGTCAGCCCCCTTTTTTTCAAGACAGTGCCCGACCCATTCTGCATAGTCTTCAATGCGCTGCATGGGCTTGCCTTTTGGGTGACCGGGCAAGTCAAGAAACAGGCCCTGAGAAAAATGTAACTGCTGCAACTTGAAATCCATGCTGGAGCCCCCGGCCCCATGTATGAACACCAATGTCATGGATTATCCGTCCGCCTGAATTCGTTTGGCGTAGCCCCGTACCATATTTGCAATATACAACAAGATGACTGTACTGATCGGTGAAAACGAACACAGTGCCTTATACCCCAATATAGAGGGATTAGAAGCCGCCGAACAGGGAGCCAGGGTGGCCACCCCTGCAATACCTAGGGCCGCCGCAACCAAATTAAGATATCGTTTTTTTTGTTTTAACTTATTTTCCATTTTCCGTCTCCTTTTAGCATGGCAATGTAATATAATCGCCCTGCCCAATAAATACAACCCACCGTAAAATTTCTGGATTCAGGTCCCATGCTGTCAAGGTCTGTCAGATTACAAAATTGCATCTTGACAATACCGTCCTGGACACCCATTGTACACAATCGAATGGCCCTTAAACCCGAGTCGGCACAACCTGCCGGTCGGGCCGCTGAACGCCTTTCATCATGCACCAGCGACATCATACAGAACAGGCATCATGACACAAAAAAACTACACCATTGAACTGCTCCCCCATGGTCGTAAACTCAAGGCCAGACAAGGGGAACGGCTCGCCGACGTGCTAAAAGGCCAGAATATTATCCTGCGTGCCGACTGCGGGGGTAAGGGAAAATGCGGCAAATGCCGGGTTAAAACAATCGATCCTGACAGCGACAGCCGCAAGGATATCCTGACCTGTATTCATGAAATCGAATCTGATTTAACGATCGAAATTCCTGAACACGCCCTTTTTTCCACACATACCCTGGGCAAGGCTGCTGTTTTACTGCCCAAGGCGTTCACCTCAAGGTTTGCCGTCACACGCAAAAATGGTACAGATCAATTTGGCATCGCAACGGATCTGGGCACCACGACCATTGCCGTCTACCTATGCAATATGACCCGGGGACAGGTGATAGGATCTGTCAGTGTTAAAAATCCCCAGGCCCTCTACGGAGATGATGTGATGAGCCGTATCGGCGCCATTGGGCAGGCCCCTGAACACCTGTCCCATCTCCAGGGCCTGGTGGTGGGGGCGATGTCAGAAGGGATCCGGGAATTGACCCGTCCCAGTGCGCTTAAGGCCTTAAATCTCCCCCCCATTGACATTTCAAAAATGGTGGTGGTGGGCAATCCCGCCATGATCCATATTTTTGCCGGTGTGGACCCTGCGCCCATTGGTGTATTCCCTTACCAGCCCGCATTTAAAGATCCCAGAATCCTGTCATCCACATCACTTGGATTCGATTTCGCAGAATTTCCCATCCAGATTCTTTCCCAGATATCAGGATTTATCGGCGGCGATATCCTGGCTGCGGCACTGGCTGTGGATCTGCCCAATCAGCCCGTTGGCACCCTGCTCATTGACCTTGGCACCAACGGCGAATTGATGCTTCGCGGCAACGCGGGGCTGTTTGCCACCTCCTGCGCCACAGGCCCAGCCTTTGAAGGCGCCACCCTTGCCTGCGGCATGCAGGCGATACCCGGTGCGGTGAACCGGGTGGAGATTCCCTCGCCAACATCGTTTCCCAACATCACTTGCATTGAATCAAAAAGAAACCAACCCGCTTCCCCCAAAGGGATCTGCGGATCAGGCGTGATCTCTGCGGTGGCCGAATGCTGCAAACAACACATCATCCTCCCGGACGGCAGATTTGATCCCAACGCAGGGTCCCCTGCCCTGGCCAAGGACGATGACGGTAAATACCAGTACACCATTGAAAAAGGGTCCCCAAAAGATAACCGCGGCCCGGTTTACATCAGCCAAAAAGATATCCGATCGATACAGCTGGGCAAAGGGGCCCTGATCACGGGCATTGATTTTCTATTAAAGCATGCAGGGATCATCTCCCTTGAAAAACTGATCATTGCCGGTGCATTCGGTTCCCATCTGGACCCAACTGCCATGAAAACCATGGGCATGATACCAAATATAGACAACAGCCAAATCGAAATGGTGGGGAACGCAGCGGGTGCCGGTGCCGTTATGGCCTTATGCCTTGATGACGCCCTTGAAACCGCCAAAACCATGGCGGATGCGATGAACGTCATAGACCTGGCGGCAGATTCGGATTTCCATATGGCGTTTGTCAAACGGCTGTCCTTTCCAGAAATACCCTGAACGGCGACTGTTCACAATTTTTTCTTTGAAAAAAACATCCTCCCCCTTTTTAATTGTTCAATTTTTTTGACCTTGTAACTTTTTTGTAACCTCTATCATGATATGGCACATTTCATCTAAGGGGTAGCTGCCATGCCGGTGTTCCGGCTGTCCCTTTAAATCGCTTGATGAGGGCACCTCCATTTACTGGCCGGCCCGGCATGGCAGTATGTCAATAATACTTTTGTCAAGGAGGCAGGATTTAGATGGAACTCAATAGAAGGGAGTTTATCAAGATTTCAGGGGCCACGGCGGCAGGCGTTGCGGTCAGTGGCCTGGGGTTTGATCTCAAACCGGTCAAGTCCCATGCCCAGATGCTCAAAACCAAGTACGCCAAGGAAACCACCACGGTATGCTGTTACTGCGCCGTGGGGTGTGGTGCCATCGTACACACCAGCAACCGGGGCGACGGCCGGGTGATCAACATTGAAGGCGATCCCGATCATGTGATCAACCGCGGGGCACTATGTTCCAAGGGTGCGTCCCTGAAACAGCTGGCTGAAAATGACAGACGCCTGACCGAACCCATGTACCGGGCCCCCTATTCCGATAAATGGGAGACCGTGTCCTGGGACTGGGCACTTAAAAAAATCGCCAAACGGGTAAAAGAGACCCGGGACAAAGGGTTTACCCATAAAAATAAAAAAGGCCAGGTGGTCAACCGGGTCACCAACATGGCGTCTGTGGGATCTGCGGCCATGGACAATGAGGAGTGTTGGCTTTACCAGGCCCTGATGCGGTCCCTAGGACTTGTCTACGTCGAACATCAGGCCCGAATCTGACACAGCGCAACGGTAGCGGCTCTGGCAGAGTCGTTTGGACGTGGCGCAATGACCAATCACTGGATCGATCTTAAAAACAGTGATTGCATTATGATCATGGGCAGCAACGCTGCCGAAAACCATCCCATCTCATTCAAATATGTAACCCAGGCCATGGAAAAAGGGGCCAAGCTCATCTCCGTGGACCCACGGTTCACAAGGACTTCGGCCCGGGCTGATTTTTATACCGCCCTTCGCTCAGGCTCTGATGTGGCCTTTTTGGGCGGGATGATCAAGTATATCCTGGATAACAACCTTTACAATAAAGAATACACCGCAGCCTACACCAACGCGCCATTTATCGTCGGCAAGGCCTATGGGTTTGAGGATGGCCTGTTTTCCGGATATAACGCCGGAAAAGAAGGACCAGCCCTGGGATCCTATGATAAATCCACCTGGGCCTTTGAAATGGATGCCAACGGTGTCCCCAAAATGGATCGGAGCTTGACACACAAGCGGTCCGTTTTCCAACTGTTGAAAAAGCATTATGAACGCTACGATCTGGACAAGGTCTCCACTGTAACGGGCACCCCCAAAGAAGACCTGGTTGAAGTTTATAAAACCTTTGCCGCCACCGGCGCCAAGGGCAAGGCCGGCACCATCATGTATGCCATGGGCTGGACCCAGCATACCGTGGGTACCCAGATCATCCGTACCATGGCCATGGTCCAGCTCCTGCTGGGGAACATGGGTGTGGCCGGCGGCGGTGTCAACGCGCTTCGCGGGGAATCCAACGTACAGGGATCCACCGACCATTGTCTGCTCTGGCACATCTGGCCCGGCTACCTGAAAACCCCGAGAGCCTCGAATACGAGTCTGGCAGCCTATAACAAAAAATGGACGCCCCACAGCAATGATCCCATGTCTGCCAATTGGTGGCAGAACTATCCAAAATATTCTGTCAGCCTGCTGAAATCCTTTTTCGGCGACAAGGCCACCAAAGCCAACGGATTTGGGTATGAATGGCTGCCCAAGGTGGATGACGGCCAGGGCTATTCCTGGTTCGACCTCTTTGATGCCATGTACAAAAAAGAGATCAACGGCTTTTTTGCCTGGGGACAAAACCCGGCGTGCTCTGGTTCCAATACCTCCAAGATCAGAAAATCCATGGCCGAACTGGACTGGATGGTCAATGTGAACATCTTTGACAATGAAACCGGTTCGTTCTGGCAGGGTCCTGGCATGGATCCCAAAAAAATCAAGACCGAAGTCTTCATGCTTCCGGCCTGTGTCTCCGTAGAAAAAGAGGGCTCCATCACCAACTCCGGCCGCTGGATGCAATGGCGGTATCAAGGCCCCAAACCCATGGGCAACAGCCTGCCTGATGGGGATATCATCCTGCATCTTGGGCATCTGATCAAAGAGGAATATGCCCACGGCGGAAAATTTCCTGAGCCCATCACCAATCTGAAATGGGATTATGAAACCAACGGGGTATACGATCCTCATAAGATGGCCAAAGAGATCAACGGGTATTTCCAAAAAGATGTCACCATCAAGGGGAAAAAATTTAAAAAGGGCACCCTTGTTCCCTCTTTTGCCTATCTCCAGGCCGATGGGTCCACCTCATCCGCCAACTGGCTCTACTGCAACTCCTATACGGAAAAGGGAAATATGTCCGCCCGCCGGTCCCAAAAGGATGCCCAAAACAATATCGGCCTCTACCCGGAATTTGCCTGGTGCTGGCCGGTGAACCGCCGCATCATCTACAACCGTGCCTCTGTGGATCCCAAAGGTCGTCCCTGGGATGAAAAAGATTGGGTCATTCGGTTTGAAGGCAAGGTTGAAAACGGAAAATATGTCACGAAAAAATGGGCCGGTGACGTGCCTGACGGGGGGTGGTATCCCATGGAAAACCCCGACGGCACCATGCGTAAGGATTCCAAATATCCTTTTATCATGCGCAAACATGGACACGGCCAAATTTTTGGTCCCGGCCGGGCAGACGGTCCCTTCCCCGAACACTACGAACCCCTGGAATGCCCTGTAGAAAAGAACTACTTCTCTTCCCAGATGGTCAATCCCACAGCGGTGGTATACGCCACCAAGCATGACAAGCATGCCACCTGTGACCCCAGATTCCCCTTTGTGGGCACCACCTATCGGGTCTGCGAGCATTGGCAGACTGGCCTGATGACCCGTCCACAGGAGTGGCTCATGGAATTGCAGCCCAATGTCTTTGTTGAGATGAGTGAAGAGCTGGCCAAGCTGCGGGGTATCGAAAACGGTGAACGAGTATTGGTATCCTCTGCACGGGCTGCTCTGGAGTGTACTGCGGTGGTGACCAAACGGTTTAAACCGTTTCAGATCGGATATGCCACAGTTCATCAGGTGGGTATCCCCTGGCACTACGGCTGGCGCTGGCCCGATACCGGGACAGAAGAAAGCGCCAACCTGCTCACCCCGCCGGCCGGTGATCCCAACACCCGGATCCCGGAAACCAAAGCCTTTATGGTTAACGTGACCAAGCTGTAAGGAGAGAGACCATGAGTAAAACATTTCTCGTAGATACCACCCTGTGTACCGCTTGCAGAGGCTGCCAGGTGGCCTGTAAGCAATGGCACGATCTGCCGGCGGAAAAAACCGTGAACATGGGCAGCTTCCAAAATCCCCAGGACCTGTCCTGGAAGACCTATAAACTGGTGCGCATGAGCGAAGAGTTCATTGATGGCAAGCTCAACTGGCTGTTTTTTCCTGATCAGTGTCGTCATTGCGCTGAAGCGCCCTGCCTGGAAACGGCAGTGGATGAAACGGCCATTTACCAGGATGAAACCACCGGCGCCATCATCTACACGGCCAACACGGCCAAGCTGGATGCCGAAGAGATTATTGGGGCCTGCCCCTACAACATTCCCCGTCAGGGTCCCGGCGGCGTGTTGTACAAGTGCGACATGTGCAACGACAGGATCCACAACGGCCTGAAACCGGCCTGCGTGACCACCTGCCCCACCGGCACCATGAATTTCGGTGAGCGGGATGAGATGTTGGCGCTGGCCGAAGCCCGGCTCAAAAAAGTGCAGCAGCGTTATCCCAACGCCTCGCTTCTGGACCCCGATGATCTCAACGTCATCTACCTGGTGGCCCAGGATCCCGCATTGTACTGGGATTACGCTGTGGCAGATACCCGCCGCCGCGGCGGTATGACCCGGACCGCAGCCATAAAAAAAATGCTGGGCCCCTTTGGCAGATTGCTGACCGTATAAAACTTAAAATCTAATAACAAACCGCCTTTGGCTGGATATGCGACTTTGGTATGTCCAGCCAAAGGCCTTTCAACTGACCCGGAAAACGGGCGTACTTAACACAGGAGAATTTAGCATAATGAAAGTATGGATCACCGTTGCCGTAGTATTCGCATTGGCGGTTACCCCCCAGTTCCTTTTTGCCGGCAGTGGCAGTCAGAAAACACAAGCCGACTTAAACCTTGATTTTACCCTGCCTGCCCCAACAGCACCCACCCACAAAGCCTATCTGGGCCTGACATCCAACCAGCCCTTTACCCTGGACCAGATTAAATCCGACATTCTACTGATCGAGATCTTCTCCATGTACTGCCCCATCTGTCAACGGGAAGCCCCCAAGGTGAACACCTTGTACCAGCGGATTGCTGAAAACAAAGATAAATCCATACGCCTTATCGCGATTGGGGCCGGCAACTCGGACTTTGAAACCAATTATTTTAAAGAAACCTATGCCATTGAATTTCCGCTGTTCAGCGATGGAAAATTTATCATTCACAAAAAAGTGGGAGAAAAAGGAACCCCCTTTTTCATTGGCATGAATCCATCAGCCCCAAAAAATGAGCGTATTTTTTTCACCCACACGGGTGAAATCAAAGATATGGATCAATTCCTGAACAAATTGCTCAAAGCATCCAAATAACGGCCATGGGCCGACCGGGTCTTTCACCGCGGTTTGCCCGCAACACCCCATGAAAGAAACTCATCGGTAAGTTTAAAAAATAAGGAGATGATGATGATACGATTTTTATTAACGATTTTAGTATTCACGGCCCTGCTCTTCCCAGCCCAGGCAATGGCGAATTCCACTGCATTTGAACATAAACTCTACCAGCCCGGCAAACTCAAACCCATAGACAGTCAACTAAAGGTCAAGATTGGGGCGTCTGCGCCCGGTTTTACACTCCCCTCAGTATCTGGACAGCCCATATCCCTTGACAGTTTTAAAGGCAAAAAAAACGTTTTGATCTCATTTGTGCCTGCCGCATGGACGCCGGTCTGCTCAGATCAATGGCCCGGGTACAACCTTGCGCGCCCCTTGTTTGAGCAACGGGATACCGTCCTGCTTGGCATTACCACCGACAATATCCCCACCCTGTATTCCTGGACCCTTGAAATGGGCCACCTGTGGTTTAACGTCCTTTCCGATTTCTGGCCCCACGGAAAAACAGCATCAGCAATTATCAGAATTCCATGTGCTGGTTCTCAGCGTCCGGCCAATTATTGAATCAGACGCCCAGAAAACTTTACAGGGAGTGTTCGAACGGTTGAGATCCCCGGCAGGTCAACGCCTTCTGCTGTGCTTTGATGCGGTTTTCCGCCTCTCCCTTTGTGAAAAAATAGAGCGCGTCATACATATCCTGACCGTCACCAGGAATAGAGGTGACTATAAATCGGGGATTTTTCCATTGATGTGTAGTACACATTGCCTGCAAAATTGTCGTCGAGCCTATATTTGAGGCTCAGCTTCATGATCGCAGCTATGGTGACCGTCCCAGAAGAAGTGCCTCTGATGCTGTGTGGTTTCTGCATATAGGTCCTAAAATCACCTACCTATGGCAAATAAACACTTAATAATCAGTTGGTTGTCGTGGTTTGACCCGAGACATCATTTTAGGTTGCATCTCTTGGGCCCTTTAGGTACTGTTCTATCATTGGCTATAAGCGTTTTTAAACTGGAGGAGTGGGAACTGCTGACGGAATACACAGAAGGAGACCTTATAAATGGATATAAATGCGAGCATTATTGATCAGCACTTAACGGGGATCCTAGAGAAAAACCCAGATTGGTTTGAGCGCTTTGGAAATGATGAAAATAAAAAACGCTCGGCAGCCTTTGTTTTGCTTTGCATGTCACACTGTCTGGATATCCCACTTGAAGACAGTGTTGATTGGTTAACTGAAGGCGGAAATGATGCTGGTGTCGATGGTTTGCATGTTGGCGAGGTTGATAACGGTGAATTTATAGTCACAATCTTTCAGGGGAAATATAAGATCAACAACCTGGATGGTAATGCAAACTTCCCTGAGAACGGCGTACAGAAAGCAGTAAACACTGTACAGGTGTTATTTGATCCGTCGAAAGAAGTTGAGTTGACCCCACACATCAAGCCGAAGGTTGAAGAAATTCGTTCAATGGTCTTGGATGGCTATATTCCAGACGTCAGGGTCGTCCTTTGTAATAATGGCGTAAAATGGAACGATCAGGCACAACGATGGATCGACCAGTCTAACCTTCCGCAAAATCAGATGCAGTGGATACATTTCAATCACGATACAATTGTCGATATTTTGCGAAAAACAAAATCGGTTAATGATACATTGCGTTTAGTGGGTAAAGCGGTGTTTGAGGATTTTAATTACCGGCGGGTTGTGATCGGGAAAGTTTTGGTATCAGAAATTGCAGAGCTCTTTAACCGCCACCATGACATGCTGCTCCAGAGGAATATCCGCCGCTATTTAGGTATGCATGCAAATCGGGTGAACACAGCAATTCATTCAACTCTGGTAAACGCGGATAGCCGAGAGAACTTTTACTTTTTTAACAATGGAATCACTATTATCTGCAAAAATTTCCGTCACAATGCACTTCAGGGTGAAAATTATCAATTGAAGCTTGAAAATATGCAGATCATCAACGGCGGACAGACCTGTAAAACCATTCAGCAAACGCTGACTAATCCTGACCTTTTTTCGGATTACCAAAACACCTATGTCATGGTGCGTGTTTATGAGTTGGCAGAAGATGATCACGGTTTTGTTACTGATATTACTTACGCAACAAATAGTCAAAACCCGGTAGATTTGCGAGATCTTCGGTCCAATGATAATCTACAAAAGCAACTTGAATTAGGCATGACTGATTTGGGGTACTCTTACAAGCGACAAAGGGAACAAGGGGCGGTTGGATCAAATACCATTACTAGTTCCATTGCAGCAGAAGCCGTTCTGGCAATCTGGCGGAAAAAACCTCATCAGGCCAAGTTCCGGCGTAAAGAACATTTCGGAAAACTGTATGACGAAATATTTAAAGAGTTGAACGCTGCTCAGGCCATCCTCGCCACCCTCATTTTTCGACAGGTGGAGAATGAACGAAAACGTCCTTCACAGGAAAACCCACCTGCGTTTTTGCCATATGCCTCACACTACATTGCAATGCTTGTTGGTCATAGGATACTCAATAAAGCAGAAATCAATCTGGATGCCTTGACCCATCGGAATTTTGATCAACTTAAGTCAATTATCGAGCAACATTCTGAAACATTTCAAAAACAGGTTAGAACAGATATATCAGACGCACTGAAACGGTGCTATGGAGACCGTGAGGTGTCGTTGCAACAGCTATCCGCAACATTCCGACGTGGAGATCTACTTGAAATGCTGAAAGGGGCTGGGCTATGAAAAGTGTTCTGGCCTAGCATTTAGTTCACAACATTCGATATCGGTTGAAACAATCGCAGATTAACAGTCGCTGGCGTGAATTAAAAAATCAACTTAAAGGCCAAAATCGGGTGACTGTTTCAATGCAATGCAAGGACGGCCAAACCATCCACGTCAAAAAGACCTCACGACCAGAACCTGGACAACAAGAAATTTATAACGCGTTGGAGATAAATTTATATCCAGGACCTGTGATTAAAAGCTATTTTTAAACAAAAGTAGTGTCATAATAAGGAATCTCAAATCGATATTCTAAGTAATTACAGTTAGATATAATTTCAAACCGAAAATTTATGCCAAGACCAATGAGCGCCGGGGTACTGACATTTCTGGTCCGGGAAGGCTGAGCCATAAAAACATACAGGGGACTTTAACGGAAAAGTTAGCAGAGCTAATATTTTTATGGTAAATCAAAGGGCATCTCTGTATCTTTTGGGGAAAGTACCCATAAAGTGGGAACCAAAAAAGAAACTGAGCGAAGTCGAAAATTTCTTTTAAGGAGAATTCATGAAAAAACTGCCAGTTGGGATCCAGACCTTTGCAGAAATGCGGGACGATAACCATGTGTATGTGGACAAAACCGGCCTTGCCGCCAAACTTGCCGAACAGTACAAGTATGTGTTTTTGTCCCGCCCCCGGCGGTTTGGCAAAAGCCTGTTCCTTGATACCTTAAAAGAGATGTTTGAAGGCAATAAACGGTTGTTTGCAGGCCTTGCTGCCGACCATGGCTATGACTGGCAGACACGCTATCCGGTGATTGTGCTCTCTTTTGCCGAAGGGGATTTTTCCACCCCTGCCAATGTGCAGGAAAGTATTGGGTCCCAGATCGCCATCAATGAAAAACGCCTGGGGCTGCCGGAAGAACAAAGCATTCCCGCCCTTCGTCTAGGCAGCCTGATCCGCAATGCCAAAGAAAAATTTGCCTCGTCAGTGGTGGTGCTGGTGGATGAATACGACAAACCCATTCTTGACAATATCCAACACCCGAGTCTGGCGGAACAGGCCCGAAACCTTCTTCGCGGCCTTTACGGGGGACTCAAGGCCAATGCCGCCCATCTTCGCTTTGTTTTTCTTACCGGGGTGAGCAAATTTTCTAAAGTGTCAATTTTCTCCGGGCTGAATAATCTCAGGGACATCAGCCTTTCCCCGGAGTATGGCGCCATTTGCGGCTATACCCATGACGAATTGCAGGCACAGTTTTCGCCGTACCTTGATGGTGTGGATATGAAAGCGGTACGGGCATGGTATGATGGGTATAATTTCCGTGGTAAAAATGTCTATAATCCCTTTGATATTCTATTGTTTCTGGACAATGATAAGGAATTTTCAAGCTATTGGTTTGAAACCGGCACGCCCAACGCCCTGGTGGGCATGATCCGGGAAAAACGCTTTTTTCTGCCGGACTTGACCCGCATCACCGCCGGAGAGGAGCTGCTGACCAGCTTTGATATTGAAAATATGAACCTGATCACCATGTTGTTCCAAACCGGTTATCTGACCATCAAGGAGATACGCACCCTTGGCCATTTGCGCCAATATATTCTGGATTTTCCCAATCTGGAAGTGTCAGCGGCCCTGAACAATTCCCTGCTGTCCATATTCAAACTGGAAGGGCACGACACCTCTGCCCTTCAGATGCAAGGCTATGCCGCCCTGCTGTCCGGCGACCTGGATGGGTTTCATCGGGCGGCTGAGGCCTTGTTTGCGGCCATTCCTTACCACAACTTTACGGGCAATGAAATCAGTCGGTATGAAGGATTTTACGCCAGTGTGCTCTATGCCTGGCTTGCGTCTTTTCGGGTTGTGGTGCGTGTGGAAGATTGCACCAATAAGGGCCGCATGGACATGAGCATTGAACTGGACAATAGCGTGTATATATTGGAATTTAAGGTGGATGATCAGGGAACGGCCCTGGGACAGATCCGGGATCGCGGATATGCAAAAAAATACACAGGAATGGGCAAACAGGTCTTTGGCCTAGGCATTTCTTTTTCCAGTACAGAAAAAAATATTAGCCAATTTATCTGGGAAAAAATAGCGTAGAAAAGTGGCGACACCAGGTTCGAGAGGAAAGGACCTGTTAGAATAAAAAAACTAAAACGGGAAACCCGCACCCCCTTTGTCCCGCCGCATTTTCTTGTTTCCTGAATCCGTGACGCCTATAGGAGAAAATAACAAAAAAAATAGGATAACCTTTTAGATTTAGTGATATAATGTGGTCACGACAACTACATATATAAC
>PDWJ01000312.1_pt1 | contig 73611 bp, 73 predicted proteins | sample 1430881 | NCBI WGS metagenome assembly PDWJ01 (sample SAMN01162460, study PRJNA174530) | Oral metagenome, whole genome shotgun sequencing project. | biome: Marine environment; feature: Marine mammal; material: Swab sample of the gingival sulcus; isolation source: swab sample of gingival sulcus...
TATTATCTTATTAAAAATACACACTTTATTTTTTTTGATCTGTACAAAAAAATCATTTTTTACTCATTATTGGGATTATTTTGCTGAACTTGGGTTAAGAAAACAATAATTTTTGCAACAATTAAAATTTAGATAAAAGATTTTTTATTTTAAGGATTATACATTTTTGGCAGTTACTTTATACGAGCCGGAAAGAGACCTTATTATAAATTTTTCCATAGGTCACGAACTGATAGCACTGTAAGTATTGCCGTTTGAGATTGGAAATGCCTTATCAGCCATGCTGAAAAAGCAGAGAATAACCCAACAAGAGTTGACAGTCTTTGGCATGCAACTCAAAAGATACCTGTAGAGCTAAAAATGATAGACATTCATCAATCCCTTGAGATGGCGTCTCAATTTTATCACCAGGGCAGTGGCAAATTTTGTCCGCTATGACGGTCAAACAAGAAAAGAGCAAAAGAAAATTTCTTTTGCTCTTTTTATAGGCTACCAGGTATATTTTACACCAATACTTGCATTAAATCCATCTCCTGGTAGAAAAGTGGGGCTTGCCAATCCTGATTTTCCCCTGACAACAAAAGTTGTCTCATATTCCTCGTCTGTTACATTGTTTAAATCTGCAAAAAAACTCAGACTGGATGAGGGTTTATACGCAAGTTTCAATCCATACAAGGTAAAGGAATCCTGTTTTATGGTATTACTATGATCTGCGTAATTGTCATCTGGCTGAATTTTCACATTTGGGGCAATGTAAAAAGTTTCTCCCAACTTATAGGCTAATTCCACATAGATGGTTTGTTTTGGAACACCTGCAATCTGATTACCATCGTAAACGCCGCCATCAAATTTAAAATCATTGTAATTATAAACTAAATTGGCTGACATTGCATCATTGGCAGTGAAAATATCTTTTAGGATAATATAATTCATTCCCAATTCTATACCCTGATGAATGGTTTCATCTGTATAATTAAAAGTCTGCCCATTCACTGCTGATACATCAACCTGGGTAATAAGCTCATCTTTCACCTTTGAATAGTAATATGAAGCCTGCCAGGAGAAGCCATCGTAAGATCCTTTTGTTCCTGCTTCATATGTCGTCGCTCTTTGTTCATCAAGATCAACTAAATTTGCACCGGAAGCCAAAGCTGGATTTGTAAATGGAGGCATTGTTGCCCCTGGCATAACCAAAGGTATTACAGATCTGTTAATCAGCTGATTAAAGGTTGGGACTTCTACGCTACGGCTAATATTTGTATATATATTAATATCTTTTGATGGGTTAAATATCAAACCCAATTTAGGATTTACTGAATTATATGTATATTCTTTATCTAACGCCTGGATTGCATTGTCAAATCCGCCCTGTGATTTTGGAGTGGATGCTTTTCCTGAAATATCTCTTATATTTCTGATCCATTGTAAATCAGACACAATTTCAATATTTTGAGTTACAGGAACATTATATTGCAGGTTTACAGCAAGATTAGAGGCATCTCTTTCCAGATCGGCATATTTAAATACCTTTGAACCGTCAACTCCACTATTCACCCAATACTCAATTGGCATTGACCCTTTATTATATACCAAAGATAATTCATATACATCGTGAGAAAGTAAAAGATCCTGACCTTTGGCCTTTAAATTTATTCCTAAATTATGATTTTCAGATATTTCATGGGTAAGAGGATCAGTAAAGGTATCATCCATTTTCTGGGCATAAATTCCCAGATTATACTCATTATTATTTGTTATAAAAGAAGTCTTGTTTGCAATTCTGAATTGCTCTGTATCCCTGTGAGGCTTTCTTTTATATATATTAAATACACCATCCCAGCCGCCTCTTGCCGTAAATATTCCTGCCAGCGGCGTTCCCGCCGGAAAAGGTCCGGGGAATGCTGTTGCATAGCCATCCCCCACAATTGCTTCAGGGTGTTCTGATGCTATTTTTTTCTGTATGACAAAGGGAATATGAAAAAAATTGTTTGAGTAGTTAAACAAGGTCGTATTCTCAATATTGTCATTGATTGTATAGCCGATATGTAAGGCTGCATCCTTGCGTTCTGAGTCACTCATTGCCCTGAATCCATCAGATTCTGAAAAACTGGAAGAAAGATAGTAATCTATTTTATCATAAATTCCCCCTACCCCAATGTTTACACTTTTTGTACTGTGTGAACCAAACTGTACATCAACAAAAGAATCATTGTTTAATCCGGTTTTTGGAATAAAGTTGATTGCCCCTCCCAGTGAGGCCGATCCATACTTCATTGCATTTGCACCACGATAGACAGCTACTGCACTATCCTGTTGAGGATTCACTAATCCAATAACAAAAGAACCATCTGCCTGGTTAATACTTAGCCCATCATACAATAAATTCACACCACTGTTTACAGGATTCGCCTGAACTGCTGACCCGCGGATATTGAGTCTTGGCTGGTCATTTCCTCCAAAGAATTCCTGCATAATAATCCCTGGTTCTTTACTGAGTACACTATGTAAGGTATCTGTTTCAGTGGGAATGGTTTCTAAATTTACAAAATTGGTTCCGCCGGGAATTTGTGATAATTCCATTGTAACTTTTTTTATGGTTTCTTTTTTTCCTATAACATATATATCTTTTGCCCCAATTACTTTTTTAGTTTCCTGGGCAAAAACGCTTGAAGATAAAAGTATTGAACAAATAATAGATATATGTATTTTACCTTGTATCCGGGATAGTTTGTTTTTAAACATAATTTTCTCCTTGTGTGTGTAAATAATCAGTGAATCTGGATATAATACCACTTTTTTTCTGTAACATAATAAAATTATTCTCCTTTCTTATAACTGATTTCTATTAAAGTAGTTTCTTTGGAAACTACAAATTTTGCAATTTTCTCCCAGGTCTGCTGGGGGCACACCACAAATACTCACTGCCATGCCCTAAGCTTCCCCTTTTCCTTGACTTTTCGTTTTACCAGCACCAGTTTGGTGCTTGAGGAACCAATGTCTATGCCCAGATAGGTGAACACCCCGGGTCTCATGGGATTTATCTGATGGGGCTTTGGATCTATGAGGGCGGCCAATGGTTCCGGGATTTTTGTGGAAATATGTTTTATGGTTTCTTTTTGCATTTGTTGTCCTTTGTTTCTTTTAATGGGTTTCCATGTTCCGGTTTGTACGTTACGGGAGTGATAAGCATTGTCTTTTCCAGTTGTCCACCCGGGGTAATCTGATATACAAAATGGGTAAGGCGTGTGAGTTCAGAAGGATCATGGGTGACATAGACTACGGTCATTTCCCTGTGTTCATTGAGGATCTGTTCAAGGAAATCAAGCAGGTTGTTTTTTAAATCCAGATCCAGAGAGGAAAAGGGTTCATCCAGCAGCAGAATATCCGGCTGGATGGCCAGGGCTCTGGCAATGGACACCCGCTGGCACATGCCCCCGCTCAACTGGTTGGGATATTGGTTAATGCAGGAGCCAAGTTGTACCCGTTCCAGAAAGTGTTTTGCTTTTTCCATGGCGTTTTCCTTTTTCATTCCAGAGGCCTGCAGAGAAAAACAAACATTTTCCCTTGCCGTTTTCCATGGGATCAAACGATGTTCCTGGAACACAAAACCGATTTGCTGACTGTCTATGGTTACGGTTCCTGAATCCGGCTGGACAATTCCGGCAAACATTTTCAGGATGGTTGATTTCCCTGAGCCTGAAGGCCCAAGAAGCCCTGTCACTTCGTTGGCTGCAATCTTCATGGAGATTTTGTCAAAAATCGCCTGGCCGTTGTAGTTTTTGCTTACATCACATAATTCAAGCATTTATCCCTGCCATTTCATGATATGGTTTTTCATGGGGATAAGGACGCATACCTCAAGCCCCCCTCCAAGAACCAGACAAATTAGTACCCAGGCAAACAGAACCGGGGTGTCCAGATTGGTTCTGGCCAGGGCAAATTCATAGCCGATTCCACTGTAGGCCCCCAACAGTTCTGAAAGGACAACAATCCGAATTCCCATGCCTGCAGAAAGGGAAAGCCCTGCCAGCACATGGCCGCCCACTCCAGGCATATACAGATCCCGGATCTGCATGGCTTTTGGCGCCCGGTAGATTCCGGCCATCTCCACCAGATGCTGATCAACGGCATCAATACCGGCAACGGTGTTTACATAAATTATGGGCATGATGAGAAGTCCTGTGACAAAGATCGTCTGTACGCTGCCCATACCGAACCAGATCATGCTAACCACCACCAGAACAGCGGGAGGTACAGTCATCAGAATCCAGCGGAAGGGCTCAAGCATCCACCTGACAGCCTCATTCAGCCCGGCTGCCAGACCAAAAATGAAACCAGTTAGGCTGCCGAAAAAAAGCCCCAGGGCAAAACGCTGGAAGGTGATACCCACACTTTTCCAGAAGGGGCCGGTTAACATCATTGCTCCAAGACTGCTGATGGTTTTGACTGGCGAGGCAATAATGATTTCATCAAATACAAGTGATACCCCCCACCAGGAAAGCAGCAGCAGGCAGATACCAGCAATCATCCAGAGATACATGGAAATGGGCCGTTTCATTGCAGGGTTTTTCCTTCCGGCTGTATCATTGATACAATCCTGCATCGGGGAGTTTCCCGCCGATGGATTTGGGGTTCATTTCCATGAACTTGTTGAACATCAGCTCCAGAGCCTTACGTGAATCCTTTCCGCTGACCGAACGAAAATCCGTATATTGGAGGGCCTCTTCAAAGGCCTTTGCATTGACTCCATGGATATACCGTGCTGCAAGTTCAGACGCTTCTTTTGGATGTTCGTTTGTCCATTGGACGCTCTGGTCATAGGCAGTAAGAAAGGCATTCACAAGGGGCTTGTTATCCTTTATGGCGGGTAAAACTGCAATGCCCGCGTTGGGAACGCCCTTGATTCCGCTGTCCATGGTTTTTTCGTATTCTTTTTGCAAATCAATCACCCGTTTGAAATCAAGCCCTTTACCCTTTGCCTTCATAATGGCCATGGCAGCGGCAGGTTCAATCATCAAGGCATGATCCACCTTTCCCGCCAAAAGGCTCATGGTGATATCAAGGGGAGAAGAGACATACTGGATGGTAAAATCAGTAAATGGCTCCAGGCCCTGTGCCCTGCAAATGGTCTGGAGGAGCAGGTCCGGCTGATCCCCCCGGAATGGCACGAAAATTCGTTTACCCTTAAGTTGGGCAAGGCTTGTTACGGAAGGTTCGTTGCTGATGAGATAAAAAACGCCCCAGATGGACACCCGTGCCAGGGTTAAAGGTACACCCTTATTATAAAAAATGGCCGCAACATTACTGGGCAGGGAAATAAAATCAACGTCTCCTCTGGTGATCATGGCCCTCAATTGATCCGGGGTGTTCCAGGTTCGCAGTTCTGCCTTTTCGCAGACATCCTTGAGTAATCCGGCTTCAAGAATGTGGGCCATGGGCATGACAAGGGGTGCAAAAGGACTTGCCATGACGATTTTTTCAACTTTCGGGGGCGCCTTGTCAGCAGCATGGACTCTTTCCATACCCCAGCAGAGCAGAACGATTGTCACAATGGCATAGGCAGTAAGGTTTAATGGAATGGATTTCATTTTCCCTTCTCCTTTTTGTTTTGTTTGTAATAAGTTATAACTGCCTTATATTACCAGTCTTCTTAATCGGCAAACTCTCACATTAAAGAGACGGCTAACAAAGCAATATAAAATAATCAGATTTACCTTATTAGAATTTTATTTTTAAAAACTAATCATATAAAGAAAAGAAAATCCTTGACGTTGATCAAGTTTGTAATTTTAATTCTGGAAAAATGGCAAACAGAATCTGTTTCCTGATGGAGCAGAGCTGCTTGGGTTTTTAGTTGTTGCGGTCGGAAAAGCCCAGCAGACGGATATGTTTCCTCATCTTATATGAGGGGCCACCTGTTTTTTCTCATTGTGACAACTCTGTTAAAATGTTGATAGGCGCAGAATAAATTTGATCCCAAACGGTAAAGAAATTGACATTAGCTCAGGATATTTTGGTGTAGCATTTGAAAAGAAAAATGGTAAAACCTTTGTCTCTGGATTATGGGAAAATAACTCTGTTAAACAATGTGAAATTAATGTTAGTGATGAAGTCTTAAAAATAAAGAAAAAATTCGCTCTGTAACTTTGAGAAAGGAAAAATATTTTTCAGAAATTAAATGAATTAGCCAACAAGTCTTTTGCCGGACTTTTTCCACTCGCCTGTAAACTTGAATGCTTTTCGCAGGCATGTTTGTATCCTGAAACCAGCTAGAGAAAATACACCCTTCGTTTTTTAGCTGAATAGTTATATTATTTTTCAATATAAGGGATGTAAATAACAACTGTTGTTCCTTGAGAACTAACAGAATTTACTATAATATAGCCTCTATGCTGTTTTATTGCAGTGTAGGCATTGGTAAGTCCAAGGCCTGTTCCTTTTTTTGAAGACAATGGTTTTGTTGAAAAATATGGATCAAAAACTCTTGTTGATACCTTCTCAGGCATTCCATATCCATAATCCTTGATAGAAATTTTTATATATTCACCAGGGGTTATAAATTTATTTGTAATTTTTTTGTTTTTTAGAACAATTTCTTTTTCGATTTTTATATCGGCAGTTTTTTTATTCATATCTGCCATTGATTCAATGGAATTTTTTATAACAGCATTAATTGCTGAAGTCATAAGCTCTTCGTTAATATAAATTTTGTCAATATTATTTTCCAGAAAAAGGTTAAGCTGTATTTTGTCCTTGAACCCCTCATTTATTTTACTGATAAATTTTTTTATATCAATTTCATCTTTCATTATTGGAGAATTATCTGAAATTTTAAAAAATTTTTTTGTAATTGAGTCAAGAGTCAGGCATGAAGATTCAATTTTTTTAATAAGTTCAATTGTTTTTTCATCAGAAGTTTTCATTTCGACTAAAGAAAGGTTTCCTGAAATTGCAAAAAGAATATTATTGATGTCGTGTGCCATTCCTGTTGCCATTGTGCTTACAAGTTCTGATTTACTTCTTTTTATTCTTTCATTTTCAAGAGCCAGCTTATCAGAAATATTTCTTATAAACGCCTGAATTAAAGGGGGATTATTTTGTATTTTTACAATGCTGACCTCAGCAGGTATTTTCTCATTGTTTTTTTTAATAATTATTGTTTCAGGCCTTATTTTTTTATCAAAATAAGCTTTTTTTACTGCTTTCTGAAAGTCAGTCTTTTTTTCAGGAGGTATAAAAAACAGACAATTTTTTGAAATTATTTCCTCTCTGGCATATCCAAAAAGTTCGGGAGTCAGGTTGTTGCAGTCAAGAATAACCCCATTTATATCTGTTATTATTACAGGGTCATATGAGTTTTCGAAAAATGAACGCAGCATTTTTTCACTTTTAAGCAATGTTTTTTCAGCCTTTATTCTTGCTTCTTCAGCCTCCATTTCATTTGTAATATCTATAAGATTTCCAATTGAAATTGTTACGTCATCTTTTTCAAAATTAATTATGTATGCCTGATCCTTCAGCCAGAAACTATTATTTCCCACAACAATTTTATATATAGCTTCGTTTGTGCCGGAGCTTTCTGTTTTTGAGCGGATATCCAGCTTTTTTTCAGCCAGGGCTGCTTTATGCTGCTCTTTTATTTTTATTTTATCATGATTTTTTATATAGACTTTTCTGTCAACTACTGATTTTCTGAAAACATCAGGGAGTTTATCTATTTCTGTTTTGAAAATATCCTTAAATTTTTCATCAGCATATTCATACCATATTTCTTTGCTTTTACCTTTCCATGCCGCAATATATAAAATAGCCGGAATAATAAAGTCATCAAAGGATTTTAATTTTGATATATATGAGACAAGACTGTTTCTTAGATCGTCAGAAATCTTTTGATTTAAAAGCTTGCCTTCATAGTCATCAGGTTTTTGCATTTTTATCTGCCAGTCTGGAATTTAATCAATATTTTCAAATTTAGTTTTTTTTATATTATATTTATTAAAAGGAATCAAAAAAAATTAAAGTACTTGTTTTAAAGGCTTTTCCATCCCTTAAATATATTATGGCTGATTCCAAGATGGTCAATTATCCTTCCAATTATTGAATCTGTAAGCTGGTCTATATTTTCAGGGTGATTGTAAAAAGAAGGTGATGCAGGAAGGATAACAGCACCAGCATCATTTAGACGAATCATATTTTCAAGGTGGATTCTGTTATATGGAGCCTCTCTTGGTACTATTATGAGCTTTCTTCTTTCCTTTAATGCAGTATCGGCAGCTCTTAAAATCAGGGAATCTGAAATACCTGAAGCAATGGCACCTGTTGTTTTCATTGAAGAGGGAACAATTACCATTCCATTGTGTATAAAAGACCCTGAAGCCGGTGGCGTGAAAAAATCGTTTTCATCATGTTCAAATATTTCTGAATTGATTTTAATATCAGGGTATTTTTTTTTAAGAAAGACCTTTAAACTTTCATCTTTATATTGAAGCTCATGATTTAAAACCTGCTTCCCTGCCTTGGAAACTATTAGATGAAGCTTTGCTTCAAGTTTTGCTAATTCTTTTAAAAGACGTATGAAATAGATAACACCCGATGCGCCGGTGCAGGCTAATATATATTTTTTACAGCCATTTGTAACAGAGTTCATCAATGAAAATTCCTGCAAATAAAATTATTGAAATAACACTGTTTATATGAAAAAAAGCAATATTTATTTTTTCCATTTTATAAGGTCTTACAACAAGATGTTCCCCCATGAAGAGAGCTCCGATAATTATTATTGAAAAAAGAAAAATATAGCCCATATTAAGAGTCCAATATACAATAAAAAGGCTTAAAAAAGAAACTATATGAAGAATATCTGAAATCAGAAAAGCCTTTTTTTCTCCAAATCTTACAGGTATTGAATAAAGCCCTTCTTTTTTATCAAAATCAATATCCTGACATGAATATAGAATATCAAATCCTGAAATATAGGTGAGAAGAGTTATACTGAGAAAAATTATACCTGTGTTCATGGAATTTGTCAGAGCTGTAAATGCTCCTGCCGGCGCAAGAGATATGGCAAATCCAAGATAGAGATGAGCATAAGGAGTAAATTTTTTTGTATATGAGTAAAAGCAGAGAATAAATAAAACAGGAAATGAGAGGTAAAAGCACAGCATTCCAAGCATAAATGCTGAAAAAACAAATAAAGCAGAGGATATTCCCCAAAAAAAATATGCAGAAACAAGAGATATTTTCCCGGAAGGAATTTCTCTTTCTTTTGTTCTTGGATTTTTTTTGTCAATTTTTCTGTCAACAATTCTGTTAAATCCCATTGCAGCAGCTCTTGCACCTGTCATTGCCAGTATAACCCAGAGAAACTGTATAAAATTAATGTTTTGATATCTTGATGCAATAACAACTGCTGAAAGAGCAAAGGGAAGGGCAAAAACAGTGTGTGAAATTTTTATCATTTCTGCATAGGTTTTTATTGCTTTAAGGATTGAATTCATTCAAAAATTCCATTTATATATTGTCCGCAGTCAGGGCATTTACCTTTTTTTATACGGTTTTTTATAACATAAAAGCCCTGTCTTTCAATAAGTTTCTTTCTGCATTTGGGGCAATAGGTCGATTCATTGTCTTTTGAAATAATATTTCCTGAATATACATATTTAAGTCCTTGTTTACTTGCAGATTCTATTGCATTTATTATGAAATTTTTATTTGTTGGAGCTGCATTCTGCATTCTGAATGCCGGATAAAAGGCTGAAACATGCCATGGAGTATCTTCCCCAAGCTCGTTTTTTATAAATGAGACTATCTGGTCAATTTCTTTTTTTGAATCATTATAACCTTGAATTATAAGTGTTGTAATTTCAAGAAAAATACCATATTTCCTTATTTTTTTTAAGTTCTCCAGCACAGGGCGAAGCCTTCCGCCGCAGACTTTTTCATAAAAATCAGGGTTAAATGATTTTAAATCTATATTTGCTCCATCAATGAAATCTTTTAATTGTTCAAGAATTAAACCAGACATAAATCCATTTGAAACCATAAGGTTTAACAGATCGTTTTTTTTTGCTTCAATGGAAGTTTCTCTCATGAGTTCAAAAAAGACAGAGGGTTCTGAATATGTATAACTTATACTTTTGCATTCATTGATTACAGCATTTTTAACAATAAATTTGGGAGAAACTCTTGTGCCGTAAATTTTTGAAAATATTGACGGTGTTTGTGCAAGCTCTGCATTCTGGCAGAACAGGCAGCTGAAATTACATCCCGGTGAGGCTATTGAGTATGATAAAGAGCCTGGCATGATATGAAACAGAGGTTTTTTTTCTACAGGATCTATGCCTGAGGCGTTAATAATGTCAGGAACAAGAGAAAAAATTTTTCCATTGATATTTTTTCTTACTCCGCATTTTCCTGTTTCGTTTTCTTTAATAACGCAAAAATGATTACAGACAAGACATCTGGATTTTTTATCATTTATTTCTTTGAACAATCGCATTCCATACATCCCTGTGGAACGGCTTTTATTTGGGATTTTCGTCCAGACTCAATTTTAAGTGGAGTTACTCTGAATCTTGGCTGAACAGTTATGCAGATTCCTGCAAAAGCCCCAAAAGGATTTTTTTGAATCAGGTCTGCATAACCTATTGTTTTAAATATTGAATATTTTGACAAATCAAAATTTGAAGTTGTTTTCCATTTAACGGGTACATCTCCAAGTAGTTCTTTTGTCATTTGTTTTATTTCAAATACACTGAATAACTTGTCTCCAGGGCTTAGAGGATATAAAAAATTCATTATTGATTTTTGGAAAACCCTTGCGGCATATCTGTTTAAAAATCCAATGAAGACATATTGTTTTGTTATTCTGAAGGCCTCTTCAAGGGCTTTTTCAGGATTATTTGTTTTTTCAAGGGAATTGAAAAAAAATGAATATTCAAAGCTGTTGTCTTCAAAGGGAAGATCTTCAGGCTCATTCTGATAGAAGTTTATTTTATCTCCGAATTTTTTACGGGCAGTAAAAAGGTTGTTTTTATTTTGTTCAACAATGCTCAGGTCGAGATTTCTTTCAAGGCATAAATTAAGTATTTCATGGGATTCAGCTCCAATTGAAAGGGCAGAATAGCCTGATATGGGAGAAAGCATCTTGAGAAAAAGAAGTGCTTCCGGTGAAAGATTTGATAAATAATGTTTTTTTAAAAAAATATTTTTAATGTTGTTTTTTTTATTAAACATATTTAAATCTTTATTATTAATTATAATTGTCATAACAAGCTATGTTTGTATTGAAATAATAATTTCTTTTTTAAAAAATACAAGTTTAACAAAATATCTTTTTGTTTATATCAGGTTTTATTCAAAAATTTTAGCACCTATAATACTTAACTCGTATAAAATTATAAGAGGAACTGCCATCATTATCTGGGTTACCACATCAGGTGGTGTTATTATTGCTGCGAAAGTAAAAAAGATAAGTATGGCATATTTTCTGTTTTTTTTAAAAAAAGATGAAGAGGCAATACCCATTTTTGCCAGTCCTGTAAGCAAAAGCGGAAGTTCAAAAGCCATTCCAAAAGCAAATAAAAGTTTTGATGCAAAAGTAAAATATTCCTTCATTGAAGGCAAAGCTCTGATATTTTCATTTGCAAAAGCCAGTAAAAATTTAAAGCCATAGGGAAAAACAAAGAAGTATCCAAATGAGGCACCTGCACTAAAAAAAATTATTGATAAAAATGTAAGTATAATAATTGTTTTTTGTTCTTTGGTGTACAGACCTGGAGCAATAAATTTCCAGAACTGGTAAAATATAAAAGGAAGAACAACTATTATTCCTGAAAGCAATGCTGTTTTAATATAGGTGAAAAAAGCCTCTGGTATTCCTGTAAATATAATGGTGTTGTTTTCTCCGAGAGCTTTTGTAAGAGGTTTTACAAGAATATAAAAGATTTTTTCCTTAAAAATATAACAAAGAATAAAACCTGAAAGAACAGCAATACTGCATTTTATAAGCCTTGTTCTTAATTCAGCAAGATGTTCAGAAATATTTATTTTTTCTGTTTTTTGTTCATTCTCCATTTTTTTCTGGATCAACTTCTTTTTTTCCTTTAATATCTGTCAGGTTTTTTGGGGAGTCTTCGTCAATTTCTATAGTATTTTTAAGCTCATTGACTGATTTTTTGAACTCACCAAAAGCCTTGCCCAATGTTTTGGCAAGGTCGGGAAGCTTTTGAGGCCCTATGATGATAAGAGCTAAAGCCAGTATTATAAGGATTTCAGGCATTCCTATGCCACCAAACATAATATCACCTGGAAATTTAATTTGTAAATTTAAAATAATTACTGCCTTATAGATATGATGTCAATAAAACTTAAATAAGTTTACGGGATATAATTATGAAAAAAGATATTATAAAAGAAGTTCAGGTCAACTTACCACTTAGAATGATAGATAAATATATGGATAAATTTTTGACCATGGGGCTTAATCCTGAAATTGGTCTGGATGCAATTTCAATGGATACTGTGTCACTTGATAAAGCTGAAAAAATTTCTGAAAAATTCAGGGAGAGAAATTTAAAGATAACAATGCATGGACCTTTTTTAGATCTTGATATTGCCTCTACTGATTCTTTAATAAGAGAGGCAAGTCGTAAAAGAATATATTCAGCAATTAATTTTATAAAAATATTTCAGCCTGAATCTGTTGTTTTCCATTCAGGGTATGACTACAAAAGATATTCTCACATTAAAGAGCAATGGTTTGATTCAAGCTGTGATTTCTGGTCTGAAATGACATATTTGCTGAAACAGCAGAATGTGTGTTTATATCTTGAAAATGTATATGAAAGATCTCCATTTGAAATAAAAAAAACAGTTCAGGCAGTATATGAAAATGGAGGCGGTTTTTGTTTTGATACAGGTCATCATTATGCTTTTGGTAAGGAGAAACTTGATCTCTGGATTGAAGAACTCGGCAAATATATAAAAGAAGTACACCTTCATGATAATGACGGTAAAAGTGATCAGCATCTTCCTCCGGGTAAAGGAGCTATAAATTTTAAACCTTTATCAGATGCTTTTAATTCAGGTGAGTTGGATGCACAAATAACTTTTGAACCCCATAATAAGGATGATTTATTTCTTTTTTTTGACTGGATAGAAAAAAATATGACTGTTTTTTTTAATAAGGAGTTTAATTAAAATTGACACTGAAAAAGTGAAATATCCTGGTTTCTCATCAGCTTTTTAGCCAAATAGCTTCAAAAATATTCCCGGGTATCAATTTATTTTCAAAGTTTAAGTAAAATTTTTCTTGTCATATCAATTCCTTTTTTAAAAAGGCTCAGGTCGTTTTTTTTGAGTTTTTCCATATTTATATTGTTATTAAATGTTTTTTCAAGAAAGATGTCAAGGTTGTAGCAGTTTTGATAAATGATATTTTTTTTATTTTTATCAAGCCTTATATTTTTTTTCTGAATTTCAAGCACAAGGCACATAAAAATATCATTTGCTTCAATATATTCTCCTGTCTCCTGATCTTCAAGCCATTTTGAAATCGTCATTGGAGCGCCATGCATAAAACCTTTGCAATGGTCTTCTTTTATTATGGCAAAATGCTCCACTGGCATACCTGTTTTGCTGTCAAGGCTTATTCCCCTTGCAGCAGGGTAGAGTCTGCATGACAGAGGTCTTGCCTTATAAATACCGCACCCTGATTCTTTTAGAAAAATACAGGCATTATCATTGTCTGGCTGCTGGAAGGCGCTGACCACAGGAAAGCCTGTCTGTTGTCCTGTGTATGAAAAAGTATATTTTTTCAGAAAAGTATCAGTGTGCATATTTTTTAATCTCGCTATTTTGAGTATATCAAAACCTGTCAATGCCTGATTAAGATTTCTACAGCACATGTTGAAGCATGGAAGATCTTTTCCGCACCTGAATTTAAGAAAATCATTTTTTTTTATTGGATTTATTGAAGCCATTATAAGTCTGTTTTATAAAAATAAAGGTAATTGTTCAGTTTAAACTGGAACTATTGCTGCATTTTTTTAGCTGAATAGTTAAAAATAAAGTTATTTTATTTTCCAAAGAGTCTGTATTTATTTCAATCTTATCCCAGATATTATAAATTTTTGTTTAGTGCAATGGCAAAGACCATAAAAAGAAAGGCTTCTTGGGCTGATTTTCTGATAAGTTATTGATACATCCATTTATTTTGTAAGCAGCTTGTTCAAAAACTCTTGACATAGCTTATAGCTGGTGCTAACTTCGCAAAATATCTATGGTGTAAGCTTTGGATATTTGAGATCTATTTTTTGATTTTTTTATTAATATCAGGCTTTTAATGTCTGTTTTTTTTTGAAATATACGATGCGTGGGCATCGTTAATATAGTGTGTATTTGTTTTTAAAACATTAATAAATGGAGGTATGTAAATGCCAAGTTTTGTAATTGCAGAAAAATGCGATGGGTGTAAGGGCGGTGAAAAGACAGCTTGTATGTATATCTGTCCCAATGACCTTATGGTTCTCGACCCTAATGAAATGAAAGCTTACAATCAGGAACCAGATGCATGCTGGGAATGTTTTTCATGTATCAAAATATGCCCTAACCAGGCTATTGGTGTTCGTGGTTATTCTGACTTTGTTCCTATGGGTTCAGACCTTGTTCCTATGATGGGTACAGAAGACATTATGTGGACTTGTAAATTCCGTAACGGTAATATTAAGCGCTTTAAGTTCCCCATAAGAACTACTGCTGAAGGAAGCTCAAATGCTTACGAAGATCTTAAAGGATCTGATATTGATTCAGAACTTCTTTCCACAGAAACAGAAGCTGTACTTGTAAATCCAATAGAAACACCTGAGTGGAAGAAGTAATACTTTTTTGAAAGTTTAAAAGTTTACTGTTTTTTTATTAAAAATATCCTTAAATATCTAAGGAGGGAATAAATGGCATTACCAAATAAAGCAGTGGGTGAACTTAAATGTGTAGAAACCCCTGAAATTAAAGAGCATGAAGTAGATATTCTTATAGTTGGCGGCGGAATGGCAGCCTGTGGTACCGCTTTTGAAATTAAAAAGTGGGCAGATGATGATATGAAAATAACCCTTTGTGATAAAGCAGCCATGGAAAGATCAGGTGCTGTTGCCCAGGGTCTTTCAGCTATAAATACATATATTGGCGAAAACACAGTGGATGATTATGTCCGTATGGTTCGTAACGACCTTATGGGTATTGTTCGTGAAGACCTTATCTTCAATCTTGGCCGTCATGTTGATGATTCAGTACATCTTTTTGAGGAGTGGGGACTTCCTATCTGGAAAAAAGACGAAAATAATAAAAACCTTAACGGTAAGCAGGGTCTTAAAGCCGGTCTTCTTAAAGATGGCGCCAAGCCTGTTCGTACAGGTAAATGGCAGATAATGATTAACGGTGAGTCCTACAAGAGAATAGTTGCTGAAGCAGCTAAAAAAGCTCTTGGCGAAGATAACATTATGGAAAGGGTTTTCATCGTTGAACTTCTTAATGACAAGAATGAAGAAAACCGTATTGCTGGAGCAGTTGGAATTTCAACCAGGGAAAATGTTGTTCATTACTTCAAAGCTAATGCAATTATGGTTGCATGCGGCGGTGCTGTTAATATTTATCAGCCACGTTCAGTTGGTGAAGGAAAAGGTCGTGCATGGTATCCTGTATGGAATGCCGGTTCCACATATACAATGGCTCTTAGAGCAGGTGCTGAACTTTCAATGATGGAAAACCGTTTCACCCCGGCCCGTTTTAAAGATGGTTATGGCCCTGTTGGTGCATGGTTCCTTCTTTTCAAAGCTCATCTTGAAAACTCTCTTGGTGAAAATTACTCTGCTTCCCAGGCTGCAAAAGATGAACTTGCAAACTATGCTCCTTACGGAACAGCTCCAATTACACCTACATGTCTTCGTAACCACCTTATGCTTTTTGAAATGAAAGCAGGTCGCGGACCTATTACAATGACTACTCCTGAAGCTCTTGCAAAACTTGGTGAAACCATGGATAAAAAAGAGCTTAAGCATCTTGAAGCTGAAGCATGGGAAGATTTCCTTGATATGACATGTGGACAGGCTAACCTATGGTGTGCAACAAACACTGAGCCTGAGAAAAAAGAATCTGAAATTATGCCTACAGAGCCTTACCTTCTTGGTTCTCACTCAGGATGCTGCGGTATCTGGGTATCAGGACCTAATGAAGACTGGGTTCCAGATGATTACAAATGGGGAGATGATGGAAAAGTTTATTCCCAGATGACTACTGTTAAAGGTCTTTTCACTGCTGCTGACGGAATCGGATGTTCCGGACATAAATTCTCTTCCGGTTCACATGCTGAAGGTAGAATTGCAGCCAAGCAGATGGTTCGCTGGGTAAAAAATCATCCAGATTTCAAACCTGAGCCTACTATGAATGCTCAGGAAGCTGCTGACATGGTTTGGAAGCCTGTTAAAACATGGTTTGCACACAAAGATTTCTCAACAATGGCAGATGTTAACCCTAAATACTGCAAGCCTGCCGGCATGACAATGCGTCTTATGAAGGCTACCAACGAATACGGCGGTGGAGTTGCTACTTATTATCAGACAAACCAGAAGGCTCTTGAGCATCTTATGGAATTGTTTGAAATGATGAGAGAAGACTGTGAGTTCCTTGCAGCTGGCGATCTTCATGAACTTATGAGATGCTGGGAGATTTTCCACAGAATTTATACTGTTGAAGCTCATACACGTCATATTATGTTCCGTAAAGAATCAAGATTTCCTGGTTTCTACTATAGAACAGACCATAATTATCAGGATGATGAAAACTGGTTCTGTTTTGTAAACTCTACTTATGACAAGAATACTAACGAGTGGAGTCTTAAGAAAGTTCCATACCACAGAATCATTCCTATGTAATTAACAGGCCTGATTCCGGTATGATTGAAGTTTGAATAAAATACCTCCAGATTCATTTTGGTGAGCCTGGAGGTTTTTATTAATTTTAAACGGTGCTTTTATTTTGGACATAATTAGCCATGTGTTCAAAAATATGAGCATTGTGAGAAGATCACTGATGTATAATTATACATAAGTTTTATAAAACTTTAATCCAGGAGGAGTAGAATGAGTGTTGAAGCTACAGCCTCTGCCGGCGGCAGTATTCTGGTTGTAGGTGGCGGTATAAGTGGACTGACCACCGCTCTTGAAGCAGCCGAAGTCGGTTATGAGGTTTATATTGTTGAAAAATCCCCCTCCCTTGGAGGAAGGGTGGCTCAATTGAACCAGTATTTCCCCAAGCTTTGTCCGCCTACCTGCGGGCTTGAAATTAATTATCGCAGGATTAAGGATAATCCAAGAGTCAAAACCTTTACCATGGCAGAAGTTGAAAAAGTTGAAGGCTCTGCTGGAAACTATGATGTAAAAATCAAGGTTTCTCCAAGATTTGTAACTGCAAAATGTACATGCTGCGGTGAATGTGCAAGGGTTTGTGAAACCGAAGTTGATAATGAATACAATTTTGGTATGAATAAATCAAAAGGTGCTTATCTCCCCCATGAAATGGCTTATCCCCAGAGATATGTGATTGATCCTTCAATTATAGGAACTGAGGATGCCCAAAAATGCAGGGAGGCTTGTAAATATGATGCAGTTGACCTTGATATGGAAGTGAAAGTTTTCAGTCTCAAGGTTGGTTCTGTTGTCTGGGCGACTGGATGGGAGCCTTATGATGCCTCTAAAATTGATAATCTCGGTTTTGGCAGGTATCCAAATATTGTAACAAATATGATGCTTGAAAGAATGGCTGCCGGAAATGGGCCTACAGAAGGTAAAATTTTAAGACCTTCAGATGACAAAGAGCCTGAAAGTATAGCCTTTGTTCAATGTGCCGGTTCAAGAGATGAAAATCATCTTCCCTATTGCTCCTATATCTGCTGTATGGCTTCCTTGAAGCAGGCAACTTATATCAGGTCTCAATATCCTGATGCAGATATTTATATCTATTATATAGATATGCGTACTCCGGGCAACAGGTATGAAAAATTTTATAGAAAGCTTAAAGAAGATAAGAAAATTTTCTTTATCAAAGGCAAGGTGGCTGAGGTTGACGAGGATGAAGACGGCAAAATAATTGTTGTTGCTGAAAATGCTGTTTCTGGTGAAAAACGCGGGCAGAAAGTTGATATGGTTGTCCTTGCGACAGGAATGCAGCCTTCTTCTGTAAAAGAAAAGCCTGGTGCTGACCTCAAAATTTCTGAATACGGTTTCATTCAAAATGATTTTGAAGAGGGCGGAATGTTTGCTGTTGGTTGTGCAAATAAACCTCTTGATGTTGTTTCAAGTAACCAGAATGCAACTGGTATTGCTCTTAAAGCTATTCAAACCGTTAAGAGATCTTAGGGGGAGCTAAAAAAATGGAAAAAAAGTATTGTACATATATTTGTACAGGGTGTGGAATAGGAGACACTCTGAACATAGATAAACTTGTGGAAGTTGCAGGGGAAAATGGCCAGGAGTGCAAAACTCATGGCTGTCTTTGTAATGAAGAGGGTGTGGCTCTGCTTAAGAAAGATGTTGAAGACGGTTTTAATGCTCTTTCTATTGCAGCATGTTCAAGAAGAGTGAATTTTGATATTTTTCGCTTTGAAGGCTGTGTTGTGGACAGGGTAAGTCTTAGAGAAGGCGTTGCCTGGTCCCGTTCAAGAGAAGATTTTCCCGCTCCTACTGAAGAGGAAGCAGCAGACGGAACCTTTATAGATAATATTCAGCATCTTGCAGAGGATTACCTTAGAATGGGTCTTGCAAGGCTTGAAAAAATTGAAGTTCCTGAGCCATATAAGGTTGAAAACTTTAACAATAATATTCTTGTGATAGGCGGCGGTGTAACAGGACTTACAGCGGCTGTTGAGATTGCTGATGCAGGCTATGATGTTACTATTGTTGAAAGGGAAGCCCAACTTGGCGGATATGCTGCCAAAATGAGAAAACAGATTCCAATTGGAGATTATAAACAGGGTCTTGTTGCTCCTGGTTTCAAAAAATTGATTGAAAAGGCTGAAGCAAACCCGAAAGTTACAATAAAAACAGAAACTGTTGTTGCCCGTATTGCAGGACAGCCCGGAGAATTTAATGTAACTTTTAAAAAGCCCGGTGAAAAAATTGAGTTTGATGTTCCTCTGGCAGTTCCAGAAGAACGGAGATACGATGAGAATGGTAATCCTCTTGATGTTGACCAGATCAAGGAGATCTATAAGGAAATAAATGTAGGCCGTGCAGACGTTCTTACAATGGATCCTGATGGTGAGCCTTTTGCAGGAGTTGTTCTTGCAGCAGGATGGCAGCCGGCTGAAATTGATGAAGAAGCATATGCACATCTTGGTGCCGGTCTGCAGAATGTGATTACAAACCACGAATTTGAAATGCTTGCTGCAAAAGGTAAGATTGTAAGACCTTCCGATGGACAGCCTGCCAAAAATGTTGTTTTTATCCAGAGTCCTGGACAAAATGAAGATGACGGTGATTTTGACTATGCAGGTGCTGTAACAAGTATGGTTGCACTGAAACAGGCAAAATATGTAAGGGAAGATTATGAAGACGGCAAGGCTTATGTTATTTATCAGCATATGAGAACTCCCGGTCTTATGGAAGATTTTTACAAGGAAATTCAGCAGGACAGGGGAATTTTTCTTTCCAAAGGTGCTGTTACAGAAGTCACTAAGAATGGTAATGAACTTGCAGTTTCAGCTGAAGGGACATTGCTTGGAAGCGATGTTATAATAAAAGCTGACCTGGTTGTTCTTGCCACAGGAATGGAGCCTGCAACAAAATATGATCCTGTCATAAACCTTGCATACAGACAAGGCCCCGGATTCAGGGATATAGGATTGTTTGACGGATATGCAGATTCAAACTTTATCTGTTTTCCCTATGAAACACAAAGAACCGGTGTATATGCTGCCGGCGGAGTCAGAAGGAGCATGACAATTGAAGAATCAATTGAAGATGCAAGGGGTGCAGCTCTTAAAGCTATTCAGGCAGTAGAATCGGCAAATAGAGGAACAGCAGTTCATCCAAGATCTGGAGACATGACCTTCCCTGATTTCTTTTTTCAGCGTTGTACACAATGTAAGCGTTGTACAGAAGAATGTCCTTTTGGTGCGCTTGATGATGATGAAAAAGGTACTCCAAAACCTAATCCTACACGCTGCCGCAGATGTGGAACCTGTATGGGAGCATGTCCTGAAAGAATTATTGGTTTTGCAGATTACAATATTGACAGTGTAGGCTCAATGGTTAAGTCAATTTGGGTTCCATCTGACTGGGATTTTGATGTACCTCCTTTAAGAATTGTTGCATTTGTCTGTGAAAATGATGCTCTTCCAGCACTTGATATGGCAGCTCTTCATAGAAAATCAATTCATCCTTATGTTCGTATAGTTCCTGTAAGGTGTCTTGGTTCAGTAAACGTGGTATGGATAAAAGATGCTCTTTCCCAGGGTATGGACGGTGCAATTCTTCTTGGCTGCAAGCATGGTGACGATTATCAGTGTCACTTTGTAAAAGGAAGTGAGCTTATGGATGTTCGTTCATACAAAATGGGGGAAACTCTTATCAGTCTTGGTCTTGAGGAGGAGAGAGTTGAGCAGATGGAAGTTGCGATTGATGATTATGACAAGGTTTCGGATATGATTAATGGCTTTGTCGAAAAAATCGAAGCACTGGGTCCAAACCCATTTAAGGGCTTCTAGTTCGTATTATTTATTTTGTTGTAATTAAATTTTCTAAGGAGGTTAGAAAATGACTGAAAAATATATGGTGGAGCCTGATCTGAATTTTATAGATGATGTGATGGGGCTCGGTGGAGAAAGCTTGAAAAAATGCTTTCAGTGTGCAACATGCTCTGTAGCATGTCCAATAGCACCTGAGAATAAACCTTTTCCAAGAAAAGAGATGATAGCTGCTTCCTGGGGATTGAAAGACAAGCTTCTTGGAAATGGTGATATATGGCTTTGTCATCAATGCGGAGATTGTTCAACCTTATGCCCGAGAGGTGCAAAGCCTGGTGATGTGCTTTCAGCTCTTCGTTCGTATTCAATTACTGAATATGCTCGCCCGAAAGCGGTTGCAAAAATGGTTAATGATCCAAAAAAATTCTGGACTCTTACAGCAGTTCCTGCAGTTATTTTTGCTTTACTTGCAATGATGACTATGTTTGGCGGTAAATTTATGGCTGGCATTTTTGGTGGAGAATTATGGTATCATACCCATGATGGAAACCCATATCCCGGTATTGCTGCTTCAAATTTTGTGTCAAGCTGGTTTGTTGATCTTGTTTTTGTTCCTCTTGCAGCTACTGTGGTTGTAATTTTTGGTCTTGGTCTTAAAAGGTTTATTGCAGATATGCATAAAAATGCTCTTCTTGAGGGCAAGACAGACAAGGAAAAAATTGATGTAAAAGGATTTTTAAAAGCTCTTTTAGCTATTCTGCCAGTTATCGGTAAACACAGAAAATTTACAGAGTGCAGTGAAAACAGGGCACGCTCAACAGTACATATGATGGTTCTTTTTTCCTTCATAGGTCTCTTTATTGTTACTTCTGTTGTGTTTGTGGGGGTTTATTTTCTTCATCAGGGGACACCATACTCCCAGCTTAATCCCATTAAGTGGCTTGGTAATATTTCCGGTGTGGCTTTAATTGTCGGTATAGTTCTGATGATTAAGCAGAGATATGAAAAAAGAAAAGAGCAGCTGTCTTCATACAAGGACTGGTATCTTCTTATACTTATTTTTATAATCGGCACTACAGGTATGCTTACCCAGATGAGCAGGCTGGCTGGTTCTGCATTTCTTTGTTATTCCTGTTACTATATCCATCTGATTTCTATTTTCCATCTTTTTGCATATCTTCCTTTTTCCAAAATGGCTCATATAGTTTACAGAACTGTAGCAATGACCTATGCGGAGTACACAGGAAGAAAATAGAACCTTAAATTAATAAAATTTATCAGAGCCGGAGTTTTTTTCTCCGGCTTTGTTTTTTTAAAACTAAATGAAAATAAAAGCAGATTATAAAATAATCATATTAATTTTTGGTTTTGCTGTTTTTTCAGGGCTGCTGTATTTGCGGCTATCCTTTGAAAGAGATGTTAAGCATGATTTATATCCACTAAATTCTTTTAAGTATAAAAAAAATTTTTTTACCGAAAAAATAACAGGACTTGAGTTTACAAAAATAGAAAAAGGTTCTTTTTTCATGGGAAGTCCTGAAAATGATCATTTAAAAAACAGGGATGAAGAGCCTTTGACATTGATAGAGGTAGATTCTTTTTACATATCTGCAACCGAGGTAAGTAATAAAGACTTTGGTCTTTTTGTAAAGGATACAGGATATAAGACTACATCGGAAAAAGAAGGCTTTTCATGGATATTTTCAAATCTTACAGGGAAGTGGGAAAAGAAAAAAGGCCTTTCATGGAAAAATCCTGGATATGATACAAAAGAAGACTCTCCTGTTGTTCATGTATCTTTTTTTGATGCAAAGGCTTTTGCAGACTGGCTGACATCAAAATATAAAAAAAGAGTATTCAGGCTTCCTTTTGAGTATGAGTGGGAATATGCTGCAAAAGAAGGCTCTGATAATATATCTTATTTTTATAATAATAATGAAACTCTATGTACATTTATCAATGGAGCTGATATTTCTGCAAAAAATTATTTCCAGGGCTGGAAGATAAATAATTGCAATGATGGTTTTATTTTTACAGCTCCTGTAAGGTATTTAAAGCCTTCAAATTCAGGATTGTACAATATGCTGGGAAATGTATGGGAGTGGTGTGATTCAAAATATTTTCCAGTAATACAGAAGAAAAACAAAAGGATATATGGTAAAAAAGCAAAAGTTGTAATAAGAGGCGGAAGTTTTTACAGCAAACCTAAATACTTAAGGTTTACTGAAAGAGATTATCTTTCTTCACCTGAAAAACGGGGTTATGATATAGGTTTCAGGATTGTGATGACAGAAAATTAATAAAATATTATGAATAAAAATAAAAAAGCAGGTATAAAACAGCCTGGAGAAGGATTGTTTTCACTTTTTTCAGACAGTGAACTAAAATCATTATTTAAAAAATACATTATTTTAATAGTTGTAATTGAAATAATAATTTTTATGGTATGCTGGCTTTATCAGATAGGAGCTGTGGGCTATGACAGGTTCGGGCCGGTAGATATTCCCTTTCCATGGAAAATATATTTTCTTACAGCTTTTCTTGTGCCGGTAGGTATTACATTTTTGTTCGGTCTTTTTATTCTGGCTTTTGAAAATCTTTTTTTCAAAAAAAATAAAAGCAGAAAAAAAGAAGGCAACAATGATTTTAAGACAATACAAATACTTGATTTTATTTTTAATGTACCTTTTTTAACCTTTCTCCTTGTAACAGCTCTCTGTGCTGTTTTATTTTATGATTTTGATCTTATTGCAGCTCTTTTTCAGGGTATTGGTGAACATACGGCTGCTGTTTTCAAAATACTGGCATATGGTATTGTTATTGCGGTTATTATTCTTGGTTCATTGTGGATTGTGCTTCAATATAAAATCAGGATGAGAAAAATAGAGTTTGATTACAGGCTTAAACTTTCGGGGAAAGAGGGATTTACTGATAATAAGACTCTTGAATTAAATAATAACAGCTTATTGATTACTGATGAAAGTCTGGTTGCAGAAGAAGAGGATTTAAATGAACAATAAAGATTTTTCTCAAAAACTGAAAGGCAAGTCAGCACTTGTCCTTGGAGCAATAAAAGGGATAGGAAAAGAAATAGCCTTGAATCTTATGAATCAGGGATGCAGTACAGCTCTGACATATTTTGACTGGCTGGAAGAATTTGAAACCTTAAAAAATGATCTTGAAAAAACAAAAACTAATTATTCCCTTCATGAAATAAATCTCAGAGATACAGAAAAAATTCCTTTGTTAATAAATCAGGTAATTGAAAAACATAAAAAAATTGATATTTTTATAAATAATATTGAACGCGGGGGAATGCCTGTTGTTCATGGTAATTATACAAAAGAGCAATGGGATCTTGAACAGGAAACAACTTTAAGAGCCAAGCATTTTATTTTTTCAGAAATTTTTGAATCCATGAAAATCAATAAAGATGCCTGTATAATAAACATTTCCTCCATTGCCGGAATTGTCGGGAGAACAGGGCCTGCAGGACTTATTTTCAATGACGGGTATGCTGCTGCAAACAGGGGTATATCTCTTTTTACTGAAACATGGGCAAGGCTTGGAGCACCGCATATAAGAGTAAATGAACTAATGCTTGGATTTATGGAAACCCGTCACGGCCCCAAAACAAGAGGCTGGGGGCTTCTTGAAGACAATCAGAAAAAAGCCATTACAGCTCATACTCTTTTACAAAGAACCGGAAAAATTTCTGATATAATAAAAGCAGTAAATTTTCTTATTCATGACTCTCCATTTATGACAGGAAGCATAATAAGGCTGGATGGGGGTTATGTTCTGGGAGGGGAAAAAATCCCTGAAATGCCTGAAGGCGTTGAATAAAAAACTGAGGAACAACCTTATAAAGCTTTGCCAATAATAGAAGCCCAAAATTTAAATGATCTTTCCTTTGCATGCGGATTTTTATGCCATAAATTTAACAGGGCAGTCAGATCATTGGTCAAGCCCTCATATGATGATGGAATAAAGGCCTGGCTTGATGGAGAATATATTAATTTTTCTTTTCTGGATGAAAATATTAAAAAAATATATAAAAAAAGTTTCATTCTTGCTCTATAATGTTAAAAAGAATGAAATAGATGAATTTTATTGGTAGAAGGATAATTAATGAAAAAGCTTTTATTTGGTTTTATTTCAATTTTTTTTATTGCTTCGGCTTGCAGAGCAAATAATAATCCATGCGGGCATGTCAATCTTGAATGGTTTGAATCCCATGCAGGGATGCCGGAATCTGCTGAAATAATTTATAAGAAAAAGATAGGGACTCTTTGTGAGACTGTTTTGATGATCCAGGGCGACCCTGTAAGTTTTTATTGCTCAAAGGATTTTTTTATTCAGGGACAAATGTTTAAAGATAAAAAATCTCTGACAAATGAGACCTTTAAATCAATTGAACCCCTTATTCTTGCAAAAAGAAAAAATTATGTGGAATCTGAGGTTAAAAGAACTGAGCAAAGAAAGCTTTTTTTTAAAAAAAATATAAAAGAGCTTGATTCAATGGTTTCTTTTCAGTTTGGAGCAAAAAATTACAATAGAGTTATTTATTTTATAACTGATCCAAATTGTTCCCATTGCAAGAAGATGCTTAAAGTATTGGGAGAGCTTTCAATTAAAAAGGGTTTTCTTGTAAAGACTGTTATTGCTCCTATTCTTGGAGAAAAAAGCCTTAACCTGGGATACAGGGCTGTCTGTAAAAATTTTGGATATAATGAGTATAAAAATTTAAAGGATGACGGAAATCCTTATATCTGCGAAAAAGCAGTACTTCTCTTTAAAAGGGAAAAGGAGTTTTTTAAAAGGGCGGATCTTAACTTTGTACCTTTTATAATAGACGGAAAAGGCAAATGGGTTGTTGAAGGAGGAAATCCAGAGCTTTTAAAGAAAAAACTTGCATCTGATTAATAAGCCGTCTTAAAAATTGCTGAAATTACCTTTCTCTATTTAATAAAAAAAGCTTCAGAACGCTGAGTTCGCCGGCGAGTGGAGCGAGTGTGGTGAAACGACTTGTTAACTCATGTTAAAACTCTTTTTTCCAAAGTCTTTTGGAAGGAAACTTTTTGATTTTAAAATAATAAGCAACAGAGTTTTACGCACTATTATTTAGAATAATTTCATGGACTATGCCTCATTTTTTCTGACCAATCAGCCCAACTTGGCTCCTCGGTAAAAATATCAAGTAAAACACATGAAGCAACAAGTATTCCGTTCATGTTATTTTTTTGTGATATAAAATCTACTACCGTTATCTTCCTGGAACTCAATGTCAGACTGAGGGATTATCCCCAAAGTTTCTCTTATGTTTCTTGGAATTGTAACTTGCCCTTTACTTGTTACTCGCATGGGCACCTCCTTTGTTTAGTTGGTAATACAACTATGGTGTTACTTTATGAAAAAACATACAAGTTCTTTTTTGAGAAAGGGAAGTTAACTAATAATGACAGTCTGTATTATATTTTTTAGCTTTTATTCCGGGGATAGAAAATATTTTTGCAGTCCGGGCATATTGTATGAGTAAATTTTGACTTTGACTTTTCTTCTATGTATTGCTCAAAAGGCCACCATGTATTGTCTTTCTCATTTCTTATTCTTCTGCACCCTGAACAGATTGGAAGCATGTTTTCCAGTTTTTTTATGTGACTTGCGAGTTTGTCTTTTTCCTGAATTGCATTTCTTAGTTCTTCAAGGAGCTCTTTCTTATCACTTTCAGCCTTTTTTCTTATGTTAATATCTTTTGAAACCCCAACTATTTTTAATGTCCCATCAGAGTCTTCAAGAATTTTTGCAGCTATCTCCACCCAGATTTTTGTTTTATCTTTTTTTATAGCTTCTATTTCTGTTTTTATATTTTTTAGTTTTTTTTCCAAAAGATTATTTTTTTCTTTTTGAAAAAGCCCCCTTAATTTTATAAGTGATTTTTCGGTCAGTATTGTTTGAATGTTTTTTCCTATAAGCTCATTTGGTGAATAGCCTATGGAAAAATAAGATTCTTCACTTATATAAAGGAAGTTGAAAGTTTTAGCGTCAATTACCCATATTATATCAAGTAATGTCTGTGCTGCTTTTCTGTATTTTTCTTCCTGGGATGTAACCTGATCTATTATATTCATTTATTAAAAAAACCTTTGAAATATTTTTTTAATGACTATTAAGCTCTTATTGACTATATAATTTACATATCAAAGTAAATTTAGCCTTATAAAAAGAGAAGAGTCAAGAATTAAAATATTATGAGCTTAGAGCAAAGAAAAATAACTAGCTGGAAAGATTCTGTTTACTATATTTTTCATCCAAGGGTAATAACCATGTTTTTTTTCGGTATTTCAGCAGGAATACCCCTTCTTATGATCTTTTCTTCACTGTCGCTCTGGTTGAGGGAAGCCGGAGTGGAAAGAGCTGCAGTTACATTTTTCAGCTGGGCAGCTCTTGGATATTCATTTAAATTTGTGTGGGCTCCTGTTGTAGATGTTCTTCCTGTGTATTTTTTATCAAAAAAATTTGGAAGAAGAAGGGGCTGGATTCTTTTGTCTCAGATTATGGTTATATCTTCAATTTGCGGAATGGCTTTTACAGATCCTTCAAAGGGAGAGAGCTATGTCTATTTAATGGGATTTGCAGCTTTGTGCCTTGGTTTTTCATCGGCTACCCAGGATATAGTGATTGATGCCTATAGAATTGAATCGGCAGATAATTATTTACAGGCAATGATGGCATCTTCCTATATAGCCGGATATAGAACCGGAATGCTTGTTTCAGGTGCAGGAGCCTTGTTTGCTGCCGAGTTTTTAGGTTCTTCAATTGCAAAGTACAGCTATAGTGCATGGCAGATCACATATTTGATTATGGCAGGGTTTATGCTCACAGGAGTTGTTACTTCTCTTGTTATTGCTGAACCCAAATTGGACAGAAACCTTGATTTTAAATATTCCCCCCTCAATTATCTTGGTATTTTCATGTCTTTTTTAATTTGTGTTTCTGTTTTTATACTTATTTTCTATTTCAGTAATTATCCTTTATTGTATATAAGAGGTATTTTGGATTCATTTTTTGGCAAGGGACTTTTTTTAAGCTTTTTTTCAGAAGTTTTAAGATTTGTATCTGCTTTGTCAGGAGCTTTTTTTTGTTCTTTAATTTTAAAAAAAACAAGGCTTGTAAATTCTGAAATGATGGATGAAACCTATATAGAACCTGTGATGGATTTCTTTTCAAGATATGGTTTGAAGCTGTCTGTTCTTCTTCTTTGTCTTATAGGTGTATATAGAATTTCAGATATTGTTCTTGGTGTTATATCAAATCTTTTTTATCAGGATCTTGGGTTTTCCAAGAGTGAAATTGCTTCGGTTGTAAAAACTTTCGGACTTTTTATGACCATTGCCGGAGGATTTATAGGCGGAATTTTTTCTGCAAGGTTTGGAGTTATAAAAATTTTATTTGTGGGGGCTTTTTTGTCTGCGGTTACAAATCTGCTTTTTATGGTTATGGCATATACAGGACATGATATTTTTATGTTATACCTTGTTATTTCAGCAGACAATCTTGCGGCGGGAATAGCAACAGCGGCATTTGTGGCTTTTTTATCAGGACTTACAAACGTCAGGTTTACTGCTGTGCAATACGCAGTTTTCAGCTCATTAATGACCCTTGTTCCAAAAGTTTTTGGAGGATATTCAGGTACTATTGTTGATAATCTTGGATATAATAATTTTTTTCTTATTTCTTTTTTAATGGGGTTGCCAGTTCTTTTTCTGGTATTGCTGGCAGAAAAATATCTTAAAATAAATGATTGAAATATTTTCGGGCTGTTTATTTTAATTTAGTGTGAAAGAAAATAAAAATATGGAGAATGAAATGAATGAACAGGTTATTGTTCTTGCAACAAAAAACAATGGGAAAAAAAAAGAGCTTAACTCTCTTTTAAAGAAATTTCCTGTGAAAATAATGAATCTTGATGATTTTGGGCCTATTCCCGAAATTATTGAAGATGGAGAGAGTTTTGATGATAATGCTTACAAAAAGGCAAGTCTTACAGCAAGATATCTTGGCTATACTGCAATGGCAGATGATTCCGGTCTGGTTGTAAATTCTCTTGAAGGAAGACCCGGGGTTTATTCTGCAAGGTATGCCGGTGAAAATGCAGATGATTTACACAATATTGAAAAATTGCTTAAAGAGATGGAACACATTGATGACAGGTCTGCTGCTTTTGAATGTGTAATCTCCATAGCAGTTCCAACGGGGCACGCACTTACATATGAAGGAAGGTGTGAAGGCCTTATAACAAGGGAACCAATGGGGACAGGCGGATTTGGATATGATCCTGTTTTTTATTATCCTGATTTCAAAAAAACATTTGCAGAAATTTCAATGGAAGAAAAGTCAAAAATAAGCCATCGAGGAAAGGCTTTACAGGAAGTATGCAATGAAATGGACAAGGTCCTTGTCTGGATTGAACAAAATTTACCAAAACTGGAAAAATTTAAATGCCATTAGAAAAAAAATTTTATGATCTTGTTGTAAGAAACAGATCATACAGAAGGTTTAATGAAGAGAGGGTTCTTACAAGACAGGAACTGGAATATCTTGTTTCACTGGCCGGAAAAACTCCTTCAGCAGGAAATCTCCAGCCCCTCAGATTCAGGCCTGTATATGAAAAAAATGAAAAGGAAGAGCTTTTTGATTCTCTTTTCTGGGCAGCTTATTTAAAAGACTGGAAAGGGCCTTCCCCGGGGGAAAGACCAGGGGGCTATATTATTGTATGCAGAGATATTTCAGTTAAAGGGTCTAACTGGATGTTTGATACTGGTATTTCTTCACAGACAATACTTCTTGGAGCTTCAGACATGGGTCTTGGCGGCTGTATGATTGCATCTTTTAACAGGGAAAAAGTCTCAGAATTTATTAAGTCGAAGGATTTTGAACCTGTTCTTGTAATTGCACTTGGTCTGCCTGGAGAAAAAATTTTACTGGAAGATGTTCATAATAATGGCAGTATAAAATATTACAGAGATGAAAATGATATTCACCATGTCCCAAAAAGAAAGCTTGAAGCTCTTTTAATTCCCTGAGATTTTGGATTTTAAAACAGGGGGAGAGTATGACAGACAAAAAAGTAGATAATATTATAGAAAAAAAGTTGATGGAGCTTAAGGATGAAAGGGAAAAGATTTTCAGGATGGAGCCTGAAGATGCCCTTAATGAAATTATTGACTACAGCAATAATATACCCCTTGTTCACTCTTTCCCGGAGCAGTCTTTTTATATGCTTATGCATGAGGTTGGACATGAAGATTTTCTTCCAGTCCTTTCAATGGCCAACAAAAGGCAGTGGGAATATGTTTTTGATCAGGAGATCTGGTATAGAGATACAATAAATATTCATGATGCTTCATATTGGCTGGGAATATTTCATCTTGCAGATCCTGCAAGGCTTGCTTCATGGCTTTTGGAAGATCAGGGTGATTTTTTTTCATACTACCTCAGAAACAGGATAGAGGTTGTTATAAGGGAACATGACCAGGATCCTTCTGATATTGGGGAAGGTTTCAGAACCATTGATGATGTAATCTATTTTAAAATACATGGTAGAGATGACAAGGAAAAGCTTCCAGTTGATGAAGAGAGTTTAATCTCTGATATTCTTTTCAGAATAGCCGAAAAATCTTATCCAATGTTCCAGACAATAATTTTTATTTCTGCAGGTGTTATAAATGCTGAACATGAGGAAGAGCTTTACAGGCTCAGGAATGCTCGTCTTGAAGAAAAGGGATTGCTTCCCCTTTTTGAAGCCATTGAAATATACGCACCCCTTAAAAAACAGGAAATAGATAAAAAGATAAAACATGGTACAAAGGCCGATAATTTAGAAAATATTATTGATGATTTGGGAAATCTTGATTCAAAATATATGTTTGAAATTCTTTCCATTGAAAATTATTTTACCTTATCTGGAGAATTTGCAGCAGAATTTGTTGCCCTTTGCAATCAGGTTATAGTTGCGGACAAAAAAACTGTCAGGTCAAGGGATGAACTTAATAAAGTTGTTGAAAGAGTTTCTGGAATATTAAAGGCTGGTGCACAAATTCTTGGAGAACTCGATAAAAAAAGTGCTACCGGTGCCGGGATAGGCAGGATTTTTTCAGAGTATTTTCTGAAAGATATTTTTCGTGTTGGTCATACAAGGATAAGATTTTTAAGGGAAAAAGCTCTTTCATGGAAGAGGAATTCATGGATATTACATAATGAGCTGGGCCCGGGTTTTATTGGTGAAAAATGGTTTGGAATTGCAGGAGGTCTTTTTGTATGGCCGCCGGTATATTATGATAATTATGAAACTTGTTCAGATATTTACAGAAATTTTAATTGCCTTGAAGATATTGAAAAAACCGAAGTTGAAATGGATAAGATTCTTGCTGTTGACGACCTGCTTGCCTTGTTTGGAGTAAAGGAGATAAATATAAAAGATAATAATTTTCTTTTCTGGGATATTTTTCTTCTTACTTTATGGGCAAGGAAATGGCTTAATCTTGATGAAACAATATTTGAAGCTTTAAGTTTTTCTCAGTTCAAAGAATTTTATAACTGGCTGTGGGACAACGAAGATTGTAAAAAAATAATAGATGAAAATAAAAAAAAGGATTTTTTAAACTGGGTTACAGCTGCAGCTAAAATAGAAACAGAGCTTATGCTTGAAAGGCTTGGAACGGTTTTTTCAGACCTTTTTGATTTGGTTGAAAATGAATTTAAGGACATTTCCCCTGAAAACCTCAATATAAAATATATAAAGTATTTTCTTGTTGAACAATAATAATCTTTTTTATTGCAGCCACTATAACCCTTATTCTTGATTAATTAAAGCCTGTTAATTTCTTCAATAATCAGGCTTATTATTTTTCCGGCACCGCCGTTTAATGTAATGTCAGCAACTCCGTTGGTAAGAGGTGTTGGCTCAGGGTTTATCTCTATAACACAGGCACCTGATGTTTTTGCAATGGATGGAATGGATGCTGCCGGCTGAACAAGAGCTGATGTTCCTATTACAAGAATCACATCACTTTGGGATGCTTCCTGGGACGATCTGGAAAGGCAGTCGGCCGGTATCATTTCCCCGAAAAATACACAGTCTGGCCTGTAGATACCATTGCATTTTTCACATCGCGGAGGCATTTTTTCAATATTAATATTTTCAACATCAATAATATTTGAACATTCAAGGCAGTAAAATTTTGCAAAACTGCCATGAAATTCAATTACATCAGAGCTTCCTGCCCTTTGGTGGAGACCATCTATATTTTGAGTTATAATAGTTGATAAAAGCCCTTTTTTTTCAAGGTCTGCAAGCCCTGTATGACCTGCATTGGGTTTTGCTTTTTCAAGGGTTTTTTTCATATCTTTTAAAAAAATTTCCCATACTTCACCTGGATTTTTAAGGAAGTAATTTATTTCTGCATATTTTGTCGGGTCATATTTTTCCCAGAGAGAACCTTTGCCTCTGAAAGGGGGAATTCCGCTTTCAACAGAGATTCCTGCTCCTGTGAGTGCAATGGTATGCCTTGATTCTTTTATCTTTTTTGCAGCTTCATGAATAAATGTTTTCATTGTTTACCTTTCAGGATTTGGTTTAATCTTAAAGATAAAATTCCATATCAGCTGATACGCCAAAAACCTTTATGCCATAATCTTTTAAATATATTTCAGCGGTTTCCACAAGTCTGTCTATATCATCATCATGCTTGTCCTGATCATGGTGAAACAGGCCGAGAGCTTTTACACCAGCCATTTTAGCAAGCTCTGCTGCCTGATTTACGGTTGAATGTCCCCAGGTTTTCTTTTTTTTATAATCTTCATCATTATATTCTGAATCATGGATGAGAAGGTCTGCATTTTTTGAAAATATGGCATAATCTTCAATGGAAAGACCTCCATTATGAACATAGCCCAGCTCGTTGTCTGTGAGAAAAACAAAAATTTTACCATCTTCCTCAAATTTATACCCGCACCCTGAATCTGGATGATTGAGCTTTATTGGCGTTATTTTCACAGAATCTATCATAAAACTGCCGGGACATCCTTTGGTATATGAAATAGAGCCTTGAATATCTTTATATTTAACAGGGAAATATGGTGGTGACATGACTTTTTTTATTATGTTTTCTATATATTTTTCAGGGGCAGGGCATCTTATTATATTCAGTTTTGTTTCAGGAAAAAATATTGGCTTGAAAAAAGGAAATCCCATTATATGATCCCAATGTGCATGGGTGAAAAGCATATTATATCTTGAATCCTTATTTTTAATTAAATAATTTCCAAGACGTCTTATACCTGTTCCTGCATCCACAATAATAATTTCATTATTTCTGGTTCTTAATTCCAGACAGGTTGTATCCCCCCCATATTTTAAATAATTACTCCCTGATACAGAAATGGAACCCCTTGCTCCCCAGCATTTAATATACATTAATAACCCCAAAGATTTGTGAATAATGAGCAGTGAAAATTTTATATGACATAATTTTGCAATAAAGAAAAGTATTTTCAAAGGTAAGTGGGTATGGTGAAGGTTTATTTTTTTCATAAAAAATATTAAGTTACATAAGTTTGAAACTTAAAAAAAACTAAAGTTTATCTAACCTGGATAATAATTTTTTTTAATTGTTGACATTTTTATATTTCTATCTTAAGAAAATAAACCTATATTTTTTATATAGCTATAATTTGAAAGGAAAGATTAGAATGAAGTCAATTAAATTTTTTGTTTTTTTGTTATGTTTGTCTGTTTTCCCCGGAGCATTTTTATATGCCCAAACTATTAATGTAGATTTAAGTGATCCTGACTATTACAGACCTTTTTATGAACCAGAACTTGTTAAGCAAGACGACGGCTCTTATCAATGTGTTTTTACAGATACTTTTGTTTTTACTCTTGCAGAGGGCGGAAAGTTAAGCTTTACTCTTAGTGAAAAAGACAGCCGCGGTATGTTTTTTCCTGAGTGGGTTGATATTACTGATGCAGGTTTCGAAGACGGTGCTGCTCCTTCCACTGTTACACCTTGGGAAAAAGAGGACCCATATTATAATGGAAGTAATCTTGTAAGCACATATACATGGGATTATCTTGCCGATGGAACTTACAATCTTTTAGTAAGCGGATCAGCATACGCAAAGAGTTATCCATCAACTCATTACTGGATGGAAAATGTTACTTTTGAGGCTGGTGCAAGCTCTGATCCTGTACCAGAGCCTTCAACACTTTTAATACTTGGTATTGGTCTTCTTGGTTTTTCAGGCTTTTTTCGTCGTAAAAAAAATAACTAAATAAATATAAAGGGGTCGTCAGCAAAGGTTGTCGGCCCTTTTTTTGTGTCCTTTTTCCTTCCTTAAATTTTTCCAATAATAAATTTTATTTTAAAAGTTTTTGTTTTTACAAATATTTTTTTATTAAACAGAAACTTTTTTTATTTTCTGTGAAGTATTTTAAAGTTATTTCTTTATAAGTTATTGACAATGTACAGCGGTTATTCTATTAAATATAGTTAATCTCTCCAAAAGGATTATTTTTATTGAATTAGGTTTATGGTATCAAGTTTTTGTTATAACTTTTAAAAAAGGAGTTTTGAAATGGCTCAACTGATTGCAGACAAAAGAGATGTGGATTTTGTTCTCCATGAACAATTTTCTATTGGTGATTTTTCAAAATACGAAAAATTTTCAGACTATAATAAAAAAACTATTGATATGATTATGAAAGAGGCGATCAATCTTGCTGTAAAGGAAGTTTTGCCCCTGCAGGAAATAAGTGATGACGGATGTAAGTTTGATGCCGGTAAAGTTACTGTACCTGAAGAGTATCATAAGGTTTATAAAAATTATTGTGAGGGCGGATGGCTTGCAATGTATGATGATCCTGAGTGGGGTGGACAGGGAATGCCTAAAACTGTATCCCTTGCTGCCAATGAATATCTATATGGTGCATGTAACTCTTTCATGCTTTTTCATATGCTTTCTCACGGTGCTGCAAAATTGATAGAAAATTACGGAACCGAGGATCAGAAAAATAAATGCCTTAAAAATATGTATGCCGGCAAATGGTCTGGAACAATGCTTCTTACAGAGCCTGATGCAGGATCAGATGTTGGAGCCCTTACCACTGTGGCTGTAAGACAGGACGACGGTACCTTCCTTATAAAAGGCCAGAAAATTTTTATCTCTGGAGGAGAGCAGGATATGGTTGAAAATATAATTCATCCAACTCTTGCAAGAATAGAAGGTGCTCCAGAGGGAACCAGAGGTATTTCACTTTTCCTTGTACCTAAATTCCGCATTAATGATGATGGTAGCCTTGGAGAATTTAACAATGTTGAATGTACCGGTATTGAACACAAGATGGGATTGCACGGAAACTGTACCTGTTCACTTGATCTTGGTGGAAAAGGTGATTGTATTGGAACTCTTATTGGTGAAGAGAACAAAGGTATGTCTGCAATGTTCCAGATGATGAATGAAGCAAGGCAGATGGTTGGTCTTCAGGGTTTTGCAAATGCAACAGCTTCATATGTATATGCAATGAACTATGCAAGGGAAAGACTTCAGACCAAGCATATGACTGCTCCATCAGGTTCAGGCCCTTCTGCTATTATAGAGCATCCCGATGTAAAACGTCAGCTTCTTCTTATGAAATCTTATGTTGAAGGAATGAGAAGTCTTATTTATTATGGCGGTATGCTTTATGATAAAATGGCTGTAAGTGAAGATCAGGAAGAAATTTCAAGCTTGAGCGGTATCATAGAGGTTCTTACTCCTGTTATAAAGGGATATATAACTGACAGGGCTTTTGATGTTTGCAGCCAGGGTGTTCAGGTATATGGCGGATATGGATATATAGAAGAATATCCTGTTGCTCAATTGTTGAGAGATGCAAGAATTTTCCAGATTTATGAAGGAACCAACGGAATTCAGTCCATAGACCTTCTTGGACGTAAGCTGGGCATGAAAAAAGGCAAGCCTTTTATGGATTTCCTAAATGAAGTTCAAAAGGTTATTCAGGATGCAATGAAAGTTGATGAAGTAAAAGAAATTGCTCAGGCTCTTTCTGCTTACTTTGATAAATATACTGAGGTTGCAAAGGTTCTTGGAGAAAAAGCCGGTTCAGCAGATGTTTTAAAGGCATTTTCATTTTCACATCCATTCCTTGATGCAACAGGTGATCTTTGCATGGCCTGGATGCTTCTTTGGAGAGCTTCTGTTGCTGCTCCTAAAATCGGAAACAAGAAAAAAGATGATGCATACTATACTGGGCAGGTTAATACAGCAAGATTTTTCATCAAAGCTCTTTTGCCTGTATCTTCAGGTAAACTTGATGCCATAGCAGAAACAGACGGTTCAATTGATGCAATGGCAGAAGCCATGTTTGGAAGTAAATAATATGTAATAAATTTCAGGCCGTTTTTTCTTGAACGGCCTGTTTTTTATTTACAGTTTTTCTTTATATGTGGAATTATTCTATATTAAAAATAGGTTGGTTTCATCTCATAGCAAACTTCTTTTTAACAATTTTCTTTTAACTTACTATTGTTATTAATTCTTCCTTTGGTTTTCTGACCTTGGCAAGATTTACCAGCCAGTCATTGTCTGAATCTCTGTAACCTAATGCCAGCAATACAGTGCTTCTTAATCCCTTTTCCCTGAGGTTTAAAATTTTATCCAGTTTATCGGGATGAAAACCCTCCATTGGAGTACTGTCAACCCCTTCAAATGCAGCTTGAGCTATTCCTGCCATAAGAGCTATATAGGTTTGCCTTGCCGCATGTTGAAAATTTATTTCATTATCACGTTTGGGATATAATGAGAGCAGCCTTTGGCGATAATTTTCCCAGCCTTCATTTTTAGTTCCTCTGATTTTGTTGGTTAAATCAAACATATGATTGATTCGTTCTTCTGTATAGGTATCCCAGGCTGCAAATACTAAAAGGTGTGAACAATCGCTAATTTGCGGCTGGTCCCAGGCTATTTTTTTTATTTCTGACTTAACTTTATCATTTGTAATTACTAAAACCTTAAAAGGCTGTAAACCGCTTGATGTTGGTGCTAATCTGACTGCTTCCAGAATATTATCTATTTTTTCCTGTGGAACCATCTCTCCATTCATTGCTTTGGTTGCGTAACGCATATTTAATTTTTCTAAAAAACTCATTTTTTACCTCCTGTATATTTTCATATTTGTTTTGGTAGCTTTATTTAAGCAGTTTTTTTATTCATAGTATACATCTGTTTATTTAAAGAGCTTTACTATCTGAAATATTTTTTATGTTTTACAATATCTGTCCAAATTGATAAATGTGCAATCCGTGCCGATCCAGAGGGACTTTGTTTTTAAATAATATTTAGTAAATTTCTTTATATGGTTTTGGCATTCGCAGGAGGCGAATATTTTTGCCCTGGACTTCAATATAGCTTTCATCAATCAATTTGCGAAAGATACGAGACAGAGTTTCGGGAGAAACACCAAGCAGCAGGGCAATCTGCTTTTTGTCATCTGGCAGGGCAATGGTTGAACTTCCGCATTGCTGATGAAGATGTTCAAGATAATTGAGCAATCTGATTTTTGGTTCTGAAAGGGCAAGCTCCTTAATGCTGTTAAGTAAAAATCGCTGTCTTTTCGCAACATATTCAAAGAGACGGCTTGCAAAATGGGGATTCATTTCAACCAGATGTCGAAGATGACTGATATCAAAGGCAAGATATTCAGATTCCTGAAGGGCAACGGCAGTAACAGGATAACTGCCTTCTGTCATAAGTGCAAACCATGCAATGAGCTGTCCTGGAGTAATAAAGGTTGCAATAACCTCTTTACCTTCTTTGTTGGTACGTATGAGTTTGATACGACCGGAAGTCAGAAAGTATGCAGAACTGCCTTTTTCCTGCTCCAGAAAAAGAATATTATTGCGCTTGATCCTGCCGAAATGGCAAAATTTGCTTAATTCATTTATTCTCTCATTGTCTTGCAGAGGATCTAAATATTTTTTTATAAAAAAAAGCAGGGCTTCTTTTTTATTCATAATATTTCGTAAGGGATAATGATAAGTTGAGGACAGTTTTTTTGGTATCTTTTTATTTTAAATAATTTTTTCAGGAGAAAATTACTTAAAAAAATGATTTGGCATACAATGCTAAAATTCATTTCAGCTCCTGATTTTAAAACATTATTGCATAAAAATAAGTTTTAATATATATATTTTTTTTATATTGTCAATATAATATTTCCCAGCTCAATCTTCTATGCAAGATAACCCTTTGTAATTTTGCATCAGGTTTTATGCTGTATGGGAATCTTGCCTTTTATCTGTAGCCCAATTCCTGATGTTTGATTGCTATGGTATCGGCCATTTTATCCAGTTCCTTGTATGCCGTTTGTCCGGGGCTGCCCTTGCACAGCACCGGAGCAATGATTTCTGCTTTCAGGTTGGGCAGCATTCCGGCCAACACCTCTACAGTTTTACCGCCCCAGCCAAAGGAGCCTATAATTGAAACAAATTTGGTGTTTGGCTTGAGGGCATTTGTTAAAAAGGCGGCATAGGCTGCGTATGGATGGGGGCCGGTCAGAACAGTGGGGGTTCCTACAACTATTGTGGCGGCATCTACCAGAGAACAGGCCAGTTTCCCTATATCTGTGACTGCAAGATTGAATTGTTTTGCCCTTACATCTCTTTCAACAAGTGCAGACACCAGATAATCCACCATCTGACCTGTACTCCCATGCATTGACACATAAGGAATCACCACTGTGTTGCGAGGAATTCCTTCTGCCCACACCTTATAAGCATCAAGAATAAAGGATGGGTCTGGATAAATTTGACCGTGACTTGGTGCAATCATTTCAATATCATATGCTTTAAACTTTTCAAGATTGCGTTTGACCATGGGACGAAAAGGCATTAGGATTTCCGCAAAATAGCGTTTTGCAGCTTCATAAACCACTCCATGATCCGTCACATAGAGATCAGAAGAGGCATAATGAGAGCCTAAAAAATCACAACTGAACAAAATTTTAAGCTCCTTGAGATAGGCGACCATGGTTTCAGGCCAATGGACCCAGGGAGTGTGAATAAACTTTAGTGTTTTGTCACCAAGGGAAATTTCTTCACCGTCATCTACACATTTAAATTTGTTTTCTGGAAGATCCAGGTGGAGCATAAGGAGGTTTTTCCCTTTTGGAGTAGCAACAACTTTTGCTTCAGGAAATTTTTGCAACACTTTGGGAATGGTTCCCGCGTGATCCTGCTCGGAATGGAGTGAGATAATATAATCAAGGCTGTTGATGCCTTTAAGCTGATCTATCAGCTCTTGTTCCATGTGCGGATCAACGGTATCTATAAGCACAGAAACCTCACTGCCCTTAATAAAGTAAGCATTATAGCTGGTACCGTCAGGCAGAGGTATCAGAGCGTCAAAAAGCCGGCTGTCCCAATCCACAGAACCCATCCAGTAGATATCTTCCCTGATTTTTCTTGATTTCATTATTTTTTCCCCCAGATTTTCGTTTAGAATCTGTCTGAACTATATGTTTTTTTACGCGTATTCCTTAATGGTAATATCCACCTGTTTTTTAAGAAAATGCAAAAAAGTCTCCAGTTTTTCCAGCTCTTTTCCCTCTCCATTGACCTGAAGCCTTAAGAATGGCTTGTCGTGCTGAAACGTTACAAGATTCAAAAGAGAAACCACATTTTCATAAAGCGGACTTATTTCAATAACACCGAAGGCGGACTCTGTAGAATGAATACTTTTTGCCAGTCTATAGCGTCCGTTACCTCCTGCCAGTTTTCCAAGATTATCATCTGCTGTTTTCTTTAAATCTGAAAACAAAGTCGAAAAAGGACTGAACCTGCCCAAGGTTTGGTGGAGTTTTTCAATCTGAATGAGTTTGTTTTTTATATCAACTCCATAGTCTTGCCATAGAAAAAGCAGGTATTCACTTAAAGGAAGCCATGAAATTCGGAAATCTTTTTCAATATTAGTTAAAAGATGGCCGTTGACCTGGGGATTAAAAACACAGGCAGGATCTCCATGTATCAAAAGAACAGGGCGGTCATCCTTTTTTTCTTCAATGTTTGATGCCATTTCAAGAATGGTCTCCAATGAATTTTCTTTATCATATTTGGCGATGAAAGACTCTCTGTCTTCCGGTAAAGCCGACATTATTACATCCCCTGCCATAATATCCATCCACAGCTCTTCATCATGATACAATTCTTCCATAAGGGGGCTGACTATAACCGTATTTGTATATCCATTCATATCCAGATTGGTTCGGATGGTTCGGCTGAACTGTCCATCCGCCTCGGAGCCGCTGTTTTGCATGAGTACCATCTGATGGGGTTTTTTAGCATTTTTTGCATATTTAAGGACATCACCAAGTAACGCTGTAAAGGTAATATATTCCTTGGTTCGTGTCATAACCCGTCCCTGCCTGAGTGATTCATCATCTGTTGGTGGAAGTTCAATGCAGTCAAACCCGTTTTTTTGGAGCCTTGATACATTCAGGCTGCTGTATGGAAAAAGATACGGCAGAAGAACCGGTTTATTTTTGTCCAAGTTTTCAAATCCACCCATTATAAACCGGTTAGGCAGGTCAACATCCTTTTCCCTTTTGCCTTCCCTGCCTGTTTTATGGGTTTCAAGGGAAGAGAGAAAGGCTTCAACTCTGGTTATAAGTCCAACCGGCGAATAATGTTCATCTACTTCCAGCACCAGCCAGGGCTTGTCTCCCATGATTTCTGCTGACTGATGTACCAGCATGGAGTCCGGGCCGCATCCATGGTTGGTCAGATAAACGGCAAAAAGCCGTGGGTCATTTCTGACAATCTGCATTCCCGTAAGAATATGGGAGCCAAAAGGCCAGTATTGATTGGGATATTCACCGCTTAAATCTGTGCTATGGGCATCAAGATGGGAAAGGGTTATTATGGTATATCCCCGGCTTAATAATTGTTCAGCAATTCCCATACTAAGTATGGCATCATCCAGCCCGTAATTTCTGGTAATCAGAACAAGTACCTTTTCGTCTTCCTGAACCCTTTCAAGAATCTGTTTTCCGGTTTTTTCACATGCATTATTGTATTTTTTTAATGCACCTCCGCCCTTGGTCATGGCAGCAACACATTTTATTTTTGATGCACCAAGCCGGCTTCCTATTCCAAACATTGCCCTTGCAAGTTCCGGAGCACCCATGTCCATTTTCAACACAGGATTGAGGAATTCAATATTTTTCTCTTTGAGTCCAAGACGTTTGGCATATCTTGCAGCCACATTCTGCATGAACACACAGCCGTAATTATTCATAAGATGTGAGCCTGCATGGCGCATGGTGTAAACCGATGGCATGAAGATGGCATCAACTTTTTGTTCAATCAGCCATGACATATGCCCTAGAATCAGCTTTACAGGATAGCAGGTCTCTTCTTCCACCAATTCCTGACTTCTGCGGATAATATCTTCATTGGTTTCAGGGGAAATCAGGACGTTAAAACCCAGAGTCTTGAAAAAATTGTATGCCATGGGAAACATTTTATAAATCATCAATGCCCTTGGAATACCAATGGTTTTTTTGTCTGGTTCAAGAATGCCATCATAGCTGCCCATATAATATTTTTTTGGAGCATAAAAAAGCCGTCTGTTTTCTTCAATTTTTTCCTTGCCTGCAACAGCTTGTTTTTCTACCTCTTTTTTCAGAGCTTCATCCCGGGCCATCAGAGCTATACCCAAAGCTCCTGTTACAGAAAAATATGGGGTGACCTGGATGTTTGGGAAATAATGTCTGAATGCAGAAATGATTCCGTCATTATGGGCCAGTCCCCCTGAAAAACAGATATTTTCCCCAACAGGTTTGTTGCCAACCACTTTGTGTAAATAATTGTGGACAATTGAGTAACATATTCCTGCGGCAATTGAGGCTTTGTCTGTTCCTTCACCCAGTTTTTTTTCAATCTGGGACTTGATAAAAACCGTACATCTCTCGCCAAGTTCTGCTGGTCTTTGCGCACCAAGTGCAAGTTTTCCAAAATCATTGAGATTAATTTCAAGGCGTTTGGCCTGCTCCTCCACAAAGGAGCCTGTTCCGGCGGCACAGACCTTGTTCATCTGAAAATCAGCAACCTGTCCATGATTCAGGCGGATAAATTTTGAATCCTGCCCCCCGATTTCAAAAATTGTATCCACATTGGGAAGACTTGCGGCAGCCCCCCTTGTCTGTGCGGTAATTTCATCACGAACCGTCAATGCTCCCAGCTTTTTACCCACCCTGAGCCTGCCTGAACCAGTTGTGCCTATTGCGGTAATATTAACCTCCATACCAAGTCTGTCAGGTAAGGCTTTAATCCCTTTTTCTGCAACTTCAAGAGGAGTTCCGCTGGTTCTTAAATATTGATAGTCCAATACCTGCCCCGCCTGATTTACCAACACCAGATTGGTGCTTGTGGAACCAATATCAACTCCCAGATAGACAGGCTCTCCAGGCCGCATTGGATGTATTTTGTGAAGTCCTTTATTATCCACTTCCTTTTTAAGGGGAGGTAACATGCTGATAATGGTCAGTGGTTTTGCTGGTCGGAATAATTCAGGTGAATAATCATTTTTTTGCTCCTGTGCAAGAATTGCACAGCCAATGGCCGCCAGACAGGGGCTTTCATTTGAATATTGAAGGGTATCCAGCCTGAGTATTTCCCTTAGCGCTTCTCTTACTGCGGCATTTTTTGATACTCCTCCTGAAAAAACCAGAGGGCTTTTTACCCTTAGATTGCGGATAATGGTTCCCCGATAGTTTTTCACCAGAGAATATGCCAGTCCCCTTAAAATATCCGGGGTGCTCGCTCCTTCCTGCTGGCGGTGGATAATATCTGTTTTTGCAAAGACAGTACAGCGTCCTGCAATTCGTGGAGTGGATTTTGCTTTGGCAACGATTGAGTTAAATTCATCAATGCTTGTACCAAGTCTGGTCATTTGATCTTCAAAAAATGAGCCGGTTCCGGCAGAGCAGGAGCCGTTAAATGAAAAATTAACCTGTGTTTTATCCACATCAGATATATATCTGGCGCTCTCGCCTCCAATATCAACAATGGATGAACACTCAGGAAACACTGATTTTGTTCCTGCAACAATAGCAGCCATTTCATTTGCACGAAAATTTTGTGGAAATCCACCTGACATGGAACCGCAAACCATGGCATAAAAAATTTTACCGCTAAATTCCGCATTGACTTCTTCAATCATTTCAGAGAATACGGCAAGGGCGTCTCCCCCATGCATACGATATCTTGTAAAAAGTCGTTTTTTGTTTTCATTCAATACAGCTATTTTCACTGATGAACTGCCAAGATCACACCCCAGAGCCAGCTCTTTCATCTTTGCCTCCAAATTATACTTTAGGCTTTTTAACAAGTACAAGCATCATTTTAAAAGGTCTTAACGCCTTAAGTGAGTGTGGCAGGCCTTCCGGCATTACAATCATTTGCCCCGCTTCAAGCACATATTTTTCATTGTCAATTATAATTTCCACCTGACCATCAAGGATATAAGCCATTGCATCTCCAGGAGCCGAATGTGTATTCAACCCTTCACCCTGATCTATTGCAAAGAGTGTAACTCCAACACCTGGATTCTGGCTGAGGGTCATGCTTGCTACCTTGCCTTTTTCATATTCAACAATATCTGCCAGTTCATAAATTTTTGAATGTTTGATATTTTTGATTAAAAGAGCCATTTTTTTCTCCTTATTTATTTATTGTTATCTGCAGCATTTTAAATGAGGACAATCCTCCCACTGCATGCAGAACATGGGCTGGAACAGCCAGAACATCCCCGGTTTTCAACCGGTATTCTTTTTTATCACTTGTAATTTTTGTTTCCCCTTCCAGAAGGTAGTACATGGTGGTACCCAAATATTTTTCTTCACTTACCATTTCCCCGTCTGCAAAACTAAACAGATTCATATGAATATGCTCCGAGTTGGAAAGAGCCATGCTGACCACCTGATTTACCTTGGGCTCTATAAGAGCTGCAAGTTGCTCAGGGTTTTCCATTGAAATATTTTTTATGGTTTCTTTTTGCATGTTTCCCCCTTTATTTTCAGTTTATTTTGATGCACAAAATAAAACCAGAGATATATACTTTATTAACAGTTAACCATAAATAAGAAGATATTCCTTGATCTGGATCAATTTTTTTTAATTTTTTTAGAAACAGGTATATTTTGTTATAAATTAAATGTGTTAATTGAATTTATAAGGAGCTTGGAGCTTTTTAGTTTTCTGATATAATATTTAAAAATTTATTTTGAAGATTTTCAAAAAGAAAAAGCTTATTTTCTTTTATCCTTTTTTTGATCATACTTGTAATTTCAATATGATTTTCATCAATATATTTTAATGTTTCTGCCAGTGTTTTTTCATCATAATAAATTGAAAAAATGTCAAAATCAGGGATACCTGAAAAATTTTGTTCCATTATAAATGGCTTTTGAAATCCAAAGCCAAGGTTAAAGCTTCCTGAAATCCTGTTTGATTTATATTCCTCAAAGTGTTCTTCATGTATAAGGGGCATTATAAAATCTGATTTTCTGATATAGGTAAAAAATAGATCGTTTTTCAAATAATTATCAAACCAGATAAAATTTTTTCCCAGTTTTTTGCTATAAACAAGTTTTTTTATTTTTTTTAGATCACATGGATCTGGTTTTCCCAATAATAAAAATTTAATTCTTTTTGTACCGGCTGTGGCAGCAGCTTGAATCAAATCAATATAACTTCTTCTTTTCAGTTCAATATTTCCCGGAATACAAACCCAGATATCATTTTTATCTTTTGTAATTCCCATATCGCAGCATGAATCTGGATAAAAAATTGTATAAAGAGTATGAACTTTTGTGGAAAGATTGGAAGCTTTCTCTGTTAGATAGTTACTTAATGTAAAGTAGCCTCTTATTTTACTGGTTATTGATTTTTGTGAAAAACTTTTTTCCAGTTTGCGAATGTGGTGTAAGATACCGAAAAAATTTATTTTTGGACAAAAGAATAAAAGATCTCTTACTTTGCTGTTTTCAGCAGTATTTATTACAGCAGTTGAAATATTATTTTTTTTTAAAAATTTATTTATCTGATATAAGGATTTCATCCATAAGAAAAAATTACCTTTATTTTTTAAAATATAAGAATCTTCAAAATCAAAGGCATTTGACAGCTTTCCGGCAGGAATTTCATTTGAGATGAGAAAAATATTAAAGCCAGCTTTTTTTAAATACAGATACTGGCTGTATAAACATTCGGAATGACTTCTGTATAATTCTATTAATGCTATGTTTTTATCAGACATTATTAATTTCCCTTTAAGAAAAAACTCAATATTTATAATTAAGATTAAAATGGTTTGTCAATTTTTTAAAAAATATCCTGATTAACCATCCAAAGGCTTACTGATTTTTTAATGTAAAATAAGATATTTGTAAAAGAAGTTGATCAGTTTTATAAATTTATTTAGTTTGACAATAATTATTTCAGATGATATTAGAACTTGGTTTAATTTTAAACATAAATAAATCCTTGCTCTTTATATATTAATAATAAAGGGCTGTAAAAACCACAAGGAGGGTTCATGAAACATTACGAAACCATAATTATTCTCAACCCTGACACTGGCAGGGAAACATGGGAAGAGGTATCTGGAAGAATGATGTCGCAGATTGAAAAAGAGGGCGGCTTTCATTTGAAAACAGATGATTGGGGTTCTTTGAAACTTGCTTATGAAATCAGAAAAAAAACCAGAGGTCATTATTACAGAGTTGAATTTTGTGCTCCGGGAAAAATCATTAAAGAAATGGAAAGATATTTCAGGCTGGATGAAAAAGTAATGAGATTTCTTACTGTTTTAATTAATGAAAATCCAGACGTTGAGCAATTGAAAAGAGACCTTGAGGAGGAAGCTGAAAAACAGGTAGAATCAGAGATTGAGGAAACACCTGAATCTCCTGAAGTAACTGAAATTTCTGAAGCTGAAGAAGCAAAATCAGAACCAGAGGAGGCAGAATAATAATGGCCTATATGAGAAGAAGAAAAAAAGTATATAGAAGAAAAAAAGTCTGTAAATTCTGTGTAGATCAGAATATGGCTATTGAATACAAAGAACCTAAAACATTAAGGCATTTTATAACTGAAAGAGGCAAAATAATTCCTAGAAGAATAACAGGAACATGCGCAAAACATCAAAGAGAGCTTAGCACTGCTATCAAAAGAGCAAGGCATGTTGCCTTTTTGCCGTATGTAGGAAAACTTGATTAATATTTTTTGCCTGCAAAAAAAATCTCGGTATTTATATAGCTATAAACGGAGGATCAATGAAAATTATATTAAAAGAAACAATAAGTTCACTGGGTATTATCGGCACCGAAGTGGACGTTGCTGACGGATATGCAAGAAATTATCTGCTCCCACAAAAAAAAGCAATTCCTGCAAATGAGTCCAACAGGAAGCTTATGGAACAGGAAGCAAAAAAAGTTGAGGCACAGATTGCACAGGAGAAATCAATAGCCGAAGAAATGGCAAAAAGGCTTGTTGATGTAAAATGTGAAATAAAGGCAAAGGTTGCCGAAGAAAACAGACTCTATGGTTCTGTAACGGTTCAGGATATTATTGATGAACTTGCAAAACAGGACGTAACTATTGAAAAAAGAATGCTTCTTCTGACCAGATCCATAAAAGAGCTTGGAGAATATAAGGTTGCTGTAAGAATTTATAAGGATGTTGAGCCTGAAATTACTGTTATAGTTCTGCCGGAAGACTAAAATTTTATCGCCGGATACTTTTGTGTCCGGCAGATTGGTCAAAATCAAGAAATGACTTCCTCAAACCCTGTTTCAAAAATCTTTGACGGTAAAATCCCTCCGCAGAATTATGAGGCGGAAGCTTCTCTTTTATCCACAATTATCCTTGATAATGATACTCTTCTTGATGTTTCTGAAATAACAGCAGCCAGGGACTTTTACAATCCGGCCCATCAGCTTATATATTCTGCAATGCTTTCACTTTTTGTAAAAAATATTCCTGTAGACCTGGTAACTCTTTCAAATCATCTTAAAGAAACCGGAGAATTTGAAAATGCAGGTGGGGATATGGCTCTTTCAAATCTTATAGAATCTGCTCCCATAACTCCAAATCCAGTTGAATATGCAAGGATAATAAGAGATAAATCCCACTTAAGGAATCTTATAAATAAATCTTTTCAGATTATAACAAAATGCTATCAGGAATCAGGTGATGCTGGCTCAATCCTTGATTATGCTGAAAAATCAATTTTTGAGCTTTCAGAAAAAAAACAGCGCCCTAATTTTACTCCCCTTAATCAATTAATAGATTCCAATATAAATACTCTCACTGAAAGACAGGGAAGTGATAAAAAAATAAATGGTATTCCTACAGGTTATATCGGTCTTGACAAAATAACATCTGGGCTTCAGGGCTCTGATTTAATAATTATTGCTGCAAGACCTGCAATGGGTAAAACTGCATTTGCACTTAATATTGCAAGAAATATAGCTGTTGAGTCAAATATCCCTGTTGGTATTTTTTCCCTTGAAATGTCAAATGAGCAGCTTTCAATGAGATTACTTACTTCCGAGGCAAGGGTTGATTCCGGTAAAATAAGGGGCGGCTTTTTAAATGATGAAGATTGGAACAGGGTTCATAATGCTGCATCAATTCTTTATGATGCACCTCTTTATATTGATGATTCTCCCAATTTGAATACCATGGAGATAAGAACAAAGGCAAGACGTCTTAAAATGGATAAAAACCTTGGGCTTATAATAATTGATTATCTCCAGTTGATGAACTCCAGTGCAAATCTGGACAGACATCTTGTAATTGCAGAAATATCCAGATCCCTTAAAATGCTTGCAAAGGAGCTTGATATTCCCATAATAGCACTTTCACAGCTTAATCGTATGCTGGAACAAAGAGGTGATAAAAGACCAATGCTTTCAGATTTGAGGGAGTCCGGAGCTTTGGAACAGGATGCCGATATTGTTGCATTTATATACAGGGATGAAGTTTATCACAAAGATGAAAACAATCCCAATAAAGGCCTTGCTGAAATAATAATTGCCAAGCATAGAAATGGTGCTGTCGGAACAATCAATATGACTTTTATAAACCAGTTTACCAGATTTGAAGAGCTTTCCCGCACCTATTTGAATCAATAATAAAATGAAAAAAATATTTGGAAAAACAGAAGGAATTAAAGCTTCCATGCTTAAAGAAATTGAAGCTTTATACTATGAAAGAACTCCTGCTGATGCTGTAATTTTACCAGAAACAGCAGAAAAAATGGCAAAAATTTCAAAGGCTGTAAAAAGACAAATAGCTTTGCTGATTAACAGAAACGGTAATACGGACTTTGTAATTGTTGGAACAAACCAGCAGATTATGATTCCTGATTTAAGCGGATACAGAGGCTCCTCAGGAAGGCTTCGGGGTCTGAGATGTGTTCACACCCACCTGAAAATAAACGAACCTCTTTCAGAAGATGATATTACAGACCTTGCACTTCTTAGACTTGATTTGATGTGTGCATTATCTATAAGTCAAAATGGTGATTTTGACGGTTTTTTTTATTCATACATAATTCCAGGCGAAGATTTAAAAGAACCTTATTATATAAGTAAAAAATTAAAACCCCAGGATTTGTTCAATGACTGCACAGGATTAATAAATTCCATAGAAAATCAACTTTCAAGAAAATCAAAGTCTTCCAGACATCTTGAAAATAAGGAAAAGGCCATATTGATAAATGTCTCAGACAGCCCTTTATATGAAGCTGAAAAATCTCTTGATGAATTAAAAGCATTATCCCAAACAGCCGGAGTTGTTATTGTGGATGAAATAATCCAGCGAAGAAAAAAACCTGATCCAAAATTTCTCATGGGAAAAGGGAAAATAAACCAGCTTTCCATAAAAGCTCTTAATAAAGGAGCCTCAATTCTTATTTTTGATACAGAGCTTACCCCTTCCCAGATAAATGCCATTTCAAATGTTCTTGAAATAAAAGTAATTGACCGAACTCAGCTTATTCTTGATATTTTTGCTTCAAGAGCTCAGACAAGAGAAGGAAAGATTCAGGTGGCACTTGCACAGCAAAAATATCTGCTTCCAAGGCTTATAATTCAGAAAAGTTCAGCATTTTCAAGGCTTGCCGGAGGAATAGGAGGAAGGGGGCCCGGTGAAACAAAGCTTGAAACAGACAGAAGACATGCAAGGGATAGAATAAACCGCCTTGAAAAGGAGCTTAAAAAAGTTCAGAAAAACAGAAAAAAGCAAAGGGCAAAAAGAGAAAGAAGCAATATTCCTGTTATTTCTATTGTCGGGTATACAAATTCCGGGAAATCAACTTTATTGAACACTCTTACAAAAAGCCATGTTCTCTCGGAAGACAAATTGTTTGCAACCCTTGATCCAACTTCAAGAAGGCTTAGATTCCCAAGGGAAAGGGAAGTAATTATAACAGATACTGTGGGGTTTATAAAAGATCTCCCAAAGGAGCTTAAAGTTGCTTTCAGAGCAACCCTTGAAGAGCTTGAATCCGCAGATATTCTACTTCATGTGGTGGATCTTAGTAATCCCCATGCAAAAAATCATATAGATTCTGTAAACAAAATTCTTGAAGAACTCAATCTTTTGCATACCCCGCAGGTTCTTGCTCTTAATAAAAAGGATCTGGTTAACCCGGAAATAATTACAGCTCTTGAAAAAAAATTTAAAGGCTTTGCCATAAGTGCAAGGAAAAGAGAGTCTCTTGATTGTCTTTATAATATTCTTGACAAAAAACTTGATGAGTTAAAAAATTTACTCTAATTAGCGATGCAGGTTTATTTATATTATTTATTGGAGAAAAAATGACAAATAAAGAATTGGCAGACAAAATTATAGATTCTCACATGGAATGTTTTGGGGAATTTGACTCAAAAGATTCAATATGCAAAAAAAATTGTGTTCTAAATATCAGATGCTGCATAGAAAAAAGTAGGTTACAGAGATTGCTTTTTTCAGATGAATTTTTTGGAAATGGATCAAATGCCTTTTTAATTCAATAGAATAAGAGTCGCAAATGGTTAAAAAGATTTTACATCAAAAAAATATCAAAAATTTCAATCTGCAAAATTTTCTTTTTTTAAATACACTTGCTCTTTTTTGTTTATTTTTTACCTATTCGTCAATGCTGCCAAACAGCTCAAATATGGCAAGTATGTTCTTTTTTATAATTTCAGCACTTGGTCATGCTTTTTCCATTGTTCTTATAACATGGCCTTTTTTTTATATTCTGAAAAAAATTATAAAAAAAAATAAATTTTTTATTCCTTTTCCAGTCCTTTTTTTTTCGTGCCTTCTTTTTTTTATGGCTATAAACTATAAAGTTTTTCTCCAATACAGATTCCATATCAATATGGAAATAATAAATCTTTTTTTTGTTGGCGGGAAAGATATTTTTTCTTTTCAGTTTTCAGAATATTTATATGCATCAGTTCTTTTCCTGGTGATGTTTTTTGCTGAAATTCTTTTTGCATTGAAAATAAATTTTTATTCAAGGTTTTCAAAATTTGTCAAAATTATAATTTTTTTCTTTTTATTTTTATCAATTATATCTTCACATTTAATTCATGCCTTGGCAGATGCGAAAAATTCAAGATATATAACCACAGCTTCAAGACAACTTCCTTATTTTTATCCCCTTACAGCAAAAAGATTTTTGGAAAAACACAAAATTGTAAGGGTAGAGCAAAGAGATATAGCAAATATAAACAAAAAATTTCATTCTCAACTTCAATATCCTCCTTCAAATCTTAGATTTAAAAAACAATCGCCCAGTCAAAATATTTTAATTATTCTGGTTGACTGTCTGAGATATGATATGACCAGAGAAAATATAATGCCCACAGTAAATCAATTTTCAAAAAAAAGAAATTCTCTTTATTTTAAAAACCATCTAAGCGGAGGTAATGGCACAAGAATAGGAACTTTCAGTCTTTTTTACGGGCTTATTGGTACCTACTGGGATCCTGTGGAAGATGAATCAATTTCTCCCCTGCTCATGGATACCCTTATTTCACAAAATTACGAAACTGCGGTCTTTGCAAGTGCAACACTTAAAGCTCCTCCTTTTAACAGAACAATATTTAATAAAATAAAAAATCTCCGCGTTAAATCAGATGGCGATACTGCCTATGAAAGAGATATTGATATAACAAATGATTTTTTGGCATGGCTTGAAAATTACAATGGAGGCAATCCTTTTTTTGGATTTTTATTTTATGATTCTGCCCATGCATTCAGCTTTCCTGAAAATTTTAAAATAAAACCAGAGTTTAAACCATATCTTGACAAGGTGGAATATCACAAGCTTAACAGCAAATATAATCCTGTCCCATTCAGGAACAGATATAAAATATCCTTAAATTTTATAGATTCACTAATAGGGGAAGTTTTAAAATCAATGGATAAAAAGGGACTTCTTGAAAATACTGTCATTATTATTACAGGAGATCACGGGCAGGAATTTAACGAGTCAGGGCATAACTTCTGGGGGCATGGAGGCAATTTTACTGATTATCAGATAAAAGTTCCCCTTATTGTTCACTGGCCTGGAAAAGAAAAAAAGGAATATTTTCATCTTACAAGCCATACAGATATTGCACCTACACTTTTGCAGGAAGTTTTTGGCTGTACAAATAAAGCCTCTGAAATTTCAAACGGCAGAAACCTTTTTAATGATGAAAAAAGAAAATGGGTTTTTTCAGGAGGATTTTCCAAAAAGGCAATTATTCAAAGGGACAGAATAAATGTAACATTTCAGACAGGTCACCATGAAATTTTTGATAGAAATTTTGATATACTTGAAAATGCAAAGCCAAGGCCAGATATTTATAAGGAAGTTTTTATTGAGCAGTCCAGATTTTATAAAAAATAATAATAAAAGAATTGACAAAGCACTTTAATTTTTGTTATGTGATAAAATATTTTTGTAAAAGGGGTGGGTCAGCCCCTTCTCGCAGATTAAATTTTAGTATAATTTTAATTAATGAAGGAGAATGAAAGATGAAGAAAGTATTAGTTGCAGCTTTAGCTGTTGCTCTTGCAGCTTTTATGGCAATTCCTGCAAGTGCATTTGAAAATGAGTTTGGTGGTTATTGGAGAGTGAGAGCGTTTTCATACACAGATTTTACAGGTGATGATTCAGGAGCTGCGAATTATCAGGCTGTTGATTCAAGAACCCGTCTTTACTACACAGCAAAATTTTCTGATGATTTAAAATTTGTGAACAAGTTTGAGTTCGATACTACCTGGGGTGATAACAATGGTGGTGATATAGGTTCAGATGGAACCGGTATTTTTAAAATAAAAAATTCTTATGTTGATTTCAATATTGGAGAGGTTTATAATTTCAAGATTGGTTCCCAGGGAGCTACAATAGGTCGTGGTTTTGTTTTTGATGATGACTTCAGCGGTGTTGTAATTACAGGTACTTATGGTGATATAGAAGTTCCTTTTTATTTTATAAAAATTGAAGAAGGCGGAGTGGGCAAAGATATGGATGATTCTGATCTCAGCGCATTTTCTGTTGCACCTGTTTTCAAATCTGGCGATATGACTATAAATCCTTATATTTTTTATGTAAATCAGAAAGCAACAGAAACTCATGTTTTTGACCTTGGTGTTGATTTTGATATGTCAATGTCTAATAGAACTGTATGGGCAACCCTTATTTATCAGGGTGGAAGTTTTGAAATGGGTACAAAGGATTATGATGTTTCCGCATTTCTTGCAGCTCTTGGTGTAGAAGGAAATTTTGACTCAGTAAGTATTCATGGACAGGCTTTTTATGCATCTGGAGATGATAAAGCTGATGATAAAATCAAGAATTTTCAGGATCTTGGTGGACAGGCTTATTCCTGGTCAGAAATTATGGGCGAGGGAACTTTTGATATAGAGATCTCAAATGGTTCTTGTGGGCCTCAAGTTTCAAATATAATGGCGTTTAATCTAGGTGCATCAATATCTCCAATGGATAAAGTTACCCTTGGAGCAGACCTATGGTATGCTTCGCTTGTTGAGGGCGATGACAAGGATCTTGGAACAGAGCTTGACCTTAGTGCTAGTTACGAAGTAATGGAAAACCTTCAGCTTGACGTTATTGCAGCATATCTTTTCGCTGGCGATGCAACTGGCAAAGAAGATCCATTTGAGCTTGGTCTACAGCTTTCTCTAAGCTTCTAATGATTTAGGCTTAAATAAAATTTAATATTAAAGGTCTTCTTTTTTTAAGAAGGCCTTTTTTTTATTCAATAAAAAAGTGACGATAATTTTATAAGCAGAATTAAAAAAAGTTTCTAACTATTTAGCTGAATAACTCATAAAATTTATAAGCAGTTCCATTTTAAATTTAATATTTTACTTAAGTTTTTCTGAAAGAATTGAGTTTACAAGCTTTGGGTTTGCCTTTCCTTTTGTTTCTTTCATTACCTGTCCCATGAAAAAGCTTATTATTTTTTTGTTTCCTGCCTTATATTTTTTAACTTCACCTGTATTTTCAGAAAGTATTTTTTCTACAATTACTTCAAGTTCAGATTCATTTGAAACCTGCTCAAGTCCTTTTTCGCTGATTATTTTTTCAGGAGATTTTTTCTCAAGGCATGTCTGGATAAATATTTCCTTTGCAGTTTTATCATTTATCCTCGAGTTTTTAAGAGCATTTATTATCTCTGCGAAAAATGCTGGTGAAATTTCAGATTCAGAGGCATTTATTCCTTTTTCATTGAGGTATGATAAAAATGTACCAAGTACCCAGTTTGTACTTAATTTATAATCGTTTGTAAGAAAGCATGTTTTTTCAAAAAAATCTGCAAGATCTTTTGAAGATATTATTGTAGAAGCCTGCTGTTTGTTCAGATTATAATCTTTTATGAGACGTTTTTTTCTGTCAAAGGGAAGTTCAGGAACTCTGTTTTTTATTTCTTCAAGCCATTTGTTATCTATTTCAAGGGGTAAAAGATCAGGATCAGGGAAATATCTGTAATCATGAGCTTCTTCTTTACCTCTCATGGCAATTGTTTTTTGTTTTTCAGGACTCCATAGCCTTGTTTCCTGAACTACAGGCTGATTGTCTTCTATAAGGGCAATCTGTCTTGCAATCTCATGGGTTATTCCGTTTTCCACATGACGGAAAGAGTTGAGGTTTTTAAGCTCTGTTCTTGTTCCAAGTTTTTTTTGATTAACCGGTCTGACTGATATATTGGCGTCACACCTGAAACTTCCTTCTTCCATGTTCCCATCTGTTATATCAAGATATTTTACAATGGAATGAAGTTTTCGCAGATAATTCCCGGCTTCCTTTGCAGATCTTATATCTGGTTCACTTACAATTTCTATGAGCGGAGTCCCGGTTCTGTTTAGATCCACATAACTCACAGGCATTGACGAATCATGGGTAAGTTTACCGGCATCCTCTTCCATATGAATTCTTGTAATTCCAATTCTTCTGTTTCCCACAATATCAGAATCTATATCAAGGAAGCCGTTTATTGCAAGGGGCAGCTCAAATTGAGAAATTTGATAAGCCTTTGGTAAATCAGGGTAAAAATAATTCTTACGAGCAAATACAGATTGTTTTGCAACTTCACAATTAGTCGCAATAGCCGCCATTATTGCAAATTCAACAGCTTTTTTGTTTAATACCGGCAAAACACCCGGCATGCCAAGACATACAGGGCATGTTGAATTATTTGGTTTACTTCCAAATTGAGGAGAGCAGCCACAAAATATTTTTGTTTTTGTTTTTAGCTGTACATGAACTTCAAGACCTATTACCGGTTCAAATTGCATTTTTTAACCTTATTTTTAAGTTTTTTTTAAATTTGATAAAAATAAAATTACTACAATATCAAATAGATTTAATTATTATTTTAAAAATAAGGTGTCAATATTAAATGGCGGGCTTTTAACAAATATATGACATTAAATTTGGGAATATTATTATTTGAAAAATTAATTGTAGGACCATGTGTTTTATGGATTGTTTTTTACACAAATATTGATGCGAAAATTATATTTTAAGGGACTCTGATGGAGCTTCTGCGTATAAAATTGATTTAAAAAAAAGTATATTGATAACAGAAACTTATTTTAGTTTGTTGATATAAGATTTTTTTTGTGTTATAATAATAAAATTAGACGTTCAGGTTAATTATAAATTAAATTAGATTTATGTGAAATGGAGGAAAAAATGGAGTGTGTTGAGGCAAAAAATTTTTCAGTAGGAGATCTCGCAGTTTATCCAGCCCATGGAGTAGGTCGGATTGAGTCTGTTGAAACAAAGGAAATTGGCGGATTGACACAGGATTTTTATATTTTGAAAATTCTGGAAAATGGAATGGTTATTATGATTCCTACAAGAAATGTAACTTCTGTAGGTCTTAGAGAAGTTATTGGTGAAGAAGATATCCCAAAAATTTATGAGGTTATGAAAAATACGGATAATATTCAATCTGATTCCCAGACTTGGAACAGGCGCTACAGAGAGTATATGGAAAAGCTTAAAACCGGCTCTTTGTACGATGTTGCTGAAGTTTTCAGGGATCTTTTTTTATTGAGAATAACAAAAGATCTTTCTTTTGGTGAGAGAAAGCTTCTTGATACAGCACAGGGGCTTCTTCTTAAAGAATTGTGCCTCGCAAAAAATTCTGACGAAAAAACAATAATGGCTGAAATTGAAAAGCTTTTTTTATAAAGAACTTATGAAATTCAAGAGTGAAAAACTGCATTTTTATTGATACTGCCGTTTAAAATTGATTGAAATGGTAAAAACCGCGGTTTTAATATGGAAGAAATAGAAAAATTTGAATTCCTTGCTGAAAAAGAAGATGAAAAAAAACGGATTGATCTTTTTTTAAGTAAAAAATGTAGTTTTTCCAGAAGCTTTGTTTCCCGACTTATTTCCCATGGAAATGTCGATGTTAACGGCGAAAAGATAAAGCCTTCTTTCAGGATCAGGAAAGATGATATTATAAGATGTCTGGTTCCTGATCCTGAACCCCTTTCTATTGAACCTGAAAATATTGATATTGATATACTATATGAAGATGAGTTTCTGGCTGCTGTTAATAAACCGCCAGGTATGGTTGTCCATCCTTGTCCAGGGCATTATAATAAAACCCTTGTAAACGCTGCTCTTTATCATTTTAAAAATATGGCCCAATCTGATTCTGTGCGCCCTGGAATTATTCACAGGCTTGATAAGGATACAAGCGGTGTAATCCTTATTGCAAAAACAGGCTCCAGCCTTGAAAAGATGTCTTTGCTTTTTAAGGAGAGAAAGGTTCAAAAAAAATATATCGCTGTTGTTTATGGCAGTCCTCCAGAAACAGGAGAAATTGAAAAACCTGTTGGAAGACATATAAATGACAGAAAAAAAATGTCTGTAAATTCTTTAAATGGAAGATACTCTTTTACTTCATGGCGTGTCATCACTTATTTTGATGGGATTTCTGTGTTGGAAGTAGAAATAAAAACAGGTCGAACTCATCAGATAAGAGTTCACATGGCAAGTGAAGGGTTCCCAATTGTAGGCGATATTATATATGGCTTTAAAAAACCCTTAAAACATTTAAAAAACAGAAAGCTTGCCGCTTTTATAAATAAAAATACATTCAGGCAGATGCTTCATTCAAAATCAATGGAATTTAAACACCCTGAAACCGGAGAAAAGATTTTTGTTGAAGCACCTTTTTTTTCAGATATGGAAAATTTTATCAATGGACTTAAAGAAATGCAGTCTGGGATTTAATTGATTTGAATATTGTGCTATTATAAAAAAGACAGCAGCCGTTCCAATTGAAACTGAACAGCCGCAAAAAATAATAATATATAAGGAGACCTTATGTTTAATGTTACAGATACTGCCATAGCAGAGATTGCAGCATATTTTGCAGATAAAAAACTTGAAACATTGAGGATTTTTTCTCATACAGCTGGATGCTCATTGGGTAGTCAGCTTTTAATGACAGAGGATGAAAAAAAAGATGGAGACGAAGTTTTTAATATTAATGGAATTGAATTTGTTATAGAAAAAACTCTTCTTGAAGAAGCTGCACCTGTTAAAGTTGATTTCCTTGATACAGGTTTTACCATAACCTCATCTTTGAAAACTGGTGGAGATGATTGCTGCAGCAGTTGTTCAGGAGGTTGCTCTCCGGGGCATTCCTGTTAAAAATTGTATAAAAAAGTAAAAAAATTCAGACAAAAATATTTTTTTAAAGAAGCTGTTTTTTTACCTCTGAGTTTATACAATTATAAATTTCAGGGTCATCTCCGAAAATATCTACTATATCCTTATTATTTATAAGATCTTCAATTATAAAAGATGTTATGTATAATGATATAAAATTAGGGTTTTTTACTATATTTCTTATGGGGGCTATTTTGTAGTCTATATCAAAATCATCTGCTTTTGAAAGAGTATCAAGGCATCCTTCAATCTGCCTTTGAAGTCCGTTTTTATTTGTTGTTTCAATAAGGTTGTTTTCAATAAGTTTCATGGAAACAGAATTGCTTAAACTTTCTATTTTATCATTTAATTTATAAAGCATCTGCTGTTTTTCTCTTTCACGGGAAGATTCTATTTTTGAAAGAATCTGAGCTTCTCTTGAGCTTGGTCTGAAATTTTTTGCCATTATATATACCCCCTTGATTTATTCTTTTTATTCCCATGCTTCTATAAAAAGATTAAAATTTATTTTTTTGAATTTATCAGGGACTGGTTTTACCAGAGCCTGACTTAAATATCCCGGAATTTCTTCTTCATTATTGAATATAAATCCAGTGACACGGTTTAATTTCACACAATTTACCTGATAAAGTCCAAGTCTTGAATGAATATCCTTTATTTTTGTATTTGATTCAACAATTAAATTTTTAATAATAAATTGCGGGTAGGGATTCATAAGACCAAATGGCTCCAGCATCTCTATTTCTGACATAAATGAGGGGTCAAGATCATCCAGTAATATTACTGCTTCAGCTTCTTTTACAGGGGTTAGCAGATCCTGGTGCAGAGTCTTCATTGTGTATTGTGTAATATTTTTTTTAAATTCGTGAAAATTTTTCATCTCAAGGCCAAGCCCTGCCGCCTGTGAATGGCCTCCAAATTTTTCAAGAAAAGCATTATTTTTTTTTATTGCCTCATAAATTGAAAAACCATCTATGCTTCTTGCAGAGCCTTTGAGCATATTTTTTTTTCTGGAAAACAAAATTGATGGAATATTGAGTTTTGAGCTTATTTTTGAAGCTGCTGTTCCAAGTACGCCATGGGGCCATTTGTCGGAATATTCAACTATTATTTTTGTATTTTTATCCAGGTTCTGATATTTTTTAATAATTTCTGAAACAATAGAGTTTTCAATATCTTTTCTTTTTTGATTTAAAAGATTAAGTCTTCTGGATATGCTTTTTATTTTTGATATATTTTCAGAGCAAAGAAGTTCAACACATATTTTTGCATGGTCAAGACGCCCTGCAGCATTAATTCTTGGTGATATAAAGAAAGCTATATCCTGAGATGTTATGTCCCTGCAGGATATTCCACAGCTTGATGCAAGATGAAACAATGTTTTCCCCGGAGATTTTCTTATTAAATTGAGACCATGTTTTATAAAAATCCTGTTTTCTTTTACAAGAGGGACAACATCTGCAATAGTTCCTATGGTTACAAGGGGCAGAAATTTATTAAGAGAGGGCTCCTTATCTTTAAAAAAATTATTTTCCCTTAATGTTTTTCTAATCTGAATTGTAAGATAAAATGCAACTCCCGCCCCTGCAAGATGTGTAAGTCCTGAACTGCAATCTTTTCTGTGGGGATTTATAACTGCCACTGCTTTTTCAGGAATTTTTGGTATTTTATGGTGATCTGTTATTATAACATCAATATTTTTTTTATAGGCTTCAGAAACAGCTTCTGAATCAGAAGAACCACAATCAACTGTTATAATAAGATTTATTCCCTGTTTTGTAAATTTATCAACCATGGCAGGAGAAAAACCGTATCCTTCTTTTTCCCTGTCTGGAATATGAACAATAAGGTTTTTTGTGTATGGCTTTAAAAAAAGGTAAAGAATTGAGGCAGAGGTTACACCGTCGGTATCATAATCACCAAAAATAAGAATTTTTTCTTTATTTTTTATTGCCTTATAAATTCTTTCTCCTGCTTTTTCTATATCTTTAAGTTTAGATGGCGGGGTTATTTGTGACAGATCTTTTGAAAAAAATGATTTTATATCTCCAATGCTGTAACAGCCGCGGTTGGCAAGTATTTTTGCTGTAAGGGGGTGGCAGTCAAGCATTTTTTGTATCTTTAACACATTGTCATTACAAGGTTTTTTATTTATCAGTATGGTTTTGGAATTCATATTCACGATAGTATTGATAATTGGCTTTTTTTTAAAGAGAATATATATTATAACGTGATATAAAAAATTGCAATAAATGAGTTGAGATGGAAAAAAGCGAAATTATAGAATTAAAAATAAACAAAAAAGATATTGCATTTTTAAAATTTATTTTTGAAGCTTCTGAAGGAACAGGACTTACCAGCACAATTAATGCTAATGAAGGCAGGGTAGTTGTTTTTGTGCCCCCGGGGGGTATGGAATTTACAATGGAAATACTTGATTCTCTTGAAGAATCAATAGATTTTGAAATAGTTTGCTCTGGAGTTTTATGAAATCTGTAAATATTTATACTCTTGGCTGTCAGATGAATGTCTATGATTCTGAGCAGATTTTAAGGCTTTTATCCTCTTTGGGCTATGAAAATGAAGAAGAACCTGAAAATGCTGATCTTATAATTTTAAATACCTGCTCCATAAGGCAGAAGGCGGCTGACAAGGCATTTAGTTTTCTTGGCAGAATAAAGAAAAGAAAAGAAACAGGAGCTGGTGTTGTTATAGGAGTAGGGGGCTGCGTTGCCCAGCAGGAGGGGCGGCAGATATTAAAAAGAGCTCCATATGTAGATTTTGTTTTTGGTACTGGTGCAATTCACAGGCTCCCTGAAATTGTAAAACGGGCTGAATCAGGAGAAAAGCTTGTAGATATTGATGATAATGGAGATATAATTGAGCCGGGAACAAATGGAAATCTGCCGGATACTTCAGGCTCTTCAGGTTTTGTTTCCATTATGAGAGGATGTGATAATTTTTGTACTTACTGCATTGTTCCTTTTGTTCGGGGCAGGGAACACAGCCGTCCGGCTGAAGATATTATTTACGAGATAAAAAGGCGTGCTAAAAAAGGCATGTGTGAAGTTACCCTCCTTGGTCAGAATGTAAATAGTTACGGAAGCAGGGGCGGAGATTGTGATTTTGCTGATCTTTTATATATGGTTGCAGAGATTAAGGATATCAGGCGTATAAGGTTTGCAACATCCCATCCAAAGGATTTATCTGATAAGCTTATAAATTGTTTTTCAAAAATAGATAAATTATGCCGTCATTTTCACATACCTGTTCAGTCAGGCTCAAATTCTGTTTTGAAAAAAATGAACCGTAAATATACAAGGGAACATTACCTTGAGAGGATAAATTCTCTAAGAAAAGTCTGCCCTGATATTGAACTCAGCACAGATATAATAGCAGGATTCCCGGGTGAAACAGAATCTGACTTTTATGAAACCTGTGATCTTGTTGAGCAGGTTGGATATGATTCTGTTTTTGCTTTTGCCTATTCAGACAGGCCGGGAACAAGGGCTTCTTCTTATCCCATGAAGCTTTCAGTGGAAGAAAAGAAAAAAAGGCTTAATGAAATTCTTAACATACAAAACAGGATAACAAGGCTTAAAAATAATGAAAGTCTTGGCAAAAAGCTTGAAATTTTAGTTGAAAAAGTGGAACTTAAGCAAGATAAGGATTCATGTGAGGGAGTTTTTATTTCAGGACGGAGTTTTGGAAACAGGATTGTTCATATAAGGGAGAATCCTGAAAAATATGAAAAGCTTAAAGCTTTTAAAGGCAGGCTGGTATATTCAGAGATTACTGAAGCTCTTGGCCATTCACTTAAAGGGCGGCTGGCTTAAACTTAAATTTAACTTTGGAACTTTGTTATGATGTATGAATTTGAAGTTTCAGGAATGGGTCTGGATTCCCAGTCCCAGACCCCTGTACTTGTTTTGAAACAAAAAAACAGCGAAAAGTCAATATCCATAGTGATAGGACTTTTTGAAGCTACATCTATTGTTATGGCTCTTCAGGATGATGTTACAGCAAGACCTTTGACCCATGACCTTTTTTGTGATTTTATTGCAAGGTCTGGTTATTGTGTTGACAAGGTTTCTATTTATGATCTTAAAAAAGGAATTTATTATTCAAATATCTGCTATACAAAAAATGATGACCCGTCATGCTCTATTTTGACAGATTCCCGTCCAAGTGATGCTGTGGCTCTGGCTTTACGCTTTAATGCCCCCATCTTCATAGATGAAAAGGTTCTTTTGCTTTCCAATACCAATATAAATACAGATGAAGACGGATTTTTTGGGAGAGAAGAAATTTTTGATAAAAGTGATAAGGGAAGAAAATGGGCTGATTATCTGAACAGTCTTAATCCAGAGGACTTTGGTAAATATAAACTTTAGTAAAACGGCTTTTTTATTAATTTAAAAGCCGCTTGTTTTTGTATTAAATTAAATTTTCTATATTATCAAAGGTGTTATGAATTATTTTTTTTATATTGTGCTGGCCTTCCATGCACATGCTTTTCCATTGCTCAATCAGTTTATTTTCTCTTAAATCAATATTTTCAGCTTGTGGGAAATAAAACAGGTGTTTTCTTATTTTTTCACGATTTTTTTGATATCTTTCAATCGTTATAAAAGCGTGATTTATTTTTTTTTTGTTAAATTTAACACATTCTTTTAAAAAATTATTATCCATACCAATATTTCCTTTTAAGAGAAATCTTTATTTATTTGTGCCTTGCACAATATAAAAATAGGTGTATATTGTTATTTGTCAAGTATAGGTATATTAATTTCATATAATTTATTTTGCATTGCAAAAAGGAGATTTAATGGACGAAATAGTTTTAATAAAAAAATATGCCAATCGAAGGCTGTATGATACAAAACAAAGTAAATATGTCACTCTTGCCGAATTACGGGATATTATAAAAACAGGAGTAGATATAAAGGTTATTGATGTTAAAACCAAGGAGGATATGACAGCTTTTATATTGACCCAGATTGTTCTTGAGGAGTCAAGGCAGAAGAACGCATTGCTTCCAGAGCTTCTTCTGCATTTGATAATTCGTTATGGAGATAATATTTTAAGTGATTTTTTTCAGAAATATCTACAGCAGGTTATTGATAATTATCTTTATCAGAGAGCCATGTTTGATGAACAATTTGCAAAAATGCTTGATTTGGGTAAGAATATTTCAGGGATGGCGGAAAAAACCATGGAGGGAATTAATCCTTTTGGAGAGTTAATCAATATTTTTTCAGTGAATCAAAAGTAAAATCAATTATCAGGTCTTGATTCTGCAATTACAACAAGCTTGTCTCCTTTTTTTAAAATTGTGTTTGATGAAGGATTTGTAATTATTTTGTCTGAACCTGAAAATTCAATGCCTATTATGAGAACCTCCCTTTCTTCTTTCATGGATGTAATTATTTCGGCAAAATTTTTACCAATAAATTTTTCTGGTAAGTCTATTTTATAAAATTCCTGGCCTTTTTTATTACTTAAAAGTTCATTTATGCATTGAGAAATTCCATGGTCAAGAATTGACTGGACAAGGAGATTTGTTGCCATTTTCCCTGAAACTATTATCTCGTCTGCACCCGCAATTTCACATTGCTCTATATTTTTTGAATCAATAAGTTCTACAGAGGTATAAACCTCCTGATTTATGTGTTTGATTGTAAGGCATGCGAGAATGGATTTCGCATCATTGGCGTAGCCATTAAGTTTCTCATTACTTAAAACAAGTGCAGAAAAGGCTTTTTTACAGCAGGCTTTTTCAAGTGTTTCTCTGTTGATCTCTCCTTTGATAAAAAAAAGAGAGTCATCAATTTGAAAAGGAGCTTTATCATAGTCGGCGATTACTGCAATTTCTGTGTTTTTGTATTTTATGTCTGATTTTATTTCTTCAATAATATCTATTCCCCTGTGATTCCAGCCACATAAAATAATATGATTTTTTATGTTCAGATTTTTCATACCTTTTAACTCCATTAATCTTTTTTCCATTAAAAAACCTGCCAATGCTGCTGTTATAGCTCCAAGTATTCCGATTCCAGAAGTCATAAGGATAACAGCAATTATTTTTCCTCCGGTTGTGATTGGAAATATATCTCCATAACCAACTGTGGTTATAGTAACTATTGCCCACCATATGCTTTCTGATATTGGTTTTGATTCAAATGTTGAATATATAGTTGAACCTGCTCCCAGAAGGACAAAAAGTATGAATATTCCTTTATGGAGAGATTGCATTTTAAAATTTTTTATGAATTTTATTATGACTTGCCAGATCATAAAAATATCTTTCTTACTGAATTATAATCAATATCAGCTTAAATAATTAATTTTATAAAAAATATCATAAAAAAAAATCATTATCAACTTTTAAATCTTTGTAACTTTTCAGTTTAAGTTGGAAGGCCTGCTGTATTATTTCCCAACCTCATTATAGTTTAAGTTCCGAGGCATGAGATCAAAAATATTTTCTGAAACCGGCTCAGAAAAAATACAGCGTTCATTTTTTTATCAAACAGTCTTTTTTCAATCTTTTAGCTGAATGGTTACAAATTTTTTTTGTTTTTGAAAAGTAATTTATTATAAGTTAAGTACAGATTATACTAGATTATACTTGAATTGAAATTTGTTTTTATTATAGAAAATAATAACAATACTTATTATATTTACTTAAATATTCTTTTTTATCTCTATTTTTTTGAAATTATAAGGAGATTTATAATGTCTTCCAGTTTTTTAAGAAAAGGACTTTTTCTCTTTTTTGTTTTTATGTTTTTTTTGGGAGCAAGCAGTGCATATTCAGCTTCCAGGTTAAAATTCAGCTGTTCTGCACAGATTGCTGATGCTTTTGGAAGGGATGTTGCAAAGCTTTTAAAAGCAAAAACAGGCTTTGAACTGGTTATCAAGGTGGTTTCTTCAAGAACAGCATTAAACCGATTGGAAAATGATTTTTCAGATATTGCTGCAATAACCATACCTCTGTCATATAATAAACTTGAGAGCGGCTATGTGGCGATTCCTTTTTGCAGGGATCCAATAGTTATTATTGCAGGAAAAGATACAGTAATTAATAATATCAGTTCAGCTCATATCAGGGATGTTTTTTCAGGAGCTGTTTCCAACTGGAAAAGTCTTGGAGATAAAGATGTTGGTATAACAAGGATTGTTCCATGCAGTGAAACAGGAGCTTATATGAATTTTCACAGGCTGTTCATGGGAATGGAAGAGATAAAATATGATTTTATGACTTATCTTTCAATTATTTCAATACAGGGGGTGAAACAGATTAAAGGTTCTATCTCATTTATTTCTCATGGTGCGGCTTCTAAAGCTCAGGGTATAAAAATTTTGAAAATTGACAATATTTCTCCTGAAAAAAAAGGCTATAAGTATTTTCAGACATTTACATTTGTTACCAAAGGAGCTCCTTCCGGCCCTGCAAAAGAGCTTATAGATATTGCATTATCTGAACAAGGTCAAGCTGTTATGAAAGCAAAGGGTATGATTCCTGTCTTACCATGAAAGGTTTTTTTTATGAAGCAAAGAAGGTTTATTTTTTCTGTTTTAATTTTTTTTATCTTATTCCCCGGCTGTGCAACTGTTGCAACATTGATGTGGCCTGCAACAGAGAAAGGGGTAATTGACAAAAACAAAATTGTTGAGGAAAAGGTTGGTTATACTTATAACCTTCATATAAAAGACAAAAATTTTATTGTGTCAGGGACACCTTTCTGCCGTGAGAAAGTAGCTAAATACAGAGAAACCAAAAAACAGCATCATGGGATTATTTTTATTATTATTGAAACTCCAATATGGGGTCTTGGGCTTGCTGACTGGGCTGTTTCATATATGATTTCCAAGAGCAGCGAGAAAAAAGAATTTGTCGAATATATTCCTGTAGGCATAAAAAAGGATTGTGGAGGGGAAAAAATACCTGTTACAGGCAAGGTGATGATTCAAAATGCCAGAACCGGCAGTGTAAAATGGGTTTATACTGATGATAAAGGTAATTTTTCTTTATTAAAGGCTCTTGGTAGTTATCAGGGAAACCGTCCATGGAATCTTTTTTTTAATGTAAATGGAGAAAATAAATATCTTTCTACTGTATGGTGGTAATTACTCGTTTTTATTTACATCTTTTTTTGATCCAAAAATTATTGAGGCAAATATAGTACAGCTTATAAGAATCATGAAATTTGAAGAGAAAAAGAGTATAATAAAAAGAAAGGGATTTGTAACAGAGTATGCCTTTGCTATTGAGTAGATCCCGAAAGATAAAAAAAATACGGATAAAATAAGTTCATAAATCTTTCTGCCTGTAATTTTTTCAAAAAACAATTTTTAGCTTCCTTTTTTTATTATTGGAGATTTTGAAAGGGTATCTGGTTGTTTAATTATACTTGCAATATTTTTCTTTATGGAATAGTAGTATAAATTATATATTGTTTCCAAGTTTAATTTATTTTTTGCTGGATAATCTTCAGGGTGTACATCTATGTGTGATTTAAAATTTGGTACAGATTCTAATTGCAAGATGCAATATGAAGACTTTTTTTTGGAAAGACTCAAGCTTCTCATTGTTATGGGTAAAGCTTTTATCAGAGAATATCCTGTTAAATCCTTCAGGAGAAAAGCTGTTCTTAATAATGTGGAGCAGTTTGTTTTTGAAGTGACTGGCCGGAATGGAGCTTATAAAAATATAAGTGGGAACTCTTCATATCTTTTTGGCAGGGTAATGCCGGATCATTTTTTTTACGAGAGGGTAAAGCTTTTAGGCTTAATGTGTAAAAATTTTGCAGAAGGTAATCCTGGCGGGTATTTCAGAATAAAGGCCTTGGAGGAAACAATTGATCATATTGAAGATTTTTTGAGAATTAAAGAGATTGATATTCCTGATTTCAAAGTAGCCTGATTAAAGGAGGCAATATATGGAAAATGTTAGGATAATGGTTGTTGAAAGTAACCATATGGTCAATGCTTTGATAAAAGATGTGATGATGTTTTGTGTAAACAGGGATATAATGACTTTTTTCAAGGATGATGATGCTATTTCATATATGGAAAAGTCAGGAATTATTCCAGATATTGTGATTTCAAGATTTAAGGATGATGCTGTTAATGGCGAAAAAATCAAGGGTTTTATAGATGAAAAAAGCGATAATGTCGTTTTTGTCTTTTCCTCTGAAATGGAAAAAGACAGAGAGAAGGTAATTGGCAGTGATGGGCAGGGCTCATTTTTGCAGATACCCTTTTCAATTAATGATCTTTTTAAGATAGTAGATGATTTTATAGTAAATGATAAGTTTGAATAAAAATTTATCTTTCTATTTTATGATTGTTTTATAGCAATCAATAAGTTCATTGAATTCAACACTTGTTCCACCTTTATCAGGGTGTAGCTCCTTGGCTCTTTTTCTGAATATTTTTTTTATTTCTTCAATATCTGTTTTTTTCAGCTCATCATAATTTTTCCCGAAATGTTTTATATATACAGTGGCTTTTATTTTTTTTACGACCGGACGATAGACCCTGTGTCTGTTGATAAAATCTTCCATGATTTTCTGGTTTATTCTTGTACTGGTAACATCATTATCAAAAAACATCCACATATACCTTTTAAGATAGTGGTAAATTCCTTTAAAGTGTGATACCCCAAGAAGATAATTATTATCTTTATTCAAATTGCAGAGTTGTTCAATAAAGGCATTATCCAGTTTTTTTTGATCGCAGATTTCTGGATATTGTCTGTGAAGATGGCTGGAAAAATAATATTGCAGATTAAAAGATGCAAAAATATAGTCTTTTTCTTCATTTTTACGAAGTTTTTTTTCTTCCTCCATAAAATATTGCTCTATTTCATCCCGGGATTTTTTTGACAGAACAAAAAAAAATTCAGGGGGAAGGCTGTTTATATATCGTTGCCTATGATCTTGAAATTTAAGATAATATAGCCTGAATTTATCAAAAGGATGTATTCTGTTTACATTTGTTGTGCTGTTTTTGTCCTTTTTTATTTTTCGATTGTCAAAAGATTTTATTATATTTTGAATTCGTTGGGGCAGGAATTGAATAAAAAGATGCTCAAGATCTGTCTGGTCGGTCTTAATTCCCTTTTCGCTTATGCTGTTTATTACCTCTTCATCAATATAAAAAGCATTTCTGCCCTCATAATGAATAAATTTCCAGGGAGATGTTCCAAGGTAGAAGAGATCCCTGAAAATATAGACACCATCAATTTTTATGGACTTTCTTATTATATAATGGATTTCTTTTTTTATTATTTTTTGAGCAAGGTACATGGTAAACTTCCTTGTTTATTGGGAGCAGTTCTGATAAACAGAACTTTTCCATATTTATTTTGTAATAATAATAATGATTTTATTTTTTTACAAAGAAAATTAGACATTAACTTATTTTTTCGGAGCTGAAATGAAATTAAATCTCCCTGATTATATAAAAAAAATCAAGCCCTATGTTGCTGGAAAGCCATTGGAGGAACTCGAACGTCAATATGGAATAAAAAAAGCAGTGAAACTGGCATCAAATGAAAATCCTTTTGGTCCGTCTCCCTTAGCTTTAAAGGCCTGCCAGGAAAGTCTTGTCTTTATGCACAGATATCCTGATAGCAGCTGTTATGAACTTAATAAAAAAATTTCCGAAAAATTTAATATAAGCCATGATTCAATTGTCATAGGTAATGGTTCTGACGATATTATTTCTCTGGTTTGCAAGGCTTTTGTTGAAAAGGGAAAAAAAGTTATTATGCCTGAGCCTGGTTTTTTGATGTATGAAATTTCAACATTATCAGAAGGCGGTGTTCCAGTTAAGTCAGGGCTTAAAAATTTATGCATTGATCTTGATGGAATGGCTGAACTGGTTGACAATGACACCTCGGTTATCTTTATTACAAACCCTAATAATCCTACAGGAAGTTTTTTTCCTGTAAAGGTATTGTCTGATTTTTTAAAAAAAATACCTGATAATATTATTGTTGTAATTGATGAAGCATATATGGAGTTTGCTGAAAAAATTTATAATTCCTGGGAACTTTCTGAAACGTATGAAAACATTGTAACCATAAGAACTTTTTCCAAGGCTTACGGACTTGCAGGATTAAGAATCGGTTATGGAGTAATGAACCCTTTGATTGCAGAAATTCTCAACAGGATAAGGCAGCCTTTCAATGCAAGTATTCCTGCACAGAAAGGAGCGGCAGCTGCTCTTGATGATATTGGATTTATAAATAAAACCAGAGAGCTTGTTTTCAGGGAAAAGAAAAGACTTGCTGAAGAATTGAATAATCTGGGGCTTAATCCCTTTGAAACATCTGCAAATTTTATACTTGTTGATATCGGGCGTTCAGCAGATGAGGTTTATGAAAAGCTTCTTTACAAAGGGGTTATTGTAAGATCAATGAGTTCTTACGGATACCCTGAATATTTAAGAATTACAATAGGGCTTGAAAAAGAGAATGATTTGCTGATTGAGTCTTTAAAAGATATTTTTTAGAGGGGAAATCTATGGATAAAATCCTTATAACCATTGATGGGCCTGCCGCAGCCGGAAAAACAAGTGTCAGCAGGCTTGTTGCAAAGGAACTTTCATTAAAATATGTTGATACAGGTGCTTTATACAGAGCCCTTGCTTATTTTATAATGAAAAAAGGCATTGCTTTTAATGATGAATCCTGTGTCAGCAAAAATATTTCCGGTGCTGTTATAAAGCTTGACCAGAGTATGGTTTTTTTAAACGGTAAAGATATTTCATCGCAAATAAGAACTCCTGAAATATCAATGGGGGCTTCAATTATTTCAGCTTATAAAGATGTCAGGGCCCGACTTTTAGAGCTCCAAAAAGATATAGGCAGAAAAAAGAATGCTGTTTTTGAAGGCAGGGATATGGGAACTGTTGTTTTTCCTTATGCTGATTTTAAATTTTATCTTACAGCTGATATTGGTGTAAGGGCAAAAAGACGTTATCTGCAACTAAATGAAAATCAGGAAAATTTACATAGTTTTGATGAAATTTTTGCTGATCTTGAAAAAAGGGACAGGCAGGATATGTCAAGGGTAAATTCTCCTTTGAAAGCTGCCTCGGATGCTGTCATTATAGATTCCACAGATATTGGTATTGATGAGGTTTGCAGGCAGATAACAGATTGTATCACTAAGTAATAAATTATAAGTGGTTGAAACTTTTTTATTATCCATTTATTTTTTTCTTGATGAATTTATATACTTTTGATAACAAATTTTAATTATGCTTTTTTTGCCAAAATAAAGCATGAAATATACCTAGGGGGATTTTAAAATAATGGCAAATGAAAATTTAGATGAGCAGGACAAGTTTGAAGATGTTCAAACAATGGAAGAACTTCTTGAGCTTTATGAAGAAAACTTCAGCAGTTATCAGGAAGGTGAGGTTGTAAGCGGAAAGGTTATTTCCGTGAATAAGGATTCGGTTATCGTAGATGTCGGTTACAAATCTGAAGGGTCTGTCTCCATTGATGAGTTTAAAGATGAAAATGGAGAAATTACGGTTCAGAAAGGTGACAGAATCGAAGTTATGATAGAATTCTGGGATGAGGATGAAGAAGAGGTCGTCCTTTCCAAGGAAAAAGCTGAAAAGCAGAAAGTCTGGGATGAAATTTCTGAAGTTTATGAAAATGACGGAATGGTCAAAGGCGTTATTACAAACCGTGTAAAGGGCGGATTCTCTGTAGACGTAGGTGTTCAGGCTTTTCTTCCTGGTTCTCAGGCAGATTTACGTCCTATAAAGAATATGGATGTTATGGTTGGCAAAACCTTTCAGTTCAAGGTTCTTAAATTTAATAAACGCAGAAGTAATATTGTTCTTTCAAGAAGGGTTATTCTTGAATCTGCAAGGCAGGAGCAAAGAGCTGCTACTCTTGAGGAACTTGAAGTTGGCAGGGTTATGGAAGGTACTGTCAAAAATATTACTGAATATGGAGTTTTTATAGATCTTGGCGGCGTAGACGGGCTTCTTCATATAACAGATATTTCCTGGGGAAGAGTCAAGCACCCTTCAGAACTTTTTGGTCTGGGTGATGAGATCAAGGTTAAAATTCTTTCTTATGACCTTGAAAAAGAGAGAGTTTCGCTTGGTATGAAACAGCTTACTCCTGATCCATGGGAAACTGCTTCCGAGGAATATCCTGTTGGAAGCAAGGTCGGAGGACGTGTTGTAAGCCTTACCGATTATGGTGCTTTTGTAGAACTTGAAGAGGGTATTGAAGGTCTTATTCATGTATCTGAAATGTCGTGGACAAAGAAGATCAAGCATCCGTCAAAAATGGTCTCTGTTGGAGAGGAAGTTGAAGCTGTTGTTTTGGATCTAAAACCTGAAAGCAGAAGAATTTCTCTTGGTATGAAACAGACAGAGCCTAATCCATGGGATGTGATCAGTGAAAAATATCCGGTTGGTACAATTCTTGAGGGTAAAATTAAGAATATCACAGACTTTGGACTTTTTATAGGTATTGAAGATGATATAGACGGTCTTGTTCATATTTCAGATATTTCATGGACAAAAAGAATAAAGCATCCTGGAGAAGTCTATAAAAAAGGCGATACTGTTCAGGCAGTAGTTCTTGATATTGATAAGGACAATGAAAGATTTTCTCTTGGAATCAAGCAGACACAGCCTGATCCATGGGAGAGCGCTCCTGAAAGATATAAAGTTGGTTCAAAGATAGTTGGAAAAATTACAAATATAACTGATTTTGGTATTTTTGTAGAATTGGAAGAAGGTGTTGAAGGGCTTGTACATATATCAGAGGTTGACAATGAAAAAAAGGATCTTTCCAAAGAGTACAAAGCCGGAGACGAGCTTGAAGCCAAAGTAATGAATGTCAATACTGATGAGAGACGAATCGGACTTTCAGTAAAACGTCTTGGTATGGATGATGATGAAGCCATGCTTAAAGATTATATGAAAAATATAGAAGATGGCCCAACTTCAGCTTTTGGTGAGATGTTGAAAGAAAATATTGAAGAAAAAATCAAGGAAAAAGAAGAGTCAAGAAATAAAAAAGAATGATTAATTGGCTTTCATAAATTTAAAAGTAGAAATTTAAAAACGGATGCCGGTTTTTCGGCATCCGTTTTTTTATTACAGGAGATAAAATGTTTTCAAGAAGACATCCTTTTCTTTTTTTTATAGTAACAATGACAATTATAATATGTTCATCTTCAATTATAATTTCCTTTATTTCAGGTATTTCAGGAAAAGTTGCAAAAAAGGAAAAAGGGAAAAAAATCGGAGTAGTTGAAATTAACGGGGTTATACTTGACTCTGTTTCTATAATAAGAAATTTGAAAAATTTCAGAAAGAGAAAAGATATTTATGCTGTTGTAGTAAGGATTAATTCTCCAGGTGGAGGTGTTGCACCTTCACAGGAAATAAGTGAGGCTGTAAGACGATGTGCTGCTGAAAAGCCTGTTGTTGCTTCCCTTGGAAGTGTTGCTGCTTCAGGAGGATATTATATAGCATCTGCGGCAGATTATATTATTGCAAATCCTGGAACTATTACCGGAAGTATTGGTGTTATAATGGAATATACCAATATTGAAGATATTATGAAAAAAATAGGTATAAAACCAGTTGTAATAAAAAGCGGGAAATTTAAAGATGCCGGTTCTCCAACCAGACCTCTTACAAAGGAAGAGAGAAAGTATCTTCAAAATTTTGTTGATGAAATTCATGAACAATTTGTAGCTGATGTTGCTAAAGGAAGAAACCTCAAAGAGGAAAATATCAGGAAAATTGCTGACGGGAGAATTATTTCAGGAAAGGATGCTGTTTCTAAAGGACTTGTTGATAAACTTGGTAATTATGAGGATGCTCTTGATTATACTGCTGAAAAAGCTGGAATAAAAAATAAGAATTACAGGGTTGTTTTTCCTCCAAAGAAAAAATTTTCTTTTTTAAGGACACTTTTTGAAGAGTCAGCATCAAGGTTGACAGAGATTGTTTTCAGAAACAGGAGTGCACTGAGCTTGAAATAAATGAGTACTTGTTCAGTTTAAACTGGAACGGGTTCTGCATTTTTTTTATTAGTTTCTTAGTTGAATATTTAGATAAATTATCTGCATGATTTATTGGGACGTTTTTTATATGAATAAACCCCATTTAAGTTCAATCCAGAACTGGTTGGGACGTTCATCTGATTTTAAGGAGCTAAATATGACTAAAGCTATATCTTTTTTTGTAATTTTTCTGGCGTCAACAATTTTTTTAACAGGATGCAATAATAATCAGGAAGACATTTCCAGCCTGGATAAAAAGTTAGATACTCTTTTAAAAGAAAAAGGTATCAATTTGAATACAGTTGTTAAATCTGAAAGTGCTGAACAGGTAGGCGATGAAGCAAAACTCATTGAAATAAGTACATCTGTAGTTAATGAAGTAAGTCAAGGTAAATTATTTGAAGCATTCGATATAATTAAAAAACATTCCCCACTTCCTGAATCAGAGTTTAAGGTTGTAAAGGAACAGGCAAAAAAACAATTTGAAGTTATTAAGCCAAGGTTTGGCGATTTTATTGGCTATGAATTTATTAATTCAAAAAAAATTGGAAATTCAATAATAAGGCACGACTATATTGTAAAATGTGAAAATCACGTAATTAGATGGGAATTTATCTATTATAAGCCAAAAGATAAATGGTTTCTCAACTCATTTAAATGGGATGATCAGATTGGACTAATAAATAATGATTAACTAAGAATGAGAGATAGTGGCCGCAACTGAATAATTCAATTTTTTTATTTTTTGTATGATTACTCAGTTGTCAGTGGCGGGGCTTGGTTTTTCCTTGGCAAGAGAAAAAAGTCTGTGTGCCGATGATGTATAATTAATACCATGCTGAGGGGTTTTGGGAAATAATCCAAAAATAAATGTGAGATAATTTATGAAAATAACAAAGGAAAATCTTAAATTGGCTGTTACTGAAAAAATTATTTCACAGGAGCAGTCAGAAAATCTATATGATTTTTTACAAGCTTTGCCTTCGACAGGGCCAGGTTTTGATTTTACCCACGTTCTTTATTATATGGGCGGATTGATTGCTATTGGTGCAATGACCCTTTTTATGAACCTGGGCTGGGAGAATTTTGGCGGTTGGGGAATTTTTTTTATTTCACTTGCATATGCAGGGGTCGGTTTTAAATTTGCAGATAATTTTCAAAAGAAAGGCTATGCTGTACCTGCAGGAATTTGTGCAGCTTTTGTAGTTGCACTGGCTCCTCTGGCAATATACGGTCTGCAGCAAGGTATGGGTTGGTGGCCAGATGATACCACATACAGAGAATACCACAGATACATAAAATGGCATTGGATATATTTGGAATTAGGAACATTGGCCGTAGGTGCCATGATAGCATTTGTTTACAGGTACCCATTCCTTCACCCAAGTTCAGCAAAATATTCCCAATAATGAGTAAAAAAGCATTTTTTTGTACACATCAAAAAAAATAAAGCGTGTATTTTTAATAAGATAATAAAAA
>PDWJ01000314.1_pt1 | contig 73582 bp, 68 predicted proteins | sample 1430881 | NCBI WGS metagenome assembly PDWJ01 (sample SAMN01162460, study PRJNA174530) | Oral metagenome, whole genome shotgun sequencing project. | biome: Marine environment; feature: Marine mammal; material: Swab sample of the gingival sulcus; isolation source: swab sample of gingival sulcus...
AGGCGTTCTCTTATTGATTTATTGAAGCCTCCTGACAGACAACCAACTGTTTCTCCTCAACTTTTGTTGTGGAGGCAACTATGAGACACCACTGGTTCAGTCCACTTGATCGCTTAGACGTGTAACGGCGAGAGTAGAGTTCACCAGCGAGTGAAACGAGTCTGGTGAAACGACTTGTTATAAACTTCATCTTTCAGCCTTAAATTTCTTTTTATTTTTACTGCAATATTTCTCGAGATTTTTTAAGTGTTCATCACCTTTTTCAATATCTTGCCAAAATAATGCCAAGCATGCAAGTACTTTTTCTTTTATTTTATTTGATTCTTTTTGATTGACTATAGACAATAAGTATGACTCAATTCCATTTTTTACCTCATATTGATAACATTTAATTGCATTTATAAATTCAGAAATTGAATGCTCAGTTTCACCTTTTTCAAGATAAGCTTCAGCTTTATCGAACTTTCCTATTAGCCTCCATTTATCTTGCTTCTCTGCAAGCTCAATAATTTTTATGGCTTCATTGTTTTTTCCGAGAGCAAGTAACATCCTTGCCTTGAAGATTAACGCTTCTGGATAATATGGCTCTTCTTTTAGAAATTTATCAATAATCTTTATGGCTTCTTTTGGATCTCCATTTATTTCAAAAAATTTGTTATAAATGTTTTGAAATTTTCTCGAAGCATCTGGAAAGCTGTTGGTCTTCATGTGTTTTTTCTGGGCAGTGCTATAATTGGATGAAAATCTCTGTTTATGTCACTAATGCGTAATGGTAATGCATAAAAATCCTATTTTGAAATATTTGATAGAATTTTTATGAAGTTATAACAGCAAGTTGAGCGACTTAGCGGCAGGCCGGAACCAAGCATTTTTTTATATTTCTACCAAGGCGTACAAAACAAGTGCCATAGCTAGAAGCCAACCTGCACACTCTTCTGGTGCCTGAGGTCATCAGATTCAACAGCACTTCAGTTAATTGTCCTTAAAAAGCAACTCCTTGAGAAAAGTCTACCAACAAATCCGGCGCTCCTATTTTTTGAGCAATCTTCTACCATCAAGGGATCCTTTCTTTCATTTGCTCCACAAAGGTTGAGTCAATCTCCTTCAATCTTCTGTACAGTGTGCGCAGACTGATACCCATCATACGGGCAGCATTCTCTTTTCCGGAAACATGCCAACCACACTGATTGACAATGGAGAGTAAGCGATAATTTTCAGCAGTTTCGATAGCCTCCCGTTTGCCATACCTGTTTGTACTGCCAGGAAGAGACGACGAGGCTACTGGTTGTAAGAAATGTTCCGGTAAACTTGCCGGAGACAGCAGCTGAGCTTCTTCCATATTTACGCAATACTCGATAATATTTTGCAATTCACGGGCATTTCCTGGCCAGGAATATTCAAGAAGAACTTCAATAAATGCAGAAGAGACCGACGGCCGCTTTTTACCAAGCCTGACACTGCAATTTCGCAGGAATTCATCAATAAGGTCAAGGAGATCTTCCTTGCGATTTCTCAGTGGTGATATTTTTATTGGTATGATATTCAAACGATAGAAAAGATCTGATCGGAATTTTTTTTGCTCTATCAGTCTTGTCAGGTCTTGATTCGTTGCAGCTATATAACGGACATTAACAGGGATTTGCACTAAACCACCAACGCGCTCTATAACGTTTTCCTGGAGCACGCTTAGCAATTTTGCCTGCAGACGAAGAGGCATTTCTGCTATTTCATCGAGGAACAATGTCCCACCATCAGCTTGTTCGATACGTCCCAGCTTCCCCCCTTTTTTTGCACCGGTAAAAGCACCCTCTTCATAGCCAAAAATTTCACTTTCAAAAAGAGTTTCAGGAATACTACTGCAATTGACAACAATAAACGGATGATTAGCTCTGTTACTGGTGGTATGAATTAACTTTGCCAACATACTTTTTCCAGTTCCCGTCTCTCCCTGTATAAGAATTGTCGAGGGTGAATTCGCGATTCTTTTACACATTTTTCTGATATTAACGATCTCATTACTAATCCCCTTAAAATCGGCAAGAGATGCTGTAACACGTTTCAGTTTCAGTTTAGGAGCAGGTAACGAGCTGTTTGTGTCTCGCAAGTAGAGCACCACTCCCTGCAATTGCCCATTTTCAATTATGGGCCTGGAGGAGATCAGCACCTTAAGATTATCGGTTTGCAGCTTAAAATTTTTTATTATTTTTCCTCCCAGGATATCATGAACAATCGGCTTTGGAAGGAGATGATAGAGAGAACAGGTATAAAGGTTACAAAAAGAGAATAGATCCAATGCAGATTTATTGCAGTGTATCACTTTCCCCTCGATATCTACGGTAAAAATTGAAGCCCGCGAAAGATCAAGGGTGCTTTGCAGAACATTTTTTGTTACATCCAGTAGCTTTTTCTGCTCTCTGGAACGAATCACAGCAACTAGCCATTCTGTAAATGATTTTAGGGTATTTTTATAAAATTCAATATCACTCGTTATTTTTTCGTGACCTTCTCGGGTAAAAGAGGTGAAGGTAATTGCTCCGAAAGGGGTTCCGTCAATTTCCATGGCTCGCAAGATTTCAATTGTAGCGGGGCAATTGAGATTGAATCGGCATCCAATACAGCTCTCCATATGACCAGGCTTATACACTACGACTTTTTTCTGGGTGATGACCTCCTCAATGCTAGGACCATGCACCGTTTTTCCCTTTAATTTTCGGTAATCCTCTGTACAGGCAATAATTTTACAGTTTCGGTTAAATACAGCCACATCTATTTTCAGCAACTGACTGATAAGCCGCACCATTTTTTGCAAATCATTCAAATTCGCTCTAAGCATAAGCATAAATTTTAGATATAATTTACGGAAACAGGTAAATCAAATTTAACATTAGGCAGTATATCAGCGAGTTGCGCCTTGCCCTTTTCCCTCCAGGCAAAAATGCTGTGGCACTCTCTCTTATATTGCCACTTGACAAACAAATTGACCAGAAAAATGTCAAACATGACAAAGACAGCTTCCCTCAAAGCATAGGCTAATGCTTTGCCAAACCTTGACCCTTATCTAACATACTGTTTTTCTATGTAAAAATGTTTTTTTTGGATGATATACCTACGCCCTTCACTTAATTAAGTGCTTGGCATAAATCATGCATTTTACAATACTTAAAAACGATAAAATACTATCGCCTCAATAATGAGCATTCTTTACTCGTCATTTTTAATAGTTCATTGCCATAGAAACAGGAGATGAGAACATGGTTGACAGCAAAAATGCACTATCACTAAAAGGAAAAGTTGCCGTCGTTACCGGTGCTGCAGCGGGAATTGGCCTGGAAACATCAAGGGTTCTTGCGGAAAATGGGGCAGCAGTCGCCCTGATGGACTTAAGTGATAAAGGAGAGCAGCAGGCCGAAAAATTACGCAATGAGGGGCATGATGCATTGTTTTACCATTGTAATGTAGCCCTGCTTTCCGATGTCGAACATGCTGTTGCTGCTGTTATGAAGCAGTGGGGACAAATTGATATCCTCTTTAACAATGCCGGCGTTACAGTACGAAAGACAGTTGTCGATCTTTCAGAAAAAGAGTGGGATTTTGTTCTTGATGTGGGCCTGAAAGGAACGTTTCTGATGTCCCGCCAGGTTATTCCCATCATGGTACAGCAAGGCGGAGGGAGTATTATCAACTCTGGCTCCGGTTGGGGATTGAAAGGTGGTGATCATGCCGCTGCGTATTGTGCCGTTAAAGGTGGCATTGTCAATTTGACAAGAGCAATGGCCATAGACCATGGCCCCGATAATATTCGAGTTAACAGCGTTAATCCCGGTGATACCGATACTCCCATGCTGCGAGATGAGGGCGTGCAAACCGGAGTTGTGACTGACGCCGCATCATGTGAGACATACCTCAAAGATTGTGGAACTGACCGCCCTTTACGGCGAATCGGTATGCCCCGGGATATTGGCAATGCGGTTCTCTATCTGGCAAGTGATTTGAGCAGTTGGGTTACCGGCGCCGCCCTAGTTGTTGATGGAGGAGGAATTGCCTGACGAAAAGTGGTTTTCAATAATTATCCTGTTTGTTGTCTGGCAAGTCCACCACGGAAGCTATCTAGAATACATGGTTTTTCCGTGAGCCTGGCTCCCTGCAAACTTTCCAATAAAATCAACGGAGAAAGATAATGAGTATAAAAGGTTTTAAGAACCACCCCTATATTCCAAACTCGGTTCCCGAGATACAACAGCAAATGCTTGGCGAAATTGGGCTGCAATCCCTTGAAGACCTGCATGCCGAAATACCGGAACAACTTAAATTAAAGGAAAACTTAAACCTTCCAAAAGCATTGTCTGCTGAATCCACCTTGCGCAGACATGTGGAACAGCTACTGGAGAAAAATAAAAATTGTCAGCAAAATTTAAATTTTCTGGGGGCCGGCTGCTGGCAGCACTATGTGCCGAGTATTTGTGATGAGATCAATTCCCGCGGGGAATTCCTCACCGCCTACGGGGGCGAAATGTATAATGATTTCGGAAGATTTCAGGCGTTATTTGAGTACCAGTCAATGGTAGGTGAACTTGTCGGCATGGATGTTGTCAACGTTCCCACCATGGATTGGGGGCAGGCGGCAGCAACGTCATTACGAATGGCTAGCCGAATTACAGGGCGGAAAAAGATCATTGTTCCGACGCTGATGGACAGGGAAAAATTCTTGATCATGAAAAACTACTGCGAGCCTGATATCACCCTTATCCTCGCAGAGCATGACGTAACATCAGGATTACTTGATAGAGAGGCTCTCAAGGCTCAGGTCACTGAAGAAGTGGCAGCAGTCTATATTGAAAATCCCGGTTATCTTGGCTTTATCGAGGAAAATGGCGCAGAAATAGCACAAATTTCACATGATGCAGGAGCTCTTTTTGTTGTCGGAGTAGACCCCATATCCCTTGGAGTTCTTCAGCCTCCGTCAGAATACGGTGCAGATATTATCTGTGGAGATCTGCAACCGCTGGGGATGCATATGCAGTATGGCGGTGGCCAGGCCGGCTTTATTGCCACCCGTGATGAAGAGAAGTTTGTTATGGAATACCCCTCCCGGCTCTTCGGCATTGTGCCTACCACCGTAGAAGGGGAATATGGTTTTGATGATATCGCGTATGATCGAACATCTTTCGGCCATCACCGAGAACAAGGCAAGGAATATGTCGGCACCCAGGCAGCCCTATGGGGAATAACGGCAGGTGTCTATCTGGCAACAATGGGGCCCGTCGGCATGGCTGATGTTGGCAAAACCATCATGCAGAATGTTCAATATGCCATGCAGCAGTTATCAACGCTCTCCGGTATATCAGTAAACCCCTTTTCAGCTGTTGTCTTCAAGGAGTTTGTCGTTGATTTTTCAGCATGCGGCATGACCGTTAAACAAATTAACCAGTTATTGCTGGAGAAGGGGATTTTTGGAGGAAAAGATCTCTCCACAGACCTGCAGAATCTGGGTCAAGCCGCACTGTATTGCGTAACTGAAATTCACAGCAAGAAAGATATTGATACTCTGGTTTCCGCTCTTCAGGAAATTATCGAATAACACCCTGGTTTGATCTTGGAGGATTATACATGATTAAAAAAATAGAGAGAAGCGCAAAAGTTCGCAATGGCTTTCATCAGGCCAAGTGGGATGAGCCTATTATCTTTGAGTTAAGCAATAAAGGGGAAAGAGGTATCCACGTTGCTGCTGCCGATCCTGAAATCGTCTCTCAAGTAGGGGATGGAGTCTCGGTAATTCCGAAAAATATGCGTCGGTCCGTACCGTTGATGCTCCCTGAAATATCTCAGCCGCGGATTCTACGCCACTATATGCGTCTGTCCCAGGAAACCCTTGGAGCTGATGTCAATATTGAAATAGGCCAAGGCACCTGCACGGTCAAATACAGCCCAAAAATCAACGAAATACTCTCGCGCCTACCTGGAATCGCCGAAATACACCCGCTGCAAGCAGAGGAGACTGTACAGGGGATTCTTGATATCTACCACAGGACGGATCATTACATGCGCGAGATATCGGGGATGGATCGTTTCAGTTTTCAACCCGGCGGGGGAAGTCAGGGAATATTGACCATCGCCTCAATAATCAGAAAATATTTTGCAGCAAAGGGAGAAGGAGCGCAGCGTAATGAGATAATCACAACAATCTTTTCCCATCCTTCTGACGCTGCGGCTCCGGCAGTACAGGGGTTTAAAATAGTCTATATCGGTCCTGATGCCGACGGTTATCCTGATCTTGAAGCATTCAAAGCGGCAGTAAGTGACAAAACAGCGGCACTGATTATTGCCAATCCCGAGGACACAGGTGTCTATAACAGCAAAATCAAGGAGTTCACCTCTCTTGTTCACGAGCATGGTGGCCTCTGTGGGTATGATCAGGCCAACGCGAATGGTCTGCTCGGTGTCAGCAGGGCGAGGGAAGCTGGTTTTGATATGTGTTTCTTCAATCTCCATAAAACCTTTTCAACTCCCCACGGTTGTGGCGGGCCGGCATGTGGTGCAGTTGGTGTGGTCGAACATCTTACAAATTTTTTGCCAGGCCCCCTGGTTGAAAAGAGCGAAGACGGCTTTACTCTCAGCTACGACAATGTCAACAACCCTGACAGTGTAGCAAAAGTACGGGCATTTATGGGGGTTGCTCCGGTCGTGCTTAAATCCTATGCGTGGATTCGCTCGCTTGGCGCAGAAGGTCTCTACGAGGTCGCCAAGGTTGCTGTGCTCAACAACAACTACCTGTTTAAGAAACTTTTGAATGTGGATTGCGTCGGTGCCTATTTTATTCCCGGAAAGCAGAGGGTTGAGCAGGTCCGCTACACCCTGGAAAAACTGGAAAAAGAGACGGGAATAACCACTGGGGATATCCAACGCCGGATGATGGATTTTGGGATGCATTATTGGAGCAGCCATCATCCTTACCACCTGCCGGAACCCATGACGCTGGAGCCAACAGAGACACCATCCAAAGAGGATCTTGACGAGTATGTTGCAACGCTCACCCAGATTTTCAGGGAGGCTTATGAGACACCTGAAATAATCCTCAATGCCCCGCATCGCAGTGTTTGTCACCGGGTTGACAGTTCAGGTGTGGATGACCCGAACAAGTGGTGCATTACCTGGAGAGCCTATCTGAAGAAAACAGGGCAGGCTTAGGATATTTTGATGAAGAGGGTTGGCCTGCTTATCAATCCCGTTGCCGGAATGGGTGGCAGGGTAGGGCTGAAAGGCACCGACGGAATGTTGGAAGAGGCACTGAAACGAGGGGCGGAACCACAAGCTGAACAGCGGATGGCAAGAGCGCTCGTCCCTCTGCGACAGATTACCTTTCCTCTCCGTTTCCTCTGCCCGGCTGGAGAAATGGGGGAAAATCTTCTCAAGGACACGGAGGTTCCCTACCAGGTCATTGCATCTCCTGAAAAAAAGGTAACTTCTGGCAGAGACACCGTCCGGACAGCCCAGCAGATGGTAAGGGAAGATGTTGACTGCATTCTCTTTGCAGGCGGAGATGGAACAGCACGGGATATCTATGAGGCTGTTGGCGACAAGGTCGTGGTTATTGGTGTTCCAGCTGGAGTTAAGATACACTCTCCGGTTTTTGCAAGAACGCCAAGGAGTGCCGGGGAATTGGCTGTTCGTTTTCTTGGTGAAGATCATTTTCCGGTACACCTTGCCGAGGTGCTCGATATTGACGAGGAGGCATGTCGTCACAACAGGGTACAAACCAGCCTATACGGCTTTCTTCAGGTCCCAATTGAACGAACCTGTATGCAGAATCGTAAAGCCGGCACCCCGCTCTCGGAACGTGCCATGCAGCAGTCGGTAGTTTTTGAAATCATTGATCGCCTTATACCCGATATGCTTTATCTGATCGGTCCGGGTTCTACCCTGCGTTTGCTCATGGAGAGTTTACACCAGCCGTGTTCCCTGCTAGGTGTTGATCTTATGCAAAACAGGAGAACGATCCAGCAGGATCTCTCTGAGCAGGATATTCTCAAGGCAATAGCCGGGAGAGAATGCAAGCTTATAGTGACGCCAACAGGCGGACAGGCCGCGCTCTTTGGTCGCGGTAACCCACAGTTCAGTCCCAGGGTGTTACGAACATTGGGAAAGGAAAACATCATCGTTGCCGCAACCATGGAAAAAATTGCGTCTTTCCATGGTCAACCGATGCTGGTTGATACCGGTTGTTCGGAAATGGACCAGGCTCTATCCGGCTATCTCAGAATCATAACTGGCGTGAAACAGGAAATCTTATACAAAATTGGCTAGAAAGGAGGTCTACAACAAAAAAACGAGGCACAAGAGAAGAGGCCCAGGTTGTGGCGGGCATCCAAAATTCAGGCAACTATATGTAAGGAGGCTCTCATGGAATATGATTTTTTGGCAGTGCTACCACCGTTGATTGCAATACTGCTCTGTTTTTGGACCAAACAGGTCGTTCTCTCCCTGTTTGTGGGAATTTACACCGGCGGGGTTATCATAATGGGGGGAAACCCCTTGAGTGGGTTTGAATACACTCTTGATGCCATGATTAAGAGCATCACTGATAGCTGGAACGCCAGTCTCCTACTTTTTAGTATCTTCATGGGCTGTGGTATCGCATTTGTCTGGAAACTTGGCGGAAGCCAGGCCCTGTCTGCCTGGGCGGCAAAGAAGATAAAATCTCAGCGAATGGCAGGGGTGGGAATCTGGATTTTTGGGTTCATTATCTTTTTTAATGACTGCGTCAATTCGGCAATCGTTGGCAATGTCTCCAGGGATATTGCCAAGGCTCACCGTATCTCAACCGAGAAACTTTCCTATCTTTTGGACTCTACAGCGGCGCCGATTGCGAGCTTGCTGCTTTCCGACTGGGTCGCCTTTCAGATAGGAATGATCAATACTGGGCTTGAGGCCGCAAATATCAAGGACGTTTCTGCATTTTCAGCCTATCTGCAAACTCTTCCCATGAATATCTATGCCATCCTTTCCATCGCCTTTGTCGGTATTGTTGTCATTTCAGGAAAAGATTTTGGCGCTATGTGGACAGCAGAAAACAGGGCTCGGAATACTGGAAAACTTGTCAGGGACGGTGGGCAACCGCTCATGGATGTTGGTTTTGAGCTGGGTGAACCGTTTGATACAACCCCCCGACTTAGCAATCTCTTTATCCCAATGTTAACCCTGGTCGGTGTAACCCTCTTCGGTTTTTGGTGGACAGGACGTGCAGGGGACGGAATTGTCGATATCCTCGCAAAATGTGACCCTGCCAAAGCTTTGCTCTGGGGAGCGTTTGCCATGGCTCTTTCCGGCTTTTTTCTTGCCATTGGTCGTAAAATTATGACTGTTGGAGAGGCGATGGATACGTTGCTTAACGGTATGAAACTGCTGTTGCTTGCCTGTTGTATCCTGGTTCTGGCATGGTCTCTCGGCGGAGTTATCAAAGATATGAAGCTTGCCGACTTTATCATCAAGATAATTGGGAACAATATTCCTTTTGCAATTGTTCCCATAATAATCTTTGTCTTTGGAATGTTGATCTCTTTTGCCACAGGGACATCATGGGGAACGATGACTATTCTCACTCCAGTTGCCATCCCCCTTGGATACCAGATGACAGGCGATGTACATACAGCAATAGCCCTTGCTGGCGTTGTTCTCTCCGGGGCAATTTTTGGTGATCATTGTTCACCTATTTCTGACACTACTGTCTTTTCCTCAATTTTTGCCGGGGCAGACCATATAGACCATGTGTCAACCCAGATTCCTTATGCAATTGCAGTTGCAGCCGTAACTGGATTACTCTTTGTCCTTTATGGATTCATACAATTCAGCTCAATCATACTACTTTCTCTGGGATTTATTGCACTGATTATTTTGTTTTTTACTATAGCAAAAAATCCTGACCAAAAAGTTCCTGCAACTGAATAATATTCAGGCAACTTTCCTCAAACAACTACCCGGATCAACAAAAAGAAACTTGCTGATCCGGGTACAAGAAAAACAGGAAATAGAGGTTCTCTCAAATAGCATCCTTCTCTTCGTTGTTATTGTAAAATTTATTATACTGTCTGCTTTCTTGGCCTGTTACTTGAAAGATCTCATCGCCTGCTACTTCGCGGCACAGGTCAACTACACTCAGCCCTGCTTTATTTTATTTCAAGACCGTAATGACCTGGCTATCTGAGTATCATAACTTTTTTCTAGAAAGTCCTTCGTGCTAACGTAACGAGAACCCTCTACTGTTAACTCCTCTTTTTTTTCGAGGGGGGGGTACAGATTGACTGGTCCTGTGACGATCCCGTTCCATTTTCCTTCTCACAGTTTTACTGGCATACCCACCATCGACCAGACAAAAACTGACAACACGGCACGATCTCTTTTTACCACACCATGCAATCGCCACCTTTTTTACGCCGGCCCCACTGATCGTACAATTTTCTCTTTAATCGCAAACAACGCCTTGAAAAGGTAGTTATTTTCCTTATTATTGCCTATGGTTTCCCTGCTTTTTTTCGTGCGAGGTGTCGATTTAGCTAAAAAAAAGAAGAAAGTTTTTGTATAGGTTGCGGCTGTAAACAGAATCGTCATTAGGTGTTTGCTCTGATCTTCAGAGTAGCTCCCACAACCCTTAATCTCATTTTTTGACGTATTCGGAGTTTAATGACCCATGGCAAGAAAAAAACTCAAGGAACACCAGATCAACCGTGACTGGTGTAAAGGATGTGGCGTCTGTGTACGTTTCTGTCCCAAACAGGTCCTCGAACTGGACCGATACGGCAAGGTAGTGGCGGCTCGACCCGAGGACTGTATTTGCTGTAAAATGTGTGAGTACCGCTGTCCGGATCTGGCCATTGAAATAATTCTGGACAAGGAGACGGACAATGGGTGAGCAGCTGGCATTTGTACAGGGAAATGAGGCCTGCGTCGAAGGAGCGCTCTATGCCGGACTCGACTTTTTTGCCGGCTACCCCATAACCCCATCAACAGAGGTAGCTGAGTTACTGTCGCGACGTCTACCGGAACGCGGTGGCAGGTTCATTCAGATGGAAGATGAAATTGCTTCCATGTGCGCCATTATCGGCGCCTCGCTCACCGGTAAAAAGGTAATGACCGCAACCAGTGGACCAGGATTCAGCCTCAAACAGGAAGCACTGGGCTACGCCTGTATGGCGGAAATCCCCTGTGTCATCGTCAACGTACAGCGAGGCGGTCCCTCCACCGGCAACCCCACTCATGTAAGCCAGGGAGATATCAATCAGGCCAGATGGGGCACCCACGGTGATCACGCCATTGTCGCCCTGACAGCATCCAATCATCAGGACGTTTTCGAGGTCACCGTCGAGGCGTTCAATTTTGCCGAGACGTACCGCACCCCGGTGATTCTTCTCTTTGACGAAGTTGTCGGCCACATGCGGGAAAAGCTGACAATTCCCGAACCCGGTGCTTTGCCGATCATTGACCGCCTACGCACCTCCGTGCCCAAGGACGTCAACTACCACCCCTACCTTGCCAGAGAGGATGGACGCTTACCCATGTCTGACTTCGGCGGTGATCACCGCTACAACGTCACCGGTCTTTTTCATGACATGTGGGGCTTTCCTTCCAGTAAACCCCAGGTGGTCAGCGAGCTCCTTCACCATATCGTCGACAAGATTGAAAACAACGTTCACGCCTTGACCAGGTACAAAGAGCATTTCATGGACGATGCCGAAATTGTCCTGATCAGCTACGGCTCGTCGGCCCGTTCGGCGCTGGCACTCGCCACCGACAGACGTAACAAGGGCTATCGACTCGGTGTTCTCGAACTCCAGACGATCTGGCCCTTCCCCGAGACCATGATCCGAGAAAAATGTGCCAACGCAAAAGCGATCGTTGTTGTGGAAATGAACATGGGCCAGGTCCTCGCCCAGGTAAAAATGGCTGTCGACAATCCCAATCGGGTCTTTCTCGCCAACCGCATCGACGGCGAGCTAATTACCCCGAATGATATCAAATCCCTGCTCAGGGTCATCCAGGGCAAGGGGGTGTGAAATGAGTGTCCAAGAATATCTCCGTGAACGATTTTTCCCCCACATGTGGTGTCCTGGCTGTGGTCATGGCACGATACTGAACTCCCTTCTACGCGCTGTTGAGCAACTGGGCCTGGAAAAAAAAGAGATCGTAATGACCTCTGGCATCGGTTGCTCGGCCCGTATTTCAGGGTATGTCGACTTTCACAGCCTGCATACCCTGCACGGTCGTGCCCTGGCCTTTGCCACGGGCGTCAAGTTCAGCAAACCAGAACTCAACGTCATCGTTCCCATGGGTGACGGCGATGCCCTGGCCATCGGCGGGAATCATTTCATCCATGCGGCCCGGCGCAACTTGAACATCACCGCCATCATCATGAACAACCGGATCTACGGTATGACTGGCGGCCAGTTCTCCCCACTCTCCGGCTATGGTAAACGGGCGACCACTGCCCCGTACACCACCATTGACAACGACTTCGATGTAGTGGAACTGGCCACGGCAGCTGGAGCCACCTTTGTGGCCCGCACCACGGCGTTTCATGTCAACGAAATCGTCAACTATCTGAAAAAAGCCATTACTCACAAAGGCTTTTCAGTGGTGGAAATCCTCTCCCAGTGTCCGACCTATTATGGTCGAAAAAACAAGGAGGGGGACTCTCCAGATATGCTTGACCTATTTAAAGCAAATACCGCACCGGTGGGTTCCAAGGCGATGGAAAACAACCCGGGTGCCATTCCCAGGGGGATCTTTGTCGACAAGGAAGCGCCAGAGTATTGTGAGGAGTACGACAAGATCATTGAATACGCAAGCAAAAGGACACAATCATGAACCGGGTGCGACTCGTCTTTTCAGGTTCCGGCGGCCAGGGGGTAATCACGGCAGCCATTCTGCTCGCTGAGGCAGCAGTCCTGTTTGAAAACAAAAACGCGACCCAGTCGCAAAGTTACGGTGCCGAGGCAAGAGGAGGGGCCACCCGCAGCGACGTGATCATCTCAGCCAACCCAGTGCTTTACCCCAAGGTGATCGAACCCAACATCCTCACCTGCCTCACCCAGACAGCTTATACCAAGTTCTCCGGTATTGTCAGGCCGGGAGGCTTGCTGCTTACCGACTCACGTAATGTGGAAACGACAAAGAAAACCGATGCCAGGCAGATTGAGCTGCCCCTCTATGACACGGTCATGGAAAAAGTTGGTAAACCAATTGTTTACAACATCTGTATGCTGGGAGCGCTCGTTGGTATCACCGGGCTTGTCAATCCCGAGTCGGTTCTCAAGGTCCTTAAGCGCCGGCTCCCCAAAGACTTTATCGAAATGAACCAGCAAGCTCTAAATATTGGCCTGGACCTGGGTTCACAGTATCAGTACAAGCCCTGACCACCCCCGTCAGCAGGCCTGGCACAACGATTGAGGCGTTTGCCGTTCACCTGGCTATGATGCAGGTCCAGTGGGGCCACGGCATCACCACCTTCACCTGGAGACAGAGGATGAAAAAGATACAGGTAGTCAACCCCATGGTCGAGCTTGACGGCGACGAAATGACCCGCATAATCTGGGCCTTTATCAAGGAAAGGCTGCTCCTTCCCTACCTGGAAATCGACCTGAAATACTACGATCTTGCCATCCAGCAACGCGATGCGACAGACGACCAGGTGACTGTCGAGGCTGCCGAGGCCATCAAGCAGTATCGCGTTGGTGTCAAATGTGCCACCATCACTCCGGATGAGGCACGGGTGGAAGAATTTGGCCTCAAGCGCATGTGGAAAAGCCCCAACGGAACCATTCGCAACATTATTGGCGGAACAGTCTTCCGCCAGCCCATTCTCTGTAACAATATTCCCAGGCTGGTCCCTGGCTGGAAAAAGCCGATCGTCATCGGCCGCCATGCCTTTGGCGATCAGTACCGCGCCACTGATTTTCTTGTCCCTGGGCCCGGCAGGCTGACCATGAAATTTGAGCCGGCTGACGGTGGTCCTCCTCAGGAGTATACGGTCTTCGATTTTCCCGGAAGTGGCTGTGCCATGGGCATGTACAATCTTGACGACGCCATCCGAGGCTTTGCCCGCTCCTGCATGAATTACGGTCTGGATCTGGGCTGGCCCGTGTATCTTTCCACAAAAAACACGATCCTCAAAAAGTATGATGGTCGCTTCAAAGATCTCTTCCAGGAGGTCTTCGAAACCGAATTTGCCGAGCGCTTCAAAGAAGCTGGTATTACGTACGAGCACCGGCTCATCGATGACATGGTGGCTGCGGCCCTCAAATGGGAAGGTGGCTTTGTCTGGGCGTGCAAGAACTACGACGGCGACGTGCAGTCCGACACCGTTGCTCAGGGCTTTGGCAGCCTGGGGCTCATGACCTCGGTCCTCATGACCGAGGATGGTCAAACCATCGAAGCCGAAGCCGCGCATGGCACGGTTACCCGCCATTTTCGCGAACATCAAAAGGGCAATGCCACCTCGACCAACCCTATTGCCTCGATCTTTGCCTGGACCCGTGGCCTCAGCTACCGGGGTAAGTTCGACAACACCCCCGAGGTCGTCAACTTTGCCAAGCAGTTGGAACGGGTCTGTGTAGAGACCGTGGAATCAGGGTTCATGACCAAGGATCTCGCCCTTCTCGTTGGAAATAATCAGACCTGGCTGACCACTGAAGAGTTTCTGACCAAACTGGACGAGAATCTGCAACAGGCCCTCAGCTGACCAGGAGAAAAGACAATGCTTGACGCATATACCGCTGCTGCCGAAGAGCGAAAAGCCCTGGGTATCCCGCCGCTTCCGCTCAGCTCGGAACAGGTACAGGCACTCATCAGGCTGCTGGAAGAAGGGCACCCCGAGCAAGAGGTACTCCTGGAGCTGCTCAAAAACCGGGTTGAGCCAGGCGTCAGTGCTGCTGCCCGAATCAAGGCTGAATGGCTGGGCAGTATTGCCAGCGGGACAATGGACACGGCAGCAGCTCCTGCCCCAGATGAGGCCATCAGGATGCTGGCCGGAATGGGTGGTGGCTACAATGTTCAGGTTCTTCTCGAACTTCTCAAAGAGGAAAAGACCGCCGAAGCGGCGGCTGCAGCACTCAAAAAACTGACCAAGGTGTATGAGGCCTTTGATCAGGTACTGCTCCTCTCGGAGTCCAATTCCCATGCCCGGGAAATCGTCGAATCCTGGGCCAGAGCTGACTGGTTTTTCCTGGCTCCGAAGCTCCCAGACCAGATCGAACTGACGGTCTTCAAGGTGGACGGAGAGATCAACACAGACGATTTCTCTCCGGGCAACCAGGCCCAATCCCGGGCTGACATTCCCCTTCATGCCACCTTCTTTGGGCACACCCGCTTTCCCGGGGGGATCAAAAAAATCGCCGACTACCGTGCCCAGGGCAGGACAGTTGCCTTTGCAGGTGACGTCGTCGGAACCGGGTCCTCCCGTAAATCGGCAATCAACTCCATGGCCTGGCACCTTGGCACAGACATTGACCAGGTACCCAACAAACGCGCCGGCGGCATCATTCTGGCCTCGACCATTGCTCCGATTTTCTCGGCAACCGCACGGGATGCTGGGCTGTTACCGGTGATCTGTGACGTATCCAGGATCAATAACGGTGACATCGTCACCCTGGATCTAGCCGCCTGGACCCTGGCAGCAGCAGACGGTTCGAGCATCCCCCTGGATCCCCCCCCGCCTACCCTGCTCGACGAGTACCGCGCCGGGGGACGGCTCAGCCTGATTATTGGTCGAAACCTCACGAAAACCGCCTGTGAAGCCCTGGAGCGGCCCTTACCTCCCTTTCGCGAGATAAAAAATCCGACGCCTGCAAAAGACCAGGGGTACACTCTTGCCCAGAAGATGGTGGGAAAGGCCTGCGGGGTAACGGGAATTCTGCCGGGTACAGCCTGCGAACCTGTCATTACGACCGTCGGCTCTCAGGATACGACCGGCCCCATGACCATGCAGGAAATTGCCGAGCTTGCCTGTCTGCACTTCAAGACTGACCTGTTCATGCAGAGCTTCTGCCACACGGCAGCCTATCCCAAGGCCTCTGACCTGGAACGCTGGCAGACCATGACCGAGACCACCATCGCCTGTGGTGGCGTGGCCCTTAAACCCGGGGACGGAGTGATTCATTCCTGGCTGAATACCATGCTGGTACCAGACACCGTAGGTACCGGCGGTGACTCACATACCCGCTTTCCCCTGGGCATCAGCTTTCCGGCAGGTTCAGGCCTGGTCGCCTTTGCCGGTGCCCTCGGCTTCATGCCACTGGAGATGCCCCCTTCCGTACGCGTACGCTTCACCGGTCAGCGACGCCCTGGCATCAGCGTTCGCGATATGGTGAATGCCATTGCCTATGCCGCCATTAAGCAGGGGCTGCTGACGGTGGCAAAAAAGGGCAAAAAGAACATCTTTTCCGGGACCATTCTGGAAATTGAAGGTCTCGACGACCTGACAATAGAAGAGGCGTTTGAACTCAGTGATGCCTCAGCCGAGCGCAACGCTGCAGCCTGCACCCTGCGACTTCCACTTGAGACTGTCAGCCGTTCCGTGCAGGCAAACGTCGAACTCCTCAGAAGCCTGGTGGACGAGGGCTATGAAGATCTGGCCAGCCTTGAGCGACGCATCCTTACCCTGGAAAAATGGCTGGACAAACCAACGCTGCTCCAGGCCGACGACAATGCCGAGTACCTGGCAACCATAGAGATAGATCTGGCCACCATCACCGAACCCCTCCTCGCCTGCCCTAACGATCCTGACGATGTCAAGCCCCTAAGCGAGGTGGAAGGTACACCTGTGGAAGAGGCCTTCATCGGCTCCTGTATGGTCCACCTGGATCATCTGCGTACTGCGGCGAGCATCTGCCGGGAAGCAGACTACGCCAATACGCGCTTGTGGATTGCTCCCCCAACCCGCATGATTCGGGATCAACTCAAACAAGAAGGCGCCCTGGCCATCTTTGCGGCTGTGGGCGGTAGGGTGGAGATCCCTGGCTGTAGTCTGTGTATGGGTAACCAGGCCCGGGTTCGCCCCAAAGCCACTGTCATTTCCACGTCTACACGCAATTTCGACAACCGCATGGGTAAGGATGCCCAAGTTTTTCTTGCCTCCACTGAGGTTACCACTCTCGCGGCCCTCAAGGGTGCCCTGCCCACTGTCGAAGAATATTTCAGCGCAATTGTCCGTTGAATCTGACAGAAAAAGGTCTTTTTAACTTGCCGGCAACCCCGCGGTCACTGAGCGCCATCAGCGCAATACTACGAAAAACCTGTTACCCTAATACATTGCAACAAATTACAGGCTGCAATCGGTTGCGCAGTCGTATCTCTTTCTGCTCGCTGACTCGGATACGGGACGGCAGATGTCGGCGTGTTCGTTCGCCAATACAGATCTCACCACCATTTGCCTGTTTTTCCAGTCGAGCCGCCGTATTGACCATGTCTCCGATGACTGTATAGTCCATACGGTTACTGGACCCGACATTACCAATGATAGCAGGACCGGTATTTATCCCGATACCGATGGCAAATCGTGGCCAATGCTGCCATTCATCCTGTTCCATCAGGTTGTTCATGGTCGACTGCATTTCCAGAGCGGCATTCACTGCATCCCGGGCACCCTCAATTTCACTGCTGATATGCCCAAACACCGCCATCAGCTGATCCCCCACGAACTTGTCCAGCAATCCGTGATGGCGAAAAACGATTTCCACCATGGCCTCAAAATAACGATTGAGCATGGCCACCACCTCTTCGGATTCCATATGTTCGGCAATGGAGGTAAACCCGCGAATGTCGACAAACATCACCGTTACTGGTGTACGTCGGTTCTCCAGGAGGAAGTCATTCCGAACGTCCAGCAGTTGTTCCACGACATCCTTGCTGATATAGCGACAGAGCCGGTAGCGGACCTCCTCTTCCTGGCGTAACTTCTCATAAGAAAAAGAGAGATCCCGTGCATACTGAAGCAACTGTACCGACTGTGCCTGAATATCATGATGTGCCGAGCTGAGCCGCTCCACCATCGCGTTGAAATGGGCGGCTATATCGCCAAGTTCATCGTCAACCTGAAGCTCCAGAGCAGCCGGAATTTTTTCTGCCAACCGATTGCCGGTCTCCTGTGCCAGCATGGTCAGTTGATCTGCCGAATGCCGCAGCAAGACAAACCCGCTGAGGATGGAGAAAAGGATCAAGGCGCCGGAAAGAATAATTCTTTCAGTAAAATCAAAGTGCTCCTGCAACAGCAGATAGATAACCAAAAGAAAAGGGAGCAGCCCCATCATACAAAGGCTTACCCGAATCTTACCCTGAAAACCTTGTCCCCTCCGAATTCCCCGATTCACCGCGTTTCCTCCGGCTCAGTCTGGGTGGGAGTGCCACGTCTCATCTGTAACGACTGGAGAAAACGTACAGCCACCTTCATCTCCTCAGGGCTATCTTCAGCGTCCAGTACCGCTTCGACCCGACAGACACTCGCCACAGTCACCATACTTCCCCTTACCTCGGCTGTACCGGGAAGTACTATATGTATCTCCAATTCTTGATCCTGAAAATAGTGGGCACCCTGACGGGTAAGGAACTGGGCACCGTTACCGGAAATGGATATCAGTTGACACGTATCCCGAAAGATACGTCCCGATGAATTCTTCCCCTCAACCTTCAGACTAAAATTCAGCTGATGGCGAGGAAAAGATCTGCGCTCTAATGTATTCGACACAGGCGGTACTTGATGTTGAATCTTGTACAGTCTCTATAAAGAGTTATCAAACTCATCCTTTGGGCACCATGAGGTAAACTGTACAGTTCTACCCTTTTTGTCCTATAGCAAATTACCAAGCTGTACGTCAAGCCAGGACGCTGCTCTGCTCTGCTCTTCAGGAGCTCTACAGCCCAAGTCCGGCACGATTCAACGCCTCGAGGCTTCCCGGGCAAGAAGATCAAGAATCCGCGCCCAGGAGCGCTGGCCGTGATGAAAGCTTGTCAGCGCATACTTTTCATTGGGAGAGTGAATCCTGTCATCGTCGAGTCCGAAGCCCACCAGCAAGGAATCCATGCCGAGCATTCGCTTAAAATCACCGACCACCGGGATAGAGCCGCCCATACCGACAAGTACCGTCGGCTCAGGCCACTCTTCACTGAGGGCACGACGAGTCATCTCCACAAACGGGCTGTCCCAGTCCATCTCCACTGCCGGGGCACCTCCATGACCATGAAATTCTACCCGACAATCTGTCGGCAGGGCCGCCCTTACATGTGCTCGAAAAGCCTCGCGAACCTGATGAGGATCCTGTCCACCCACCAGGCGGAAACTGACCTTGGCCGTGGCGACTGCCGGAATTACGGTTTTAAAGCCCTCACCACTGTAACCACCACTCATGCCATTGATCTCCGCCGTTGGCCGGCTCCAGATCTGCTCCAGCAGTGTCCGACCAGTTTCACCAACCGACCTGGTCAAGCCGACGTCACGAAACTGCTCGGCAGCCTCTCTCTCAAGCGCTTCCCAGGATTGCCGTATCTCGGCCGGCACCTCCTGTACCCCCTCATAAAAACCATCCAGGGTGACTCGACCGTTGGCATCATGGAGCTGTGCGAGGATACCTGAGAGTACCCGCAAGGGATTGACAGATACACCGCCGTAATGGCCTGAATGCAGATCTCGATCTGGACCGTATACGACGACCGTCTCGGCAACCAGACCACGCAGGCTGGTACTTATGGCCGGGGTCTGCGCGTTCCACATGCAGGTGTCACAGACGAGCGCCAGGTCCGCCTGCAGCTCTTGACGATTTGCCTCAAGAAACGAGTGCATTGAGGGAGAGCCCGACTCTTCTTCACCCTCAAGGAAAACGCTCACCCTGATCGGCAGGCCGCCACCGACATCATGCCAGGCCCGACAGGCCTCAAGGAAGGTCATCAGTTGTCCCTTGTCATCGCTGGAGCCGCGGCCGGTAATCACCTTGCAGCCGCCATCCATTACGTTAACTGCGGGGGCAAAGGGATCGTTGTCCCAGAGCTCCAAGGGATCAACGGGCTGCACGTCATAATGCCCGTAAAAAAGGACATGGAAACTGTCCGGACGGGGGCCAGGTTGATGGCCGACCACCATGGGTTTTCCCGGAGTCTCCCGAACCGATGCAGAAAATCCCATGGATTGCAAATCACGGGCCAGCCAGTCGGCAGTGTCCAGACAGCCCTGATGGTACGCCGGGTCTGCAGAAACTGACGGCAGCCGCAGCAGGGTAAACAGCCGCTCCAGGCTGGTATCAAGCTGTTTATCCAAATGATCGAGTACAGTAGTAATCTCAGGCATAATCACTCCATTGTCTTTTCGTCTCTCAGTGCGTGTAACCACTGTAAATTCATCTGATCTTCGCAGATTCTCCCCGTTATCCATCACCAGCAATCACTGATGGATTGATGGGCACCAAGCAGTGGCATCTCACATGGGCCAGTGTCGATGCAGGTAATCGAGCCCGGCCAGATTGGTCAGGTCGAGTTGAATGGGAGTTATGGAAATAAAGCCATCACGGATGGCTTTCTCATCGGTATTGTCAGCTCCTGTCCAATGCACGGTTCCGCCACCAATCCAGTAGTGGGGGCGTCCCCACGGATCCTCTGTCTCCTGAATGGCATTCTCGTAGGTCTTTCGCCCCTGCCGGGTAAACCGAATACCCTTGATCTTGCCTGCTGGCAACGGCGGAATATTGACGTTCAACAGGGCCCCCGGCGGTAGCTCGAACTGCAGGGCCATGGCCGCCAGTTTCCAAGCAACACTGCCAGCCACCTCAAAATCATAGACAGGACCGCCGCCGAGGCTGAATGCCATTGAGGCGACAGCGTACATCGTGCCCTCAATGGCGGCACTCACCGTTCCCGAATAGCTGATATCATCACCCAGGTTATGCCCGGAATTGATGCCCGATACCAGAAGATCGGGATGCCGGGGCAGCACCTTGTTGATGCCGATATTCACGCAGTCCGTGGGGGTGCCGTCAAGGGTATAGACCCGGTCCTCGAGTTGTATAACCCGAAGCGGCCTGTCAATTGTCAGTGAATGACTCACCGCCGAATTATCACGCAGTGGTGCGATCAGATAGCATTCTCCCAGGGGTGTCACTGCGTCAAACAAGGTGCGTACACCAGGGGCGTGAACCCCGTCATCGTTGGTCACAAGTATCAGTGGTCGATTCATCGCCCTATCCCGTATTTCTCATGATATCCTCGAGGGGTAATCATCCACCCTTCGTGGGTAAATGTTGTTGAATTACCAATAATAACTATCGATTGCATGCCCACTTCTTCGACGGGTAGACCTTCGAGGGTGCACAGCCTGATAGCCTGTCCCTGGCGGTTGGCCCCGGTGACGATACCCACAGGGGTGGAGCCGCTACGGTGGCCAAGGAAGATGTCCCGAGCCCGTGGTAACTGGCTGGTACGTTTTTTCGAGCGGGGATTATACAGTGCCGTGACAAAGTCTGCCTGGGCAGCAGCCACAAGACGGACCTCGATCAGCTCCATGGGCGTGAGGAGATCACTCAGACTGATGACAGCAAAATCGTGCATCAACGGGGCGCCAAGCAGTGCTGCAGCAGCACCGAGCGCAGGAATTCCCGGGATCACCTCGATCTCTGCCGTAGAACCAGTCTCGGTGGCCAGCTCGAACACCAGCCCAGCCATGGCGTAAATGCCGGGGTCGCCACCACAGACCAGCGCCACCCGCTGACCATTTTCCGCCAGCTCCAGCGCAAGGCGGCACCGATCCATCTCCTGCATCATCGTTGAAGCGGCAACCTCTGCGTCTGGACCGATAAGAGGCTCGATCAGCTCCAGGTAGGTGCGATACCCTATCACCACCCCGGCTGTACGGATACGCTCTTCTGCTCTGGGGGCAATGAGATCCAGGGCCCCAGGGCCCGTACCCACCACGCTCAGGCAACCGTCTCTTCCCATGACCTCTCCCACGTAGCCCCACCGTGTACAAAAAAAACATCAAGATTCATTCTCCAGCCTCCAAACGCCCTCCAGTACGGTTAAGCTCAGGGACCAGCAAGATTTGCAGCAATGGGCTTGAATGCACCTGTGTCTTTGGCTGCAAGGGTGAATGTCGAAAAACCTCACTGCCCGCTGGTCCCTTGAAGCGAGTTGCTGGGCATTTTTTCTCTTTTTGTATGTTATTCAATTTGACGGACAAGATATGTTCACTGTCCATGCTGTTGCAGTATTTGAGTTTCCGTAGACCTGAATTTCCCAATCTTCACCTTGAGAAGGATTATGATAAATAGATTCTGAATGAAAACCAGAAACATACCCACCAGTCGAATACATTTGGGTGCCCCCATGAGTAATTATACGTTTGTCTGGTTATACGGCAGGCCTCGAATTCTACCAAAACATCACCAGCTGTTGTTCCCATCTTGTTCCCATCGTAAAAGTTGTTGATAAACCCTCAGAACCTCGTCCGGTTCCTGGCAGTCAAAGTGTTTTTCAGGGAATTTCAACCTCGCAATTCTGTTTACCATTTGATTTCTAATACGATTTTTATATCCAGCCAGATATGTGTCAACAAATTCATGATTGGTCATAGAATCCGAGTTATCATATGGTGTCACATTGGGAATCTGCTAACTAATGATTTATATGGCTAAACAGGTCGGATCGTTGCGAACAATATTTTCATTGAAGCGTCCAACTCTTTGTACGTATTCATCATGAAACCATTGCGGGGCTTTTTCCATATTTCTCAGCCAATACCAGAAATCATCGGATGAATTTTTGCGTTGCTTATATACCTCAACACTTCCCGTAGTTCTTCTTTATTTTTTTCTGTTTTCGACCTTGTATTACTCATACCGTTTGCAAAATAGATTCGCACAGATTCCGGCGCATCCGGATTATCACATTCAACCGCAGCCAAAATATCAGCAGATAGCAACATAAAAAACAGAAAAACGATAAAAACAATATGTTTCATTTCAGCTCACCTTTTAATGTCGTTTCAATACTGTCAATCTCCCAGAGACCGCATGCCGACCGGATGCCGTTTTCATCCTCCAGAATGACCTCATGCCTATCAGAGACAAACCCACGAGTAAACCAGCCTCTACGAACCCAAAATGAACCAATTATTGTAAAGGACATATCAGGCTTGAAGTATTCTCTTGGATACTTGTTAAATATACTGTGCTTATCTTCCAGATCGTTTTTAGACATAATGACTCTGCCTAGTTCGATTGCCTTTTTATCAAAATCATCACTGTCCTTTTCTGAAAGCAGCAGATATCCCATCGGTTCATCAAAATGAATGACCATGCCAAGCAGAGAACTATCAGCAGGAGGGTTGAGTACGAGAGTATCTCCTGTGCAGCCGCTCGCAGAGAAAACGAACACGATAAAAACGCCCGATAAAACCACCTTAACCGTCTGTTTTGCATGAAATACCAAGGTCATAACAAACCTCTTTTCATGATTGATTCTTTATGGGCATGATACAGCTATTTTCTCCCGGGTACTCCAATCACCAAGTTTTGCATTGTTGTGGAGTATATCTATCAGCGAGTTGCGCTCTGCCCTCGCTGTTCCGGCGTGCGCAGCACGCCGGAACAGATCTTGGAAGCTTGTTGTTGTCGATCAGGGCATCAATACCGCCTTCTTTGACGGCGTTTTTGTAACGATAGAAAGTATCTCGAGAGAGCCCATTACGTTGCAGGCCCGTGAGACAGTTAAGAATTTTTCTGCCAGATTGAGTAACCCGATCTTGTGTTTTAGCTACGTTTGTTACCCTAAAGTATGCGGCCAGCTCCTTCGTTTTGCTTGTTAGCTCGCACCGTTATCAAAAATGGTACCCCTCTCTTTTTCAAGTAAGCTGTCCAATCAAATCGAAACTATCTCAACTTATTGTACGTTTTTTTAGCAATAAACTCCAATCGTTGCATTTTTATAGATATCTCGCCGTTTTCATTTGGAGGATTTACGGCAAGATACATTTCAACAACATCATCGATAAATTGACTTTGTCGTTCGCGAGGGACCCTCTCAAGATAAGGGAGCCAGGTTGTGCGAAACCATCCTTTGAAAGCATCTGGGCTTTTATAAACCATATCTTTTGGTATTAACGAAATTTGAAGCAATTCCAACCCACAATCCTTTACCCATGGAGTATATTCTTCAGGAGAGTAGAAACCATAAGGGAAAAGAAAATCCTTGAAATATTTTTTCCATTCAGATTCCTTCAGTATTTGTTCAACAAAAGCGATCAGTTGTTGAGCATTACCTTTACCACCCATTTGTACAAGCACCTTACCTTCTGGCTTGAGCGCCTGATAAATACCAAAGAGAATGGGCTTATGATCAAGGACCCAATGCAACGCCGCGTTAGAAAAGATAACGTCAAATTGTTCTTTGAAATTAAGATGTTGTGCATCAACCTGGTCAAAGGATAGATTTGAATAGGATGTTGGTGGAAAGTTTTGCTTCGCGAGCTGAACCATCTCTTTTGAGCTGTCTACACCGATAACAGAGCCTTCTGTCAATACTTGAGCTATCTCTGCTGTTATTTTTCCATCACCGCAGCCAATGTCCAAAAGTGCTTCTTTACCACTTAGTTCAAGCTTGGCGATTAACTCTCTTGCCCAAGCTTGTTGCACACTGGAATTCTTTGCATAATCAGCGGCATTCCACTGAAAATGTTTTGTCGGTTTTGACATGAGCTATTGTTTTCTCCTTATCGTGCAAGGGTAAATTCACCGGCGAGTACAACGAGTCCGATGAAGCGACATGGGAGGATTTTTTTACAATCCGCATCACTTACAGGTAACAGCCTAAATGTATCAAAAAAGATTCAATTGCCCGTAGTTAAAAAATAGTTCGATTGTGTCTGATTTGCTTACCTCATGATTTTTTCTTGCCTACGTAACAGACAAATGCAATACCTCATCCAGGGCAATAGCCACGGTCACATCCTTAAACACCTGCTTGGGTACCAGCAAAAAACCACCTTTTGCGGCAAGAATTGCCGAAGGTTCAGCCACACCTTTAGCCCCGGTGGCCCTGAGCGCCGCCGCTGATACCTGGATGCCCTCGACGCTGTTGAGCTGCTTCCGGTCAAAGAAGATCAAGGGTCGGGCCTGCTCGTGAGCCATGGTCAAAAGGCCCTGTTCATCGGCTTTCACGTCAATGGAGGCAAAGGTCCTCACGGACTCCAGGGCAAGATTATGGCGCTGGAACGTCGTTCTCACAGCTTCCCCTATATCACTCGCCGAGGTCCCCCGATTACACCCGATACCAACTGCCAACGCCCTGGGATAGAGGAGGAGCGTATCAACCGGCAGCGTCGCGCAGCTGACCACCAGATCGGCCTTTTCCGGAGAATCAATATGGATCAGATCCGCTGGCAGCTCAGGCAAGGTAACCTGCGAGTACACCCGCAGTTTCCCGTCATTCACCAGCCGCGACATGGCCCGTGTAAGGGCGCTCTTATTCGAAACCGTCAGTCCCAGCTTTCGGCACCAGAGGTCCAGTGCCGTGCGGCCCAGCACATCCGAGGCGGTGGTTATCACGGCCTGCCCGCCTGTAAGGTCGGCAAGCTGCCTGGCCAGTTCATTGGCTCCGCCCAGGTGGCCGGACAGCAGTGAGACTGCGAAACGGCCGGCCTCATCGCAGACGACCACTGCGGGGTCGGTGCGTTTGTCAGCGGTAAGTGGCGCGATGGCCCGAACGACAATACCGGCCGCCATGATGCAGATTAGGCCGTCGATTTCGGGCCAGAGCCGGGCCAGCACCTTTCGGACCCCTGAAGAGCCGTCAACCACCTCTGCGCCGATAACGGCCGCACCGATTCGCTCCGCCAGCCGGGCACCGCCTCTGGTCAGATAAACGACCGCCAGCCTGCCTGCAAAAAAAGTGTTTTCCACGCATAGCCTCTTACAGATGAAGTATGCTTTATCAGCGTGTCTTTTTTCTTCCGGTTCTATAGCCGTGACTGAAGCCGGAAGCGTACAGTAACGACTCCGGCCCAGGTTCGCCACCCAAGGCCCCTCCCACGAGAATTACAGCGGTTTTACTGATCCCGGCCACCGCTGCTTTGCCGGCGATATCTGCAAGGCAGCCCCTGACGACCTGCTGATCCGGCCAGGAGACCCTGGCCACCACCGCAGCCGGGGTATCACCAGAATAACCGCCTGCCATGAGTTCTGCCACCACCTTTTCCATCATAGCGGCACTCAAAAAAATACACATGGTGGCGCCAATCAAGGCGAGATGCTCCAGTCCCTCGCGTTCCGGTACTGGTGTTCGCCCGGCTCGCCGGGTGAAAATCACGGTCTGGCTGACCTCCGGTGCGGTAAGCTCCTGCCCGAGAGCTGCAGCCGCGGCAAACGCAGAGCTGACGCCGGGCACCACCTCGTAGGGAATATTTTCCTGATCCAGCCGCTGTATCTGCTCACGGATGGCACCATAGAGGGCAGGGTCACCAGTATGCAGACGGACCACCAGCTCACCTGCTCGCCACCCCTCTTTCATGAGGTGGACAATCTCATCCAGATCAAGCCCGGCTGAATCGTACAGGCGTGCCTTCACCTTGTCCAGCAGGACGGTGTTCACCAGGCTGCCAGCATAGATGATACGGTCTGCCGTATCCAGCAGGCGTCGACCGCGGACGGTAATCAACTCCGGGTCACCGGGACCGGCACCGACAAAAACAATTTTTTTAGACATCATGACATGACCTCAGCTGAACACGGCGTTTGCGGAGCAGTAACGTGGAGAAATAATGCAGAGGCTGATCCTGTACTTCCACCAGGTTGGTATAAATTCGCTGATCGGCAAAACCGGCGCGTTCAATCAGGAGGGCATTCTCGAGAAGCCCCATCTCCTGGAGCAGGCTGACCAGCACCGGTAGCCGCCGGTAGACCTTCATCAGGACGATGACGTCATGTTCCGCCAGGATACGGCGAAGCCGGTCATCGTCAAAGGCGGCAGGCACCACTGCCAGGACATCATCCCCCAGGGCCAGTGGCTGCGCCAGCTGAGCTGAGCAGGCAGACATCGCCGTAATCCCTGGTATAATCTCGACCTTGAGGGTCGGCCGTTGCTCCTGCAGGGTCGCCAGCAGATAAAACCCCGTGGAATATACCCCGGGGTCACCCAGCGTTGGAAAGGCGACGTCCTGTCCCTGGTCGATCCGAGCCAGGACCTTGGCAGCGGCACTCCGCCAGGCATTTTCCACCTCCTGAGGGACATTCTCGCCGAGGTTGACCTTCTGCATGGGAAATCGCAGCTCCAGTACTTCATGGCCCTGGGGCGCGACCTTGCTGCTGGCAATGGCCAGGGCACTGGAGGTTCCATTTTCCCGGGCCTTGGGTCCAATCCACACCGGGGCATCAGCCATGGCCTGCACGGCCCGGTAGGTCATCAGCTCCGGATCGCCGGGACCAACGCCAACCAGCAACAGGCGCCCCTGGGTTGTACTGTCCTGCTCGTTCATCGCTCTCCTGTAATAATCGTGATCGGATTGAGACGGATCAACTCTTTTTCTGGCCAGCTCCACCGTTCGACCTGCACAGTGCGAACGCTCACCCGGCAGCCACCAGCATGCAGCAGCACTGGCGCCAATGCTGCTGTCGCCTTCAGTATCGCGCTTACCACCACCCGACCGCCAGGATTAAGGCGGTCAAGTACCGTGGTGATAATTCCCTCCAAATTGCCGCCGCTGCCGCCGATGAACACCCGGTGCGGATCAGGCAGACGATCGAGAGCTGTAGGCGCCTCTCCATCCACAGTCTGGATGGAAAAAGCAGCGTACCGACGGATATTGGCGTGTATATTGTCCAGCTGTTCGGCACGCCGCTCCACGGTATAGATATTCAGGTCTGGGCAGAGCCGAGCAGCCTCCAGGGAAACAGCGCCGGAGCCGCCGCCAATATCCCAGAAGGTTCCGACATGGGGAAGCTTGAGCTGGTGGAGGATCGCAGCCCGCACCTCATCCTTGGTGATCAACCCCCGGGAATGGTGAATATCGGCCTCGCGCAAACCAAAGGGCCCGGCGGCAGGAGAGCCATCAACCTCTGGCTGCTCCAGCAGCATCATATTGAGCGGTGCAAAACGCTGATCCGCTATCTCCGCCAGTGTACCACTCACCAGCCGCTCATCACTCAACCCCAGATTTTCAGCAACACGTACACCTATCGCTCTGCAGCGCGCAGTGTCTCCAACCCGCAATAACAGCTTTTGCAAGACCTCGGCCACCCGGTCAGGGCTGTTGGTCTCATCGGTGAACAGCAGCACCCGGGGGTAGCAGAGCAGCTTGCCGGGATTCTCCAGGGCCCTGCCGTGCAGACTGACCAGCGGCAGGTCATCCCACGGCAGGGCAAAACGGCTGCAGGCCAGCTGCACCGCAGAAACCGCCGGATAGACCCGCACCCGGTCAGGGCCAAAACGCTTGAGCAGTAACCGGCCAATACCATAGAGCAGGGGATCGCCACTGGCGAGTACAGCCACATCTCCTTTTTGCAGACCATCGGCCAGTTGTTCCAGCATCCCGGCCAGGGGAGCAATGGCAACAACCGCTGTGCCGAGGTTGTCCACCAGCAGACGATAACGCCTGGAAGCCACCACCAGAACAGAGGCGCACACCATCTCTTTCTGCCAGCCCTGCAACTGTTCCCCTTCGATACCTATGAGCTGGATCCGGTTCATGAACCTCCCCCGCAAAAAATCTGCCGCTGCGCTGTCACCAGGTATATGCGGACCTTACTGCCTGCCCACTGTTCGGCCTGTTCCCTTGCCCTGTTAATGACGCGATTGATGATATGGTTCTGGCCTTCTTCCCGCAATTTTTCAAAAATCTGGCGGGCAGTGTTTGCCTCAGCAAGTCTGGTGGCCTGTGCGGCATCCAGCCCCAGCCTGATCAGCAGACTACCAACATCTGCCGGCACCAGGTCGCCATGTCGTACATGGGTCTGGGGGACGGCCAAGGCAGCCTTGACCATCTTTCCCCACATCATGGCAAGGTGAATCCGGGAGAAGCCATGCCGGTGTGCAGCTTCCAAACTGTAACGCAGATAGTCACCCATCATCACCTGCGCCTCCTCTGGCAATGCCAGAAGCTTCTGCACCGCCGCCTCCGATGTCCGCCCAGTCGAGAGGAGAACATCCTCAAGCCCATTGGCCCTGGCTACCCGCATGGAACTCTCAATGGTCTCGGTCCAGGCTCGGGTTGACAGTGGCCGCACGATACCGGTTGTTCCCAGGATAGACAGTCCACCAACAATGCCCAGGCGCCGATTCAGGGTTCGAGTCGCCAGCTCTTCACCATTTGTGACGAAAATTTCCAGTTCAAATCCTTCTCCAGCTTCCCATCCCAGGTCGGCGAGAGCCTCCCGGATCGCTGCCTGGATCATCTGACGCGGTACAGGATTGATGGCCGGTTCCCCCACAGCCACCGGCAGCCCGGGCTTGGTTACCCGGCCGACCCCAGGACCGGCCAGCAACACCACCGCGTCGCCCATGCTTCTCCGGCAGCGTGCCCCGATCTCAGCACCATTGGTGACATCAGGATCATCACCGGCATTCTTGATCACCGAGGCCAGGGCCTCTTCCTTATCGGTAGAGCAGCGATGCAGAGTAAAGAGATGGCGATCTCCTCCAGGAAAGGGGATCTCCACTTTTCCGGGACAACTACCCGAAACAAGAGCAGTTATTGCCCCTCGTGCAGCAGCGGCAGCGCAGGCTCCGGTGGTGAAGCCTGACCGCAGGGGTCGTTTTTGGGAGGTTCCCAAAAAGATACCCCTTACGCCAGTCGCAGCAGGGCATTAACCGTGGCTACCGCCACCGGTGTCCCCCCCTTACGACCAAGAACGGTGATATAGGGAACCTTCGTTGTTGCTGCGAGAAGCTCCTTGGACTCGGCGGCATTGACAAATCCCACCGGCACTCCAATGACGAGATCCGGCCGCAGCCGTTCCTCATCAATGAGCTTGAGGACCTTCAGAAGGGCGGTCGGTGCATTACCGATGGCAACGATGCCAACATTCTCGTCAGCGGCCAGTTCCATTGCCGCTTCTGTACGGGTCTCCCCCCTTTCTTCGGCCCTGCGCGCTGTCTCCTCATCGGTCAACCGGCAGACAACCCGGCCACCGTGACGTTCCAACAGTCCCTTGGAAATACCGGCCACCGCCATATTCACGTCCACCAGCACATTCTTGCCAGCCTGCAGAGACGCAATCCCCCGGGTAATGGCATCTCCTCGAAAACGAACCTGCTGGATAAAACTGAAGTCACCGGTGGCGTGAATCATCCGCTGCACTACCCTGAACTCTCCGGGACTAAACGAATGGGGCCCCATCTCTTCGGCAATGATCCGAAAACTCTCTGTCTCAATATCACCAGGTGCTATACGCTGAATCTTCACCATACTCTTTTTGCTCCATGTTCAAAAATCGCGGCACGCCTGCACAAAGGCGGCTGCGGCTGCCGGTGTTCTTCCCCAGTGAAGATGGACATAACCTCCCAGGACGCTGTCTGTGCCATATCCTTCGTGCCGGCCATTATCAAGGCGGTAGGCCGGTACACCTGGGGCAGTGCCTTCCTCCAGCTCGGAATAATGGAACTCGTGGCCGTGCAGCTGCAGACCTTTGGGGCCAAAAAAAGTCCTGCGGACCTGTTCGACGCACCGGTAACCAAGCTGCTGTAATCGAGGACGCATCGTGACAGTGGCAGGGAAAAAACCGGCCATGGCGTGGCTGTTTCCCTCGAGATCCCTCAGAGTGCGGCACAGATACATAAAGCCTCCACATTCCGCGTATACCGGGCGTCCGGATTTCGCGAATTCCAGGATGTCACGCAGGATACCAGTATTTTCACTCAAACGCTTGGCATACAGCTCCGGATACCCACCGCCAAGATAGATGCCCTGCAGCCCCTCGGGCAGGGCCTGATCATGCAGGGGGCTGAACCGTATGAGTTGAGCCCCGGCCTTTTCCAGGAGCTCTAGATTGTCCTCGTAATAAAAACAAAAAGCGCGGTCTCTGGCGACCCCGATTCGTACCGGTGCGGCAGAGGTGATCGCCGAAATCTCGGGCGCTTCTTGGACTGCACAGGTAGCTCCCAAAGTGACAAGCCGGTCCAGATCGACTCCAGCGGCAGCCCATCCGGCTAGATACTCGACACCTGCAGGGCCAAATGGCCCGTCCTCATCCATGTGCAGCCCAAGGTGACGAGAAGGTATTCCAACAGATTCATCCCTGGAGAGAACCCCGAGAATCTCGGCGCGGCAGTGGCGGCGGACAGCATCACAGACCAATCGTCGATGGCGCTCAGAACCCATCCGGTTCAGGATCACCCCCCGAACCCTCACCCGTGCATCAAGCGCTTCGAAACCGTGAACCACAGCAGCGACACTCTCCGCCGCCGACCGGACATCCACCACTAACACCACTGGCAGCCCAAGGCAGGTAGCAAGGGTTGCGGCTGAGCCCTGGCCGCCATCAAACAACCCCATCACCCCTTCAATCAGCCCAAAAGCATCGCCAGTATCACTGTCCATCTGGTCGGCAAAACAACGCCGGACAAAGGATTCGCCACACATACGCAGATCAAGATTACGGCTGCTCCGCCCGGTAATCAGGCGATGCAGGGTGGGGTCGATGAAGTCCGGTCCGCACTTGAAGGGACGGACGTCGACGCCCCGTAAGGTCAGAGCCGCCATAATTCCCAGGCTGACCGTGGTCTTCCCGCAACCCGAATGGGTTCCAGCGATCAGGACAGCGCCACTCATTTGCGGATCTCCGGGGATACCGCCTGCCGGTACAGGATATGGTGGATCAGACGGATACCTTCAAGCAGATCAATGGTCGGTCGGGCCACCAGCCGCTCCGGTACCAGGTAGACCTGCTGCTTGCGAACAGCACGTATAACCTGAAAGCCCGGCTCTTCATAAATAGCAGAAAGAGTGATCGGATTCATCCGCCCCTGCTGGGCAAGATACACATCAATCTCCTCGGCTCTGGCCAGGAGTCGCTCCTTGCCGTACAAGGCGATATTGGTGGTACGCACTGTGGGTGCATCAACGGCTATATTGACGCCACCGGCCGACTCCAGGACAAAGGCAGCGATGGAGCCTGCGGCAAAGGTCCGCATGCTGGCATGACGGGCCTCGAAAAATACCCGCTGGCGTGAGGCCTCCGGAACAGCCTCGAGCCGCTGCCGTATCCCGTTGAGTTCCTCGGTAAACCGCGCAATCATCTGCTCAGCGGCAGCAGACCTGCCAATGACTCGGCCCAGGGTTCGCCAGTAAGCGAACATCTCCTCCATGGAGCGTGGCTGCAGTGACAGCACTCGCACCCCAACCCGTTCCATCTGCGTGGTCAGCTCCGGATACCCCCTGCTGATCATCGGTCGGATCAGTACCAGATCCGGATTTAAGGCCAGCATGCGCTCAGGATCATCTCTGTAGCTCAGACGCGGTAGATCCGGAAGGTATTCATCGGACCGACCCACAGCGACAATCGTGGCACCCGCCCCCATCTCCACCAGGTTACGGGTATGAGCCGGATAAAAGCTGATAATCCGTGTCGCAGGTGCTGCCAGCGCATGAAGACGGCCCTCTGCATCCTCCACCTGAAAAGCGCTGGTGCCTGCGGGGCAAAACCCTGCGAGCAGCACCCCCAGCAAGGCTGCCATGATTAGCCGACGCATGCCCTGTCCCTTAACCGAAAACCGGCCTGGAGGCAGCCGACATAGTCATTTTCCTCAACGCGTGCATCAACGCCGTATATATGGCTGATGTTCTCCGCGACAAGGACATCAGCCACCTTTCCCTGGCAGGCGACACTTCCGTCTTTGAGAAAGAGCAGCTGGTCACAGAAACGGGCCGCCAGGTTAAGGTCATGGAACACCGAGATCACCTGGAGGCCCTCTTCTCGGACCCGCCTACCCAACAGATAAAGAATCTCCAGGGTATGCCGGATATCGAGGCTGGAGGTGGCCTCATCCAGCAGCAGCACTTGGGGCTGCTGCACCAGGGCCCGGGCCACGGCCACCCGCTGCTTTTCTCCACCGGACAACCTGGTGACCTGACGTTCTGCCAGAGAGGCGATACCCAGTTCGTCAAGCACTTCGTCAATTCGGTCCAGTTGCCCTGGTCCAGGTTCAGCAAATCGGCCGATATGTGGATACAACCCCATGGTGACCGCCTCGCGCACCGTGAAGTTAAACCGGAGTTGAAAATCCTGGGGCACCAGTGACAAGACTCGGGAGAGCTGCCGGGGACTCCAGGAACCAAGCAAACGACCGCAAAAACGAATAGTGCCAGTCTGGGGACGCACCACTCCCATAAGCAGATCAAGCAGGGTTGTCTTGCCGCTGCCATTGGGCCCAAGAATGCCGTATACCCCTGCCTCAAGGCTGCAGCTCAGGCAACGAAACACTGGTGGGCCGCCATAGCTGAACCCCACATTGTTTACCTCCCAGAGAGGTGCTGGCATCTACAAACCTCCCCTGTGCCGGCGGCGCAAAAAGATCACACAGAAAAATGGACCACCCAGGAGCGCGGTGAGCACCCCTATGGGCACCTCGGCAGGGAGGACAGCACGCGTCAGGGTGTCGGCGAGCAACAGCAGCCAGCCCCCACCAAGGAAGCTGAGCGGCAGCAGCCAACGATTATCCGGCCCGGCAATAAAACGTAGCAGGTGCGGGATCACCAGTCCGACAAAACCGATAATCCCGGAAACAGCTACGGCCAACGCCGTCAGCAGCGAGGTCAAGGTCAGCAGCAAAAAACGCAGCCGTACCACGGAAACACCAAGGCTGACAGCAATCCGCTCACCTGTGGCCATGGCATTGAGATCACGGCTGAAGGCACAACAGAAAAAGACGCCGATAGCAGCGGCCGGTCCCAACACTGCCAGATCCCTCCAGGAGACGCCTGACAGGCTGCCCATCAGCCAGAAGATGAGCACCCCGACCTGCTCATCGGCAAGGAATTTCACCAAGCCGATACCCGCCGAAAGGATGGCAGCGACGATCACCCCAGCCAGGATAAGGTTTGTCGAGGAAAGGCGGCGGTCACCGCCAGCAAGCAACAAGACCGCCAGCAGGGTTCCCATGGATCCGGCAAAGGCAAAGATCGGGACAGAGACCGCCTCAGGTAATACCACACCCAAAAGCCGCAGTAACAGGGCGAGCGAGGCACCAAAAGCCGCACCAGTGGAAATGCCCAGGGTATAGGAATCTGCCAGCGGATTCAGGAGGACACCCTGGAGGACAGCGCCGCTCAGAGACAAGATGCCGCCAATAAAGACCGCCGCCAGAATACGGGGCAGGCGCACATCCATCACCACTGCCGTGGCAGCCGCATTGGCAGACATATGCTCCACGCCCAATAGCCGCTCCCAGACAATCTCCAGGATTACCCCTGGGCTCAACGGCATAAATCCCATACCAGCAGCCACCAGCATGGTGACCAGGAGCAGCAGGAGTAACAGGACGGTGAGGTACAGTTTCGAGCGCATCGTGCATTCAGGCAAGGAATAAACCGGCATCCACTGCCGCCTCCCTGGCGTGACGAACAAGGATGGCGGTAAAGGCATCCGACTCTCCCAGCCCCTGGCATTTAACAGCCACCTCAATACCAGCAGCCTCAAGCCGTTCTTTCCATGACGCAGGTCCCTGGGTCATGTCTTCGACAACGTGATTCCCGGCAGCCACCAACAACGGTCTGAGGATGACCCGCTGCGTCTGGCGGGCGCGCAGCTCCTCCAGCAGTTGCTCCAGTGAAGGAAAGCCTTCGAGTATGCCGATACGGGTGAGCACCCGGGGATACATCTGCTCCATACAGACGCTCAGTTCCTGGTAATGATGGCCCAGGGGCAGACGTTTACTGCCGTGTCCCATGTAGAGCAGGGCCGCGTCACGCTCCTCGGCCAGCCGGACATCCTCGCCCAGGGCAGCAGCAGCAGCACGGATATCTTTGCCAGCAGAACGCTTTCCTGCCGGATCGCCACCAAGAACAGGACGACCGACGGCAAGCCTCAGGAGAGGCTGCTGGTCGGGGTGAACAGTCCGGAGACCTGCCAGGGTTTCAACCAGGTGGCAGAGATCCAGATATTCCTCACCCGGAGCAACATGCACGGCCTGCACCACAAGGGTTTTATAGCCCTGATCGTGGAGATCGGCAATGACTGCCAAGGGGCTCCTGCAGGCAAACACTTCGGTCGGAATTACCGGGTGTGCCCGGAGATATGCCTTGTCCTTACGCCGTCTGTGCCAGATAGCCCGGAGTACGTCCGAGGTAAAGCTCATGTGTACCGCCGTCCTGGGAAATGCAGCAGAGAAGACATCACGAACATGGAGAAGAGCCGATACTCCCGCTTCCCTGGCAGTACCAAACATTGCCAGGACAACAGCGATCTCTCCGGAGGAAGTATTCGAAACGTTCACGGCGGGCATACGGGCAAGAGAGAGTGGGAGCAAAGATACAAAAAAATCCCAAACCAAAAAAGTGATCCGGGATGTCCCTTGTTTTCATCCGGGCTGCACACCGACAGACCTGTCCATATCGTCGGCTCTCTCCAGGCAGGTCTTCTGACTTCCGGCTCCTCCTCATCCCGCGCCTTCCCGTCTGCTGACAGTGGCACATTGCGGGACTCGTCCCCGGTTACAGCGGTGGGCCCGTTCCGGAGTCACACCGGATTCCCTTTTCATCCGTTGGTCACGGACACCTGAAGCGTTTTCACTGTACCTGTCGTCCCCGGGGAAGTCAAGCCACGACCTCTTTTTCACCGGTATTCGTTCAGCTCCTCCTGAAAGGCCTTGATCCTACGGGCATTGACGCCCAGGTCACTCACACCAACCCGGGATACCGAACGAAGATCCACCCGACTCTTGTCATCCACCGATCTGATTCTAATGACAATATCATCGATAAAACCAAACAGCAGACTCTGATCAACCGCCTCGATTCTGCCCCCATCCGGGTCCTGAACGGTTACCTCCCAGCCCAGTTTTCCAGCAATCTCCAGGCATCGAACAAAAGCCTCCCTGGCAGGAAGGGCAACAAGCTGGGGGCCAATTTCCGGATACCCCTGGCGTTGACGATTCGCCAGTTTCACACCGGCATATTCCAGGGGGTTATCCTGCGGGTCACGCAGCTCAGCGGCCCTGACAAAACGTGGCGGGTCCTCCAGGTCGGTGCTGATGTCATGAATTGACGGCACCCCCACACTGCGTAACCCCTGCACCAGGACCCCCACAAGCGTTGGTAACGCAAAAAGGACAGCCAGCAGCGCCCAACGGCTCAGCCCGGACCTTCCTTTCACCACACACACAAGGATAACCAGCAGGGAAAACATCCCCATGAAGATCACAAGAAAAAGAGCACCAGCCACGCCCAGCAGAGCCGGCTTCAAGGCCAGCAGTTGCATTCTGTACAAGAGGATACAACCGCCAGCGGTGACCAGCAAGACAAGCTCAGTGACCACCAGCCAGATTGTCCATGCCCGTTGTTTCCCTGTTTGCATACCATCCCTCCGTTATTATCGGTTCCCTGTGCCGACGAACAGACCAAAAGGCCAGAGAGAGAGGCACAGGCTTTTTCCCTCATGGTAAAAGGTGGCAACGCCATACTTTCAGCGGCGCAAAAAACAACTGATTGCTTGTTGCGCCTTGTTGTTTCCTATATAATTAACATGTGTTCCGGCTGGAAGGATCTACGCCAGGCCGGGTTTTCTTGTTTTAGCAGGAGTTCAGCAGACCCCATGAAAAGCAGTTCAACAGATCCCATAACAAGCTGTATCGGCTCGATTATTCTTACGGCGCTGACAAAAGACGAGGCCGAACAGTCGGTGGCTATCTTTCTCCTGAAGCGAACCAAAAGGGTACGTCGAGAAAAAATGGCTGCCATCCTCGCCAACCTCCCCTTTATCCTCGAACGCAATATCCCTGAACCCGCTGCGCACCAAGTGATCCAGACCCTTAAAAAGTTGGGAGCAGAAGCTGTTTTTATTCCGGCGGGGCCGCAGTCTACCAGAGAATTCGCAACAACAACCCAACAAAAATTACCCTCAATGCCACCTGTTGGCAGTGTTGATGAAGACGACCTGGTCGTACCAGATCTGGATCGCCTGGAAAAACGGCCCAGCATATGGTTCAAAAGACAGGCCTGGCAAGCTGCCCTGCAACTCGCCTTGGCCCTCATTATGGTGGCTGCCGCCCTAATGGCCAATTACCTCCTTGATGCCTCTGTCCTGCTGCTGCCTCTCTTTACCCTGCCCACGGTGCTGGCTGCCTACCTTCTCGGTCCACTTTCTACCGTGCTCACCTGCCTGTGCTCCATTATCCTGATTGCTGGTGCCGGCCCTCTCCACCTGGGACAAGTACTCCCGGGCGGGGCGCTACTAGCTGCGGCAGGTCCTCCTAGCCTTATAGCCTCGTGGGCACTGGTGCTCATTGTTATCACCCTCACCTCAGCACTCCTCCACAAACGTTTACTGACCACTGCCGCTGAGTTGTATCAAACCCGCTGTGGTCTTTTGCAGATACTCTCCAGGTTACTGGCGCAGCTGAGTCGCGGTGACCACAGGGCCAAACGTATCTCGCGCTACACCGCCAAAATCGCCGCAGCAAGGGGGATACAGACAGACGACATCAAGGATTTACGGGCCACGGCCTTACTTGCCGAAGCAGGTGCGCCAGCCCTGGCCAGTGAAGTACTGCAGAAAACCCTGGACAGTCGGACAACGCCGGAACCTCACGTCTGGGAGCGCATAACCATTGTCGATATCCTTGAAGGACGACTGGAACGAATTCTGCGCATGTTACTGAACCACAAAAACAGCCCCCCTGTCGCCACACGTGAATCAGAAGATCCCGAGGCACTGGGCGCTGCCATTCTTGAGGTGGCAAAGACTTACGACTCCCTGGTAACCAACCCCCGTGGCCAGGAAGCGCTATCACCCCTTCAGGCCCGCGACAAGATTGTTAGCGCCGGCACATATGATCCGGAAGCAGTCGAGGCTTTTGTCCTTGCCTTCAATCGTGGCGACATGAGCGTCCAGCACGATTAACTCCACGCCCATCATTCTGAGATTCTCAGCAGCGGCGCTGTTCACGGTTTCTTTTCCCATGAACTGCTGTTAAACCGCTCAAGCTGGGAGCGATAGTAAGCGCTATTAGCAGGGTCCGCCTTCATCGCCCTGACCTCCACCAGCAGGGCCTCCTCGAGAAAGCCGTTGGCCCAGAACGCAGTTGCCAGGGTATCGAGGATATACCCCTCTTCTTTGAGTAGAGCGGCAGCCCGTGCCAGGGTCAATGCCCGCTGCTGATCGCGAAGTGATCGATCCCTGGCCGTCAGCAACAGCCAGGCCAGGTTATTATTGACCTCGGCGTTGGCCGGAGAAATCTCCAAGGCCCGCCCATAGGCATTGATCGCTCGCTGTTCCAGCTCCCTGACCTTGAGCAGGTCCCCCAGCAAAAGGTACCAGAGACTGTTCTCTGGGTCCTTCTTGGCCTTGTCCATGAGCACCGACTCGGCGTAGCGGATCTCAGCCCCCTGTACCAATGTGCTGGTGTCCAGGCTCCCGTTACCCCAGGTGATCGCGGCGATGATCACAAAGTATATCACCAGCGACATGTAGACCTTACGATCATGTCGACGTACCAGAGAACGATCCTTCTCACAGTGCTCGAGCATCTCCACACGTTCGGCAATACCGAAATGGTGCCAGCTCTTCTGGTCACGACTGTTGCCGCTGAGCCAGGCAATCTTTTCAAATGCCCCCACCAGGGCTCGACCTGTTCCCTGCGTGGAAAAGACAAACAGATCTGCCTGACGCTCAAAATTGCGAATAAAGTAACCAAAAACAAAGCGGAAGTACACGAGCAGCAGGACAAGTAACGGCAAGGCCCCGAAAACAGCGAGCAACGTATCAGGCTGGATGTCCGTGGCTCTCAGGATTTGATAAAAAAAATCACCTGCAAGCAGTACATGGGGTAAGGGTTCGGCAAGGACACCGGCGACGACACTGAACCCGAGAAACAGGGCGACATACAGCACCAGATGCATTCTCTTCACATGGCCAAGTTCATGGGAAACCACGGCCTCAAGTTCTTCGCGGTTCAGGGCGGCAAGCAGCGCCGGAGTAATAAGCAGATAGCGAAACCGGGGCAGAATACCCATGATCCCGGCAGTGAGCACCTGCCCTTCGAACAGTGGCCACATGAGAATTTCAGAGGAAAACCCCTGCCCTTGACAAAAGTCCTCAATACGTGATCGTAGCTGACCTTCAGGCATGGGCCGACACCCCCAAAGCCTGCGAATCAGTGGTGGGAAAAATAACACGAGGAAAACCACGAAAACCATAAACAGCACCAGATCTCCCCAGGGTGATGCCAGTATCTTGTGGAGCTGTGGTAAGGGCAACAACGCCATGACATCAAAGACCAACGAAAGTATTAGCCACGGCAGAATAACCGGCAGGTTCGCCTTGATGTTGGACAGGATAAAGGCAGAGGCGCTATAGCTGCGGTTAAAAACCTGCTCATACGCGGGTCGGGCTCGCTGCCACATGATAATGAGCAGAAGGAAAAACACGACAAGCCCACCCAGATTTTGCAGCACCGGCAGGCTGTCGGCAAAGGGCAGCCGACCCAGATAGATGTTGAGATCAAGGACATAGACCAACCCGGTAAACACCAGCACGGCAAAAATCGAGAGCCGTTTTTCAGTCTTGAAATAGGCCTGGGAGCTGCCCCCGATGTCGCGAAATCCGAGGGCACACAGACGGGCATATGCGTACAGAAGACCGAGACAGACCGTAAAAAAAGGCACTGCCCCCAATAGCGGCCTACCGGTGTCACTACTGGTGGAGAGTACAAAGATCACCACAAGAAAATAGAGAAGAGTTGTATACATCATCTCGCTCATCCACCTCCAAAGCCTTCATGTCTCTCTTTGTATAAAACACCTGAGGGGAAACCGCCACCGGATCGCTACTCTCAATGCCATATCACCTCTTTTTTTTCGGCAAAAAGGCCAAAAAAGCTTGACGGATTTTCAGGTAGGAGTATTTTAAAATGTTACGTTATACAGTAGGGCCCATAGCTCAGTTGGCTAGAGCCACCGGCTCATAACCGGTCGGTCCCTGGTTCGAGTCCAGGTGGGCCCACCAGGAAGCAAGACAGGAAGAGCCGCAGGCTCACAATCGTTCCTTCATTACCATATACTTCAGGCCATTGAAACACAGACAGGCCCAGCGAACACAACAACTCATCGACTCCGGCATTGTAGCCAATGTCCAGCAAAGAGGTACCCATCTACGCGGGGTGCCTCTTTTTTTATCCACTGAACCATGCAGCCAACGATTCGTGATCTGACTGACATCCTGCAACAGATAGCCCCGGAGCACCTTGCCGAAAGATGGGATAACGTCGGCCTGCTGGTTGGCGATCCCTCAGCCCCAATCAGAGGGGTACTGCTGGCGCTTGACCCCACTCTCTCTCTTGTCAGCCAGGCAGTCTCCGTTGGCGCCAACGTCGTTCTTACCCACCATCCTGTCATTTTCCACCCCCTCAAGGCCCTGCGTCTCGACCAGTCTCCGGGCCGCCTCCTGCAAAAGGCACTTGCCCACGATATTGCCCTCATCGGCTGTCATACCAACCTGGACGCGGTCAGACACGGCGTCAGCGACGTCCTCGCAAAGCGCCTCGGCCTGTCCAGCCTTACCCCGCTCATTCCAGGCTCTGATCCGAAGCGGCCAGAATGCGGACTGGGCCGTATGGGACAGTACGATAAGGAAAAAGAGGGCTTGAGTCCAGAAGAGTTCATCGATCGCCTACACAGTGCGCTTCAGCCACCATGGCTGCTGGAGGCTGGTCCCCGGCCTGATCGAATCCGTCGGGTCGCAGTCTGCGGCGGCTCCTGCTCGGATTTTGCAGCGGCAGCGTTAACCCGGGAAGCAGACGTCTTTGTCACCTCAGAGATCAAACATGACAAGGCCCGCTGGGCAGAGGAACAGCGTTTCTGGATGGTGGATGGCGGCCATTTTGCCACCGAGAACCTGGCCATACCGGTCCTTAAGGAGCAACTGGAAAAACAGCTTGACGCTGCAGGGATACAACCTCCCCTGCACCTCGCTGCCCAGGCTCCACCATTGACCCTGATTCCCAACCGGTGCTCACCATGAAGACAACCGGATTATTGGGAGGAATGAGCTGGGAAAGCACCCTTGGGTATTACCGGGCCATCAACCAGGGCGTTAAACAGCGACTCGGCGGCCTGCACTCGGCCAGAATCGGCATGCTAAGCGTTGATTTTGAGCCTATAGAAAGACTGCAACATGCCGGAGACTGGGCAGGGACCGCGAACATACTGACTGAAGCTGCAAAAAACATACAGGCGGCTGGAGCTGATTTTCTGCTTATATGCACCAACACCATGCATAAAGTCGCCCCTGAAATCGAGGCGGCAATTGACATTCCCTTGCTGCATATCGCCGACGCGACAGCTGAACACTTAATGGGTCAGGGCATAAAAACTGTCGGCCTGCTCGGGACCGCATTTACCATGGAGCAGGACTTTTACAAAGAACGACTGACTGACAACCATGGCCTGCAGGTGCTCATTCCAGAAGAAAATGACCGGCACTTCGTGCATAGAAGTATCTACGAAGAGCTTTGCCTTGGCAACATTCACCCCGCATCAAGAACAGAATACTTACGTATTATTGATGATCTCGCCGCTCAGGGTGCAGAGGCTGTCATTCTCGGTTGTACGGAAATCGGGATGCTGGTGAACCAGACTGACACAACGGTGCAGCTTATGGATACAACAGCGCTTCACGCTCAAAAGGCGGTGGAATACGCACTTGATCAAATTTGGCAACAACCTGCTCAACCAGGAGCAGACCTCCACCGGTGACTTTACCGCTAACAACTGAAAAATTTCATTAAAAGATATTAACTGCCAGACGCGAGGAGTAACGCTTTGAAAGAGGAAATTGGCAAGCTCATCAACCTCCAGGACTTTGACATTGAAATCGCCAGCTTTGACAAACAGATTGCCGAACAACAACGGGTAGTCACTGTCAGAGAAGAAGGCATCTCCCAAAAAGAGGCAACAATCGAGGAGCACAGGCTCCGCATTGAAGAGCTCAACCGGCTGCAGCGCACCCTCAAGTTTGAAAACGAGGAGGCTGACACCAGGATCAAGGATCGACAGAACAAGATGATGCAGGTCCAGACCAGCCGCGAACACCAGGCCCTGCTCAAGGAGATCGAGGAGAACAAGCGGCAGCTCAAGGAAGGTGAAGAACAGCTGCTGCAAAGTATGGAGCAGTTCGAGCAGATCAACAAGGAAATCAAGGAGCTGGAGAATCTGTGTAAGGGCGAGCGTGAACTCCTTGAAGAGGACAGCACCAAGGTAAGCAAGGAAATCAAAAAAATCGAGAACAAGAAAAAATCTATCGTCAAGAAACGGGAGCAGATGGCCAAGAAGCTCAAGGAGAACTCCCTGAAGCGCTATGACAAGCTCCTGAAAAAACGAGGTGGGCTGGCTGTAGTACCGGCGGTGGACAGTGTCTGTCAGGGATGTTACATGGCTATTCCACCACAGCAGTACAACGAAATCCGCAGGGGCGACAAACTCAACCTCTGTCCAACCTGTCAGCGGATTCTCTTCTTCAAGGAACCCGAGGCGGAAAGTGCTGCCCAGTAAACCACTGGGCCGTGAGACGGCATTGCAACTCCTGTCGCGGCTTCTGCCTGAGGAGACGCTTCGAGTATATTTCCCGGACCATCCTCCGGCAGAGCTTCGCCGCCTCATCGCCGGCGAGCTTGATCTCCTGGAGACGCCTGCCCTTCAGGATCCGCCCTTACCCGCCTCCGGAGTACAGCCCTGCCGCTTATATACCGATGGCGCCTCCCGGGGCAACCCCGGAGAAGCCGGAGCAGGTATTGTTCTCCAGAATGACAAGGGCGAGGAACTCCTGACCCGGAGTGCCTATCTCGGACAGATGACCAATAACGCTGCTGAATACCATGCCCTGATCCTGGGGCTGGACACCGCTCTTGAACTGGGCTGCACAGAGATTGCCATCTTTCTCGACTCCGAGCTCATCGTTCGCCAGATTCAGGGAGACTACAAGGTCAAGCACCAGACGCTTCAACCACTTTTTTCCCGGGTACGCGAGCGCCTACCTCGTTTTACCCACTGGCAGATCCAGCATATTCCCAGGACGCAAAACAGCCGTGCCGACAAGATGGCCAACCAGGGTATAGACAGCCGACAGCAAACAGGGTAAAGACACTTGCAAGCAGTTGAGGGGCGGGCGCATGGTCGCTCCGGCCATGCTGCCGGAGAGGAAAGTCCGAACACCAGAGGGCACGGTGGTTCGTAACGCGAACCGCAGGTAACTGTGGGAAAGTGCCACAGAAAAGACACCGCCGATGGGGCTGTCGGCCCACAGGCAAGGGTGAAATGGCGAGGTAAGAGCTCACCGCCTGCATAGTGATATGCAGGGCAGGGTAAACCCCACCGGGTGCAAGACCAAATAGGGAAGCGCTGGAAGACGGCCCGTCTGAAGCTTCCGGGTAGGTCGCACGAGGTGCCGGGTGACCGGCATCCCAGTCAAATGACCATGGCCCGTGCAAACGGGGACAGAATTCGGCTTACAGCCCGCCCCTCATTTTTTTCGTGTTTCACTGAACATCTTATGCGCCAGCCAGACAAGACTCATGGCCTCCCCCCTACCGGGGTGGTAATCCCGGCCGCCGGTACCGGCAGCCGCATGGGGAGCCGTCTCCCCAAACAGTTACTGGAGATAGGCGGCGAACCTCTTCTGGTCAAGACCTGCAGGGTTTTCTGGCAGCACCCCAAGGTCAACGAAATTGTCGTTGTCGTACCGCCCGCTTTTGCCCCGGATATCGAGGCAATTTTGCAAAAACACTGTACTCCGGCAATCTTCGGGAGGATCCTGCTTGTCCATGGCGGTGCGCGTCGCCAGGATTCGGTCTACCTCGGGGTGAAAGCCCTGTCCCCGGAGATCGAGATGGTACTGGTGCATGATGGAGCCCGCCCCCTTGTGGACACCGCTCTGATCAGCAGATGTCTGCAGGCTGCACATGAGTACGGCGCCGCCATTGCCGCCCTTGAGGTCAAGGACACCCTGAAACGGGTTGAAGATGGCCTCATCCGCGCCACCGTCGACCGTGGCAATCTCTGGCAGGCGCAGACACCCCAGACCGTACGCCGCCGACTGCTGGAAGAGGCTTTTAGTGCTGCTGAACACCAGGGTCTTCTCGCCACTGACGAGGCTTCACTCCTGGAGGAGCTCGGCATCCCGGTCCGTATCGTCAATGGCAGCGAACGCAACCTGAAAATCACCCGACCCGGTGACCTGGAGCTGGCACAGATCCTGACCGGAGGACAACGCCCACCCATGAACGATACCATTGGTCACGGCTTTGACGCCCACCGCCTTGTCGACGGCCTCCCCCTTATCCTTGGAGGCGTTGCCATCGAGCATCACCAGGGATTACTTGGCCATTCCGACGCCGATGTCCTCAGCCACGCCCTTGGCGATGCCATTCTCGGTGCCCTCGGCCTTGGTGACCTGGGACGCCATTTTCCAGATGATGACGAACAGTACCGGGGTGTCAGCAGTCTCACCCTGCTCGAGGCAATCATCGACAAGGCTGCTGCCGCTGGATATGCCTTGGGCAATGCCGATATCACGGTGGTCTGTCAGCGGCCCCGACTGGCCCCCTATATCAAAATGATGAAAAAAACCCTGGCTCATACCTGTGACTGCAGGCCGGAGCAGCTGAACATCAAGGCCACCACCACCGAACAGATGGGCTACACCGGGCGGGGCGAAGGGATCGCCGCTCATGCCGTCGTACTTATGCGGGCGCAGCGGGCAGGCTGATCAAACCTGCAAAGCCTTGGGCGGGACCTAAAGAAAAAAAGACACCATCAGTCGAAATACACGGTTCCCGGAACCCCTGAAACCACCTCACCAATGACAACGGCACCAAAAGTCTCGCCCAGGGATTCCAGCCGCTCGAGAAAGTTATTGACCCGTGTCTTCTCAAGGGCCAGCAGGAGACCTCCTGATGTCTGCGGATCGAAACCTAGCATTTCCAGGACAGTACCTTCTGGATGTGAACTCACCATAAAACCTGCGTAGTGCCTGCGGTTGGCATAGGCACCCGCCGGGATAATGCCCATCTCTGCAAATTCAACTGCTCCGGGCAGCAACGGCAGACTTTCGGCCCTGACGCGCATGGCCGTTCCAGACGCCGCCGCCATCTCGTGAAGATGACCAAAAAGCCCAAAGCCGGTGATGTCGGTACAGCTGTGGCAGGCTCCAGCCACACTGAAAACAGCCTCTTGAAGAATCGCCGGAGCAGCGTGGTTCAGCGTCGCCATCACGGCCACCAGCCTCTCTTCCACCTCTGGCCCGCCCAGCTCACCCTTGATAGCGGTGGACAGAATCCCGGTACCCAGCGGTTTAGTGAGCACCAGAATATCTCCCTGTCTGGCCCCGCTGTTGGTCCACACCCTGTCGGGATGAACAAGCCCGGTGACCGACAGCCCATACTTGAGCTCACCGTCTTCAATAGAGTGCCCGCCGACAAGCAAGGCACCCGCTTCCCGTACCTTTGCCAGCCCCCCTTCCACCACTTTGCGAAACACGCCGGTCTCCATCGTGCCAGTGGGGCAAGCCAGGATATTCATGCACAAAAGCGGCCGACCTCCCATGGCATACACATCAGACAGGGCGTTTGCAGCGGCAATACGACCAAAATCGTAAGGGTCATCAACAATGGGAGTAAAGAAGTCCAGGGTCTGAATCAGGGCTGTCTCGTCATTGAGCCGATAGACCCCGGCATCATCGCTGGTCTCTGTCCCCACCAGAAGGTTGGGATCTGTGGGCAGCTCCAGCCCGCAGAGTATGTTCCCCAGGTCCGCCGGACCGAGCTTGGCTGCTCAGCCGGCAGCTTTGACGGTCTGGGTCAGCCGCTCTTTCTTGACCATACCTCTTCCCCATGAAAAATCATCTCCACCGACCAGACAACCGGGAATCACTCTCCCAGTATTTTGTTTGTTGCAAAATAAACGACAATCTGGTTGATAGTATATTTTGGCGTTCGCTTTCCACAGTACATCCGATCAGCACCGGGCACAAGGATCAGTTCCTGTGCCCTTCAAATTTTCTGGCGAACGCCTGCAGCCGACAAGCCGGACAAATGGACAGACTCTCCCCTCACTCGACGACGCTTCGCCCTCAGCATGAATGCGGGATCTGCGGGATCTTCGGCCATGAGGATGCTGCCAAGCTGACCTATTTCGGTCTATACGCCCTCCAGCACCGAGGCCAAGAAAGCGCCGGCATTGTTGCCGGCAACGGTGAGCGCCTTGCTCTCCACAAAGGGATGGGCCTTGTCCCTGAAGTTTTCACGGAAAATCAGCTCTCCAGGCTCTGCGGCGACCTGGCAGTGGGGCATGTACGTTACTCCACCACCGGTGAATCCACGATCACCAATACCCAGCCGTTTATGGTGACACACAAGGGTTGTCAGCTGTGCGTCGCCCATAATGGCAATCTGGTCAACTCCATCGCCCTGCGCGGCGAACTGGAAACCAGTGGTTCCATTTTCCAAACCACCATGGACTCGGAGATTGTTCTCCATCTTCTCGCCCGGAATATGGAGAAGGGATTGGTCGCAGCGATCACCGAGACTTTTTCCCGTATCCGTGGCGCCTACTCTCTTCTGCTGATGACCAAAGACACCATGATCGCGGTCCGCGATCCCAACGGGTTCAGGCCGCTCTGCCTGGGAAAACTTGGCAATGGTGCCCATGTGGTGGCCTCGGAAACCTGTGCCCTGGATCTCATTGAGGCTAACTATATCCGTGACGTGGCCCCGGGAGAGGTACTGATCGTTGATACTAGCGGTCTGCAGTCACTTTTTCCCTGGCCACAGGCCAAGACCAGCCACTGTATCTTCGAACAGGTCTACTTTGCCAGACCTGACAGCGATGTCTTCGGGTGCAATGTCTACGCCGCTCGCAAGCGTATGGGTGAATTCCTGGCCCGTGAAGTCCACATCGACGCTGATTTCGTTATGCCCTTTCCAGATTCCGGCAACTACGCAGCCATCGGCTTCTCCCAGGCCTCGGGCATCCCCTTGGAGATGGGGATGATCCGCAATCATTATGTGGGCAGGACCTTTATTCAGCCCAGTCAGTCCATGCGTGACTTTTCGGTACGAGTGAAGCTCAATCCGGTGCCGAACCTTCTCAAGGACAAGCGAGTGATCATTGTTGAGGATTCCATTATCCGGGGCACCACAGGGCGCAGCCGGGTCCGAGCCCTGCGCAAGGCGGGCGCCCGGGAAGTGCATATGCTCGTCAGCTGCCCGCCCACCATGCATGCCTGTTACTATGGCATTGACTTCCCCTCCTGTACTGAACTCATCGCTGCCAGACACTCCGTTGATGGAGTCCGTGAGTACCTTGGCCTGGACAGTCTCACCTACCTGAGCATTGAGGGAATGGTGGAAGCTACAGGCCTCAAGCGCGAACAGTTCTGCCTGGCCTGTTTTGACGGAAATTATCCCCTTGAACCAGATCGACGTTTTCAGAAACATGCCCTGGTCGGTTGAGAAACCAGCTGACGGCCCTGTCAGGAGACCCCTGCATGGTCATCAGTATTGACATTTATCTCTGCAGCGGCTGTACTGGCTGTGTGAGTTTATGCCCTGATATTTTTCAGATCAGCCCGTTGACCGGCAAGGCGGAGCTGCGGCGGCAAGAGCAGCCGGTCACACCCTGTGTCCGCGAGGCAGCCAAGCTCTGCCCGAAAAAATGCATTGAGCTCAGCCCTGTCGCCGAAAACGCCCTGTCAAAGGCTCTTCCATGATACCTGCTTTCTCCCCACAAATAACATCACAGTAAAAATGGTCTTCCTGTTGCTCGCCTGGATTCTATGGTGCGCCCTGCACAGCCTTTTGATCGCAGCCCCGGTCAAACGGTGGTTTGCCCGCCGTGGCGGGAGACTGCTCGCCGGTTACCGGTTGGGTTATGTCATTTTTTCCATCGTCAGCCTGATGCCGCTGCTCTGGTACTCTTTCTCACGGGAGCAGCAAGTGCTGTTCGCATGGCACGGCTGGTGGCACCTACCGCAGGCGACACTCCTGCTTGCAGCTGTGCTGCTCTTCCACGGCGGCACCCGTGTCTACGATGCTGGCTATTTCCTCGGACTCAAACAGTGGATGGAGTACCGCATCGGCCGGACACCATCAGTAACACCCTTTCGTGACTCCGGTATCCTCGCCTGGGTCCGTCACCCCTGGTACAGTGGCGGCCTCCTCCTGCTCTGGACCGCTGGACCGGTTTCAGACGTCAACCTGCCCATAAAGCTCCTGCTCACCGGCTATTTTATCCTGGGAACCTGGTTTGAAGAGGGCAAGCTCAAGGCTGAACTTGGGGACGCCTATACTGAATACTGCAGCCGGGTACCCATGCTGATTCCCCGACCACCGCAACGGCGCTGACCTTCTTTTCCCGGTTGTTTTCCTGAAAAAAGCACCTATGATAAGGGCGTCTCTTCCCCTGGTACCGGCAACCTTGTTACCCCAAACCTGATACCCGAAAACTTGTCAGGGAGGCTCATCATGAACCGGAAGGATCTCCTCAATCTTGTCATTGGCCTGACAATTCTCGATTTTCTCTTTGTCGTCATTTACTTCATCGGCGCCCAGGACAGAACCGCAGGAAAAGACAGCCATCCGGCAACCCGCCACGCGCCAGCAGGAAAGAGTAAAAGATATTTTTGGACCTCTCCCTGGCGAAAGAGAGCGCGTCTCGCCGCATACTCTCTTTCCACTGACTCTGCCTGAGATCAACGCGAAGGACTACCGATGCAAAAAAAACCGACAACTCATCTCCCAAAGGTCAAGGCGTTTTTACAACGAAAAAACATTGAGGTGTCTGTCAAACGCTATTTAATCGACACTCTCAACCACATGGCTTTAGGTTTGTTTGGCACGTTAATTATTGGCAGTATTTTACATGTTATTGGCGAAAAGCTGGGGAGTAGTTTCTTAACAGAGACAATTTGGCCTACCGCCCGAGCAATGATGGGCCCTGGTATTGCCGTGGCCATCGCCTATGGCCTACAAGCACCACCCTTGGTACTGTTCTCCTCTGTTATTAATGGTGCAGCAGGTGCAGCTTTAGGTGGACCAGTTGGCGCTTTATTGGCCGCTGTGGTTGGTGCAGAATTTGGCAAAATGGTTTCTAAAGAATCCAAAATTGACATCTTAGTGACACCTGGTGTGACAATTTTAGTTGGCGTTGCTGTTGGCGTGCTCATTGGACCAGTGATTGGTAAGATGATGGGCTATGTAGGCGATATCATCAACGCCGCAACAGTGCTTCATCCCGTTCCTATGGGCATAATTGTCGCAGTGATTATGGGGATGGCCTTGACCCTGCCCATTAGCAGCGCGGCAATTGGCATCTCATTAGGTCTTAGCGGTTTAGCAGCGGGGGCGTCCGCTGCAGGTTGCGCAGCGCAGATGGTAGTCTTTGCTGTAATCAGCTATCGCGTCAACGGTGTTGGCGGCTTACTGTCGCAAGGTCTGGGCACGTCTATGCTACAACTTCCTAATATCATTAAAAACTGGAAAATCTGGATACCGGCCATTGTCGCATCAGCTTTTGTCGGTCCGATTTCAAGTACCCTGCTGCAGATGGAAAACACCGCTATTGGCTCGGGTATGGGCACGTCTGGCCTTGTCGGGCAATTTGGTGCCATCACGGCGATGGAGGCCGCAGGCAAAGGCGGGATAACGATGTATTTATCAATTGTGCTTGTTCACTTTATACTGCCAGCAGTAATCGGCTACGGCGTTTATTTAGTACTAGTTACGACAAAACAGATTAAACCTGAGGACTTAACACTGGATATTTAAAAGGAAACCTCGCATGTTGCGATCTATCTTCTTTCCCAACACAAGGGTAAAATTTTTTCAGCCTCGTGACAGCACTCGCTAAGCAAGGCCTGGGGCCTGAAAAAATATTCGAGGGGCCAAGCCATGTGGGATGAAGACGTGATCGCCTCCCTGAACAGAGACAAGGCCATCCAATCGATGCCACTGAAAAAAGGGCCGTTTTTTTTATTCAGCCGTCTCCTCACGGGAAGATGACTGGCCCAGTTTTGCAGAAGCTTCTCCCAGCGCCTTTGTCCCAGATGTCCACTGTGGCAGTCTGGTAGCTCTCACTTGTATTGGAACTGCCCTGCAGCAGCGAGCATTCAGACCGATCTGGACAAAGTCTTTGACACCCTTCTTTTTGCTTTGTACCCTGAATTTCAGCAGTAGTGATATATGGGCGAGAAAAACTTGATACTTTTTGTGCCGCCAGGCCTGTTTTGCTGGAAAAAACCTTGAGCAGGAAAGGCCATGAAATATACTCTTGATAACAGATTTTTCCATTGGCTTGACAGGGAGCGGACCGATCTCTCTCCTATACAGCAGAAGCTACTGTCTGCGGCCAGAATAATTGCCATCACTCTTTATCGGTTTATCAACAATAATCTGTCACTACGCTCCAGCGCAATGACCTTCACCCTGCTGCTTTCACTAGTACCAATGCTTGCAATGAGTACTGCAGTGGTCAAGGGGATGGGTGGCGGCAATCAGCTGAAGAATCTTGCCTACAGGTATCTCGATACCCTTGAAGAGAGCAAGGGGTTTGCTCTTCCTGATTTTGGGTCGAAAAAAGAACAACAACCGGAAACCGAATCGAAAAAGACACTGACCGCTTGGCTGCGTACTGTTGTGGATAAAGTCTTTGATTATGTTGACCATACCAATTTTGCCACTCTGGGCAGTTTTGGCGTTTTGGGAATATTGCTTACCGCCCTGCTCATGCTCAACCATATTGAAAAAACGATGAATGTGATATGGGCGGTGGAGTCCGGACGTTCCCTGATGCGAAAACTCTCCGACTATATGACATTATTGATCCTTTTTCCCCTATCGATCAATATCACCTTCGCAGCCAGTGCCATTTTGCGACATCCTGAATTTTCAGAAAAATTTAACCTTATTGTTCCGTTCGACTGGATGCAACCCCTTGTTCTTCAAGCAGTGCCAATATTTTTTATCACCATTTCCCTCTCTGCCGTATATATCTTCTTCCCCAATACAAGGGTAAAAACAGTGGCAGCACTGGCAGGAGCCTTTCTCGCAGCAGTACTCTGGTTTATAATGCAAAATGTTTATATAACCCTGCAAATCGGGGTAGCCAAATATAATGCCATTTACGGAACATTTGCTTCTGCACCGCTTTTTCTTGTCTGGATCTGGCTTGGCTGGGTCTTTATATTTCTGGGTGCGCAGTTTGCCTGGGCCATTCAGCATCACCGCAGATTTTCTTTTACCGTAGCTCGTGCCGAACCGGCATTGCAACTGGCTGCGGCCTTTGATATCTCCGACTCTATTTACCGAAATTTCACAACGGGGCAGGCGGTCACCTCACAGCAGGTTTTAGAACAGATCAACTACAGCTATACACTGGGAAAGGAGGTACTTGAAAAACTCGTTGCACAAGGGCTTTTCCATCATTCACAGCGCGATGACCGCCTTCTCCCCTGTTTACCTGAGCAGGCATTCGACCAGGCAGGGATAGCAAAAGTTATCCTTGGTCAGAACACGCCTGACACTGAAGGTGGCAAAAAAAGTCATGAGGCAATCGCATCGGCCTGCAACGGGATTGGCCGATAAAAATCTCATGCATACATCAACCGGCATCTGGCCGTTCCCTCCACGGCACTCCTGTCCGGCGAAGAACATAGACAAGGCCTGAAAATCAGCTTTTGTGCAACTTGGTGTTTTCCTAACAGGTTAATATAAAAGAAAATTCAGGCAATGCTCATGGCAACACCGTACCCACACAACTGCTCAACGTATCGACAGACACAAGTTTAACGCTCTCCATGCGGGGCCTTATCGGCCTCAACGAAACACCGCGTTTTGCGGCAAAGGAGTCAGCCTATCAGCGAGTGCAAGTATGAGCACTACAGATGTCTAATTCAAGAAACTGATGAAATTTCTGGAGGAGCTGATCTTATTTTTTGTGCTTGGTCATTCTGAGATAAAATTTTGTTCTGGATTGACTCTGCATTCAGGACATCGCCTCTCCAGGAGAGTTTTCGGCAAGTTAAGTTGAGCTCGTAAAAGGCTTTTTCAATATAACCTATCCATATAACCCAGAGTAAAAAATGAAAAATTTATTTTATCTATTATTGTCACTCTTGTTAGCACTGACTGCCTGTCAATTTAACCAAGAAGTTATAACAGATAAAAAACCAGCAAAGACAACACTATACTATGAGGGAACTTACAAAGGGACCATGCCCTGTGCTGATTGCGGAGGCATTGAGAGCAAGCTTACCCTGAATAAAGACAAAACTTTTACATATGAAAAAACCTATCTAGATAAAAAATATAGATTTTTTACATATACAGGAAATTATTTTGTTAAAGGAAAAATATTAACTATACAAGAGAACAATACTCCAGTGCATTTTCTTATCGAAGATCGCGCCCTTGTCCTCTTGGACAGTGAGTTGCAACCTCCCCAGGGTATGCTTGCACCTTACTATACACTCAAAAAACAGGGGAAGTTTACCTATCCGGGCAGATATTCTTCTTTTCCTGCAGGAAAAGAAGAATATAAACAAACGCTTTCTATCTCACCGAAAGGGGAAGAATTTCAAATTGATTTTTCAGTGGCAACAGCAGGAGGCACGGAACGTTGTCATTTCTCAGCAACAGCGTGGTTGGAAGCAGGCAAACTCTGGGCAAATATCAGCACCGAGACAAACACAGAAGTACTCATGCATATAGCCCCGACTCATGATAATCTTGGCGTGAAAGTATTTACCCCTGATCCTGAACAACACTTCCACTTAATGCGTTACTGTAAAGGAGGCGGCTCTCTGACTGGAGAATATATTAAAAATATGATTACCGCTGACAGTGTCGGAGTTTTTAACACCTCAACTACCATTGAGGACATGTTACAGACACTTCCTTTAACGCAGGTATACAAGAAGAAGGGTAGAGGAGAATTCGCAGACTACCTGTATGATGACTATGAAATATATACCAGAAACAATCATCATCTTTTTACGTTGACGCCAAAATATACGGGGAAAATTCAACAAAAAATAAATAGAGTATCTATCAAAAGCCCTCTCCTTAAAACATCAAAAGGTATACATTGCAACTCAACATACCAGGACATTAAAAATGCTTACACTGTTACTGAAATTTTACCTGATATGAACCATATTATTCTGGTTGTCGACGAGATAAATGCTAATTTTAGTATCCCAAAAACAACATTACAACAAGGCTGGTGGGACAACGCCACAAAAACGGTCAATCGCGACAAGATTCCAGATACAGCACAAATAGATAGTTTTATTTTATGGTGGAATCGATAACGGTCAAGAGGCGCTGGTCAGCACAACCTGCCGCCGATAACCTTGGTCCAAACTTAATGCCTGACAACCTGTCAGGGAGCCTCATCATGAACTGGAAATCACCTCTGTACTCCTCCAGGCCAGGTCGACGTAAGCCCTCGAGGGGTACAAAGATGGCAAAAACTCAGGGCGCTACAATCACAGGCTGAGATTGCTGAAGAGCGGTGAGAGAAGACGAATAACCATGAAAAAAGTATGGCTCTCTTTTGCCGAAGGCTACCCCCTTAACAGGCTTTTTGTGCAAACCACTTGCCTCTATATTGGACATTTCCTTGGGAGAAATGCAGGCTAGCCGATGACCAAAACTGTCTCGCGGGCAATGGCCAGCTCTTCGTTGGTGGGAATGACAAACACCTTGACCGGAGATCCTTCCGCAGAGATGAGAACAGGTTGTTTTTTGCGGCCCTGGTTCTTCGCTTCATCGACAACAACGCCCATCTCCTCAAGGCCTCGCAGAGATTCCAGGCGGACAATGTCGTCATTCTCACCGATCCCCGCAGTAAAGACAATGGCGTCGACCCGGCCCAATGCCGCCATATAGGCACCAATGTATTTTTTATTGCGATAGGTCTGTGCCTGCAGGGCCAGGCGGGCATGTTTATCTCCCTGGGCCACGGCATCGTGGATATCCCGCATATCATTCAAGCCACAAAGCCCTTTGAGGCCGGATTTTTTGTTGAGCATCTCGTCGATTTCTTCGAGCTCCATATCATAATTTCGACTAAGGAAGGCATGGACCGCAGGATCGACGTCACCGGAGCGGGTCCCCATCATTAATCCTTCCAGCGGTGTCAACCCCATGGAAGTATCCACGCTTTTCCCGTTTTTCACAGCCGTCATCGAACAACCGTTGCCCAGGTGGACGGTGATGAGGTTGCACTCTTCAAGTGGTTTGCCCAACATGGCGGCGCACTCACCGCTGATAAACTTATGCGAGGTACCATGAAAACCATAGCGGCGAACCCGTCTGTCACTGTACATCTCATAGGGCAGTGCATAAACGTAGGCATAGGCAGGCATGGATTGATGAAAGGCGGTGTCGAACACCGCAACATGAGGAATAGCCGGGAAAAGCTCTTGAGCCACACGGATACCGTCCAGATTGGCCGGGTTGTGCAACGGAGCCAGTGGACAGTAATCCTCGATAGCGGCGAGTACCTCGCTGTCGATAACAGTGGACGCATGGAAGGCTTCGCCGCCATGGACAACACGGTGACCTATAGCGCCTATCTCTGAGGTATCACCTATTACGCCGATGCGCTTATCGGTCAGCTGCCCGATAACCATCTCCATGCCATGCTGATGGTTGGGAATAGACTGGCGAAGATCTACTTTTTGCTCTTTTTCTGTCTTTGGATACAGCGTGCAGGTCAAGGTTCCTTCGGGCTCACCTATACGTTCAACCAAGCCGGCGGCGAGTACTGTCTCTCCCTCCATGTCCAGCACCTGATATTTGATTGAAGAACTTCCTGAATTAATAACCAAAACTTTCATTGTAAACTCCTTTAGATGCTGGCACTGAAAAGATCTCTCTACTATATACCCTTAGCGGCCTGAGCCTGTACGGCAGTCAGAGCAATGGTATCGACAATATCATGAACCGTACAACCACGTGACAGGTCGTTGACCGGCTTATTGAGCCCTTGAAGAATCGGCCCCATGGCTACTGCCTTGGCAGCTCTCTGCACCGCCTTATAGGTATTGTTACCGGTATTTAGGTCCGGAAAGATAAAAACCGTAGCCTTCCCCGCCACTTTTGAGTCGGGCAGCTTGAGGCGAGCCACTTCGGGATCAACAGCCGCATCGTACTGCAACGGTCCTTCCAGCGGATATTGCAACCCCCGTTCCTCCATAAGTTCAAGAGCGATTTTGGTGGCTTCGACAACCTTCTCGACATCAGCACCCTTACCTGATTCACCGGTGGAGTAACTCAACAGGGCAACACGGGGCTCAATCCCGTATATCTGCGCGGTCTCGGCCGCACTCAGGGCAATCTCTGCGAGCTGTCGGGCATTGGGGTTGGGATTCACCGCGCAGTCCCCATAGACGAGGATCCTCGACTGCAGGCACATAATGAAAACCGAGCTGACGATGGAGACACCTGGCTTGGTCTTGATAAACTCAAACGCTGGGCGTATGGTCTGGGCGGTGGTCGTTACCGAACCCGAGACCATGCCGTCAGCGAGGTCCTTATGGACCATCATCGTTCCAAAATAGGTGGGATCAGACATGCGGTCCCGGGCAACCTCACGGACGATATTTTTATGTTTACGCAGCTGATAGTAAGTCTCGACAAAATCGTCATAGTACGGTGAGGTCACGGGGTTGATGATCGCAGCACCGTCAATGTCAATATTGAGCGTCGAGGCCCTAGCTCGGATCTGCTCCTCTTTACCCAGGAGAATGATATCGGCAAACCCGCGACGCAGGGCAATATCAGTGGCGGTGAGGACACGATCCCCGGTCCCTTCCGGCAAAACAATACGCTGCCGGTTCCTGGCAGCACGCTCAACCAGGGCATATTCAAACATCTTCGGGGTTATTCTACGGGTTCGCTGGCTGACCACCTTTTCCTGTAACTCGGCGACGTTGACGTGCCGGTCAAACTCGCCCAGTGCCGTGGCAATGCGCTGTTGGTCATCGGCTTCCAGGCGTCCGTATAAATCACTGATGCACTGAACTGTCTGGTAGGTATGGGTGTCCACACTGATGATCGGTACCGGGGTGCCGGTCCAGCCCTGGATCAGTTTATGGACGTTGGCTCGGGGTTCAAGGCCACCGGTAAGCAAAATTGCCGATATGTTCGGATATGATTCAGATATCCGGCTGGCCAGCGAGGCAAGAATAATATCTGCCCGATCACCTGGGGTGATGATTAGTGATGCCGGCTTGATATACTCGAGGAAGTTATCGATCTGCATGGCAGCGACAATGTAGTTGTCCACCAATGTCCGCAGATGTGCCTCTCCGTACAGCACTCGACCGCCAAGCCAGCGGCGCACATCACCCACAGAAGGGTTACTCAGTGCCTTGTTCTCTGGAATAGTATAGAGAGGCACAGCACTGTTGAACTGCGCTTGACAGGTAAGGCTCCCCTCCGAGTCCTTGAGGAAGCCTTCTGGTGCCCGGTTGATAATGCAGGCCGCCAGATCAACGCCTTTTTCGGTGAGGACATCCATGGTGATCTGGGTAAAACTGCAGATTTCATCGGCGGTCTTGTTACGGCCTGAGGCGACGATCAGCACCGGGCTCCCAAGGTTGCTGGCAATATCTGAATTGAGATCGAACTCGAAATTGGCATCCTTGCCGCGAAAATTGGTGCCTTCACAAAGGACAAAATCGTGATGCTGTTCCAGATGCTTATACTTTTTAAGGATCGTTTCGAACAGGACTCCCTGTTCACCGGACGTGATCAACTGTCGCGCCTGACCGAGGGTATACGCATAGGTGTCTTCGTAGGGCGTATCAAGCTTGAAGTACTTGAGCACCAGGTCAATGTCATAGTCATGGCGACCAAAGGGTTGATCATCAATGATGGGTCGATAGAAAGCTACCCTATCAAGGCTTTTCTTGAGCAGCTGCATGGTTCCAAGGATAATTGCGGACTTACCACTTTGCTCCTCGGTTGCGGTGATATACAGGTTTTTCGTCATAGTCTCTCTCTTTTCAGGCGTAGCTTGCCACCCATTTAGCGGTACATGTTTCGTTTATCTCAAAAGACGTAAAGAAGCCTTTGCTGTGCACAGGAGGGAGCTTGGAAGCACGAAGACTTTTATCATCTGTATCCTCGGAGTCCGGGGAATTCAATGAACATTGGCGAGACGTATCTTGTCCGTGTATATCCATCAACGTAAACCTTCTACGACCTACCCAGATACATCAAAATCACTTTTCATGCATCTTCTTTTTCTGGCGCTGCTAACCTGCAACAGATGACGAGCGACGTCTTTTATGCATAAGGCGTTCAACTGAGTAGTTGGGTATCGTGCCCATCAAGTGCTCTCGAGCAGGCGAAAATAGAGTCAAAAGGCCACGCAGCCCTACTCAGTGAACCGTCTCCATCTCAGTCAATTTGCCCTTTTGCCGTCTCATATAAGTTTCACAACTAGCATGACCTTTCTTTTCTCTAACAGCTTTTATCCGCCTCATAAAGCTACTTCCGTAATCCTCTTTCACAGCCAAGCATAAAAAGTTATCTACCCTTAGTTATTACAATTTATCTATTCCCGGGACCCTCACATTTCCCATTGACAGTTCATGCCCTCGTGTATAAGATCATGCCCTCGTGTATAAGATATTTAAGATTAAAATTATCCTATTTCGATCAGTAAGGTAAAATTGCGAATAACACGAGCCGCAGAGTATGCCGTTCGTTGCATGGTATATCTGGCAAAACAGGGAAGAGGGGTTGTCACCAGCCGACAGGAGATTGCTGACGAGGCAGCCATCCCCGTCCACTTTCTCGCTAAGATCGCCCAGGATCTTGCCAAGGGAGGATTTATCGAGATCCGGCAGGGGTCCAGGGGAGGCTTCATATTACTCATGGATCCCGCTGACATCACAATGCTGGCAGTGGTGGAAACCATGATCGGTGAAATCTACCTCAACGACTGTGTAGGCCGTCCATCCAACTGCCAGCTCTCATACTCGTGTGCCGTGCACCGCGTCTGGCTTGATACCCGCGACCAGTTGCGCAACTCCCTGCGGGCAGTCACCTTTGACCAGTTGGTCGTGGAACCCTCATGCATGGACGAGAACTTCGAGCCCCTCACCGGTATCCACATGCACCCTTAAACCAACAATTTCCATGGAACAGATGCTCGCAACTCAAAAATCCGGTTTTGTCACCCGCGTTCTGCACCTGTACACAGACGGTTTCAGGAACATGACTCTGGGCCGGACACTGTGGAAGGTTATTTTTCTTAAACTGTTTATCATGTTTGGAATCCTCAAGCTGTTCTTCTTTCCAGACTTCCTTGCCGTCAATTTTTCAACCGATGCACAACGGGCCGACTATGTGCTGGAGGAGCTCACCCAGTCGCCCCATGACCCGACGCCATAACCACAGGAGAAAACTATGATTGAAAATGTGGACCTAACCATGGTCAACTGGGCCAGGGCTCAATTCGCGCTGACCGCCATATATCACTGGATTTTCGTTCCACTGACCCTGGGAATCACCTGGATTATTGCCATTTTTCATACCATCTATGTGAAAACCGGCAGTGAAGAATGGAAAAATTTGACCAAATTCTGGATGAAACTCTTTGGGGTTAACTTTGCCATTGGCGTCGCCACCGGTATTATTATGGAGTTCGAGTTTGGCACCAACTGGTCCAATTACTCGTGGATGGTGGGTGATATTTTCGGAGCACCACTGGCTATCGAGGGCATTGTCGCCTTTTTCCTGGAAGCCACTTTCTTTGCGGTGATGTTCTTTGGCTGGAACCGCGTCTCTAAGAGGTTTCACCTTTTCTCCACCTGGATGGTCGCCGTTGGTTCAAACATGAGTGCGGTGTGGATTCTCGTCGCCAACGCCTGGATGCAGTACCCGGTCGGGCAGCGTTTCAACCCGGATACGGCACGGTTCGAGATGGAGAACTTCTTCGATGTTGCCCTCAGTCCTTATGCGGTTAGCAAGTTCACCCACACGGCCTCCAGCTCCATGTTGGTGGCGGCGCTGTTCATTCTCTCGATCAGCTCCTGGTTTCTGCTCAAAAAAAGACACGTCAAGATGGCTCAACGTTCCATCGTGGTCGCCTCTTTGTTTGGGATCCTTACCTCAGGTTTTACCGTCTTTACCGGCGATGAAGCAGCCTACGAGATCGCCCAGGTTCAGCCTATGAAGCTTGCCGCTTTTGAGGGATTATTCGAAGGTGAGCAGAATGCCGACATTGTCGCCTTAGGTCTGGTTAACCGGGAAAAACGGGTAGACAACGACCTGGAACCTTTCTCTTTCAGCATAAAGATTCCACGACTGCTCGGCCTCATGGCCACCCGTAGCTTTGATGCCTATGTGCCCGGAATCGAAGACCTGGTCTACGGTAACGAAGAAAAAGGGATCATGGGTGCCAAGGAGAAAATCGAGCGGGGCAGGATTGCCCTCGAGGAACTGGCGGCCTACAAGGAAGCCGGCAAACAGGGGGATGAGGTTGCAGCCAAGGGACATCTCAAGATATTCAATGAGCACAGTGAATTTCTGGGATACGGCCATCTCACCTCTCCCACCGAAGCAGTCCCACCGGTGGCCTTAAACTTTAACGCCTTTCACGTAATGGTGTTCCTGGGAACACTCTTCCCGCTGGTCTGCGTGGCCTTTCTCGTCTTTTTGATGAAGGGAACGCTTGAGGGGAAAAAATGGCTCCTCTGGCCAAGTACTTCCCTGTTTATCCTGGGATTGACCGCTTCGCAGGCAGGCTGGATCGTCGCTGAAGCTGGGCGTCAACCATGGGCTATCCAGGGACTGCTGCCGGTGACCGTGGCCCGCACCAACCTGACTGCAGCAACCGTCCAGACGACGTTCTGGATGTTCGTCGTCCTCTTCACCATTTTACTTATTGCCGAAATCAGCATCATGGCCAAACAGGTCGGCATCGGCCCAAAGGAGAACTAAGATGATTGGTAACCTTGATTATGTGATCCTGCAGCACCTGTGGTGGCTGCTCTGTTCGGTGGTGGGCTCGTTGTTCCTGTTTCTCACCTTTGTCCAGGGTGGCCAAAGCCTCCTGTGGCAAGTCGCGAAAACCGAGACAGAAAAAAGCCTGGTGATCAACTCGCTGGGCCGCAAGTGGGAGCTGACCTTTACGACCCTCGTCCTCTTCGGCGGCGCCCTGTTTGCCAGTTTCCCGAAATTTTATTCCACCTCCTTTGGCGGTGCCTACTGGGTGTGGATACTGATTCTCTTCACCTTTATCCTCCAGGCGGTAAGTTACGAGTATCGGCGTAAACCTCGAAATATTCTGGGTTCGACCGTTTATGAACTGTTTATGCTCATTAACGGCACAGTGGGTATTTTGCTGATCGGAGCGGCGGTGGGCACCTTTTTCACCGGCTCCAACTTTACGCTTTCCGGGTATAACTTCGTCACCTGGACCTCACCGTTGCGGGGCCTTGAAGCGGCCTTCAGCCTCTTCAATCTTTCGCTCGGTCTGTTCCTGGTGTTTAACGCCAGGGTACTGGGTGCCCAGTATCTGCTCAACAATGTTGACCTAAACGATGCGCCGGAAATGGCTCCCCGGTTGCGCAGTCAGGTGTGGATCAACTTCCTCTGCTCCCTGCCATTTCTCGGGTATGTACTGCTCAGCCTGCTCTTAAGAAAAGGTTTCGGTATCATTGACGAGCAGGGTACCATCGGGATGGTAGGGTTCAAGTACCTGCACAATCTGCTGGCCAATCCCTGGCTGCTGGTACTGCTCGCCATAGGGCTGGCGCTGGTAATTTGGTCCGTGTTCAAGAGTGCGAAAAGTGACTCCACCAGGGGCATCTGGCCTGGTGGCCTGGGCACCGTACTGGTGGGGCTGACAGTCCTGTTACTGCCAGCGTACAATAACACAGCCTTTTACCCTTCAAAAACCGACCTGCAGTCGAGCCTGACCATCTACAACGCCTCTTCAAGCCATTACACCTTAACGGTAATGACCTATGTCGCCCTGGCCATTCCCTTTGTGCTGGCCTACATTATCTATGTCTGGTACCTCATGGACCGGCGCAAGATGAAGATTGAAGATACTGGCGATACGGCTGCGTACTGAAAAATTTCTCTCCCGGAAAAGCCTTCTTTCCGGGAGAGGCTGACTCTTGTGATCAAGGAGAGATCATCATGATGAATACAATCCTACTGCTTGGCTGGGTGTCTCTTATCGTCGTTACCTACCTGTTGGCAGTAAAATTGCTCAAAAAGGCCAACCTCTATAACGATTAAAAAATATTGCACACCACAACAACAGGGATCCCGATGATGGGAACCTTGTTGTTGCTGGTGGTTCCAGAGGCCACCCTGCAGGCCACAGCGCCTGCTATTTGTTGGCAGAACAGCGGAGAAACGCGGCCTGGGTCATGACCGGATACTCGAAGCGAAGAGTTGCAGCGCCCCATTCGCGGGCACCGATTCCAACCCACTGCCCCTGCTGTCGCCACTGATCAAATCCCCACTTCCAGCCTTTCCACTGCTGGCGGAAATCATATTCGCTTTCAGGGCCATAATACCTGAACTGCAACGCCTCATCGTCTTCCATCTGGCGGCTCTGCCCAAGAAAAACCACATCAGCCCCTCGTCTTTCAGCTTCGCCATAGACGCTCTGCTGCATGGCTGAGCCATCGCTGTCTGCCGGAAAGCTGATCAGTACATGGGCAAAGACCTTACAGCCAGGGGGAACTTGACGAAAGTGATAGACTGTCTTCACTTCATGGGTAGGCGCATAAGCGATGCCTTGATATGTGGCCTCTTTGTCTGCGCATCCGCCAAGCCCCAGAGCTGCAACCATTAGCACAATCCAAGATCTCTTCATTGCGTTATTCCTTTTTTACAGCATTTATCATCCGGTCAGGCTAGGTTCACCTGAGTTTTCTTCCTGCTACCAAACAAAACACCACCAAGAATGCAACAGAAAAAAGATCATCATTTTTTTTCCGACTTGCTGCTGCTGCTCACCGCAATGGTCTGGGGCTTTGGCTTTGTTGCCCAGCGTGTCGGTATGGAGCACCTTGGCCCTTACAGTTTCAACGGGTTCCGCTTTCTCCTGGCCGGCCTCTGTCTGATTCCGCTGGCTCTCCTGCTACGCCATAAAGATAAACCGGCCTTGCCCGAAGGTCGAATCCACAGCGGGCTGGCAGGAAGCCTTGCCGGGCTTTTTCTCTTTGCCGGCGCAACCCTCCAGCAACTTGGCCTGCAATTTACCACTGCGGGAAAAGCTGGTTTCATTACCGGACTTTATGTGGTTCTGGTTCCGATTATCGGCCTGTTGCTGCATCAGCGAACCACCATTGGTGCCTGGCTTGGAGCGATCCTGGCAACGATTGGCCTCTATCTCCTGAGTGTAAGAGGGATCAACAACATCAGTTACGGAGATCTGCTCGAGCTTGTCGGCACAATTTTCTGGGCACTGCATGTCCTGACTCTGGGATATCTCTCCCCCAGAACGGCACCAATACAACTGGCTATTGTCCAGTTTTTTGTCTGTGGCCTTTTAAGTCTGGGCGTAGCCGCTGTCACAGAAAGCATAACCTCTGCCGGTATCCGTGGCGCAATACTCCCTGTTCTTTACGGCGGCTGTGTATCGGTGGGCGTGGGGTATACCTTGCAGGTCCTGGTACAGCGCCGTGCTCATCCGGCCCATGCCGCCATTTTGTTAAGCCTGGAATCACCTTTTGCGGCCTTCGGAGGTTGGTGGCTGTTGGGTGAACATCTCAGTCTGCGCGGCGTTATCGGTTGTTGCCTGATGCTTTTGGGAATGCTCACCTCCCAATTATGGCCGTTCCTTTCCCAGCAAACATCAGTGCCAGACCGCAGGTCTGCACGGTGACAGGATCATCAGCCAGGGTGCTGATTCCTTCCTCACCGTCTTATCAGCAGGTACACTTTACACTCCAGGAGCGTGTTACACGCACTAAGAACAGGACAAAAAAAAGGGCTTGCAGATACCCCTACAAGCCCTTAAAGTTCTTGGCGCGCCAGGGAGGATTCGAACCCCCGACCTACGGATTCGTAGTCCGGCACTCTATCCAGCTGAGCTACTGGCGCATGAAGTGGCAGGAATATACCCGAACCATGGCGGATAGACAACCTCTTTATTCTTTCACTTCGGATAATCTGTTAGCCAATGTGTACCCTTTTCAGGGTAACGACCCTCCGTGAAAGGTCTTTACCCTGAAAAAGGACCCTATCCTCGCTTACGCACGAGACAGATGAGAACAGCATGAACAACCGGAGAAAGAGTCCACGCATTTACTTCAATGACGACGAGCGACTTAATGCAGAGATTGTCACCAGGGGAGAAGCTCCACGCTCTTACATCGTCCCGGTCCTCGACCTGGGGCTAGGAGGATTACATTTCAGTGCGCCCGCTGAAACACACTGTACCGTCGGCGATAAACTCTCGCTCACCCGGCTTGAAGGAAGTAAGCTTTGCATAGAGAGTATTGCGGAAATTGAGGTCTGCTGGGTGGTTAACAACCCGGAATATAAACGCATATATCTCGGCTGTAAGTTCACCGAGTTACCCTCTTCTTTCGAGCAGGCCATTGCAGAACTGATCCGCACCACCCTTAGCCAATCGACAGAGGAGAGCTGATACCTGTTAAGGACGCTACTTCTGCTCTCTCTCTCCCTGTAGAAAATCAATCCGGCTCTCTGCGGGTAACATCCCTGTGTCACCTTCGATGGCAATGATGGCGTTATTTTTTTCTTCCAGCTCCAGCAACTCTGAACGTTTACGGTTGAGCAGGTAAGTAGCCACGTCCAGCGGCAACCTGCATTCCACCCGCTCCACCTTTTTGCGGCTGATCCCGGTATGAATCCGCCGTAAATAATATAGTGCCTGGGTCTCTACGGAACGAACCACGCCACGCCCCTGGCAGTGCGTGCAGGTCTCGTAGCTGCCCTTTTCAATAGGGGCTCCCATCTTCTGACGGGAGATCTGCATCAACCCAAAGCGAGAAATCCGACTGACATCCGACTTGGCCTTATCGCGTTTGAGTGAGGCCTTAACGTGCCGTTCCACCTCACGGATATTTTTATTGCTTCGCATATCGATAAAATCGACAACGATCAGGCCGCCGAGATCTCGCAGCCGCAGTTGACGGGTCAATTCCTCTGCCGCTTCCATGTTGGCGAGAAAAATAGTTTCTTCAAAATCATCGTTTTTTGAAGTACGTCCTGAATTAACATCAATGGCCACGAGCGCCTCGGTGGGATCGATGACTATTGATCCACCACTGGGAAGTTGCACTTGCGGTCGATAAATAGACTCAATCTGCTCCTCAATATTATGCTGATTAAAAATTGGCCTGGCGCCTTTGTGCAGACGTATTTTCACTGATTGCTGCTTGGCCGGTAGCAGGGCGATAAACTGCCGTACTTTTTCCAGGCTTTCTTCGGTATCCACAAGAATTTCATGGATCTGCGGGACAAAATGATCGCGAAGAAACCTCACCACCGTGTCCTGTTCCTGGTAGAGCAATGTCGGAGCATTCCGTTGCTGCCCATTTTTCTTGATTTCCCGCCAGAGCTTGACGAGAAAACGAAGGTCGTTCTGCAGGGCGGTCTTGGTTATTTCCGCACTTGCCGTCCGGATAATGTAACCGACCCCTTCAGGTAGCGAAAAACTATCCATCATTTCCCGAAGTTTTGTCCGCTGTGACTCGCCGACAATCTTCCGGGAAATACCCGAAGAGTCGCTTCCAGGCATAAGCACCAGGAAACGACCAGGCAGAGAGAGGTAAGTGGTCATGTTGGCGCCTTTGTTGCCAACTGGCTCCTTAACCACCTGCACCAGCACTTCCTGTCCCTTTTTTACGACGTCTTCGATTTTCAGTTTTTTCCATTGATGCTGGATGATAAACTCACGGCACCGTTCGCTGACATCCTCCCGGTAATACTCCGGATGAATTTCAGCAAAAGGGAGAAAACCGTTGCGCTCGGTACCGATATCGACAAAGGCCGCCTGGAGATTTGCCTCCACAGCCACAATCCGTCCCTTGTAAATATTGTTTTTTGTTCGACTTCCCCCAGAGGTACTGAGGTGAAAAGATTCCAGCCGGCCATTTTCGATCAGGGCGATCCGACACTCCTCAGGTTCTTCGGCATTGATGAGCAGCTTGGTGACAACGTTCCCCTCAGAGGGACGAGCAGGAGCCGCCCCCTTCTTCTTTTCACCACCCCTACCAGGCTTCTGCTCATTGCCATTGGAATCGGCCACAGCCTGCTCACGTTGCTGGCCTTTCTCCCGTCCACCCTTGCGGCCCTGTCGGTTACGCGGCCGGGGCTTTGAACTCTTTTCCTTTCCCCCTGCGGTGTCTTCTCCCTGCTCCTCTATAACTGCGGTGACGATACTCTTTTTTTCAGTCTTGTCATCTTCCTCCACAGGAGAGGATGTTTTTGGGGCATGCAAAGAAAGGGCAGCAGCAGAGTCCTGGATCGATGGCTGCACTTCCTCTTCCTTTTTTGCCAACAGATTGGTTACACTTTTCCACCAGGCACCGGTAGATGCCTTTCTGCTCTTTTGAGGGACCGGCTTTTTGTCTGTCTGCTGTTTTTCGTTGGTCTTTTCTGTCATATTTTTTCTGTATCTCCTGGCATCTTCAGACACTAAGGCCTGGTACACCATTTTTTGCTGTCTGGAGGTCGCCGGACAGTCGATGGTACATATACCTGATCTGTATTGCGCGAAGCCGGGAGGAACCTTTTGTGCTCAACGCTGTAGTGCACCCCTGAAATAAAACAGGATCCCCGGCTCAAACTTCGACCGCTGCTGCGCCTTGTCTATGCTTTTCTGACGGGCAAGAGCTCTCTGGATAACTAATCAAATTTCATATAAAAATTACGTCTGCAGGGCATATCAAGCAATAGCACATGGGCCTATTGTCAAATTTAACGAGCCCCCATCATTTTCCACCCGAGCACAGCGTCATGCGACTTTTTCCTGATATACTCCAAAGTAAGCCTATACCGAAACTGGTACCTTTTTCACGTAGCAATAGACAGTCTGGGATGTCGAGGTGCGTCGCCGGAAATAGACCGGGATGAAAAGAGTGGTAGCTGCATAATATCAAGTTCTGACACGCGCGCAACGCGTCGGAACCAACCCTTCGAGTGCTCTTGCCTGGACGTGCATCCTGCCGGAATAGCCTCGCATTTACTGAACCAACTCGACGGCATTGCACTTTTTTAAACTAATTTCAAGGCCTACGCAAGCTATATCTCCTACTTTCGTCTTGACATAAAAGGGAAATACAGCGTACATTTCTAGAATAAACGATGGTGTTGTTTTTCCCTAATCCCTGTTGTTCACAGGCTATTCAAGGAGCAGGTCGAGGTGTTCAACTGCAAATCTCCCTTCCCGATCTTACTATTTTTTTTGACTATTCTTTGCCTAGTACAACCGCCTGCTGTTTTCGCTGCAGCGGTCCAGGCCGAGCAATGGGAAATCACTGCCAATAAGATAACCCGATACGAGGATCCTCCCAGTGTCATCGCCGAGGGTAACGTTGTCCTGACTAAACAGGAGACCATCACCCAGCCCCGAAGAAACACACAGCAGACAAACTGGGCCGAACTACTCAATGAGGGAGACACCTCGCCGTCCAAACCGGCCAGCACAGAAGAGGTGATCACCAAAACAAAAGTCTTGACGACCATCTCCGCTGACTGGGTCGTGTATGACATAGATCTCGCCAAGATCAAAGCCCGTGGCAACCTGGTCATTGACATCGGTCCGGATCAACTGAGCGCCGAGGTCGGCACAATTGACCTTAACCGGCAAACCGGCACGTTCGAAAATGCCTCTATCCTTCGTGAGTACAAGGATATGCATTTTGAGGGCCGGGTAATAGAAAAAACCGGAGATCTCACGTACCATATTGAAGATGGCTGGTTCGTCACCTGTAAACTACAGAACGGCGAGACTCCCCCATGGAGTTTTGCGGCGGCAGACGCCAGCATTACCGACGGTGGCTACGCCCTCCTCAAACATGCTACTTTCAGAGTGAAAGGGATACCCATCCTCTACACACCTTATATGATACTGCCGGCCAAACGTAGCCGCCAAACAGGCTTTCTTTTTCCGTTATTGAGTCTTTCAGAGCAGGATGGCTTTGGCATGGAAATTCCCTTTTTCATCAACCTGAGCCCCAGCAGTGACATCACCCTTTACCCACGATATATGGCAAAGCGCGGGATCATGGCCGGTGCTGAGTTTCGCTATGTCATGGCCGAGGACTCCAAGGGTACCCTGATGGGCAACTGGCTCAAAGACAGCCTCAGCAACCCGGATGAACAGGAGTATTATGCTGATGGCAACTTCACGCACACCAACCAGAACAGGTACTGGATACGGGGCAAGGCTGACCATAATTTCGCCTCCTGGATTACCCGTATGGACCTGGATATTCTCTCTGATAGCGATTACCTCACCGAATTTACTACCGGTTTTACGAGTTTTAATGCCAGCAATACACAATTCCTTGATAATTTTGGACGCGGCCTGGAAAATAAGACCGATGAATCAAGGACAAACAGCCTGACGACCCTGCGTTCATGGGACAACGGTCTTTCCCTTGAGGCAGAGATTTTGGGGATCAACGATCTCAGAGAGGATACCAACGAAGAGATCCCGCTCTGGAAGTTGCCGGCGTTGAGCTTCACTGGCCTGCTTCCTGTGGCCAAAACAGGTGTGGACTTCCGCTGGAACGCCGATTACGTCCACTACTGGCGCGAAGAGGGAGTGACTGCCCAAAGATTCGACCTTTTCCCGGAAATCACCTTTTCCGTACCGCTGAGCCGCTACCTGGAAACGACAATGACAGCGGGTGTTCGTGACACAGCCTACATCATTGACGATAACGGCGATGAAGAATGGGCAGACAGCAGCAGTGCCAACCGTTTTCTTGCCAATTTCAACACCGAGATCAGCTCCACCCTGATGCGTGATTTTTCGATCAACTTCAGCAGGGCCGATGAGTTGAAGCATACCCTGCGGCCCTATGTCGGGTACTCCTTTATCTCCGACGACGATCAAAATGATCTGCCGCAGTTTGACTCCATTGACAATATTGATAACAAGAGCCTTCTCTACTATGGCCTGGATAATTATTTTGATCTCTACGGCTCCGGAGGCAAAAAATCTTACGGACGCTCTTATGCCGTACTGAAATTCCGCCAGGGGTATAGCCTCAAAGAAGAGGATGAAGAAACGCCCTTCACCCCGGTTAACCTTCGTCTGGAATACTACCCAGTAGAGAGATTTCGCTTCATTTACAAGACCGATATTGATGTCTATGACGATGGCTGGTTCCGCCACAGTGTCGAGGCTGACTACAAAAGCAGTCGTGGTGATGCCTTTGCCCTCGATTACCGCTATGACAGCGTCAATGACATCAACTCCATCAGTGGCTCTGCATGGATAGTGCTTCCCTATCATTTTGCAGCAGGGTACAGTCTGCAACGCTCAATTGAGGATGACCAGACTATCGAAGAGATTTATCGGCTTCTCTACCAGGCACCCTGCTGGTCCGTGGAGTTGGCTACCGAGCGTAACGAAAGCGATACAACGTTCATGGTTTTGTTCAGACTGGCCAACATCGGTGCTCCTGTGGGTATGAATTTCTGAGCGCTTGAACCCAGCCGCATGTTTGACGTTTTCAATGGAGACGCTGATGGTATCTGTGCCCTTCACCAGTTGCGTCTCCGCTATCCGCAACCAGAAAATCATCTGATCACCGGAGTCAAACGGGATATAGTTCTCCTGGCAAACGTTGAGGCCAGAGAAACGGACATCACGGTACTGGATATCTCCCTCGATCGTAACCGTATCGAACTGGAACGCCTGCTTGCTGCCGGGAACCGAGTTTTTTATGCTGATCATCATTATGGCGGCATCCTCCCGGATCACCCCGGGCTCACTGCACATATTGATCCACAACCCCAGACCTGTACTTCGCTTATTATCAATACGCTGTTGGAAGGGGCATATGTATCCTGGGCTGTCGTCGGTGCCTATGGGGATAACCTCAATGATGTTGCAGAAAAAACAGGCCGCCGTGCTGGTCTTGGCTCCTCACAACTTGTGATTCTCCAGGAGTTGGGGGTTCTCCTCAATTACAATAGCTACGGTGAATCCCTTGAAGACCTGTATTTCCCCCCAAAAAATCTCTATCAGGAACTACACCAGTACTCGGACCCTTTTATCTTTGGACGGGACTCGACCATCGCTGAATCCCTGCGCAGAGGGTATGCTGATGACATGGCACAGGCCTCCGCCATCCCTCCCCTCCAGCACAACAGTTCCAGCCGAGTCTATCGCCTTCCAGAAAAGCCCTGGGCCCGCAGGATCAGTGGCGTTTTTGCCAATCATCTTGCCCGTGAACAGCCACATCTGGCCCACGCGCTGATCAACACCAACAGTGACGACAGCCTCCGGATCAGTGTCCGTGCACCTCTTCGCACTGGCACCGGCGCCGACAGCCTGTGCAGAGCCTTTCCCACAGGTGGAGGCCGGGCTGCTGCTGCCGGCATCAATCGACTCCCGGGAAATCAGTTACAAAGATTCCTCGACGTCTTCAGCCATCACTTCGCCAGCAACTGATGCCTGCCATGCCCCATCATCTTCTTTGCCTGTTAACCTCACTCCTGCTCCTGTTACCTTCAGTCGGGCTCACAGGTGAAAAATCGGCAGCAGAACAGGTCCGCGACAAGGAGCCTATTGAGCTGAACCAGCCCAGGTATCAGGAGTTATTCGCCGAACTAAGAGCTGTCCACGGCTTCAGCCAAAAAGAACTCGACGCACTCTTTACCGGGGTGAACATTTCACGGCGGGTTCTCGAGCTGATGGATACCCAGTGGGAGGCCAAGCCCTATTACCAGTATGAGCCGCTCTTCGTTACCCGTTCTTCCATCAAGAAAGGACAGGAGATGATGCGCAGATACCGCGTCCTCCTGGAACAGATCGAGCAACAGTTTGGTGTGGATCGGGAGATTGTTATCGCTATCTGGGGGATTGAAACACGTTATGGCGCCAATCAGGGAGGATTCAACGTCTTTCGTACCCTCAATACCCTGTTCGCCGCCTATCCCAGACGGTCACAATTTTTTCGTGGTCAACTGATCGAGTTTTTGCTGCTTTGTCGTGAGAACAGCGTTGATCCCCGGCAGGTCAAAGGCAGTTATGCTGGTGCCTTTGGCCAGACCCAGTTCATTCCCAGCTCATTTCGCCGCTACGGTGTCAGTTTTGACGGCGATACCCGGGTGGATGTGTGGAATTCTGTTCCCGATATTCTCGCCTCGATTGCAAATTATCTGCAGCAGTTTGGCTGGGTCCTGGATGCGCCATGTGCCGTCGATATCGGCAATGAGCTCCATGATCCCCGGCTGGTGGCGGCCTATCATAAGGGACGGAACGGCCACGTTTCCCGTGAAGTAGTGATGCAGAGTCAGGGTCTGGAAATGCCTCGGTCTCCGGCTGGTCTGCCGCTTACCATCGTTGGCCTTAAACGTGACCCAAAAGAGAAGGATACCATGCGTTATCTTGCCGGTTACCCGAATTTTCAGGCGATCACCGCATGGAACCACTCCAACTCGTATGCCATGGCTGTCTCTGCGCTTGGTCGGGCAATAGCCAGTGAACACTGAGTCGCTGTCTCCGATGCCTCTCTCTGCCTGGCGCATCCTGCTTACAGCTTTTTTGATCCTTGTTGGCCTGGCACGCGGTGCAGCCGCGACAGATCAGCAGCACCCCTGGCTCTCCGACGACATGCGATATCGTTCTCTGTCAACGGCCCTTGAGCAGAGTCTTGGATATTTACGCCAGCGTTCAGCAGAGACAACCTTCACCTTAGGCAACAGGCAGGTCTCCCGCAGTCACCTGGTCGCTTCCCTGCAGGCCTTCCGACGTATTGCCCTGGCACGACCAAGCACTCAACGCCTCAACATTCTCCTTTCCCGCTACTTTGTCCTCTACAAGGTAGGAGGCCCCAACCTTTTTCCCCAAAAAAACAAGGTACTGGTTACCGGCTACTACCAACCCATTATTAAGGGGTGTCTGCAGCGCAAGCCTCCGTATATCCACCCGCTGTTCGCTGTTCCGGATGACCTGGCTGTCCGTCATCATTCACCGCACTCGACTGTTGGACGACTCGAAGGTGCTGCCTTTTCACCGTACTGGAGTCGTGCGGAAATTGAGACCCAGGGAAAAGCAAAAGGCCATGAACTGGTCTGGCTCGGCGATCCCTTTGACGCCTTCAATCTTCACATCCAGGGGTCAGGCCTGGTCAGTTTCCCGGATGGGAGTACCCGTGGCGTTCACTACGCTTCAAGCAACGGCCACCCATACAGAAGCATTGGTCGCTATATGGTGGAGACAGGAAAAATGCGTCTTGAAGAGGTGAGCATGAGTGCCATCAGACACTACCTCGACAATCACCCGGAGGAACGCGAGACTATCCTGGAACACAATCCGTCCTTTATCTTTTTTGAATGGAGTGATGCCAAGGGTGCCATCGGCAATCTCGGCAAGGAACTGGTTGCCGGCCGATCCATAGCTGTGGATCAACACTGCTTCCCTCCGGCAGCCCTGGGATTTCTGCGCACGCGCAAGCCCCTGATAGACAAGGGACGTGTGGTTAACTGGGTTGATCTTGAGCGTTTCGTCACCGTTCACGATACCGGTTCGGCCATTCGTGGCCCGCAGCGCCTGGATCTTTACTGGGGAACAGGGGAGCAGGCCGGTCTGGCTGCCGGCCATATGAAGGAAAACGGGACCCTGTATTTTCTTCTGCTCAAAGAAGGTCTTCGTCCGGAAAACATTCACCTCTAAAAGCATGAAACGTGAGTACCTTTTCCGCTGAATATGTTTTCCTACCGCCGTCGCGATGTAACCCTGCTTGAGACCCTCAAAAATGATCAGCTGGACGTCCCTGGGCCATGCCACCAAACCGTTCCCAGAAATCAGGAAAGGATTTGTCGACACATCGCTCACCAGTGATACGTACCCCGGGGACACGAAGTCCAGCCACGGCAAAACTCATGGCAATGCGATGATCGTCGTAGGTTTCGATCTCGGCACCATGGAGGTTGACACCGCCCGCCCGGCCATGGATGGTCATGGCGTCCTCCTGCTCATCGACCTTGGCACCCATCCTCCGAAGCTCAGTAACCACGGCCGATAAACGATCACACTCTTTAACCCTGAGATGGGCAATATTCCGGATAACAGTGCTGCCTTCCGCAAATGCCGCCACCACCGCCAGCGTCGGTGCGACATCAGGCATGTCACCCATATCCACCTCTATGGCTTCGAGTCGTTGCGGACCGATTACAGTAAAGCCGGAAGCTGCCTGGCGAACACTGCACCCCATACGTGCCAGCAGAGGAACCAGCCCGGTATCACCCTGCAATGAAGGCACCGGCACATTGGTCACGGTCACCTGTCCGCCACTTACTGCTGCTGCTGCCCAAAAATAGGAAGCACCGGAAGCGTCACCTTCCACGGTATACGCTCTTGCCTTATACACCCCTGTGGGAATCCGGAAACGAGTAAATCCGGGAGCCACCTCTCCGCTGATACCAAATGCTGCCATCACAGCCAGCGTCATCTCCACATAGGGACGAGACAGCACCACACCCTGCACTTCCAGTTCAGCAGCACTTTTGCCATAGGGTGCTACCAGCAGCAACGACGACAGATACTGGCTGGATTTGCCCTCGGGAAGTACGGTACGGCCGCCGGCCAGACCATGGGCCTGAATGGTCAGTGGCGGGCAGCCCGTCCCGGCATCACTGACAATATCTACGTCCCAGCCGTGCAGGGCCATTAGTAATGGCTGGATGGGTCGTTCACGCATCCGCTTGTCACCGGTAATGTGAAAGCGTCCATACCCCAGGCTAGCCACAGAGGTAAAAAAACGGGTTGCAGTGCCGTTGTTGCCTAAAAAAATATCCTTTTTTGGTTCACGGACAAGACCTCCTCCCCCTGTTATCTTCCAACACCTCGGATCGCTGTCATCCACGGCGATACCTACGGCACGTAACGCCTCAATGGTGTAACCGGTATCTTCACTGGCCAGCGGATGCCGAAGGCTGGACTCTCCCTCTGCCAAAGCAGCAGCGATCAGGGCCCGCTGGGTAAGACTTTTGGAACCTGGTACTTCCAGGACAGCCCGCAGGTCAGTTACCGGTTGTATCTCGATCATAACGGCCTCTGCTGATTCACTATAGGGTTTCTCGAATAATTACTACAGCAAAACGAGTACGATATTCGTTTTAACTATCTGAATTGTTGATACTATGCTATACTTCTCCATCCTTTTCAACT